>Ga0209810_1001472_pt1 | contig 35217 bp, 40 predicted proteins | sample Coa_R1_7_FD_187159 | JGI IMG/M metagenome (GOLD analysis project Ga0209810, IMG submission 187159) | Surface soil microbial communities from Centralia Pennsylvania, which are recovering from an underground coalmine fire - Coalmine... | ecosystem: Environmental > Terrestrial > Soil > Unclassified... | reverse complement strand
GCGTACCTCCTTACCCTGCCGGACGGGCGTCACTTCCAGCTTGCAGCGCCGCTCTACCACCTCGCAACGCTGCTGGACGGCACCCGCACCGCGGCGGAGGTGGCAGCGGAGCTATCTACCCGGATCGGCCGCGAGGTGACCGTCGCTGAGGTCGAGACCGTTATCGCGCGGAAACTGGCACCGCTGGGCATCCTGGTCACCGACGATATGCTGCCCCCGGGGCCGGGCTTCGATGGCTGGGCGAGCGGGAGGTTCGCGCCACCCGCCCCCGATGCCGCGCTGGGCGTGCTCGCCAGGCTGCCGGTCGTGCCCGACCGGTACCTCCAGCCCCTCGCCGAGGCCCTGAAGCATCTCTATCGGCCTGCCCTCGCGCTCCCCCTCCTGTTTGTGATCGCGCTGGCGCACGTCTATGCCTACCAGCAGCTCGCCCCACGGCTCGCGCCGTTCGATCCCTTCAGCGTGCCCATCATGGCGTTCGTGCTGGTGCCGCTGCTAGTCCAATTGACCACGCCCTGGCACGAGCTGGGCCACGCCGCCGCGGCGCGCTACTTCGGCGCGCGGCACGGGCCGCTGGGCGTAGGGCTCATGGGGCTGGCACTGGTGGCGTTCGTCGAGGTCACAGATATCTGGCGGCTGCCTCGCCGCCAGCGGCTGGTGGTGGACCTCGGCGGGGTGTACTTCCAGGCGATGAGCGTGGTGCCGCTGGCGCTCTGGGCGGGGCTCACGGGCGATCAGACCCCGCTCTGGACCGTGCTGGCCCTCGACTTCGCGATGCTTATGAACCTCAACCCGCTCTTCAAGCTGGACGGATACTGGGCAGTCTCCGACGCCACGGGTATTCCGAACCTGCACCAGCGGGTCGGCCAGCAGCTCGGCCACGTGGCCGCGACGGCGCTACTCGCGGTAGCGCGCGGGTTGCGCCTCCGGCCGCTGCGCGAGCACCCCGGGCTCCAGGCCGCCGCGGCTGCGAGCGAAGCGCTAGCGACATTCGGCGGTGGGGCGCGCCTGGCGCTGGCGCTCTACTCCGTCTTGTTCTTGCTGTCGGCGCTCTACTTTGTCCTGATGCTGGTTTTCATCCTGCCTATGCTCATCGCTGCCTATCCGCTGCTGGCGCTGAACGCCTGGCTGGCGGTGAACGCCCTCGTGGGCGGGACGCCGGACCCCAGCTGGCACGTGCTGGCCTTGCTGCAGTTCGCGTTCGTTACACTGCTGTTCGTCGCTCTGGTGGGCTCGGTCCTGCCGCTGCTGCTGGCCCTGCTCGGGCGCACGCGGCGGGTTCCGGGCTGGGGGATGGACTGGCGCATGCCGTCCTGAGGGACGGAGGGCGGGATGGGACGCCTGGATGGCAAGGTAGCCTTGATCACGGGCGGCGCCTCGGGCATCGGCCGCGCCACCGCGGTGCTCTTCGCCCGCGAGGGCGCGCGGGTGATGGTGGCAACCGCCCGGAATGAGGCCGGCGCGCGCGAGACCGTGGCGCAGATCACCGCTAGCGGGGGAACGGCCGCTTACACGCTGGGGGACGTGACCCGGGCGGAGGATGCACAGCGCATCGTGGCGGCGGCGGTACAGGCATACGGGCGGCTCGACGTGCTCGTGAACAACGCGGGCATTACCATCCCCGGCAGCCTGGTGCACGAGATCGCAGAGCGCGATTGGGAGCGGGTGCTGGCCGTGGACCTCACCGGCGCGTTCCTGATGATGAAGTACGCGATCCCCCACATGCTGCGCGGCGACGGGGGCTCGATCGTGAACGTTGCCTCGGCGCTCGCCCTCGCCGGCGTGCCGGGCTGCGCGGCGTACGCGGCGGCGAAAGCAGGCCTGATCGGGCTCACCCGAACGGCCGCGATCGAATACGCCCAGCGCGGGATCCGCGTTAACGTGCTGTTGCCCGGTTTCATCTGGACGCCGCTCCACCGCGTTGCGGACCCCGCGGCAGCCGATCCCACGCAGGTCCCGGCGAGCGAGTATTACGCGTTTGTCGCCCAGGCGGTGGAGCCCATGGGGCGCTGGGGGACGCCCGAGGAGGTGGCGGCCACGGCGCTCTTCCTCGCCGCCGACGAGTCGTCGTTCGTCACGGGAAGCATGCTGGCCGTGGATGGCGGCCTGCTGGCGCGGTGAGATGGCCACGGTGATCCTGCCCAGCCTGCGCGTAGATGGCAAGGTGGCGCTGGTGACCGGCTGCGGCGCCGGGATCGGGCGGGCACTGGCGCTGGGACTGGCTGCCGCCGGGGCCGATATCGCGGCCACGGAGCTGCCGGCCCGGCTTGGCCTGGCGGAGGAGAACGCGGCGGCGGTGCGCGCGCTCGGGCGCGAGGGGATCGCCGTGCCGCTCGATGTTACCGACCTGGCCAGCATCGCTGCAGGGGTAGAGGCGGTGCAGCAGCACTATGGTCGGATCGATATCCTGGTGAACAACGCGGGGGTGAACATCGTCAAGCCGGCGCTGGAGATCACGCCCGAGGACTGGGATCTCACCCACCAGGTGAACCTGCGTGGCCTGTTCTTCTGCTCGCAGGCGGTCGCGCGCGTGATGGTGGCGCAGGGGTATGGCAAGATCATCAACGTGGCCTCGCAGTTCGGCCTAGTCGGCTATCAGGGCCGCGCGGCATATAGCGCGAGCAAGGGAGGCGTGGTGGCGCTAACCCGTGCGCTGGCTGTGGAATGGGCGCCATACCGCATCACGGTGAACGCGATCGCCCCTACCTATACCGCCACTGTGCACAACGCCGCGCTGCGCGAAGACCCCACGTTCGTGCGCGCCTTCATCGAGCGCATCCCCCTGGGCCGTCTCGGGCTTCCGGAGGATCTCATCGGGGCCGTGGTTTACCTGGCTAGCCCCAGCGCCGACCTGGTAACCGGGCAGACGCTCGCGATCGACGGAGGATGGACGGCGTGGTAGCAGGGGCAGGCAAGGGCGCGGGCGCACCGGAAGCCGCGTGCCGCAGCGCCAGCCCTCTCGGCCACGGCTCGCCGCCCACCGATCCGCTGGCGAGCCGCTGGCAGCTCGCGCCGGGCGTCGGGCTTATGGAGGGGACGCTGGTCGGGGGTGAAGGCACGCCGGGCGAGCGCGTCTACACGTTGGTGCTGCCCAACGGGTACCGGTACCGCGTCAGCGAGGCCCTCTACCGGCTGGCCGAGCTGCTCACCGTCGAGCGCTCGCCGGCGGCGGTGGCCGTGCAGCTCTCCCAGCGCCTGGGGCGCTCCTTACGCCCGGCGGCGGTGGCCGCGCTCATCGAGCGGAAGCTCGCCGCACGAGGGCTCGTGGTGGCGAGCGATGCCGGGCGGGCCGCTGGTCCCCCGCCGCCTACCACATGACAGCGGCCGGCGGCTCTGAGGCGGCGCGCCCCAGAGCCGCGGCCAGTTCGGTATGAACGGAGAAGCCGATGAAAGTTAGCGTGGTCTACGCCGAGCCCCAGCACCTCGAGAACGCGCTGCGCGAGTGGTTGTCGCAGCACACCCGCGCGCGCATCACTGCCGCGACTCAGTCGAGCGCGACCGATGGCGCGGGGCGCGTGATCGTGACGGTCGTCATCTGGTATCAGGAGTGACAGCCTCGGCCCCGCCCCGCGCTATGGCTGAGCGGTAGCGGGTGGGGGATAGCGTGAGAACAGCTCTTGTTGCCAGGCGGCCAGGCTCTGCTGGGCGGCTATGAAGTCGTCGGCGCCTCGCAGACGCCAGTCGGGATCGCCGGCCTGCAGTGCCGCCAGCCAGGCGGCGACGGCGCGCTGCAGCGCCGCGCGCTGCTCGATGGCGAGTTCCCGGAGGCGCTGCAAGGTGGGCGGCGCCTCCGGCGCGGCCGCCGGATCGAGGGCCAGGATCTGCTGGAACGCGGCGACGATACCTGCCTGCGTATCGGGGTCGGGCAGGCCGGGCCCCGGGCCGGCTAGGTTCAGCGCCTGGGCGAGCGGCATGACCCAGGCGAGCTGGACTTGGTTGTCCCCATCGAGGTAGCGCGCCTCGGCATCGGTGAGGGAATAGCCCGCCTGGCGAATAAGTTCGCTCGGCGGCGGGACCTGCGAGGGATCGGGCGCCTGGCCCTGCGCACGGGCCAGGCCCGGCGCCAGGGCGGCGCCGGCGAGAACCAGCAAGGCAGCGAGGATGAGTAGACGACGCATAGGTTTCCTGCTTTCCTCCAAAATCGACGCGGTGTGCCCGGCTAGTGTCGGGCTCCTTGGGGACCTTAGCGACTCCCGACCGGGCCAGACAAGGGTTTCGCAGGCTGAGGGCCTGGCCGGGGCGCGCCGAGCCGCAAACCGTGAGGGGCTGGGACGCGAAAAACTGGACAAATCTGCCGTCTTTCTGCTACGCTATGGGTGGTCTGGCGTCCGCTGGCCTCGGAAGCGGCGCTGTAGGGGGCAGCGGATCGGCGCCTACTTGCGCGTCGGGGCGAGCAGATCTGGTCTTGGCGGGTCCAAGGCAGTTCGGTAGCCCAATTCTGGCGGAAGGAGGGGGAAGCTTGGAAGACTTCGAGCTGGATCAGGAGTTCGACATCGTCGAGCTGGAGCCGCGCCAGGCGGCCACACCCGATCAGAGCATCATCATCATCGGTACGGGTAGCGGCGGGAGTGGTGGTAGCGGCGGCAGCGGTGGGAGCGGTGGCAGCGGCACGTAAGCTGCTACCTAGGCCCACATCGATTCTACGCAAGCCCCACGCTTAGTAGGCATCTCTCAGCACCGAACCCGACCTCGATCGACGGGTTCGGTGCTGGCATTTTCCGGGAGGCAGTCATCGACCTGGTCGTTCGGTGTGGACACCGGCACGCGCCGCGCGCGCCGGCGGTCATATCTCGCGCGCGCGGCACATGGCATCGGCGATGATCACGCTGCAGGGTGTGACGCATAGCTATCGCGTCGGCTCTCAGCACGTCCGGGCGATCGACGCCCTCGACCTCGTGATTCCGAGCGGTACCGTTACCTGCGTCCTTGGGCCGTCGGGCGCGGGGAAGAGCACGCTCCTGCATCTGATCGGTGGGGTCGAGCGGTGTCAGGAGGGCGTGATCACCGTAGATGAGTGGGTGGTCTCGCGGCTCGGCCCGGCCGAGCTCGCCCGCTACCGGCGCACGTATGTCGGGTTCGTGTTCCAGGCCTTCCACCTGCTGCCGATGCTGACAGCGGTGGAGAACGTCGAGGTCCCCTTAGTGCTCGCCGGCGTCTCGCCGCGCGAGCGGCGTGCGCGTGCCCTGGCCCTGCTCGACCGCGTCGGGCTGGCCGACCGGGCGATGCATCGGCCCGATCAGCTCTCTGGCGGCGAGCAGCAGCGGGTCGCGATCGCGCGGGCACTCGTTCACGCCCCGCGCTTGCTCCTCGCCGACGAGCCGACGGGCAATCTCGACAGCGAGACCGGGGCCAAGATCGTCCAGCTGCTGCTGGCGGTCCAGCGTGAGCAGGGCTGCACGGTGCTCATCGCCACGCACAACGAGGCGCTCGCCGCGTGGGCAGACCAGCGGCTGCGGCTCCGGGACGGCCGTCTCGTCGAGCCTGCCGGCCATGGCGTGGCGGAAGGGGGCGTCTGAGCGCCGGGGAGCTGCCCGGCCCTGCTATAGCCCCTCCGAGGAGAAGCGAGAGGACCGTGCGAAGCGGCGATTACCTAGCCTACACTTGGCGTAACGTTGGGCGAGCCCGACTCCGTCTGCTCCTCACCGTGAGCGCGGTGGTGATCGGAGCGACACTGATCGTGGTCATGACCTCTATCGGCGGGGGGATCCAGCGCAACGTGCTGGAGGACATTCGGGCCGCCGGTGGGCTCAATGAGATCCTCGTATCCGCCGGCCTGCGTCCCCAGCCCGGCGGGCCGGGCCTTCGCCCGACCGCCGCGCTCAACGGGGAAACGGTCCAGGCCATCAGTCGGCTCGACGGCGTTGTCGCGGTGTTGCCCGAGATGCTCCTCAGTGGTGTGGAGATCACCTACGATGGGCTCGTGGCGCAGCCGTTGATCATCGGGGTGCCTGAGGAGTACGCTGCCGCATACGGGTTCCCGCCCGCGCTCGGCCGCCCCGTGCCCGCCCGCGGCCAGGTAGTGCTAGGCGCTCGCGTGCCCGAGGTCTTCTTCGATGCCAACCGCCAGCGCGCGCCGGCGCCAGCGCTCATCGGCCAGACCGTCCAGCTGGTCGCGCGGCGGGCGGGCGTGCCAGCGCCGGGTCTGCCAGGCTTTGGCGCACCGGTGCCGGCGCCGCCCGCGCAGTACACGAAAGACTTGGAGGTAGTTGGCCTCCTGCGGGTCCAGGGAACTCAGGACGATTTCACGGCCTGGCTCACTGTGGAGGACGTCCTGGACGTGTTCGAATGGTTCACCGGCCGCCGTCCCGATCCGCAGGTGGAGTCCTACTATGCCCTCCGGGTCAAGACCGCCTCGACGGAGCAGGTGCGCGCGGTCCAGCAGGCGATCAGCGCTATGGATCTCCAGGCAACGTCGCCGCTGAGCGTCCTCGAGGACGTGAACCGAGGGATGCTGATCCTCCAGGCGCTGCTGGGCGCCATCGGGCTCGTGGCGCTGATCGTCTCGGGCCTGGGTGTGGCGAACACGATGCTCATGGCGACCCTCGAGCGCACGCGGGAGATCGGCATCTTGAAGGCGCTTGGTGCTACCGATAGGCAGGTCGTTGGCCTCTTCCTGCTCGAGGCGAGCCTCATCGGGTTGGTCGGAGCGCTGGTCGGGTTGCTGGTGGGATGGCTGGCAACCCAGGTGATCAATCTCGTAGTGCTGCAGCTGCTGGCCAGCTCGGTCGGGGCCCTGCCGGGGCCGCCACGGACTGTGCTGTACACGCCGGCCTGGGTGCCGCCAGCCGTGATCGTGCTCGCCTGGCTGGTCGCCGTGCTCGCCGGGCTCTATCCGGCGCTGCGCGCCGCCCGGCTGAACATCGCGCAGGCGCTGCGCGCCGAGTGAGCTGCAGTATGGCCGGTGGGCGGGGGTGAGGGCGCTATGAGGCTACACGCAGTGCTCGACTTTATCGACCGGCAGGGCTGGCTCGATCGGCTGGGAGAGCGGCTGCAGCGGGAGCTCGTGCGCGCCTTCGCTGCAGGTGGACCGCAGGGACGGCGGGTCCGGGACCTGCTCCATGGCACCTGGCTGGGCCATCCGCTTCACCCGGCCCTGACCGACGTGCCGCTCGGGGCCTGGACCGCCGCACTGGTGCTCGATCTGCTGGGAGGGCTCACCGGGCGGCCGACGTTCGGCCGCGGGGCGGATACAGCTGTGGCGCTCGGCCTCGCCGGGGCGCTGGGGGCCGCGGCAACAGGCCTGACCGACTGGCAGCACCTCGCCGCGCGGCCGCGGCGAGTGGGCCTGCTGCACGGGCTCCTGAACGTGGGGGCGACCGGGCTCTACGGCCTCTCGCTCCTGTTGCGGCGGCGCGCGGCCCGAGCAACCGGCTGCCGGGTCGCTATCCTGGGCTATGCTACCGCGGTGGTGGCGGCCTATCTCGGTGGCGAGCTGGTCTACCGGGAGCGCGTCGGGGTCAGCCACGTCGCCGGGCAGGTACCGCCGCGGGAGTTCGTGCCGGTCCTGCCTACGGTGGAGCTATACGAGGAACGCCCCCGCCGTGTGCAGGCCGGGGGGATGGCCGTGCTGCTGGTGCGGCGCGGCGACCGCTTCTACGCGCTGGCCGAGACCTGCTCACACCTCGGCGGGCCGCTGGCGGAGGGCCGGCTGGAAGGCAACAGCGTGATTTGCCCTTGGCACGGCTCCCGCTTCGCGCTCGCAGACGGACGCGTGCTCGAGGGCCCGGCGGTGTTCCCCCAGCCGTGTCTGGAGACCCGCATCCGCGATGGTTGGATCGAAGTCCGGGCGGCAGAGCGGTAGCTTGATGAGGCGGTCGTGCGCCGGCGCGTGGCCTGTGCTGGCCGCCGCTGTGAACGCTGCGCTGGTACTGGTGGGGCAAGGAGGGAGACCCCGGCGTCGCTATCTCTGGAGTGGTGTGCTGCCCCTGCTGCTGAGCTGCACCGTTGCCACACCGGTGTCACCGCCTGCGGCACCGCAGGCGCCGCTCACCGCGCCGGCTGGTGCGAGCAGGGCGCCCACGCCCCTCCCCGGTGCATCTCCCGTGCGACCCGAGGCGACATCGGCAGCGGAGCCCCAGCTGCCGTCACGGAGCGACGAGGCCCAGGCGCTGGCGACGGCTCCCTCCTCGGAAGCAGGGGCACCTGCGCTGCCGGCGCCGCCCACCGCGGCCGTTCTGCCGCCCTCCGCTCGGTTGGTGCGGGGTGCCACCCCGACGCCGGATGTGGTGGCGAGTTCCCCGGCGCTCGCGCCGGGTGCGGTCGCACCCGCCGGCGTGGACTATACCCGCGCGATCAAGCTGGTGCAGGACTCGCGCAAGGACCCGACCCAGCCGCGGCTGGAGGAGCGCATCGAGGCGGCGCTCAACCGCGCGCGGGCGACGGGCAGCGAGATCGAGGTGCTCGGGTGGCAGGCCGCGCTCAAGGGCAGCGTCGAGGTATACCAGGTGACGTTCATGCTGCGGGAGAACCGCCAGGGGCTGCGCGCGGAGTGGGAGGCGAACCTCGCTACGGGCGAGGTGCGCCCGGTCAATGCACTGGCCGAGGCCTTCGACGAGCTCTAACATACCCGCACATCAGGTGCGGCGCTCCCCCTCGGGCAGGGGCGCGGCCAGCGCGGCACCGCAGCGAGCGCAGAACCGCGCCCCCGCGTCGCCCTGGAAGCCGCAGCTGGGGCAGGGCGGCCCGCCTGGCATGCTGCCGGCCGCCCGGCGCTGCTCCCGGCGCTCCTGAGCCGCCAGCTCGAGGCTCCGCTGGAACTCGGCTGTGAGCTGATCGGCCTCGCGGCGCAGCTCGGCGAGCATGCGGCCCAGCTGGCGGGCCACCTCCGGTAAGCGCTCGGGGCCGATCACCACGAGCGCCAGCACCAGGATCAGGAGCAGCTCTCCCAGCCCGATGCCGAACAGGTCCACACAGCCCTCCCTCGTGCGGGCGAGTAACAGCGCCGGTTGGCGCACCCGGCACCGGCCGGCGAGACGGCATGGGTACTCCCCCGTGGCAGGGCCGCTCGCACGCGAGACGCCGCGGGGGTAGGCGTTAGCCCGTTGTCAGCGGCTGGCCGCACTGCGTGCAGTAGCGGGCCCCAGGCTGGGCTGGTGCCTGACAGCGCCCACAGGTCGCACTGCCAGGCACCAGCGCTGGCGAGACGGCCGGCGCGAGGGGCGCTCCGCCCGAAGGCGAGGGCTCATCGTGCGCCCCGTTGATCGCGCGCTTGAACTCACGGATGCCGTTACCCAGGGCACTCCCTAGCTCGGGGAGCTTCCCGGGGCCAAAGATGATCAACACGATGAGCAAGATTACCAGGAGATGACCGGGCTGGAACAAGCCGGCGCCCATCGCTAGCTCCCTCCGCAGCGCTGTCTCTTCTCCTCAGGATAGCGCCCGGCGAGGGCCGGCAAGCGCCCGAGAAGCTGAGGGCTGGCTTAAAAATCGCTGAGGGCCGGCCGGGTGTCGCTCGCGGGTATGGCCGGTGCCTCGCCGGCGCAGGCTGGCACCGGGAGGACGATGGCGAAGCAGGCACCGCCGCCCGGCACGCTCGTCGCCTCGAGCCGTCCACCGTGCGCCTCGGCGATGCCGCGCACGATGGTCAGGCCGAGTCCCAGGCGGCCGGAGCGGCAATCGGCCAACGAGAGGCGCTCAGTCTGAGAGGCGGCAGGCCCGCGCAGCTCGCTCAGCAGCCCGTCGGGCGGCCCAGGCGCCAGCACCGGCGGCAGGCCCGGGCCGTGGTCGGTGACCGCCAGGGCGATGTCGTCGCCCCGGCGCTGCGCGGTGAGCAGCACCACGCTGCCGGCCGGGGTGTGGCGAAGCGCGTTCTCGAGCAGGTTAGCCAGCGCCTGACCGAGCCGCGCCGGGTCAGCCGCGAGCAGCGGCAAGTCTTCCGCGGCTTCCACCGCCAGCGTCACCTGGCGCTCCGCCGCCTCCGCCGCGAACTCGGCCGCTGCTTGCCGGAGGAGCGCGGCGGGCGCGACGGGCTGGCGCTCAAGACGCAGCGTGCCAGTCTCTAGGCGCGCCGTCTCCAGGAGATCATCGGCCAGGCGGACGAGGCGCCGCGTGTGGCTGGCCATGCCGCGCAGCAGCTCCGCGCGCAAGGCAGGATCGTCGATGGCGCCGCGCTCGAGCGCCTCTAGGGCCACCCCCAGCGCCATGGTCCCGGAATGGAGGTCGTGCGCGACGGTGGCCAGGAGCTGCTGGCGAGCGGCCTGCAGGCTCTCCAGCCGCTCGGCCATCGCATCGAACGCGTGAGCGGCGCGGGCCACCTCATCGTCCCCGCTCTCCCCACAGCGGATGGAGAGGTCGCCCGCGGCGAGCCGCTGTGCGGCCCGGGCCAGGCGCCGCGCCGGCGCGGCGAGCCGGGTGGCGAGGAGTACCCCGATAGCCACGGCCAGCACCCCCACTCCCGCCAGGCCCACGACCAGGGCACGGTGTAAGGCGGCTACCTCGGCGGCCACGTCCCCCAGCGAGTAAGCGACGCGCACCGCCCCCAGCACCGCGCCATCGCGCTGCACCGGCAGGACCAGGTACAGCACCTCCGGGCCCGGTGGGTTACTCACCAGAACGGCCACGCGCTCGCCCCGCAGGGCGGCGTCCAAGCCCGGCGCGGCCACCGGCATTCCTACCAGCGGCGTGTCCTCCGCTTCCGTAGCAGCGACCAGGCGGCCGGCGGCATCGACGACGCGCACTCGCACCGCGCTCTCGCGGTCGAGCATCGCCAGGGTCGTGCGCAGCGGCTCGAGCTGGTTCGTCTCCAGCGCTTGGGCCGCCGGCTCGACCAGCAGCTCGGCGTAGATCGCGAGTTGACCCTGCAGCTGCGCCAGATAGAACTGCTCCATTCGGTGGAGCAAGTACAGCCCGGCGACGGCCATGGCCAGCAAGACGAGCCCGAGGTGGCTCAGCACGAGCTTGGCGCGCAGGCTGAGCGCGGGTATAGCCAGGGCCACGCGAGGCGGCCGCCGAGGGGCCAGCAGGGGCGGCGCGCCCGCCTCAGCCATGGCAGCTCTCCGTGCGTGGCACAGCGAAGCGATAGCCGATCCCGCGCACCGTTTCGATCAGCGTGGGATGCGCTGGATCGCGCTCGATCTTCCGGCGCAGCTGGTAGATGTACACATCGAGAGCGCTCTGGTCGCCATAGAAGTCCGGGCCCCAGACCTGCTCGAAGATGAACTGGCGCTGGAGCACCCGGCCGGCATAGGCCACGAGCAGGTGGAGGAGCGCGAACTCGCGGGGGGAGAGCGCGAGCTCCTGCCCGCGCACGTAGACCCGATGCGCGGCCACGTCTACCGTGACTTCGCCCGCCACGAGCCGCTCAGGAGGCGGCGACGCCCCGGCCGTCTGGCGCGCCCGCCGCAGCGCCGCGCGCACGCGCGCCGCTAGCTCGCCGGCGCCCACCGGCTTCGTCACGTAGTCATCGGCCCCCGCATCCAGCCCGACGATCTTATCGGCCTCGGCACGCCGCGCTGTGAGCATGATGATCGGAACGGCTGTCTCCCGGCGCAGCCGCCGGCAGACCTCCACGCCACTGAGATCCGGCAGCGCGACATCGAGCAATACGACATCGGGCCGGGCATGGCGCGCCGCGGCGAGCGCCTCGGCTCCCGTGGCCGCCGGAACCACACGGTACCCCTCCTGGCGCAGCAGGTAGCCAACCGAGCGCAAGATCAGCGGGTCATCGTCGACTAGGAGAATAGTGGCGCCCGGCGCCGCAAGATCCGCGGCCACCGCTGCAGTTCCTGGCCGTTGGGAGGGCTCCACCGTACACACGCTCCTGAACAGAACATCGCCGCTTACAAGCAAAGCTTAAGCGGCCTTTCAGGCTACCTTCAAGTAGCACGGGCCTGACCTGGCTAGGCTATAGAACGAACGGTAGAGGCCTAATCCCGGCTGAGGGTGTCAGGCCGCGCACTACTGGCGAACAGCGGCCTGAGGGGCAACACGATGTTGCGCAGAGCCCAGCGAGGCGAGTACCTCCCGAGCGGGGCGCTCCTGGTGCTGCTCTGGGCGCTTGCCCTGAGTGCCGCGGGGCTGCTCGCAGTGGGCTGGCCGAGCGGGTTCAGCAGCCTGCTGCCGTGGTGGTGCAGCACCTGCCCGCCCGCCTACCACGAGGTCGTCTACGGGGATTCGAATACCACGCTCGGGCGTGACCTAGTGATCGCCCCCAGCGACGCGACGCCAGAGCGCATCGAGCAGGTGGTAGCGGCAGTGGCGGCCACCGATCCCAGCCCGACCCTGCGGCTGAACGTGTTCACCAGCGAGGCCGCCGCGCGCCAGCGGCGTGCGCTGATCGCTGCCGGCGTTTATGCGAAAGACCTGGACCAGCCCGATCCGCCCGAATGGGCCACGGTGTACGCGGCCTGGGTTGGCATCTACACCCGCGACCCGGCGAACGGCGTCCACCAGCTCAGCATCTGCCTGAACGATCCGGACCACACGCACTGCACGGTGCGGCGCTACTGAGGCGGGGGCGGCGAGCACGTCTCGCCGCGCACGCAGCGCCGCTGCCCGGCGGTGCTTGCCCCGCCCCGGCTTGCGGGTATAATGGGGTGGCGTCCCAAAGGGGAGTAACTGCCGGCTCGCCCGAGCCGTGGGCGGGATCAACATGCTCGGCTTCGGCCGTGGTCCCGCCGATGGGCGCTCGCCCATCCAGCCAGACCTTTGGCCCTGGCCCCGCAGTCGCTGCGGCTGGGGGCGGGTCGAGGTCTGGAGCGCGCCCGCGACGCCAACCTCTCCGGAGGTGGTCGTCGTGGCCGCGTTCTGGCAGTCGTTGCTCCTCGTCTTCCTCGCGGAACTGGGCGACAAGACGCAGCTCGCCAGTCTAGCGTTCAGCACCCGCTACGGTCCCCTCACGGCATTGGCTGGCGTCGCGGTCGCCACGCTCGCGGTGCACCTCCTCTCGGCCGCGCTGGGCCAGGTCCTGGGCGCCGCACTACCCACGCCCTGGACTCAGGTGCTGGCCGGCCTCGCCTTCATCGGGTTTGGCCTCTGGACCCTCCGCGGCGAGCCGTGGGACAAGGACTGCAGCGCCCCGCCGACGCGGTTCAGCCCCTTCCTCACCGTCGCAACAGCCCTCCTCGTCGCCGAGCTGGGCGACAAGACCATGTTGACCACCGTCACGATCGCCAGCCAGCAGCAGGCGCTCGTGCCCGTCTGGCTGGGCTCGACCCTGGGCATGGTGCTCTCCGACAGCCTCGCCATTGCGCTCGGCACCGTGGCGCGCCGCCAGCTCCCCGCCCGCGCCGTGTGGCTGCTCGCCGGCACGACCTTCCTCGCCGTAGGACTCTGGACGCTGGCCACCGCGCTCGTCGAGCCGACAAGATGACGCCCCGGTTGCTCTTGCAGCGGCCCGGTGCTAGACTCGGCTACAAGCTGCCAGCTCCAGCTGGCGGTCGCCCCACGGCCTCACCGCGGTCCGTGCCTTAGCGGGGCGCCGCGGCCACATCCGGCGGGCAGCGAACAGGGCTCCGAGGCGAGCGATGGACGAGCCGGAGGCGCGCCTGATCGAACTCCACCGGCCCTGGGCGCGGCCCGTGCGGCCGCTCCCCCCAGTCGAGCAGACCGAGGCTACCATTCAGCACCGCCTAGCAGCCATCGCGGAGGCACGAGCGCAGGTCTTCGCGCTCATCGAACGCGATCGCGACGACGCGATCGAGCTGCTGCGAGCCATGGTGCGCATCCCGAGCGTCAACCCGAGCGACGGCTTTGAGCAGGAGATGGCGCGGTACACCGCGCAGGTAATGCGGGAGCTGGGGATGGAAGTGCTCGAGGTCGAGACCGCGCCCCGGCGCGGGAACGCCCTGGGCAAGCTTCGGGCCGGCGAGGGCCCCTCGCTCCTCTTCTACGCCCACCTCGATACCGTCCCGGTGGGCGCCCCCAGCGAGTGGACCTACCCGCCGTTCTCGGCCACGGTGGCCGAGGGGCGCATCTGGGGGCGCGGCGCCAAAGACTGCAAGCTGGGGCTGGCCGCGGCAATCATGGCTGTGCGCGCGCTGCGCGAGGCCGGCCTACCGCTGCGGGGCGAGGTGCAGATCGTCGCGGCCGCCGACGAGGAGATGGGCGGCCACCTGGGGATCGCCCGGCTCATCGACCGCGGGCTGATCCACGCCGACTACGCCATCTATGGCGAAGGCACGCCAGATCGCATCACCATCGGCCACCGCGGCTGGGTCAATCTCCGCCTGACCACGCGCGGGCGCACCGCGCACACGGCCGCGAAGACTCATGGCGTGAACGCCATCCTCCAGATGTGCCGCCTAGCGCCGGTCATCGACGCGCTGGACTTCCCCGACTGGCAGCCTCACCCAGTGGTTCCCTACCCGCCGGTGGCCAGCGTGAACGTGATCCAAGGCGGCTTCAAAGCCAACGTCGTGCCCGACCGCTGCTCCATCACGGTCGACGTGCGCTTTCCCCCCGGCATGACCCACCAGACCATCCTGGCGCGCGTGCAGGCAGTCCTGGCCGAGCTCCAGGCACTGGACCCGCCCCTGGGGCCGGTCGATATCGAGCTGACCAACCTGGCGCGGCCGTCGTACGTGGAGCCGGACGAGCCACTCGTCCACTACGTGGCCCGTGCAGTCGCCGAGGTCACGGGCGCCCAGCCGAGAGCGATCGGGATGCCGGCGACGAGCGACTCGCGCTGGATCCTGCTGGACGCAGGTATACCCATCGTGAACTTCTCGATGGGCAACGACTCGGGCCATCGCCCCAACGAGTGGTGCGGGATCCAGGACCTGATCGACAACGTGAAGATCTACGCCCTGGCGAGCATGCTGCTACTGCAGTAAGGAAGGGAAGCGCGCCGTTCGCGGAGAGGAGGCGGTCACCCATGAACGCTGCACGCCCCGCGGTACTCCAGCTCCTGCCGCGCCTACTCCTGCCCGTGCTGCTGCTTGGCATGGCCTGCATGCCCTCTGCCCCGCGGTCCCCGGCGTCCGCGCCGCCGGGGGACGACCGCGGGACCGGGCAGGCCCCGACAGGGGGCAAGACGCGCGTGACCATCGTCTTGGGCAGCGAGCCGATCTCGGCCAACCCCTACGGGGATAGCGCCACGCCGGTCTACGGCATGTGGATGCACATGCTGGAGCCCCTCGTGTACTGGAACCCCCACACGGCCCAGAACGAGCCGCTACTGGCCGAATCCTGGCGCCCCCTCGACGAGTACACCTGGGAGTTCAAGCTCCGCCAGGGCATCCGGTTCCACGACGGCAGCGAGCTCACAGCAGAGGACGTGGTTCACTCCTATACGCGCATTCGCGATGACCCCGAGAGCAAGCAGCGCTCGACCCTGGCGCACGTCGAGCGGATCGAGGCGCCCGATAAGTACACGGTGCGGCTCACCACGCGGACGCCGGACGTCGCGCTGCCCTTCCGGCTGAATAACCGCGTCATCGGCAGCAAGGCAGCCTACGAGCGCTACGGCCCTGGAGAAGCTGACAAGCATCCGGTCGGCACCGGCCCCTATATGTTCAAGGAGTGGGTCCAGGGCCAGCGCTGGGTGGTGGAAAAGAACCCGAACTACTGGAACCCGGAGCGGCGCGCCACCTTCGACGAGGTGGTCTTCCGCTGGATCAAGGAGCCGCAGGCGGCAGTGACCGCGCTCCTCAACGGCGAGGTGGATGTTATCCCCAACGTTCCGCCGCAGCTGGTCGACCGCATCCAGGCGTCCTCCTCGGCCCACGTCGCGGCGACCCGCGGCAGCCGCCTGATGTTCCTGGGCATGAACAGCAACTACAAGCCCTGGGACAATGTGAAGGTCCGCCAGGCGGTCTACCACGCGATCGACCGGCAAGCGCTCATCCAGGGCGTTCTGGGCGGGCGCGCCTATGAGCTGAACGGCCCCATCGGCCCGGGAATGTACGCCTACGATCCGAACCTCCAGCCGCAGTACCCGTACGACCCGGCGGCGGCCAAACGGCTGCTGGCCGAGGCGGGCTACCCCAATGGGCTAGACGTCGAGCTCCAATCCCCGAACGGGCGCTACCTGAAGGACAAGGAGATCAGCGAGGCCATCGTGAGCATGCTGGGGCAGGTGGGGATCCGCGCGCGCCTCGTCACGCCCGAGTGGAGCAAGATCTGGCCGGATATCCAGGCGGGCCGCGTGCCCTTCTACCTCGTCGGCCGCGGCTCGGTCGAGGATCCCAGCGAGTACCTACACCAGTACTTCCGCACCGGCGTGACCCCGCGCCTTGGGTTCTCCGACCCGATGGTGGACGCGCTCCTCGAAGCGGAGCAGAAAGAGTTCGATCCGGCGAAGCGCGTGGAGCTGCTGCGCCGCGCGATGTCCCGCATCATGGAGCAAGCCGCCATGGTGTTCCTCTTCCAGTACGAGGATACCTATGGCGTCAGCAACCGGGTGCAGTTCCGCCCGCGCGGGGACGAGTACATCTTCGCCTGGGACATCACGCCGAAGTGATTGCTAGCCGGGGCCGCGATGACCGCATACCTGCTCCGTCGCCTGATCGGCACCATACCGGTGCTCCTGCTCATCACGCTGCTGGTCTACGGCCTGCTCCACCTGGCCCCGGGCGATCCCGCCTCGCTCCTGCTCCCGGAGGACGCCACGGAGGCCGATGTCGCCGAGGCGAAGCGCCGCTGGGGCCTCGACCAGCCCTTCTACATCCAGTACTTCTACTTCGTGGCGAACGCCGTGCGGGGCGACCTCGGGCGATCGTTCCGCTTCGCGCAGCCGGTGACCGAACTCATCGCCACACGGCTGCCGGCTACCATCGAGCTGGCCTTCTTCGCGATCGTGATCGCGACAGCGATTGCCATCCCGATTGGCGTCCTGGCCGGCGCTCGCCCGGACTCGCCCACCGACAACGTGGGCACCATGCTTGGCCTCTTCGGGATCAGCATGCCCAACTTCTGGTTTGGGATCATGCTCATCCTGATCTTCGCAGGGCTCCTCCATCTGCTGCCCTCGGCCGGGCGGAGCACTTACGGCGTTGCGGGCCCTGTCATCACCGGCTTCTATTTCCTCGACAGCCTCCTCACCCAGAACTGGGCGGGGCTCTGGGATGCCTTCAAGCACGTCCTGCTGCCCGCAGTGACCCTCGGGACCGCCCTGGCCGGCATCCTGATGCGCATCACCCGCTCGGCGGTCCTGGAGGTGACGCGCGAGGACTACGTGCTGGTCGCCCGCGCCAAGGGGCTCGCGAACCGCGCCGTACTCCTGCGGCACGTGCTGCGCAACGCGCTGATCCCGATCGTCACCGTGGTGGGGCTCGAGCTGGGCACCCTCCTCAGCGGGTCGATCATCGTGGAAACGGTCTTTGCCTGGCCGGGGATCGGCAGCCTGCTCATCACCGGTGTCACAGCGCGCGATTACCCCCTGGTCACCGGCATCGTGCTGATGTACTCGACCGCTTTCGTTATCATCAACCTGATCATCGATGCCATCTATGGCCTCATCGACCCGCGCATCCGGTTCTAGGTCGGCGCCTGGAGCGCCGCGGCGCTCCAGGCAAGACGGCGGTGACCAGACGAGGAGGCCTGGTCAGCCGCGTTCGGCCGCCCACGCCGCTGTCGTGGCGGCCTGAAGGAGGGAGGCGCTCATGAGCGGTTGGTCGAAGCTGGGATGCGCTACCGCCATCGTCGCCCTGGTCCTCGTAGCCTGCCAGCCGGCCGGGCCGACGCCGCGGCCCAGCGGAGCAGCGTCGGGTACACAGGCTCAAGCCGGCCAGGCGGCGGGGCGAACCGGCGGCCCCACGCGCGTGGTCATCGGGGTCACTGAGACGATCGAGTCTCAGAACCCTTATGCCGATAGCATCTCGCTGGGCTACGGCATCTGGTGCGAGGTGCTCGGCTGCCTCGTCTCGCGCGACCCCAAGACGAACGAGTACGTGCCGGCGCTCGCGGAGAGCTGGCGGGTAGAGAACCCGACGACCTGGATCTTCCACCTGCGCAAGGGCGTCACCTGGCACGACGGCTCGCCGTTCACCGCCGCCGACGTGGTCCACTCCATCAACCGAATCGCCAACGACCGGGATAGCAAGCAGAAGCACAACGTGGCCCCGGTTGCCGCGGCGGAGGCCCTCGACGACTACACCGTCAAGATCACGACCAAGGAGCCCACCGCGTCGCTCCTCAGCTACTTCGCCGACCTGCTGATCATCACGAGCAAGGCGCAGTACGACCGCTTCGGCCCCGAGGCGATCAACCAGCAGCCGCCGCTCGGCACCGGCCCCTACATGTTCAAGGAGCTGATCCCGAACCAGCGGCTGGTGATCGTCAAGAACCCGAACTGGTGGGGTGGGCCCGTCGAGGGGCCGGACGAGGTCGTCTACCAGATCATGCGGGAGACCGAGGTCCGCATCACCGCCCTCCTGAACGGCGAGATCCAGATCGCGCAGTTCATCCCGCCACATCTCATGGAGCGCGTGAACAACGCGCCCAACACGAAGATCGTCTCGAAAGAATCGGTCGAGATCATGTTCCTGGCCATGAGTCCCAAGGTCAAGCCCTGGGACAACAAGCTCGTGCGCCAGGCCGTGGCCTACGCCATCGATCGCGACGCCATCATCCAGAGCGTGTTCCTGGGCCAGGCGCGCCGGCTGGACGGGCCGATCGGCCCGGCGACCTGGGGCTACGATCCCAACCTCCAGCCCCGCTACACCTACAACCCCGAGCGGGCGAAGCAGCTCCTGGCTCAGGCAGGCTACCCGAACGGCGTCGACGTCGAGCTGTACACGCCCGTAGGGCGTTATGTGCAGGACAAGCAGTCCGCCGAGGCCATGGCGGCGATGCTGACGGCGGTTGGCATCCGCACGCGGCTGATGACGCCTGAGTGGCCCACCCTGTGGGCCGACGTGCAAGCGGGCAAGATCCCGTTCTACTACATGGGCCGCGGGTCGGTGACCGATCCCGGTCCCCCGCTGTCGCAGTATTTCGAGACCGGCGTCACCCCACGGATCGGCTACTCCAACCCGGCGCTCGACGCGCTGTTCGCGAAGGAGCGCGCGGCGTTCGACCCCAACGAGCGCAAGAAGGTGCTGTCCGAGCTGATGAGCCTGATCACCGAGGAGGCGCCGGCGCACTTCCTATGGACGATCAACATGCTCTGGGGGATGGCCAAGAACATCGAGTACGACCCGCGCACCGACCTCCGCATCTTCGCCAAGGACATCCGGGTGAAGTAGCGGGGCCTGCGCCAGCGGGAGCGAGCCGCTGCCTGGCGAGGAGCGCTACCCAGCAGGTGAGCCGCCGGGCGGCAGGCTTTTCAGCGCGGCCCCAGCCATAAAGCCGGACCGTCCGGAGCGGGATTGCCGGGCGAGCCCGCAGAGGCGATAACGCGGCGGGCTCGCCCGCGCGGCGCGGCCGAGTGCAGCGACAAGGGGTGGCACGATGGTAGTGATCGCGCGGCCGATGCCCTGGCAGCCCGCCATCCCGGCGTGGCTGCGGCCGTGGCTCCGCACCAAGATCTACCTTGGCGGCACGATCGTCCTCGGGCTGATCTTCCTGGGCCTGTTCGGCCCAGCCCTCGCGCCCTACAACCCGAACGAGCAGCAGCTGCGCGAGGCGCTGCGCGTCCCCCAGTGGTTCGGCGGCCCCTACTTCCTCGGCACCGACAACCTAGGCCGGGACATCCTGAGCCGGCTGCTCCACGGCGCGCGGGTCTCGCTCATCATCGCCTTCACCGTGGTCCTCATCTCCGGCGCGATAGGCGTGACGCTAGGAGCCGTCTCCGGCTACTTCGGGGGGCGCGTGGACTTCCTCATCCAGAAGCTCGTGGAGGTGATCTGGGCTTTCCCGTCGCTCCTGCTGGCGATCGCGATCCTGGCCTACCTCGGCCAGGGGCTCCAGAACCTCATCCTCGCCCTGGTGGCGCAGCGCTGGATCCAGTACTGCCGCGTAGTTCGCGGCGAGACCCTCTCGCTGCGGCACCGCGAGTTCGTGACGGCCGCGCGCGTCGTCGGCGCCAGCCATGCCCGGATCATCGTCCGGCACATCATTCCGAACATCATTCCCTCGAGCCTCGTGATCGGTACCTTCGCCATGGCGACGGCGATCATCGCCGAGGCCAGCTTGAGCTTTCTGGGGCTGGGCGTGCCCCCCGAGATCCCGACCTGGGGGACGATGCTCGGCGACGGCCGCAACTACATCAGCACCGCTCCCTGGCTCACGATCTTCCCCGGGCTGGCGATCTTCACCGTGGTGCTGGGCATCAACCTGCTGGGCGACGGCCTGCGCGACGTGCTCGACCCGCGGCGCACTAAGGTGGTCGCGGAGCTGTGAGCCATCGCCGGTGCCCATCGGAAGCCATGCCGGAGGCCGGCACCCGAGCGCTAGAGAACTGGCATTCGGGCGCTGGCCTTTGCACGCGCTAGAGGATGCCGGCGAGCCGCCCTTTGTGCTGGTAATGCTCCCAGATCTTCGCAGCGCGGTAATCCGAGCGGCCATAGCTGGCCCGGAGCTGCTCCACCTCCGTCGCGGTCAGCGGGAGGAGCGGTCCCAGCGCCGTCGCGTAGAGGAGACTGCGCGCATTCTCCTCTAGATCCAGGCAGTCCATGAACAACTCTTCGATGCTGCGCGCGACCACGACGGTGCCGTGGCCGCGCAGGAGGCAGGCGCGGTGCTGTCCCAGCGTCTGGGCGACGGCGCGCCCCTGCGCCTCCGTCCGGATATGGGTCGTGTCCGGGTGCACCGGCACCCCCTCCGCGAAGCGGTAGGCGAAGTTCCGCACGGGCAGCAGTGGGCGGTCGACAACGGTGAACAGCGTGGAGATGGTCGGATGGCCGTGGCACACCGCGAGCACATCGGGCCGCGCGCGGTAGACGCTCGTGTGGAGCGCGGTCTCGGACGGGGGCGGTCCCTCCCCCTCCAGGACGTTCCCGTCGAGATCGACCACCAGGATGTCCTCAGCGGTCAGCGCCGCCCGGCTGGTATCCCGCGGCTGGATCAGGATCCGGTCGGTGCCCGGAATCCGCGCGCTGACGTGCCCGCTGAAGTCGATGATCTCCTGCATCACCAGGAGACGGGTGCAGATGGCGATCTGCTCCCGGAGACGCTGGACCGTGGCTTCGGACATGTCGCCTCCCCGCGCTGAGAGTCCATGGCGGCCGCGGTAGGCCCTGCCGCGACCGGGCCGGCGGCGCTGGCCGCGGCGCAGTATAGTCGCGCGGTGGCCGCCCGCTCAAGCGCCGATTGACGCGCGCAGATGTTCCTCCGTACGATGAGAGGCGAACCGATCAGCGCGCACGGGCCGGGACCCCCGGGCGGCGCAGACGGCCCCTTGCGCAGGACGCAGGAGGAGGCAGCCATGGGCGAACTAGTGGCGGTGATGGCGGCGAGCCACGCGCCGAACCTGCTGCTCGAGCTGGGCAAAGAGTGGAACGACTTCATGAATCTCCACTACTCGATGCTGCCCCCGGAGAAGGCGCACCGCCCCTCCCTCGAGGCGGCGCAGCGGTTCGCTACCGACGTGCAGCGTACGTTCGGGCTGCTGCGGAGCGTCCTGGAGGCCGCTCAGCCAGACGTGCTGCTCCTGGTCGCCAACGATCAGTTCGTGAACTTCTTCTACAACAACATCCCGACGTTCTGCCTCGGGGTGGGCACCGAGACGCGCGGGCAGTTCGCGCGCCATACGTTCGCCTATCCGTGCCACGAGGCGCTCGCGCGCTGGCTGCTCCAGCGCCTCATCGACGAGGGCTTTGACCTCGCCTTCTCCGAGAAGCTCGAGCTCGAGCACACCCAGACGGTGCCGCTGTACTATGTGATGCCTCCCGGCGGCCCCACGCCGCTCATCCCGCTGTTCGTCAACACCTGGGTGCCGCCGCAGCCCACCCCCCGGCGCTGCTACGCCCTCGGCGCCGCCCTCGCCCGCGCGATCGCGGCGAGCGAGGCCCGCGTGGCGCTCCTCGCCACCGGCGGGCTCTCCCACTTCCCGGGCCGCCCGCGGATCGGCGAGGTCGACGTAGATTTCGACCGGCGCCTGCTCGAGCGGCTCATGCGGGGCGAGGGGCGCGCGCTCGCCGACTACACCGTCGCCGAGCTGGCCGAGGTCGGCAACGAGGAGTTCCTCAACTGGATGGTGGCGATCGGCGCCGCCGGCGATGTGCCGGCCACCGTCTTCTACGAGCCCGACGGCGTGGCCACCGGCATCGGGTTCGCCATCTGGCACCTGGGCGCCGGGCGCCTGGCCGCCGCTCAGCCGTCCAACCTCTACGGGCTCCTGGCCGCCTGAGCTGCCAGCTAGCCGGGACCGGAGGGAGAAGCGATGAGCCGCTACGAGCTGAACCGCCTGCTGTACGACTTGAAGATGCAGGACGGGCTAGCGGCGGAGCTGCGCGCCGATCCCGAGCGCGTGCTCGCCCGCTACGACCTCAGTCCGGCCGAGCGCGAGGCCTTGGCCACACGCGACCCGCGCCAGCTCCGCCAGCTGGGCGCTCACGGCATGCTCGCTCTGTACGTGCTGCGGCTGCGGCCCGAGTACGACGACAACGTCTACTGGACGCAGCGCTAGCGCGGCTGCCGCGGCAGGAGCGTGTCTTCTGGCGGCTGCACCAGCCGCCGTCGCGCGGCTATCAGCCCGAATCGTACAGCTCTTGCTCGACGCAGCCGCACTCGCACTCGAAGCGCTCGGCGCAGCTCTCGCAGCAGTAGGTCACACCGTTCTTCTCGTACGCCTGCTTCCCGATCACGCAGCTGCAGCGGCGGCAGCGCTGACTGGCCATCGGCGGCCTCCTCGCCACGCGTTCCTACTCGATCGACTGCTCGATGAAGTGCGAGACGACGGCGCGCTCGGCCTTCTCGCGCGCAATGCCCCGCTCGGCCAGCCGCGGCGCCAGATCGGCTAGGATCCGCTCCTTATCGGCCCAGAGCTTGTAGCGCTTGTAGCGGTCCTCGTGCGGCGGCAGCCCGAGCGCTTGTGCCAGGAGCGTGACCCAGTTCTCCACCGTGAAGGGGTAGTGCCCCTCCTCCTGACAGAGCTCGCGCTGGCAGGAGTGGTAGACCGTGACCACCGTGTCGACCTGCCGGGCGGCCGCCTCCTCCATCAGCGCCTGCACCAGCGCCTGGAACCGCGGGCGCGTGAGGTCGGCGATCACGTTGGCCGCGCAGTGGCGGCCCAGCTCCTGGAGCGCCGCCAGCTCCACCAGCTCCAGGCCGGGGATGGCCTGCAGGATCCGGGCGACCATCGCCGCGTCCTGGTCTTGCTGGGCCGAGCCGGTGTGGGCGTGGAGCGCGGCGCGGCGGGGTAACGCGTTGACAAAGCGCAGGCGGTCCAGGCGCTGCGCCACGAACGCGCTGAAGTGCTGTAGCGGCGCCGAATCCGGCCGCCGCGCGGGGATCATCTTGTCCAGGTAGAACGTACACGAGGGGCACCAGGTCACGATCGTCCGCGGGCGGAAGGCGTTGAGCTTGCCTAGCGTGGACCTGGTGAGCCGGTCGCCGGCCTCTGTCTCGCCGCGCCGCGCATGGCCGATGCCACAACAGTTGGCCGGGCCGCCCAGCGTCACGAAGTCCTCCCCCAGATACGCCATCAAGTCGACCACCGTCTCCGCCAGGTGCATGGTGCGGAGCACGTTGCAGCCGAGATAGAGGACGACCTCGGCCTCTGGCACCTCCTGCGGCAGGTTGGTCAGCCACACCCGCTCCGGCGCATCGCGGAGCAGGTCGGCCAGCACCAGCAGGTCGCCATAGTAGCGCGCGTAGTACTCCCGGGCATCGATCGGCATGGGCCCTCCCCTCGCCGCGGCGCCCTTCGGCGCCGGTCGCTCACGCCTCCAGCTCGCGGCGCAGCGTCTCCTCGGTCCCCTGCTCGCCGTGCACCTCGCAGTAGAGCTCGATCTCGTTGCCGTCGGGGTCTTTGAGATAGATGCTCTTCGAGCTGCCGTGATGGTTCATGCCCACGATGTTCGCGCCGCTGGCCTTGCAGTGTTGGTAAGCGGCCTTGAGCTGGGCGAAGTCCGGCAGCTTGAAGGCCACATGGTACATCCCTACCCGGTGGTCCTCGGGCGGCGGGGCGTCCGGACCGACGGCGAAGATCGCCAGGTCGTGATGCTGCTCCCCGCAGGTGAAGAACACCGCCCGCCCCGGCACGCGCTCACGCACCTGCAGGCCTAGCACATCGCGGTAGAACGGCTCCGACCGCTCCACGTCGCGCACCCGCAACACGACGTGGCCCAGCCGCTCGATGGTGAAGCGCCGCGTCTGTACCGTCGCCATGATCGCCCTCTCTCCTCTCTGCGGCGAAGGCACACCCCCGCCGGCAGCTAGAGCGCGCTCCCTCGCCAGTCGGGACACCGGAATCGCCCGCGCCACCCGGCCGGCGGCGCGGCGCGAGGCCAAGCCAGTACGGAGCTCCGCCGCGCCACTGCCGCGGCCCACTCTGTGACGCCCTCCCTAGGAGGGCTTGAAAAACGAGCAGCGGGTGGCCCAGGTACTTTGCGGGAACTCGCGCTGGAGACGACCCCAGTACTCCGCGAGCTGCGCCCGGTCGTGCTGGGCCTGGTAGCCCACTATCCCGCGCCAGTATAGCAACTGGGGCACGTACTCGCCCTGGGTATGCTGCGCCAGCGCCGCGTCCAACACGCGGATCGCCTCCGCCGCCTGGGCGGTGGCGAGCAGCGCCTTAGCGTGCGCCAGCCGCAGCATCGGTAGGAAGTCCTCCGGCGGCAGATACCCGATCTCGCGGTGCACCTCCCGCCCGCGCCCGTCGGTGATGATGAACGTGGGGGTCCAGAGCGGAACCAGCTCGCGCGCCTGCGCGGCCTCGGCGTCGTCAGAGAGGTTGAGCTTGACGGGGACAAAGTGGGCGCCGATGAACTCCGCTACGGCCGGCTGCGGATACGTCACGGTATCCATCGCCCGGCAGCCGCCTCAGGTCGGGCGGTAGAGGTCTACGAGGACAAACTTCCGCTCCTCCCGCGCGCGGTCGCGGGCGGCTGCAAGATCGTGCTGCCAGGCTATCGCCTGCTGTACCATCGTGCACCTCCTAGTGGTCTTCGACGTGCCACTCGGCACGCTGGAGCGCTGCGCGCCGGGCGCGCATGCGCCACAACCGCCACCAGAACAGCCCCGGGGGCGTCAAGAGCACGACCACAGCGAGGAGCCAGGGCCAGTTGAAGGCGAGCTGGAACAGGAGGTTCTTGGCCGAGGGATATGCCAGCAGGATATAAGCGGTGAGGCCTAGCTTGAAGGCGATCATCGTCCCGATGACGAACCACGCGGCGGTCACATTATCCGCGTCATCGGTGGTCTCCTCAGGCTCCTCCCGCCCCCGGTCAGAGGTGGGAGGAAGCGAAGCGACCGAGAACAGCTCGCGCCACTCGTCCATAGCTCCCCCGCGGCTGCACCCTGCCCCCTCGCAGGATCCGGGCCGAGACCAAGCCCTGCGCCTCTTTTCCATCCTACCGCCCCAGGTTGCCGTCCTGCAATGTGGCCGCGCGCCACACGTCGCGCCTCACCGGCACGGCCCGCGGCTCCACGTAACACCGCGCAACGCCATGTAACGCCCGAAGTATCTGGCGTTGCGCCCGCTAAACGGCCCCTGCGGGCCTGCTCGCCTCACGTGCTAGGCGGTGACGGCAAGGGACAGTAGAGCCCTTGGCTCTCGATGCGGAAAGTGGTGTTGAACCGACTGCGGAAGTTCTCCTGGGCCACGATGGCTGCCAGCTCAACCAGCTGCGCCTCGTCGTAGTACTGCTGGAGCCGCGCGAACAGCTCGTCAGTCACGTTCGGCGGCGTGGCGGTCATAGCATCCGCGAGCTCAAGGGCGACACGCTCAGCGGGCGAGAATAGCTCGCTCGTCTGGTAATGGGCCAGGGCGGCGATCTTCTCGTCGGAGGCCCCCTCGCGTCTGCTCACGGCAGAGTTGCTGTCGACTCAGAACGGGCAGCCGACGATGGAAGCCACCCGCACGTTCAGCAGCGCGCGGAGCTGCTTGGAGATCCGGCCCGCGGCGGTAATCCCCGCATTGAGCGCCTGGACGCCCTCCTGGATGGTCGGCGCGTGCCCGTAGATGCCCGTACCGGGAAGGACGAACCCGTACTGCGCGAGGTTCTGCTCCATCAGCTGCCGCGTGATCGGAGCAGCCTCCTCATAGGTGACTTGGCGAATCCGTGGCATGGTCTCTCCTCACTCCTGCCGCACACGCGCGGCAGTGCTCGCCTGCAGGATAGCCCCGTTCCAGGGGCTGTTCAAGCCGCCGCTCGCCGCAGGGGCGGTGTCGCCCGCCGGCCACGGGAAGAGGTAGACTGTGGCCCAGGACGGGCCCTGCTGATCACCGCCGGCCCGATGCGCGCGAACAGGATGCCAAGATGGGATTGCTCGACGGACGAACGGCACTGATCTTCGGGGTGGCTAATGAGCGGAGCCTCGCCTGGGCGATCGCCCAGGCGCTCACTGCCCAGGGGGCGCGGCCGGCGCTCACCTACGCGAGCGAGCCGCTAGAGCGGCGGGTGCGGCCGCTGGCCGAGCGCCTCGGCGCGGCGTTCCTCGCGCGCTGCGACGTCCAGCGCGACGAGGAGCTGGACGCCGTGTTTCGCCAGGTGGAGGAGGTCTTCGGCCAGCTCGATATCCTCGTGCACGCGGTCGCCTTCGCCCGCCGCGAGGAGCTCGCCGGCCGCTACGCCGACACCACCCGCGAGGGGTTCCAGCTCGCGATGGACGTGAGCGTCTACTCGCTCGTGGCGCTCGCGCGGCGGGCCGCGCCGCTGATGCGCGGCCCCAACCCGAGCATCCTGACCCTCACCTACGACGGCGCCCGCCGGACCTACCCCAACTACAACGTCATGGGGGTGGCCAAGGCCGCGCTGGAGGCCAGCGTGCGCTACCTCGCGCGCGACCTGGGGCCAGCGGGGATCCGGGTAAACGCCATCTCGGCAGGGCCGGTGCGCACCCTCGCCGCGTCGGCGATCCGCGACTTCCACTGGATCCTGGACCACATCGCCGAGCGCGCGCCCCTGCGGCGGAACATCAGCGCCGCCGACGTGGGCGATGCGGCGGTGTTCCTCGCCTCCGACCTGGCCCGGAACGTCACCGGCCACGTGCTGTACGTCGATGCCGGCTACCATATCCTCGGGGCAGAGCCGGGGCGCGCGGAGCGCGAGCGGCGCCAGGTGGAGGGCGGAGACCAAGCGTAGCGCGGCGCCGGGCATTGCCCTGGCTTGTTCCGTCGCCGTGCGCTAGAATCGCTCCGAAAGTGGACAGGAGGCAGCCGTGGTTGAGGTAGTGTCCCGCGAGGCGGATCTCGAGTTGCGGCCCCGGTTCCGTGACCTCCGCGAGTGGCTGGAGGGCGTCGAGCAGCTAGGGCAGCTGCGCCGGGTGGAAGGCGCGACGGCGGAAGAGGACATCGGCCTGGCGCAAGAGGTGCTCACCCACCATGAGGGAGCGCCCGCCGTCCTCTTCGACCGCATCCCGGGCTACGAGCCGGGCTTCCGCGTGCTCACCTGCCCCCTCGGCTCGATCGAGCGCATCGCCTACACCCTGGGGCTGCCCACCAACCGCAGCAAGCGCGAGCTGGTCGACCTCTGGCGCCGCCGCGTCAAGGAGATCCGGCCCATCGAGCCGGTCGAGGTCGACGACGGCCCAATCCTGGAGAACGTCCTGCTGGGCAAGGACGTCGACGTGCTGCGCATCCCAGCGCCCAAGTGGCACGAGGACGACGGCGGCCGCTACATCGGCACAGGCAGCTTCGACATCACCCGGGACCCCGACGAGGGCTGGGTCAACCTCGGCACCTACCGCGTGATGGTGCACGACCGCTACCGCGTCGGCTACTACATCTCGCCGGGCAAGCACGGGCGCATCCAGCGCGAGAAGTACTTCGCCCGCGGCGAGAAGTGCCCCGTGGCGGTAGTGGTCGGCAGCGACCCGCTCCTGTTCCTAGCTGCCTGCACCGAGATCCCCTACGGCCTGTCGGAGTACGCCTGGGTGGGCGGCCTGCGGGGCGAGCCCGTGCCGGTCATCCGCGGCAAGGTCACGGGGCTCCCCATCCCCGCCTACGCGGAGATCGTGCTCGAAGGCTACGCCGCGCCCGACGTCACCCTGCCTGAGGGGCCCTTCGGGGAATGGACCGGCTACTATGCCTCCGACACGCGGCCCGAGCCGGTGCTGCAGGTGGAGGCGATGTACTTCCGCAACGATCCCATCCTGCTCGGGCAGCCCCCCTCCCGGCCGCCGGACGAGCAGGCACGGTTCCGCGCCTTCATGCGCTCGGCGCTGCTGAAGGACGAGATCGAGAAGGCGGGCGTGCCGGATGTGGTGGGGGTCTGGTGCCACGAGGTCGGCGGCTCGCGGTTGTTCAACGTCGTGGCGATCCGCCAGCGCTACCCCGGCCACGCGCGCCAGGCGGGGCACGTCGCGGCCATGTGCCGCGCCGGCGCCTACACCGGGCGCTACGTCATCGTGGTCGACGACGACATCGACCCCACCGATCTGGAGCAGGTCCTCTGGGCGCTGTGCACGCGCTCCGATCCCGAGACCTCGATCGACATCATCAAGCGCGCCTGGTCAACCCCGCTCGACCCGCGCATCCCGCCCGAGAAGCGCGCGGCGAAGGACTTCACGAACTCGCGTGCGATCATCGACGCCACGCGCCCCTACGAGTGGCGGGACAAGTTCCCGCCGGTGGCCAGCATGCGCCCCGAGACGGCCCGCAAGGCTTACGAGAAGTGGGGCTGGCTCATCGGCAAGTGAGGCGCCACTAGCGCTGTAGCACGCAGCCGGGCAGGGGACCGCCCGGGCGGTCCCCTGCCCGATCATTGTGCGCCCGGGCCTGGCGCGAGCCAGAACGCCGCTGCCCGGACCGCCGCGCTACACCGCTGCTAGGCGCCAGGGCGCGGCATCACGTAGCCGCAGTTCGTGCAAGTGCGGTGCACCTCGCTGGAGTAGAACTCCTCGTAGGCCCGCGAGACCGGGTCCTCGCGATAGTCGCCGACGTGCTTGCTGACCTCATAGAGCTTGGTGTTGCACCGCTCACAGAACCAGACGAAGCGATCCTGCTCGCCCGGCCGCCGCTGCCGCTCGAGCACGAGCACGAAGGCGTCGGGCGCGAAGCGGGGGGAGTGGGGCGTGCCGGCCGGACAGTAGATGATCTCGCCCTCGCGGATCACCGCGACCTTGTGCTCGCCCTCCGGGGTGAGGTAGTGCAGGTCCATATCCCCCTTGAGCATGTACATCACTTCGTCGCTGGGGTCGATGTGGAACTCGCTGCGGTGGGGCCGGCCGCGCGCCACGAAGGCCACGCTGTCGGGCGCCTGCCACAGCACATTTACCGGTTTAGGAGACTGCCGGATAGCGTCCATGATGGCGGCAAAGTTTACCGCGCTCAGCTCGGTCATCACGCCCTCCCTCGCGTTACGCCACACCGGGCCGGCCGCACCCCCCGGCCCCGAGTATCGCTCGAGTATACGCCGAGCACCCCCTGTTCGTCTGACACGATCCGACAGCCGCACCAAGGCGGTGCATGGACCGGCTCCCAAGCAAGTGGCGGCAGGCGGCACGCGCCGCAACACTGTGCTAATACACTAGCAACACGCCGAGCCGGAACCGCGCGGAAGGAGATGACCCATGAAGCGCAGCACCGAGCGGATCTTGACCACCCACTGCGGCAGCCTGCCCCGCCCCAAGGACTTGCTCGACCTGATGAGAGCCCGTGCTCGCGGCGAGCCCTACGACGCCACCGCCTACGCCACCCGTGTCCGCGAGGCGGTCCGCGACGTCGTCCGCCAGCAGGTGGCGTGCGGCATCGACGTCGTGACCGATGGCGAGCAGGGCAAGCTTGGCTTCTTCGCCTACGTGAGCGAGCGACTGACGGGCTTCGAGCCTAGGCCTGGTGAGCGCCCCACGCTGTTCGCTGCCGAGGTAGCCGCCTTTCCCGAGTACTACGAGCAGTACTTCCGCCAGGCCATGCTCGGCGGCGCGCTCGTCCCGATGGTCCCACTGGTATGCACCGGCCCGGTCCGCTATCAAGGCCAGGAGGCGCTGCAGCGGGATATCGACAACCTCAAGGCCGCGCTCGCTGCGCTCGACGGGGCCCAGCCCGAGGAGGTATTCATGCCCGCCGTCGCTCCCAGCGGCGTGGGGAGCAACGCCTACTACCGCACCGAGGAGGAGTACCTGTTCGCAGTGGCGGAGGCCATGCGGACCGAGTACCGGGCGATCGTCGACGCGGGCTTCGTCGTCCAGATCGACGACCCGTTCCTCACCGAGCTGTTCAGCTACGCGCCCCTCAGCCCCGCCGAGCAGCGCAAGAAGGCCGAGCTATACGTCGCGGCGATCAACCACGCGCTCGAGGGGATCCCGCCGGAGCGGGTGCGCTTCCACACCTGCTACGGGATCAACGAGGGGCCGCGCGTGCACGACGCGCCGCTTCGTGCCATCGTCGACGTCATGTTACAGGTCAACGCCGGGGCCTATTCGTTCGAGGCGGCGAACCCACGGCACGAGCACGAGTACCACCTCTGGGAGGACGTGAAGCTCCCGGAGGGGAAGATCCTGATCCCTGGGGTGATCACGCACGCGAGCAACATCGTGGAGCATCCGGAGCTGATTGCCGAGCGGATCGTGCGCTACGCCGAGCGTGTGGGGCGCGAGAACGTCATCGCCGGGGCGGACTGCGGGTTCTCCTCGCAGGCCACCTACCAGCCGGAAGTGCACCCGACGGTCGTCTGGGCCAAGTTCCGGGCGCTGGCGGAGGGCGCGCGCCTGGCGACCCAGCAGCTGTGGCGCTGAGGCATCCGCCAGCCCTGCTGCCACCCACCTGCTCAACGGGCACCGGCCGACGCCGCGATCGCGATCGCGAGCACGACGACCAGCACGACGATCTCGGCAATGAGCCACCACAGCTCACGCATGCGGGCACTCTCCCGGCCCGGGCGCCGCTGCCGCCGGCGCCCGGGCCAGCGCCAGGATAGGTGAGAAAGGGAAAGGTGTCAAGAGCATGGAGTACCGCACATTGGGGCGCACCGGGCTGCGCGTCTCGGTGCTGGGCTTCGGCGGGGGCAACATCGGCGGGCTGCTCATCCGCGGGGAGGCCGCCGCCCAGCGCCAGGCCGTCGCGCGCGCCCTGGAGGCCGGCATCAACTACTTCGACACCGCGGCGCAGTACGGCGACGGGCGCTCGGAGGAGACCCTCGGCCGCCTCCTGCGCGAGCTAGGCGCCACGGTCTTTGTCGGCACCAAAGTCCGGCTCGTCCCCGGCGCGGTGGCGGAGGCTCCTGTTGCGCTGCGCCGGGCACTGGAGGCGAGCCTGCGGCGCCTGGGGCGCGATTATGTCGATATCTATAGCCTGCACAACGCTGTCGTGCGCGGCCCGGACCCCAGCGGCCGCGCTCTTCCCGTCGAGGCCGTCTGCGGCCCGGTCGCGGAGGGCCTGCAGGCCGTGCGGGCAGCCGGCCTGGCGCGCTTCATCGGCTTCACGGGCCTGGGCGATACCGCGGCCATCCACCAGGTGGTCGCGAGCGGCCTGTTCGACACCGTTCAGTGCTATTACAACGTGCTGAACCCGAGCGCGGGCTATCCGGGCAGTCCCGACGGCGTGGCCCAGGACTTCGATGGGCTGATCGATCGCGCGGCCGCACAGGGGATGGGGGTGCTGGCGATCCGCGTGCTGGCAGCGGGAGCCATCACCGCCTCGCCGGCACGCCACCCGGTCGCCGGCGACCCCGGCAGCGCGCTGGCCCAGGGCGGGGACTACGCGCTGGACCTGCGCCGCGCCGAGCGCCTGCCGCCGCTGGTGCGCGAGCTGGGTTTGGAGAGCCCTGTCGAGCTGGCGCTTCGCTTCGCGCTGGCGAAGCCCGGTATCTCGACCGTGCTCGTGGGCTTCTCCGACCTCGCGCAGGTCGAGGACGCCCTGCGCTGGGCGGCGCGCGGCCCGCTCCCACCGGCCGCCGTGGAGCGGCTCCTGGCGGCCGTGCGCCAGCCCGACCGCTAGCCCGCGGCCGCGATGGGGGCCTGGACACGGGTGCCGTAGCCGGCCAGCGCCTCCAGGCCCGTGAGCGCTGAGCTGGGCGGTGCGGCCACGGCCCGCAGGCGGGACGCTCCCGTTAACCCCGTGGGGGAGCAAGGGGGCCTCGGCCGGGCCCGATGGACAGTGGGGCGAGACGCCTACTCCGCCGCTAGCGGTAGAGGCTGGCGATGAACCCGCTCGCGTTCAGCAGCTGGATCGGCTCGAGAGCGACGAACGCCTCGGGGGTCGCCGTCGCCGCCTTCGGGTTCGTCGCCACTAGCTCGTCGAGCGCGGCGCGCAGCCCCGCGGGGGTGGGGAGCAAGTCCCGGCTGGTGCGGCTCTGCTCGAAAGCCAGCGTCTCCTCGAGAAGGTCCCGCTCCTCCACCTGGGTGTACCGCGTGAGCACGGCGAGCGCGGTCTCGGGCTGCTGGAGCATGATCGCGGTGCCCTCCGCTAGAGCACGCAGCAAGCGGTCGACTGCGGCGGGCTGCTCGCGAAGGTAGCGGCGCGTGCTCACCAGGCCTACGTTGGCGAACTCCAGGCTGTAATCGCGGTAGCTCAGCAGCTCGCGGAAGCCCAGCTGGCGCGCGCGCAGGTTGAGCGGCGGCGTCATGATCGCGACATCGATCGCGCCGTTCTGGAGCGCCGCGAGCTGCTCGCTCTGCCCTCCGATAGACAACACGGTGTAGTCCCGCTCGGGCTCGAGCCCGAACGAGCCCAGGACTGCCGCAGCCCAGATCTCGCTGTTCGAGCCGCGCCGGCTCACGCCCACGCGCTTGCCGCGCAGGTCGGCCACGGTCTGCAAGCCGGGCTGAACGAGCGCCGAGAATCCCAGCTTGTTCGCCCAGGAGGCGAGCATCACCGTGTCCGCCCCTTCGAGGCCGGGTCCGAACGCCGAGGTGGCGGGGGCTATGCCGACGTCCAGCTCGCCGGCGAGCAGCGCCTCGGCGATCTTCGCCGCGCCGGCGACGTAGGCCAGCTCGACCTCCAGCCCGTACCGGGCATAGAGCCCCTCGTCTTTGGCGATCCAGGCCGGCAGCATCGAGCTGGCGATGGCCACGAACGCCGCCCGGACGCGCTGGGGCGTGGGAGCGGTGCCGGCCTCATCGGCTGCAGCGCCGGAGGGGCGGGCGGGTGCCGCGGGCGGGAACAGACAGCCTAACACCAGGAGGCCGCCTAGCACAGCGCTGAGCGGCCACCGTTGGCGGGAAGCAGCGGGCAGCATGGCATGCTCCTTTCCGCTAGGAGGGCGACTCCGCTGCTGTCAGGGACTACTCGCGCGGCACGATGAGCGCCAGGCTTGCCGTGAACCCGTGGAGGAAGGTCTTGCCACCGACCGGGCCGATCTCGCCGTTGCAGAAGAATCCTGCCAGCGGGAGCGCGCCAAACGCTGCGGCCACGCCCCGCGCGTCGTGGTCGGGCACGCCGAACATGCCTACCCCCCGACCGTTGCAGCTGCACAGCAGTGCGGCGACGGGCCGGGTGTCGCCCAGCGCCTGGCGCGCGCGGGTGAGCAGCTCGCGCAGGTCCTCGTCCGCCGCCGCGGCGTCGCGCATCTGGAACTGCAGCGTCTGGCCGACACGGGGAAACGCCCCGATGGCCAGCGCGCCGCTCGCCCGGTCGACCCCCAGGAGGTTGCGGATCAGGTAGTCGCCCCGGCGGAACTCGGCCTTGTACTCGTCGATCGCCAGCCCGACGAGGAGGTTGCGCGCGGCGCGCGGCTGCAGCTCCGGCGGGAGGCTCTGCACCGTTTCTACCAGCACCTGGTACGCCGGCCGGCCGCCGACAGTCTCCAGGAGGTTGCCACGCGCGCCGGTGATGGTCCAGGGCTGCCCGATGGGGGTCGCTCCCTGGGAGACCACGGGATACACGGCGACGTTGCCCCCGAGCGCAACCGCCACCGCGCCCTCCGTGTAGACCTCGTCGCCGGCGAACACATAGGTCTGCTGCTCATCCAGCCGCCCCGAGGCGAGCCCGCCGGCGAGGGTCACCCCGGGATAGGCCGCCTCGAGCGCCTGGATCAGCCGCTCGACGTCGAGGCGGAAGGGGTCGGCGAACACGAGCCAGGCGTTCACCTCCTCCAGCGAGACGCCCCCCAGGCGAGCGAGGCTCCCGCCCTCCAGGTCGCGCTGGGTCACGTAGGCCACGTGCACGTGTGCGCCCGGTAGCGCGAGGCGCAGCAGCGACAGGGCGGGCTCGTCCTCGATCTCCCGCTCGGGCCCGATGACCCCCTGGCCGCTGCACCCCGCGAGCCAGCGCGCGCCGCTCGCTGCCCGTGCGCGGGGCACCAGCTCCGGGTAGTGGCGGGCATAGTAAGCGCTGGCGAAGAGGAGGGCGAGATCGGTGGGCGACGCACCGAGGTCGGTCGCAGCGATCACCTCATCCAGCGCCACGCGCCAGTCGGGTGCACGGGAAATAGCGGCTCTTGCGCGCATGGGCCTGTCTCCCTGCCCTCCAGCGGTTCACCAGGGGCGGCCGCGGGCAACACGGACACCGCGCCCCAGCGGCTACACGAGCCCCACCGCCCTCCCACGCTGGCCAGCGGGGGCGGTGCCTTAGTGTAGCAAGGAACGCGCCGCAGCGGGAACCGCCGCACGGTCTGGCCGGGGCAGCGGCCGTATAAAGGGCGGGATGAGGCTCTCAGCCCCCGCTCCGCCGCGCGAGGACCGCGAGGCGCCGGGCCAGGATCCCGAAGCCCAGCCCGAAGGCCGCACCGAACACCGCCTGGAAGAGTAGGAAGCCGACAAGCGCGCCCGGTGAGGCAAACGCCGGGAAGACCGCTGCCAGCTCCGCCAGCGGATCGAGGTAGCGATAGGAGGCGAACGCGAGCAAGTCCTGCGATAGCCGCGCCAGCGGGAACACCCCCGCCCAGTACAGGCTGGCCCGCTGCAGGTAGGCGAGCCCACGCCGCGGGGAGCGCGCCTGCCACCAGTCGAGCAGCAAACTGAACCCGACCAGCGCGGGCAGCAGGCCAAAGTAGCGGACGGGATCCGCAGCAACCCCTTGCGTGTGCGCTCCCCACAGGAACAGCAGCCCGACGAGCACCCCTGCCAGCGCCCCGACGAGGGTGCCCGCGTAGCGCTCGAGCCAGGGGCTGACAGCTGTTCCTCCGACGCCCGCCATCGGCGTAGCCCGCCCTTACCTCCCACCGGGAGGCCGGAGCTCATCAGGCGCCGCGCGGCGGGTGGCGCCACGCCGCCCGGCCATACGGCCGCAGCGCCCGCCACACTGCCGCGCCGCCGCGGCACAGCCAGCGCCAGAGAGTGCGGAGCCGGTCCCCGTAGCTCCCGAGCCCCGCGCTCTGGCGGTCCTGCTCCGGTAGGCGCAGGGGTGCCAGCCGTGCC
>Ga0209810_1001470_pt1 | contig 35282 bp, 31 predicted proteins | sample Coa_R1_7_FD_187159 | JGI IMG/M metagenome (GOLD analysis project Ga0209810, IMG submission 187159) | Surface soil microbial communities from Centralia Pennsylvania, which are recovering from an underground coalmine fire - Coalmine... | ecosystem: Environmental > Terrestrial > Soil > Unclassified... | reverse complement strand
TAGAGGGTGTTATGCCCTTTTTTGCCTGCTTCGAGAGAGGACTTGGAGGCTGATGACCGCTTGGTGCTCGCTAGAAAGCGAGCACCAAGCCTCTAATGAGCGGCTGGCCTATCTCCTCAAGAGGACCCAAGTGCATCCCACGCTCTAGGGACTCTTAGCGGCATCCAGGAGGGTAGCTACCTCGACGGTGCGGCCTGTGTCTGCCGACTCCATGGCCGCTAGAGTCAACGCGAGGGTATGGAGGTTATCGCGTCCGCTCGTCTCCGGCTCCACGCCCTGCTGGATGCAGGCCCGCCAGTGATACAGATTATAGTGGTGGCCGGTTGCGCCGATGGATTCGGCCCAGATCGGCTCGCCCCAGACCTCCGGCAGCGGCGTGAAGAAGTGCATCTCCTGATACTGCGTCAGGTCGGCATTCTGGCGGAAAAGTCGGATCGGGCCCCAGTCGTCGCGTTGGTTCCAGACCAGCGAGCCGCGCGAGCCCGTGATGACCCAGCGCCCGTTCCAGCCGGTATCCTGGCCGGGCGCGGCAAAGGAGCCGCTATAATTGACGCGCGTGCCGCCTTCGAACTCGATCCAGGCAAAGGCGCTCATGTCGCCCCGGGTATTGCTGAAAGACGGGTTCCAGGTCTGGGCGGTGACGCGCACGGCGTTGCGGCCCAGCAGATAGCGCATCATATCGAAGTGGTGGATCGCCATATCCATCAGGAAGGGGTGGCGCATCTTCTGCCGCCACCCAAACAGCAATCCCTGTATCTGAAACTCCACGACGATATGATCGATCTCGCCGATGATCCCTTCGGCGATCAGGCGGCGCAGGCAGCGCGGCTGATCTTGATAGCGGTACTGCTGGGTCACCATCAAAACACGCTTATAACACTGCGCTTCCTCCACCATCTGCTGCGCCGCCGCCATCGTTTCGGCGAGGGGCTTTTCGACCAGCACATGCAGGCCCGCCTTCATCGCGGCAATCGTCGTCTTCGGATGCGCCGGAGCAGGGGTGACGTTGACCAGGCCGTCCGCATCCACCGCATCCAGGGCGTCCTCCAGCCGGGTAAACTGGCGCTCCGGCGGCACACCCGTCACGGCTCCGGCGGCAACCAGCGCCTCCTGGTTCGGGTCTACCAGGGCCACATGCTGAAAGCCTTCGCACTCCTGAACGGCATAGAGCCAACTGCCTCCAAACCCGCCGACACCCGCTTGTATCACACGCATCGAACCGAATCCCCTTCGCTTCTGGTCTCTAACTTGAACACCACTTTGTGCTAAGCGCGCATGGATCTAGCTTATGGTCTATTCTGGTTTCCATATTTCAACCAGGAATATAGGCTCTCCTGCTTGCCCGGTCAGCGAGAAGTACCAGTTTTTTACCCTCTTTAGAGGGATCGCGCGGCAGCGCACCCCTGAAGCGTGGTTCGAAATCGGGCCTTCGAGAGGCAACCACGCTTGACTACAGGGCCACCAGGCGCCCCAAAGCATACGCGCTATTGGTAATTTATGTTCCGTAAATTGTCCTGCAGGCCATGTTCGCGCCGGATAGCCTCCGGCAAGCCCTGCGCTCCGTTCCGTATCAAACCATATCCAGCACCTGGACAACGACATAGCAGACGTATCTATACTTAATACGAACGAGATAGGGCAATCTACTTCCAAAATGGAAGGCTCGTCCGGTCTTCTTCGCAAGGAGAGGGGAGCGGCTCCCCTTCCAGGTTCTTCGGTTCTGCCTTATCTCCCCTCCTCCCCGGCCCTTCTCCCTCCAAGGAAGAAGGGGGAAGAGAAGCCAACTCTGACTCTCCCCTCTCCTTCTAAAGGAGAGGGGAAGGGGGTGAGGTCTGTAGGAGAGCAGAAGCCGGGTCCCCCCCCTTCCCTGTGAGCGGAGCAAAGGTTCCTTAGTCCCTTAGAACCTTAGAACCCTAGCACCCTCAGAACCCTAGCACCTTGTGAGCGTAGCGAACGTATTAGGGAAGGGGGACGGGGGGTTAGGTCAAGAAGGGCAGGCAGAAAAGTTTTACAATCTCACCCGGTAAGGAGGCTAGCGGTTGACTTAGCTGGCTCCATATGATATACTATCTGCGAAATAATGCACAAAGTCTTTTTGAGACGGTAGCGCGCAGATCGCGCGGGAAAACTATGTCGGATCCAGAGCCCAAAACCCAGGCGCCCAACGTCTCCTTCGAGCGGGAGCGCGGCGTGTACGCCATCCAGGTGACACGGGATGTGGCCCACGCCGTCGTCTCCGTCGGGGAGGATGCCCTGCGCACCGCCCGCATCTTGCAGACCTTCCGCGCGCTCGCGCAGGCCAATGTGCCCGTCTTCATGGTGAAGATGCACCACAGCGCCGTGACCTTTGCTATGGCCGGCGCGGAGATGGCGCGGGCGGAGGCGGCCCTGGCGGAAGCCGGATTGGAGGCGAAGACGCGCCGCGACCTGGCTGTGGTCGCTGTGCGAGCCTCTTCTATGCGCGACCTCTCCGGCGTGATGGTCGAGATCGCGGATACGCTCTATTCCGTGGGAGCGCGCCTCTACGAAACCGGCGACTCGCACAACTCCGTGCAATGCCTGGTCGAGGCGGTCTGCGTCCCGCAGGCCATCCAGGCGCTATGCCGGACGTTCCGCCTGAGCGCCGACTGTGTGCAGGTGACCAGCCTGGAGGCAGCGGCATGAAGATCCTGGTCCAGAAATTCGGCGGCACCTCCGTAGACAGGCCGGAACACCGTGCGCTGGCCGCGCGCAAGGTCATCAAGGCGCGGGAGGCCGGGTTCCATCCCGTCGTCGTGGTCTCGGCGATTGGCCGCGCGGGCGCGCCCTACGCCACCGATACGCTGATCAAAGTTTTGCAGGAGATTGACCCGCAGGTCAAGCCCGCCGCGCGTGAGATGGACATGATGATGGCTTGCGGGGAGATCATCTCCACCGTCGTCTTTGCCCACACGCTCCAGACGCGCGGCTTCAAGGCCATTGCGCTCTCCGGGGGCCAGGCAGGGATCATCACGACCCGGGAATTCGGCAACGCCCGTATTCTGGAGATACGCCCGCATTATATCCAGCGGCTGCTGGAGCAGGGCTATATTCCGGTGGTCTGCGGGTTCCAGGGCATCACCCAGCCCTCCAACGAATACGAGCACGGGGCGATCACCACGCTGGGGCGCGGCGGCAGCGATACGACCGGCTCGGCGCTGGGGGCAGCGCTCAAGGCGGTGGCCGTCGAGATTTATACAGATGTAGACGGGGTAAGGACCGCCGATCCGAACCTGGTGCCCGGCGCCTATACGCTGCCGGTCTGCACCTACGAGGAAGTGGCCGAGATGGCCCATCAGGGCGCGAAGGTGATTCATCCCCGCGCCGCCGAGATCGCCATGGACTACAACATCCCGCTCTGGGTCAAGTCTACCTTCTCGGAGGGGCCGGGAACGCGCATCGCCGGGGCCGATGCGCCCGAATCGGTGCGCTGCCGCCTGACCGGCATCACCCACACCGGCCAGATCGTCTATATTCGCCTGGAGATCGAGAACGCCAAGCACAAGCCCCAGATCGAGTGTGAAGTCTATCGGATGATGGCCCGCGCCGGCGTCAACATCTATCTGGTCACTTACAGCCCGACCGCGCTCTCGTTCGCCGTGCCGCGCAATCTCTACTCGAAAGCCCAGGATCTGCTGGACGGCATGGTCGTCCCGGTGGAGCACGAGACGCCTGACGAGAACGGCAAGCTAGGCACCTACTACATTTTCAAGTTTTCGGAAGGGCTGGACCTGGCCTACAGCGTGCAGCGTCCGCTCCTGAAGCCGGTGGAGAGGCGCGTCAACATCGTGGACGTGCCCGCGAGCGTGGTGGAAAACTGCACGATGGTTTCGGTCATCGCTTCCAATCACCGGCGCGTGCCGGGCGTGGTCGCCAGCATCTTTGAGACCCTGACCAACGCGGGGATCGCCGTCCATCAGACCGCCGACTCGGAGATGTCTATCTCATGCCTGGTGCCGGAGAGCGAGGGCGGACGTGCTGTGCGCCTGCTGCATGAGCGCCTGTTCGAGCAGTAGGGGGTGATTGCCCTCACCCCCTGACCCCCTCTCTCAAGAACAGGAGAGGGGAACCGAGAAGCCAAGTCTCCCCTCCCCTAGAATTGGGGGAGGGGCTGGGGGTGGGGGCCTGTAGGCAATATGGAAGACAAGCCGCGTGAGGAGGCATCCGGCGAGGGCGAGGAAGAGCGAGAGAACCTGATCAATCGCTTTCCCGATGTGCCCCCTGGGCCGGAGGTGCCGGAACCGCCGAAAATAAAATCAAAGCTGCCGCCGCATCCGGCCAAGCCGGAGCCGGGAAGTTTCCAGCCGGGCAGCTATAACAAGATGGCGATAGCGGCGACCGCCGCCAGCTCCTTCATTATGCCCATTATCGTGCTCTCGGTGCTGGGCTGGTGGCTGGATCAAAAGCTGCACCATACGACTAACTGGATGGCGATGATCGGCGTCTTGCTGGGGCTAGTAGCTGGCATAAGCGGACTGCTCAACGTCCTCAAGCGTCTGGAATAGCCGCTGCCGACGTCAGAAGAAAAACGCTGCGGCAACTTGTGATTTTATGAACAATCTCTCTCCGTGCCCTGTCTTTTATAGGCTTTACGGGGCATTGAGGTAGAATTGAGGAAAGGTCAGAATATCAGGCACAAACGGCCTTCCTCCAGGCGCCCTTAGAGGCGCAATACTAAAATATAGAAAGAGCCTGTACGACTCATGCGAGAAGAAGGAAACCTGATAGTTCGCGCGCTCAAGACGAGCGCCTGGGTTACTCTACTGACAACGCTGGCGCTCCTGGGCGCGGGCAAAAACGATTGGGCCTGGGGATTTCTGACCGGCGCGGTGTTGTCTCTGTTCAGTCTGTTCAGTCTCACTGTGGTCGTGCCGATGCTGCTGCGGCCCGGCGCTTCGCGGGCGGCGCAGGCGCTGCTCGGCCTGACCCTGTTCATGAAGCTGCCGATCTACATGATCGGCCTCTATCTGATAGCCAATGTGCCCGCCATTAAGGCGGCGGGCGCCGGGTTCGGGATCGCGCTGCTGCCGGTCGTCATCACCCTGAAGGCCATCGGCAGCGCGTTGGCGGAGGCGTTTCCCGCGCAGCCCAAGCAGGCGCCTTCCGAGGCGGAGGTCAGCCCGCAGCAGACGGCGCGGCCAGCCCGGCGCCTGAGCGCCAAGCCCGTTCACGAAAGAGGTTAAGCTATGCCGCAGTCGCATACGGACAACCTGCACGCAAGACAACGGATCCTGCTGGCGCAGGCCGAAACCGGCGGCACGCCCGTCGAGGGCAGAACGGCAACGCATGCGACGACCGAAGCCGCCGGCGGGCACGAGGAGGCCGAGAATCCGGGCGCGGTGCCCAACGCCACGCTGCTCTTTGCCAACTCGGTGCTGGTAGCGCTGATCCTGCTGGGCTTTGCGCTGGCGGCCCGACGCCGGGCCGAAAGCATCCCGCGCGGCTTCCAGAACTTTGCCGAGTGGGTCGTCGAAAGCCTTAATAAGTTCACGGTCGGCATCATCGGGCCGGGCGGCGAGAAGTATACGCCGCTGGTCGGCACGGTCTTCCTTTATATCTATCTGAGCAACCTGATCGGCATTATTCCGGGCTTTCACTCGCCGACTACCAACCTGACGATTACGCTGGCCCTGGGTGTTGTAGTCTTCGTCTACGTCCAGTATCAGGGCATCCGGCAGAACGGGCTGGTAGGCTACGTCAAGCACTTTATGGGGCCGATGCCCGCCCTGTCGCCGCTGATCGCGCCGGTGGAAATTATCTCGGAGTGCATCAAGCCGTTTACGCTGGCCGTCCGACTTTTCGGCAACATCTTCGGTGAGGACGTGATCCTCATCGTTCTGGCCAGCATCGGAGTGATGTTCCTGCCGCTGCATCTGCTGGTGGTTCTGCTGGCGATGCTGACCGATTTCGTGCAGGCAATGGTCTTTGCCATCCTGACCTGCATCTATATTTCGCTGATGTCCCATCATGGGCCGGAAGAACATGCTCATGAGGAGGGAGAAGGGCCGACCGAAGCGATGGCCCATGCGCACGAGACGAGCCCTTAGGCGCTCGCCGGCGCGCTGGGCGCCTGGCGCCCACGAAATTAGGAAGCACCAACTTCAGTCAAACTCTTTCGGAAAGGAAGCAAAACAAATGGTTTACTTTATGGCTCTGGCCCTCGCCCTCGGCTTTGGTGTTCCCGTCGCGGTGCTCTCCGCCGCGCTGGGGCAGGGCAAAGCGGCGGCGGCCGCGCTCGAAGGAATGGCCCGCCAGCCGGAACAGACCGGTAGGCTGCAGACGGCGATGATCCTGGCGCTGGCCTTTATCGAGTCCCTGGTCATCTTCACGCTGCTCGTCTTCTTCCTGATGCAGGGCAACCTGCCGAAGACGTCGGATGTGCTGAGCGCCATTCAGGCCGGCGCCGGGGCTGCGGCTACGGCTCCTGCCACGCGCTAACTTTTGCGCTGAAACCACAAAGGAAGTCAATGGGTCCATGCGTAAATAAGTGCGGGGCTTGCGCCCCGGCTCAGAGAGCCGTTGACCCATTGACTTCTCCAAAGGATTGGTTGCCAAATGCTCGATCCCATCGTTCACAGCCTCGGCTTTAATGTGAACGTCTTCCTGATGCAGGTCGTGCTCTTCGTCGTGCTCTGGATCCTGATGAGCCACCTGTTCTGGAACCCGGTCCTGGCCCGCCTGCGCCAGCGCGACCAGGACATTGCCAACGCCTATAAGGCGGTCAGCGACACGCAGCACGAAATGGAGGCGCTGCGCGCCGACTATCTGGCGCGTATCTCTCAGGTGGAGGCGGAGGCGCGCGCCCGCATCCAGGCCGCCATCCGCGAGGCGCAGGCCGAGCGCGAGCGCATCCTGGCGGAGGCGCGCGCGCAGACGGAGGAGACGCTGCAGCGGGGCATTGCCGCCATAGAGCGCGAGAAAGAGGAGGCGCTACAGGCGCTGCGGGAACGCATGGTCGGCCTGGCGCTGACGGCGGCCAGCAAGGCGCTCGGTTCTGCCGCCGACCCGATCACGCTGCGCCACTCCATCGAGGAGCGCCTGGCCCATAGCGTCGGCAACGGCGCCAATCACTCCCGACAATAATCGGCCCTCTGCGCCCAGGGCGCAGGCCGGACGGTTCCTAAGGCTGGAGACCCCACCGTGCTTCTTGCCGAAGTCCATTACTTTCCGTTTTATATTGAGCATCCGAAGGCCCTGCTGGCCGGGCTTATCGGAGTGGCGCTGATTCTGTTCCTGTTTTTCCGCTTCGGCGTGCCGGCGTTTCGCGGCCTACTGCTTGACCGTGAGGCCCGGATCGCCGAAGCGCACAACCAGGTCGAGCGCCAATTGGCCGACATCCAGCATCTGCGCAATGACTACAAATCCCGCATTGATCGGATTGAGGCCGAGACGCGCGAGCGCATAGACGCCGCCGTGCGGGAGGCGGAGGCGGCGCGCGCCGAGATTATTGCGGAGGCGCACCAGATGGCGGCGGTCATTCGCCAGCGCGGTGAGGAGGAGATTGCGCGCGAGCACACCCGCCAGCGCATCCTCCTGCGCCAACAGATCGTTCAGCAGACCCTGGATGCCGCCGAGCAGGCCGTTCGCGCCTACACTCATGAAGGCGTGCAGCACCAACTGATACGCGATTTTATTGCCCGCGCGGGCAAAGAAGGCGTCGAGCCTGCCGCCGCGATAACCAGAACGACGATAGGGGGAGCCTGATCGTGGCCGGACATGATACGCGCGCTGCCCGGCGCTATGCGGGCGCCCTGTTCAATACGGCCCAGCGGCAGGACAAACTCGATGCCGTCGTTAAGGACCTCGACTCCGTTCTGGCACTGATGGATCAGACCCCGCTGCTGCGCAAGATGTGGGAAAGCCCGGAGGTGCCCACCGGACGTAAGCGGGACATCATCGGCGACATCCTGGGCCAGTCCGTGGATGGGCTGACGCTCTCCTTCCTGCGCCTGCTGGTGGATAAGCGGCGCGAGGACATCCTGGACGCCGTGCGCGTGGAAATACATCAGTTGGCGGATGAGGCTCGGCATCTGGTGCGCGCTGAGGCGGTCTTTGCCCTGGCGCCCACGCCGGAGGAGCAGAAGGAGCTGATCCGCAGCCTGGAGCAGCGCACGGGCGAAAACGTGGAACTTACCGTGCATGTAGACCCGGACATCCTGGGGGGCGTCGTGGTTCGTATGCACGATACCATTATTGATGGCAGCGTGCGCGGCACACTGGAGCGCCTGCGCGAGCAACTGCTGCAAGAGGCGTAGACTCCCAACCGCACCTACGAAATCTTTATTAGAACGAGAGAAGGCAACACTATGGCCATTCGACCGGAAGAGATCACCGATATTCTCATTCGCGAACTAGAGTCCTACACTCGCGAGATCGAAGAGGTCGGCGTTGGAACGGTGCTGCAGGTGGGCGACGGCATCGCGCGCGTCTATGGGCTGCGCGATTGCATGGTCTCCGAGCTACTGGAGTTCCTCGACGACAAGGGCAACCCTATCACCGACGAGAACGGCGCCGTCATCCGCGCCATCGCCCTGAACCTCGAAGAGGACAACGTCGGCGCGGTTATCCTGGGACCAGACGAAGAGATCCGCGAGGGAACGACCGTCAAGCGCACCGGCAGGATTATTGAAGTGCCGGTGGGCGAGGCGATGCTGGGCCGCGTGGTCAGCGCGGTCGGCGACCCGCTGGACGGCAAAGGCCCCATCATTACGACCGAGACGCGCCACCTAGAGACCCGCGCGCCCGGCGTCGTGGAGCGCCAGCCCGTCAAAGAGCCACTCCAGACCGGCATCAAGGCCATTGATGCCATGGTTCCCATTGGGCGCGGACAGCGTGAGTTGATCATCGGCGACCGCGGTATCGGCAAGACCGCGATCATCCTGGACACCATCATTAACCAGAAGGGCGGCGACGTGGTCTGCATCTACGTCGCCATCGGCCAGAAGGCGTCCACCGTCAACAACGTGCGCCTGGCGCTGGAGCAGGCCGGCGCGATGGACTACACCATTATCGTCTCGGCGACCGCGGCCGACCCGGCGCCAATGCAGTATATCGCGCCCTACACCGGCTGCTCCATCGGCGAATATTTCCGCGATAAGGGCCAGCACGCCGTCGTCTTCTACGACGACCTTTCCAAGCACGCCGTCGCCTACCGCCAGGTTTCGCTGCTGCTGCGCCGTCCGCCGGGACGCGAGGCCTATCCGGGCGATGTCTTCTACCTCCACAGCCGCCTGCTGGAGCGCGCCGCCAAGATCCGCGAGGACTATATTATCGTTCCCAAGGATGCGCCCGGCGGCACGAAGCAGGGCGTGGACAGCGAGGTCTATGAGGGCGCCGAGGGCCTCAAGCACGCGAAGGAGGTGTTGGAGGGCCGCTCCGACGCCGCCAACCTGGAAGTGCGCAGGGTGCCCGGCACGGGCGGCAGCCTGACGGCGCTGCCGGTGATCGAGACGCTGGCTTCGGACGTATCGGCCTACATCCCGACCAACGTGATCTCCATCACCGACGGCCAGATCTTCCTGGAGCCCGACCTGTTCTATTCCGGCGTGCGCCCGGCCATCAACGTAGGTATCTCGGTCTCTCGCGTAGGCCGCTCGGCGCAGGTCAACGCGATGAAGAAGGTCGCCGGACGTATGCGCCTCGACCTGGCCCAGTACCGCGACGTGCAGGCGTTCGCGCAATTCGCCTCCGACCTGGACAAGGCGACTCGCGACCAGTTGGAGCGCGGCGCGCGCCTGGTTGAGGTTCTTAAGCAGCCCCAGTTCCAGCCGATGCCGGTAGAGCAGCAGGTCACCATCATCTACGCTGGCTATAATGGCTACCTGGACGATATTGCGGTGGCCGATGTGCGTAAGTTCGAGGAGCAGTTCCATCCCTTCATGGCGGAGAACTATCCCGACCTGATGGAGAAGATCCGCCGCACCAAAGACCTGTCGAGTGAGGATGAGGCTGTCCTGAACAAGGCGATTACGGCGTTCAAAGCGCAGTTCAAGCCTTAGACGCGGGGAAGTAGGGAGTGGGGAAGGAGGAGTGGCAAGAGCCCGGGCGCGGTTCCTGCAGCCTCGCCCTGCTCCCTTTTTGCTTTACCTCACCCCCGGCCCCTCTCCTTCTCAAGGAGAGGGGAGAGTCAGAGTTGGCTTCTCCTCCCCCTTCTCCCTAGCAGGGAGAAGGGCCGGGGATGAGGGCCATAACCAGCCCAGGTCGGGTCCCCCCTTCCCTATGAGCGTAGCGAACGCATTAGGGAAGGGGGACGGGGGGTTAGGTCAAGAAGGGCCTGACTTTCGGCGTGGCAACGAGGAGAACGCGATGGGCGGCTCGGACCCAACTCAAGACCCGAGATTTCAGCTACGGGAGGCGCTGGAGGAGATACGCCGGGCGCTGTATAACCTGCGCGAGAGCGTCGTGCAGGCGGTGATGCGGCGTAACTACCTGCAGGACGAGGCCGCCAAGCTGGAGCGTCAGGTCGCCGACCTGGAGCGGAAGGCGGCGCTGGCCGAGCAGATCAATAATACGGCGCTGGCCGCCGAAATCCGCCAGGAGCGCAAGAGCCGCGAGGCGGAGCTGGAGCGGCTGCAGACGCTGCTTGCCAAAGCCGAGGCCGAAGCGGAGTCGGCCAAGCTGCAGTTGCCGGAGGAAGAGGCCCGCCTGACGCAGCAGGCGAGAGACTTAAACACGCGGTTTATCCAGTTGGCCGGCGGGCGCATTGACGCGAATGCCTCCGGCGGGTTTGGCACGGAAGCCGACGCCATGTTCGAGCGCGCCAGTGAAAAAATGCGCAATCTAGAGCGGGAGGCGTCGGCGCGCGGCGAGGTGGCAGGCGTCTCCTCCAGTGGAACCTCTACCGGCCCGGCCTATGCGCCGCGTCCCCTTTCGCCCTCGCCCGAACAGAGCGCGGAGGAGATGCTGACGGCGCTGGAAGCCAAGCTCGGCATCGCCCCGCAGCAAGCTCCCGCATCGGAGCCGTCTAAATCCAACTTCCTGGAACTGGACAACAAGCCGCCCGCAGCTCCGGCGACACCGGCGTCAGCGCCTGCCACCGAGAGCAAAGCCGCGCCCGCCCAGGCCGCCTCACCGCAAGAGACGACCGACGCAAGCGCAGCCGCCGCACCGCAGAATACGGGCGCCTCTGCGGCGAGTACGCCGGAAGTTACGACGCCGACAGCCGCCAGTGGTAGTCAGGACCTTCACAGCGCGTCCCCGGCGGGCGGGCAGGAAGCGAGGGCGGCGCAGAAAACTTTTTCTATCCTTCCCACAGCCAAAGGAGGTACCCCGCGCATGGAACCGACGCAGCGAGTCCGCGTGGCCGGCATCGGTACCGGCAACATCTTTCGCGGCGCGCATCTGCCCGCCTACCCGGAGATCCCGCAGGTTCAGTTGGTCGCTCTCTGCGACCCCGACAAGGAGGCGCAAAACCGGGCTTACAAGCGCTATCAGAGCCTGATCGAGGCCAAGATCAAGCAGGCCCAGGAGCGCAGCGACTCGGACACCATTGATCGCCTGCAACGCGACCTGGAGACGGTCCAGATCTGCGACGACATCAGCGAGGTCATCGAGACGGTCAAGCCCGACCTGGTGGACATCTGCACGCAGCCGTTCCTCCATGCGCCGCTGGCCATCCGGGCGCTAGAGGCGGGTATCCACGTCATGTGCGAGAAGCCCATGGCCCGGAGCTGGCTGGAGACGCAGCGCGTCATTGAGACGGTTCGGCGCACGGGCAAGTTCTACCAGCACAACGAGAACTGGCTATGGGATAAGGATTACTATACCGCCAAGAAGCTGATAGAAGCCGGCGCCATCGGCGAGCCGATCCTGATGTTCCTGGCGACTGCGCACGGCGGTCCGGAGGGCAGTCCCAAATTCTGGAACCCGGACTTTGGCGGCGGCGGTGCGCTGCTGGATAACGGCATCCATGCCATCGGCGCGGCCTGGTATCTGAGCGGCCTGGAGAAGCGGCCCACGCTGGTCAAGGCGGCGCAGCCCTTCGGCATGAGCATCCGTATGCCCACCCGCATCATTGACGGGCGCTTCCAGCAGGTCACTGTGGATGACGACGCGCACATCCTGATTCGGTTCGAGGACCCCAACAACGGCGCGTGGTCTACGGCGCACGTCGAAGGCTCCTGGAGCCATCGCGACTCGCCCGATACCGTCCTCATGGGCACGACGGGCGCCATCAAATTCGTCTCTGAGGGCAGCCAGAACTGCACCGCGATCACCACGGATGCTCAGGGCAACGTGACGAGCAAAACGTTTGCCGTCTCCGAGGGCAGTCGGCGGTATGCGGTGGTTACGGATGCGTACGGCAACGAGGCGCGGCGCATCGAGACCAGCGGCCCGACCTGGCAGCCCTGGCTCTCCTCTTTCTACGGCGAGATTCTGAACATGGCGGAATGCGTCCGCAACGGCGTGCCCAGCATCTCCGGGCCGGAGTTTGGGGCAGACTGCTCCGCCGTGGTCGGGGCGTCGTATCTGTCGGAGATGAACGGACGGCGCGGCTGCTCGGTGGACGAGTTCAAGGCGTTCGCAAAAGAGATCGCCTCCCGCTATCCCAACGATGCGAAAGCTGCCGACGATGCGCTGGTGGAGGCGCTGCTTTCGGCGGTACGCAAGAAGAAGTAGGAGCGGAGAGCCCGTGCAGTGCCCGAATTGCCAACTGGAGAACGAGCCAGGCGCGCTCTACTGCGCGCGGTGCCATACGGCGCTGCCGCGCCCGCCCGCTCCCGGCGAGTGTCCCTACTGTGGGCGCGTTCCTGAGCCGGGCGAGCTGCCGCCTGCGGTCTGCCCCTCCTGCGGCAACGATCCGGAGCGCGGCAAGCAGGTGCGGGAGCAGCGGCTCGCGGCCCTGCGCGCCGAAGTCCAGCAGCAATCCAGTATGCTGGAGGCGCAGCGGCAGGCGCTGCTATCGCGCAAGCAGAAGAAAGGCTGTGGCGGGACGCTGCTGCTGTGCGGACTGATCGCCTTTGCGTGCGTGTGGGGACACCGCACCCTTTCCATTCCAAAAGTTAGTGCGTTTCACACAACCGTTCTCCCTCTCCCTGGAAGGGAGAGGGCCGGGGTGAGGGGAGAGCCTCACGGCCAAGTTTTGTTAGGGACTGTTAGTGCGTCGGCGGGCCGGAGGGTAAAGGTAACGAGAGAGCATATAGGCCCGTTGGCCTTCCGATAGAGAGGTTCAGATTTAGATGGCAACCATTCGACAGGTGCGGCAGCGTATCCGCGTCGCCAAGAATATTCAACAGATCACCAACGCCATGAAAAGGGTCGCCGCCGCGCGCCTCAAGCGCGCCCAGGACCGCGTGCAGTCCGCGCGTCCCTATGCGCAGATCATGCGGGAGATGATGACCGATCTGGCCAGAGGCGCAGGCCAGGCCGTCCAGCATCCGTTGCTGGCGGTGCGCACCCCGCGCAACATCGGCTTCCTGATCATCACCTCGGATCGCGGGCTGGCCGGCTCCTATAACTCGGCGATGCTGCGCCGGGCGATGGAATTGCTGCGCGACTATGACAAGGAGCGCCTGCGGCTCTACATCGTCGGGCGCAAGGGCATCCAGTTCTTCCGACGGCGGGGCTTTAACGTCGTGGCCGAATTTCATGTTAGCAACGTCGGCGTCAGCTTTACCGAGGCCCGCGATATTACCCGCGCCGTACGCACCGAATTCGAGAACGAGCAGATAGACCAGCTCTATATGCTCTATACCCGCTTCTATACGCCCATCACCCAGAAACCGACGGATGTGCAGCTTCTGCCCATTCAGCCGCCGGAGGCGGAGGCCGAGCCGGCGCAGGCCGAGAAGCAGGACTATATCTTTGAGCCTTCCGCCGAGCAACTGTTGCAGGCGCTGCTGCCCCGCTACCTGGAAGGCCAGGTCTATCAGGCGCTGTTGGAGTCGCTGGCTAGCGAGCACGGTTCGCGCATGACGGCGATGAGCTCAGCTACCGACAACGCCGGTAAGATGATCACCACCCTGACCCTGCAATTAAACCGGGCGCGTCAGGCCGGCATCACGCGCGAAATCTCCGAGATCGTCGGCGGCGCTGAAGCGCTGAAGGGGTAACCTAACCCCCCCCGTCCCCCATTGCCAGGGTCGGGCCTGCCATGGTTGGGGCCACTGCTAGGGTCGGCAAGGTTACGGCCCTTGCCTCCGCCTAGCGATACCTGGCGACACCCCTCGCCTAGCGATCCTACCCGCTCGTTCCTCGCTAGGGAAGGGGGGGACCCGGCTTTACTTCCCCCTTCTCCCTTGGAGGGAGAAGGGCCGGGGATGAGGGGAGATAAGGCAGAACCCAAGAACCTGGGAGGAAGAGATTCCCCCTCCCAAGAACAGGGGAGGGGTGGCCGCAGGCCGGGGTGGGGGCCGGGGGTGAGGTCTCTCCCCTCTTCCGCAGCGTGGATCGCCAGGCGGAGGGGTGTCGCAAGGCAGAGCCGCGAACCGTTGAGTGGCGTCCCTGGCAGTCCGTTGAGCGCCGACCCTGGCAGTAGGGGCCGGGGGTGAGGGCTGATGCAGATCAAGCGGGTGTTTATCGTTGTGCTGGATGGCGTAGGCGCAGGCGAATTGCCGGACGCCGCCAACTACGGCGACGCCGGCAGCAACACGCTGGCGCACACCGCGCAGGCCGTCGGTGGGCTGAAGCTGCCGCAGATGAGCCACCTGGGATTGGGCAATATCCTGCCCATCGAAGGCGTGCCGCCTGCCGCCGCGCCCCTCGGCTGCTACGGCAAGATGCGCGAGGCGTCGCCCGGCAAGGACACCATCACCGGGCACTGGGAGATCGCGGGCGTCATCCTACCGCGCCCCTTCCCGACCTATCCGCATGGCTTTCCGCCGGAGGTCATCGGCGCGTTTGAGGCGGCCATCGGCACCAAAACCCTCGGCAATGTGCCCGCTTCCGGCACGGTCATCATCCAGCAGTTGGGCGCGGAACACCTGCGCACCGCCTACCCCATCGTCTACACCTCGGCGGACAGCGTTTTCCAGATCGCCATGCACGAGGATGTCATCCCCATCGAGCGCCAGTACGAAATCTGTGAGATTGCGCGCCGTCTGCTCACCGGGCCGCATGAAGTCGGGCGCGTCATCTGCCGCCCGTTCGTGGGCACCGAGGGGAATTTCCGCCGTACCGAACGCCGCAAGGACTTCCCCGTAACCCCGCCGCCGACCGTTCTGGACGAACTGCAAGAATCCGGGCGAGCCGTCCACGCCATCGGCAAAATCTACGAGATCTTCAACGGGCGCGGCATCTCTACCTGGGACCACACGACTAACAATCCCGATCACACTTCGGCCCTGCAAGCGGCGGCGGAGACCAACGAGAGCGCGCTCATCTTTGCCAACCTGGAAGACTTCGATATGCTCTACGGCCATCGCAACGACCCGCAGGGTATGGCTAGGGCGCTCGAAGCCTGGGATAAGGCACTGCCGTCCATTCTCGCCGCGCTGCGCCCCGGCGACCTTTTCCTCATCACCGCCGATCACGGCAACGACCCGACGACGCCCTCCACCGACCACTCGCGCGAGCACCCCTTTCTGCTGGCCTACGGCTCCGGCCTGAAAGCGGGCATCAACCTCGGCGTGCGCGCCACCTACGCCGACATCGCCGCCACCGTCCGAGATGCCTTCGGCCTGCCGCCCGGCGCGCACGGCGTCAGCTTCCTGCCCGAACTGCTACCTTAATCCATAGATACCTGGAAGTGTGTACGCTAACTTCTGGCAGCCCACCCCTTTAGGGGTGGGCTGCGGACGGCAAGCCCGCTCAAGCGGGCTACGAGGGGTGGGTTAGTCCCCTATAGGAGCTATAAGAAGGAAGGTTAGCCCCCTTCAGGGGGCTTGCCGCCCACAGCCCGGTCCTTTAGGGCCGGGCGCTATCCCGTATGCCCGGCATCTTGCTGAAAATCGGCGTAGAAGCTCAACAGCCTGGTAAGCCTGGAGTGTCCCTGCCCGTAGTTCTTTTCGTAAATTCTTATCGCCTGTCGGAATAACTCGCCCGCCTCTTTAAATTGGTCTTGCTTCCAGCGGACAATCGCCAGACCCCAGATCACCGTTCCCGTCTCCGGGTGCTCATTCCCTCGCCACTCCTCGTTTATCTTCAGGGCGCGCAGAAAAAGCTCTTCAGCTTCGGTATAGCGGCCTAAATTGATACACAGCAGCCCCAGGTTATTGCAGCCGGTCGCGATATTAATATGATTCGGCTTGAGCGCATTTTCGTATATCTGCAAAGCGCGCCGGGAGTATGGCTCGGCTTTGTCAAAAGATCCCTGGTAACGGTAGACGCCTGCCAGTTGGGTGAGGGCGGCTGCTAGCAAATTCTCGTCATCCTGCTGCTTCTCGCGGATTGCCAGCACGCGCAGGAAAAAGGCCTCCGCTTTGGCAAAGTCCTTCTGTTCCATATACAGCAGGGCCATATTATGCAGCTTGCCCGCCGTCTCGGAATGTTCCGGCCCTTCTACCTCTTCGACGATTTTCAACGCGCGCTCATGCAGCGGTTCCGCCTCCTCACAACGGTCCAGTTCCCGATACAGGCAGGCCAGGGCGTCGAGGTAGTCTGCGGTGGTGCGGTGTTGCGCGCCATACACCTTCTCGGCGATTGCCAGCGCCCGCCGCATCAGCGCTTCCGCCTCTCCGTAGAGCGCGCGGGCGCGCAGATAGCGCCCCGCCTGATAGAGCAGGTAAGCCGCCTCCGGTGTCTCCAGGTTTAGCTCCTTGACGTATTCCGCGCAAAGCCGCCAGTGCGGCAAGAACAGATCGCAAAGCGACCACTCCTCGAACTCAAAATCGGGCGTGGCGTCGGAGACAGCGCGCACGGCCCGCTCGATCCATAGGCGTCGCTCCTCGGCGCTCATGGTCTCCCGCATCACCCTTTGCACCAGGCGGTGAACGGAAAGCGTTTTATTCTCCGGATACCGGCTCAGGAGCGAGTAGCCGCAGGCGGCAGCGCTGACCTCAAAGTAGTAATCCACTGTATCGAGCGGCGAAGGCCCGTCGTTCTGCGCGAAAGGATAGGAGGTGAAAATCGCTTCCGGAATGGCATCGGGGGCAAGAAAGGCGCACAGCCGAACCAGTTCCACCGCCGCCTGCCCATACCTGCTGCGCCTGGCCACCTGTTCGAGCGCCAACCGGAAGGTGACTGTAACCGATTTGTGGTCGCGATCCCGATACTTATCGAGCAACGGCAAGCCGTATTTGCGGTACACGGCCAGATATTCCGGCACGGTCATCATGGTCTCGGAGATATACGCTCCCGCCTGATCGAGGGCGAGCGGCAGTCCCTCCAACTCGTCGCTGAGCTCCATGGCGGCCTGCGCCACGTTGGGAAGCGCATCATCAAGCGTCTGGCTGATGTCCAGTACGCCGGCGCGGCGCAACAGCAGCAGCGCCCCTTCTGTCCGATTGAATTTCAAGAGCTCAATGGGGACCGCCCACTTGACGGTATTTCTGGCCCGCGTCGTTACCAGCAGACTGCCGGTGTGGTGGCGGGGGAAGTGGGGAGCGAGCGTTGCGATGTCATCTGCGTTATCCAGGACGAGGAGCCAGTCGGACTCGTTCTGGAACCAGTCATGCATCTTTTGCAGCGCCTCTCTCTGGGTGGTCGGCCCCGGAGTGAGCAGCTTGAGCTCTTCCGCCAGGCTGGCCAGGCCCTCGTTCAGGGCCTCCACCGTTTCCGCGCTGACCCAATAAACCCCGTTGTAGTCGTTCCGATGCTCGTAAATATAGGCGATGGCCGTCTGGGTTTTCCCGATGCCTCCCAATCCGGTCAGGGCCTGCGGGTCGGGGACAAGCGCGGCGGAGCCTGCCTTCAGGGCCGTATGGAGTCGATCCAGTATATTGCGGCGCCCCGTAAAAAGCCGATTGGGACCCGGAACCTGACGCGAGAGCCATCCCCACCGGCTGTCTGAGGGCAGCGCCTCCGCGATGTCCTCCTTGACCTTAGTATCCGCTCTTGGCGTGTTATCTGCTCTGGGCGTGCCCTCGACAAAGACGTAATCCTCGCCGCTGATGAGATAAGGCAGCGTGGCTTTGTTTTCCTCGGCGCAGCGCTGCAAATAGTCCCAAATTCTTTCCAGCGTATCTAAGAAGACAGGGCCTTGTTTAAAGACTCGCTTGACGGTATTTATGGATGGCGTATTTCTGTCGCCAACAATATCGTCAATTGTCTTCCTGTACTTACGCCGGGCCTCCTCCAAGCGCTTCAGGCCCGCTTCGGTCAACCGTACATAGCGAGTTGCCTCTGTCCTCAGTTGCATTCCAATTGCTTCTCCCCAAGGATCGTGCCAGCGGGCCGTTTTGAGGGTCGAGCCGTGCTGAATGTGCCCCAATTAATTGACGCAATCACCCGAAGTTGATTCAGTTTGATTCAAATTGGGCTTCCATGCTATCTAGCAAGTTTGTATAATGGCCCTGTTAATCTGATTTGTATTTGGCTGCACAGGCAGCGAATCCTGCATCAAGTCCGATTCAGAACAAACCGATTTTCGGCTGGCGGGCAAAATCAGATTGTAATAAGCAATCAGGCCCCCATGGATGCCCGCTCGGCAAGAAGCAACGACGATGTCTACAGACACAACCCAGATTTCAGCCTTCTCCCAGCCGCTGACTTCGAGCGAAAGCGAGGCGCGGGAGATCATCGCGGCGTGGAGCAGACAGCATTTCCTGGCCGCTCAAGACCTTGCCTCCAAGATGGTCATCGAAGAGATGACAACGTCTGTGAGCCAAGTTCATAAGCTTGTCAGCCAGTGCCAGATTCGAGAAAGGGAGACCGTTTCGCAGCCCTATACAGGCGGTCCGGTGGATCAAGGAATGTACGTAGATGTGTGGGCTGTTGATCTCCCTATCGCACCGTTTGGCGAGGGTAAGTTCACCTGGAAGATACCCGGCTCAGAGCACATCGAAGACTGTGACACTTGTGGCACTTCCGGGCGCGTAAGCTGTTTGGTCTGTGGCGGCTCGCAGAAGGTAAACTGCACGGCTTTGGAATGTAGTTATGGACGCTGTACGCAGTGTCAGTACGGAAGACGCACCTGCAAGCCCTGCTCCGGAACCGGCAAGCAAACGTGCAACAATTGCGGGGGAAGCGGCTACAGGAATAGCTACGATTGGAATCAACGCGAGCCCTGCTACGCCTGTAGCGGAGGCAAAATCTCCTGCTCGGCCTGTGACGGTAACGGACACACACACTGCACAAGCTGCGACGGCTTCGGCAATTGCGGGCAATGCTCTGGAACCGGGAAGGCGCGTTGTACTCGGTGTAGTGACGGAACTGAAACCTGCGGGCGGTGCTCTGGAGCCGGACAGTTGAAGTTTAGCGACGTCGTGAAGGTAGAGGCTTTCAACATCAACCAGGCCGCGATTGACGACACGGCAGGGCTTCCTGAGAAACGGCTCTATGCCGCATCCGGCACGGAAGTATTCAAGCGGAGCGCGCCCTACTTTGACCCACGCCCCCTTGCCCCCACGTGCGTTCCTGAGATGGTGGAGAGGCTACAGGCGGCAACGGCAACGGCGCTTAAGACGGGGGCAGCGATTATGTACCAGCAATTTACCATCACAGCGCTCCCCGTGACCAGGATCACCTATCGCTATGCGAGCCTTCCGAGCAAGGCTCTCTGGATTTATGGGAACGATAGCCGCGTTCACGCTCCCGGTGCACCGCGAGAGCGCTCGCGCATGCTAATGCTCGCCGTTGGGCTTCTCCTCGCCCTGGGGATCATTCTCATGGCGCTATTACACCGGTAACACGAGCAGGGTGCGAAAGCGATAGCTCTGGCTCTATCTAAACAAAAGGAGAGAGAAAGTGGAACAGGCGAAAGATTGGTTTAGCAAGCAAAACGACTTACAGAAGAAAATCGTCCTCGTGGCAGCGGCCATCCTCACGCTGATGATCTTGTTCCCGCCCAAGGTCATCGTTCGCCAGATTCTTGGGCAGAGCACAACTCAGCCTGTCGGCTACCAGTTCATTTTCAGTGATCCCGCCGGGGCGGAGAAGCCGAACGTGCCTGCCGACGTGCCCGCCGAACTTAAAGAGGCCATTGACAAGGCGGTCACTTCCCATATCGAGTGGGGCAAGCTCCTGATCCAAATGATCGTCGTAGCCGGAGTGGCCGTCGTCGCCATGCGCTTCGTGGCGGCCCCGAATATACGAGGAGTAGGAAATATCCCCTCCTGAATTGGAGGGCCATTAAGGAGAGAACGACGTTGAGAACAGATCGACCCATGAAGCTTCTGCTGGCGTTGCTGCTCCTTTATGTTTCTCAGATTCAAGGGCAAACGCAGACCTTTTCCGTGCTGTACCATTTTGGAACCAACCCTGGCGACCCGATCTGGCAGAACGAGATCGGCCTCCTGGCCCAGGGACGCGATGGCAGCCTCTATAGCACGTCGCCAAGCGGCGGAAAGAACAACTACGGGACGGTCTACAAGATCACGCCGGATGGGAACCTGACCGTCCTCTACAACTTCGATGGCATCCTCGGCAGGCATCCGAGGGGCGGCCTGACGCTCGGCAGTGATGGCAACTTCTACGGGACCACCTATGAAGGCGGCAAGTATAGCGTCGGCACCATCTTCAAGATCACGCCAGAGGGAGCGCTGACCATCCTGTATAACTTTACCAACCGCAACGACGGGTCTTATCCGATTTCGGCGCCGGTGCAGGCCAGCGATGGGAACTTCTACGGCGTCACGACCTACGCGAACAATCAGCAGTCTGGCGTGCTGTACCGTATCTCGCCCAGCGGAGCTTTCTCGCCTCTGTACCTGTTCCGGGGAGACAACGGCAAGTTCGCCACCAGTCTGATCGCCGCGTCGGATGGAAACCTGTACGGAACGACACTGAAGGGAGACGCGAGTTGCCTGTATGGCACCGTTTTTAAGGCGACGCGCTCCGGTGCCGTATCTACGCTCCATAAATTCGATTTCGCTAACGGCGCCGCGCCGTACAATCTGATTCAGGGCAAGGATGGGAATCTGTATGGGACCGCCTCCACGGGGGGCACCTCAGGCGCCCTGCACCCTGGAATGGTTTATAAGCTGACTCTGACCGGGGAGTACACGGTCCTGCACGCCTTCAACGGCACCACCGACGGCCTCAACCCACACGCCGGGGTTGTAGAGGCTGTGGATGGCTATCTCTACGGTACAACGCCTGGCGGCGGAACCGGCGGCAGAGGCGTCATCTATCGCATCAGCCCGACCGGGGAGAACTTCCAGGTTGTCTATAACTTCCTCTCCAACAGGAGCACAGGCAGATTCTGCCGCGCGACCCCGATACAGCACACGAACGGGAAGCTCTATGGGACCACGGCCCAGGGCGGAACGTATGACAGGGGCGTGTTTTACTGCCTCGACATCGGGCGCAGCCGATGACGCGCCAATGGAATTTACAAGCAGAAAGGAAGCCTTACAATGTCGAAACGAATGAGCCTGGGCGTTCTTGCGATCCTCGTCTTCGCCCTCTGCTGGAGCGGCGTGCACTCAGCGGTATCTCAACAGGCCGCAGAGCGCAAATCGGCGCTGATTGTCGGTTATCCGAATCCGGCCATTATTATCGGAGGCAGCGGCACGCGCTACGGAGGGATCATTTATGTCTCGGTGTATCCGGTCAGCCCGGGCCAGGTCCCAGGACAGGGCGCGCAGCCCGTCGCGACCGCGGAAATGACTCCCAGTCAACGCTCTGTCTGGCAGCTTCCTCTGGGCGTGTACGAGGTGAGATATGGGATGCGTACCGGCAGCGAGATGAAGACCTTCATCGTTCGAGATGTGATTCTGCGCCCGGAGGGCGCGAGTTCGCTCACCATAGAGATGAACGCCGACGCCAAGACGACGATCCTCGGGGGGGACATGTCGGCCCAGGAGATGCAGGAGGACATTCGGAGCTTGCTGAAGGAGGTTTCGGATCTCAAGCAAGAGGTCAGGGATCTCAAGAAATAGGCCGGCCCATAATACGCGCATTGTTTGGCCAGGAGGTTCACAGAATGAAGCAAGTTTTTCTCTTGGCTCTGGCTGTCCCCGCAATCGGATGTCTGTCCATCGCGTGGAAGGAGGATGCCGGCCTGGCTCTCAAGCCCACCCCTGAGAGCAGAGCGCTTCTCGCGCAGGCCCCAACCAGGTCAGGCAAACTCACGCTTATACCCTATCGCCTGAGCGGCGACGGATCGGATCGCCTCCAATCGAGATGGGGATACTGTGATCCGACGAAGAGGTTAGTCCTGGAGGCCAGGTATGGAGATGCCGAGCCTTTTTCCGACGGACTGGCCAGGGTGGTACGCAACGGCAAATGGGGCTACATAGATGAAAGCGGCAGAGAAGTGGTTCCGTGCAAGTACGATGATATTGACGACTTCCACGAGGGCCTTGCGGTTGCGCAACGGGACGGTAACTCAGGCTATGTAGATAAGAGCGGGAAGGAGGTCATCCCGTTCACGTACTTCGAGCATCATGCCTCTGCCTTCTCGGAAGGGTTGGCGCGGGTGGAGCCGTCCGACTTTATGGTCGGCTACATCGATCGGACGGGGAAAGAGGTGATCCCTGCCCGGTACGACGCCGGCGAGTCGTTTTCCGAAGGTCTGGCTGCCGTGGGCATGGAGAGCGGAGACCACGACAAATGGGGCTTTATAGACAAGAGCGGGAGATTGGTCATTCCGTTCAGATACGACCGTGTTGAAGCCTTTGCAAATGGCCTCGCCAAAGTCGAGCGGGCCACCGAGGCCGGCTTTAAGGCGGGCCTCATAGACAGGACCGGAAAGGTCGTCGCGCCGTTAAAGTATGACGAGCTTGGCGAGTTCTCCGAAGGGCTAGCTCGGGTGAAACGTGGCGAGAGGGTCGGCTTCATTGACCGTCGTGGAAAAGAGGTCATTGCCCTCAAATATCGAGACGCCTCGCCCTCCTTTTCGGAGGGGCTGGCTTACGTTGAGACCGTGAGCGGCCAGGGACTGTACATAGACAAGGCGGGCAAGAAAGTTCTTGCGGCCCCCTATTTCCTGGCCGATCCCTTTTACGAGGGCATGGCGGCGGTGCGGCTGAAGAAGCAACGAACGAGCGGCTACATTGACAGGACGGGCAAGGTTGTCGTTCCCCTCAAGTATGACCACACCGGGCGTTTTTCCGAAGGTCTGGGGGCCGTGGAGCGGAACGGCAAAGTCGGTTACGTGGATAAGACCGGAAAGGTAGTGATCCCTCTCAAGTATGAGTACGGTACGGAGTTCAGTGGAGCACTGGCTACGGTAAAACTCAACGGCAAATATGGGTACATCGGGCGAGATGGCGCCGAGTATTTCGCGCCGTAGGGTTCCTATTCCCCTTGCCGGGGATGAGGTCTGGCCCCTCCCCTGTTCTTGGGGGAGGGGCTTGGGGTGGGGGCGAGAACGAAATGCCCCTAGATATGCTCACAGGGAAACGGAATGGGGGCAGGCTCAGGAGCGGAGCGCGCTGGTGCGCTTGGCCTCCAGCAGGCGAATGGCGGTCTCACGGTCGGTACAGAGGTCATGGACAATCGGCTGCTTCCAGCCCATCGCCTGCCATTCCAGCACGGAACGAATCGCATCTATCTTGGTCGCGCCGCCGGCCACGACCACCACCTTCGGCACCAGATAGAGTTGCTCGAAAGTGATCGAGAGCAAGCGGGTGTTTATAGCATCGACATAGCTCTCCAATTCGGCCAGCGTGGAGGCGGGCAGATACTTGCGGGCCGCCAGCGTGATAAACAGGCGATTGCAGAGATCGCCCACCGCGCAGGAGAACTGGCGGTTGCCGTTGTCGGAGATGCGCTCGATCAGGTCGATCAGCTTACTCAGCTCTGGCTGCAAGTTGCCCAGCATCGGCTCGTGCAGGCCGACGATGAAGCGGTGGCCGGATTTGGCGCGCACGCCGCCGATGCCGACCAGGGCCAGCGTCGGCACGCAGACCTCATCTTCCGGCTGCTCACCCGTGGGCGCGTTGCCCTGCCGCGCACGCTCTTCCCAGACCTGGGGCGAGATCCAGCGCCCCGGTCCCTCCGAGAGCCATTCGTGGATCATCTCCGGCGACTTGACGCCCACCGGCAGGCTCAGGCGGATAAGCTGCGCGTCCGGGAAGGCGCGGGCCAGCCAGGCACCGCTGATGTCGGCGTCCATGGCGCGGCGCGCGTCAGGGCTCTCCATGCTCCAGACAGTGGAGGCGATGTTGCCGTTCATGGAGACGACCTTGATGCCGCGCACGTTGCGTTTGTCGAAAATGTGCTTGTTGAAAAGGCTCTCGCAGGCATAGAAGACCGCCCGTCCCGAAGAGAGCGCGATGATTTCATTCTGCCGAACGATGGTATCCAGATACTCCGCGCAGAGTTGGCCAAGCGCCTGGTGCAGGCGATCATCGGCCAGAGAGCTCTCCAGCGACTCCTCGTGCCCGGGCGCATCGGCGACGATGGCCGACTGGAGCTCGTAGGCGGCGATCAGCTCCCGTTCCAGGTTGTCGGCGCGGGGCGGCTTAAACGGGGCATTCTCGTCAATGTGGACGCGTACAATGCCGGTATCCAGCGCAAAACGATAGAGCCGAGAGATGGTGCTGGCATCAATGTGTGCCAGACCGGGCTCAGATTTCGTCAATTGTTGCAAAATAGCTTTCTGCTCGAGGCGATCTACCAGCACCATCTTGGCGATGCGCGCTGCCAGACGCCGTTTATCGGCAGGATCCAGCGCCGGCCGTCGGCCGCGGCGCCTGTCCCCCGTTAGCTTCGTCGTCACGTCGTACTTACCTCCGAGTTGGACAGCAGAAGATTCCACCCGATTATTATAGATCATGCAAGCAGTGAAAACAATGCCCAACTAAGGGCAGAACGACCAAATTTGCTTTTATATGAAACTAACGCTATCCTGTGCAAAACAGTTTCGCCGCGCAAAATGCCCGCAGCAGACGACAGGCCCAGAGGTCAGACTGCGGCCCTTCCGGCTCGTATACCTCTGAAACGGACTAATCCAGAAATTGGCATACCTTCCAGCCCTTTCCCTCTGATCAGGGCTTAAGGGCGCAATCGCCTGGGAACCCGGCACCTGAACCTCGGTTTTTGCTGGTTTTTCTTCCAAAGTTTGCATTTTATATTGACACCTTTGGCAAATCGTGGTATAGTACTTGCGAAGGTATCCTTCTTTCTCGTCCTCATTCTAATGTCCCCAAGCGGGCTTGTAACGCTTGAGGTCAAAGCCCGGCTTCGATGAAGAGGCCGGGCTTCTTTTTGCTGCTGCCCTTTTCCCACAGGAGCAATGCGCCCTTGCAACCGGAGACGACGCCCATGCCCGTTCCCTCTCTGCGCGCCCTGGAGAGCCTGCCGCGCCTGCCAATAGCCCTGCTGCCCACGCCGCTGCACGCCCTACCCAACCTGCGGGCTGCGCTCGGCCCCAACACGCCGCGCCTGTGGATAAAACGCGACGACCTGACCGGCCTGGCGCTCGGCGGGAATAAAGCCCGCAAGCTGGAGTACCTGTTTGCCGACGCCCGTGCCCAGGGAGCGGACACCCTGCTGACCTGCGGCGCGGCTCAGTCCAACCACGCCCTGCAGACGGCGGCTGCAGCGGGGCGCTTCGGGTTTAGCGTCCGCTGCATCCTCTACGGCACGCCGCCCCCGCCGGAGGCGCCCGTCACCGGCAATCTGCTGCTGCACCGCCTTCTGGAGACGCCCATCCGCTGGACGCAGATGCAGGCGGGCGAAACACGGCGTGAGCAGGCGCTGCGGCGGACCCTGGCAGAGGAGGCGGAGGCGGTGCGCGCTGCCGGCGGCGTGAACTATAGCATTCCGACGGGCGGCTCGACGGCGGTGGGCGCACTCGGCTACGTGCGGGCGGCGCAGGAGGTCAGGGCGCAGTTGGAGGCGCTGGAGCTTGGCGAGGTCACGGCGGTCTTTTTTGCGTCCGGCAGCGGGGGTACGCAGGCCGGAATGGTCGTTGGGGCGCGCGCATTGGACTGGAGCCCCCAGCTTGTCGGCGTCGAGGTAGACCCGATACCGCCCGGCCCGGATGGCGTCTCGCCTTTTCAGCGTGCTGTCCTGAACCTGGCCAACGCGACGGCGGAGCGGCTGGGGCTGCCCGCCGATTACACCCTATCGGATATCGCGCTTTGCCCGGACTATGCCGGCCCGGCCTACGGCGTCCCGACACAAGAAGGCCAGGAAGCGATTCGCCTCCTGGCCCAGACCGAGGGTATCTTTCTCGATCCCGTCTATACAGGCAAAGCTATGGCTGCGCTGATCGGCTGGGTGCGTGCCGGGCGCTTCCGCCCGGACCAGACCGTTCTGTTCTGGCACACCGGCGGCGTCGCCGGCCTCTTCGCCTAAAAGCCTTTCAACAGGATGAACAGGATTTTCCAGGATTAACCGGATTTTCGGTAATCCCTCCCAACGGTGTGGACGTATCTCCTCAGCAGCAGGCTGCGTGAGATTGATCCACACGGCTGGGAGTGTCTACCGGATTTCTAAAACCCAACCAACCGAGTGTCTTTTCCTCTGGGTTAGGCTTCTGTCTGAATCCTGCTAAATCCTGTTCATCCTGTTGGTGTTTTTTGGTGTTTTTATTTGACGCCGAGTTTCTCCAGCGCCGCGCGGATCTCCGGCTCGTTGAAGCCGATACCGCGCCAGACGACCTTGCCATTGGAGTCAAGGACGTAGTTGGTCGGATAGGCCTGCACGCCGTACTGCTTGAAGATGGCGTAATCGGCTCCGCCAGGCTGTCCACCCATGACGATGTTAAACGTCCAGTTGTTTTCCTTGATGTACTTGTTGATGGTGTCTTTGTCGTCGCCGCTGTTGATGGCGATCAGGTCCATTCCCTTGTCCTTGAGCTCGGTGTAGAGCTTCTGCAAGTGAGGAAACTCCTCACGGCAGGCCCCTCACCCATAGAACCAGAAGTTGACCAGGACCGCCTTTTTGTCTTTGAGCGCGTCCGTCAGGGCGACATGGCCGCCGGTGGGCGTGGGCAGCGAGAACTTGGGAGCCTCCTTGCCGACGGCGACCAAGCTGGCCTCCATATCTTCCTGCTTGGGCGGCTGATAGAGCTTGGCCGTTTTGGGCGGCGTGAACGTGAAAGCGGCGGTCGTCAGCGGCTGATCTACCTGCACGTTGGAGAGGTCGGCAGTCAGCTTGATAGTATCCTGTCCCTGCTTGAGATCTATCGTTGAGCGGGTGACCAGCTTGGCGGGGCTGACATAGAGCTTGATCGTGTGGGAAATGGGTTTCTCCGCAGTCGCTTCGATAACCTGGCACTCTTTCCCTCCGATGGTTTCCTTATCCGCAACGCGCATCTTGTAGTCGGCCAGGTTGTTGGCCAGCCCGGTGAACTCCGGGTTGAAGAACATGCTGACGGGAAAGGCCCCTGGCGCGAACATATTCAGGCCATTGACATCGGCGTTTCGCTTCAGGTACTGGTTGTCGCTCTTCATATACATCCAAAGGGTTTTCCCATCGGAAACGACCGTCTGATTGGCCGGCGGGCCCAGTTCGATGCGTGCCAGGTTCGGCTTCTTCAGCTTGACCTTGCCCTCCATCTTCATGGGCTGTCCCTTCACTTCCTGGGACAGCGTCAGGTCCGCCGAGAGCGTTTTGGCGGCTTTGGTGGCCGTTGCCACTTCTTTGAGGAGCGCATCGGCCTGCTCGTCGGCACGGGCCGGCAGCGTACCGGCTCCGAGGGCGGCAAACAGGGCGGCGCCTCCCCAGGCGAACAAGATGGGTGGTCTTCTCATCTTTATTCCGCTCTTTCCCTTTCTGCGCGGTCCGGGCCGCGCGGGCTATATCTGAATTTATTATGGCATGACTGCGCTTATTTCCTGCCGGTTATCGCGTTTTCTTTGCGGGCGGCGAAAGCCTCGCCAGGCGGAGGCAGGGGCCGTAACCCTGCCGACCCTGGCAGTAGCAACCAAGGCACGAAGTCGGCCTTCGCCGACTCCATCCTCCCCTCTCCCGCAGCGTGGGAAAGGGGAAGGGGGTGAGGGCAGAACCCGCGCCGGCGGGTTTTGTGCCTTGGTTGCCGCGAATTCATTCGCCCGCCATCAGAACGCCTAAGAGGCGGGAACCGGGCCGAGTTCCTGTCCGCATTCCGGGCAGAAACGATAGGCCACGTTGGTGACGACCGTGCCGCAGGCGGCGCAGGTGCGCTTACCGGCCTCGGTATCGGTGCGCGGATAGTCGCCGCGCAGCAAGCGCCGATACTGCTGGCTCTGCGCCCACTCCTTGATCTCGCGGGCGCGCATGACGGGGAAGGGATGGACTTCCCAGTCCTCCATGAACTTCAGCACGATGAGGTACTTGAAGTACATGTTGAGCAGACTATCATCCATGTCCTCGTACTGGTCGGCCTGCTTGGTGAACTCTTCCGGGTTCAGGTCGTCCATGAGCCGCTGTGAGCCGCCCACGAGCTTGAGCAGGCCCGTAATGCAGACCTGCGGGTCCTGGATGGTCAGCAGGCCCGCGCGGTCGGCGGTCAACTCGGCCTTGCGGAACCACTCGAACAGGGCATAGGCCAGCGTAATAGAGAGTATTTTGCCGGGCATCGCAAAGATATCCATGCCTCTTTTCAGGACGCTTGCCAGCCAGAGGGCCATCGTGCGATAGAGCAGGTGCTCGGCTTTGATATGACCGAGCTCATGCCCGATGGCCCACAGGCGCTCGGAATCGTTGAGCAGGTCCAGCAGGGCCGTCGTCATGACGATGGTGTGCCGCTCCATGCCAAAGGTAACGGCATTGGGGATCGGAAGCTGCACGACGTAGAGCTCGGGCTCGGTCACATCCAGGATGGCGCAGGCTTCGCGCAGGTCGTTATAGAGGCGCGAATACTGGCGTGGGGAGACACGGATGCTATCGGCGACATAGAAAATGCGCATCAGGCGCTCCACGCCTAGCTCATACATCCATTTGATCAGGCGGTCGAGGCCGGGCGTGCGGCGCAGGGTCTCCAGCGCGGCGCGGTCGGCGGGATGCTCAAAGGCAGCGCTGGCGAGGCCGGGAAAGCGCACGCGCGGCGGCAGGGTGAAGGCGGGAGAGGCTTCCATCGGTCTGTTATTCTCCTGACGGCGGGTTGGCGCCGTTTGTACCCTCTTCTTGAGGCGGGTCGGCGGGCGGCTCTTCCGGGGGCGCTGCTTCCGCAGACGGCGTCCACTCGGATTTCGTCTGCTCGCCACTCTCCTCCGTTGGCGTCTCCTCATGCGCCTCCGCGATGGCCTCCGAGAGCATTTCGGAGGTCGGCTGCTCGTAGCTGGCGGTGAGCGGGGAGGGCTCCTCCTCCAGCGCGGGCGCCTCCGGCGTCTCGGGAGGCGGGATCTCGAACGGTTCCCAGGAGGAAGTGGGCGGCTCCGCGATGGCCTCCGGGCTTTCCGCCGTCTCCGTCGGCTGCTGTTGGGCCGGGAGGGGGAAATCCGAGAGGGCTGTCTCCGTCGGGGAGGCGAGGGCAGAGAAGTCCGGTAGCGTCTCCACTTTGGGAGGCGGCGCGGCGGTCTCGCCGGCGCTGGTGGGAGCCGATTCCTCAGACGGCGTGCTGAGTGGCTGGCCGCAGTAAGGACAGAACTTCGCCGGTTGATCCAGAACCTGGCCGCAGGCCGGGCAGAGGCTCTGCGTCGGACGGGCCGGGGCGGTCGGGCGTGCAGTCGTCAGGGAGCGGAACACCTCCACCATCGCCTGCGCGTGCTCGCAATTTGCGGGGCCATCCAGCCGCAGGCGGAAGTGCTGCTCGTTATTCAGGCGCAGCACCAGGCGACAGGCCGGGCCGGCGCCGAACGTCTCGACATCGGCAAACTCCAGGGAGACGATGTCGCTCAAGGGAAAGAAGTGCGGCAGGATCTCGCTAGGCCGTCCGTTTTCAGGATGGATATGCTGGAGGATGAAGCGGCGCTCGGTCAGACCGACATTGACAAAGGGCGCAAAAAAGGCTTCTGGCCCGACGTTGAGCTTGCCGCGCCAGCCGCCCGCCAGCCGCCCGCGCGCGAAGGCCAAGAGCTGCTCATCGCCTTCCAGGATCGTGCGCAATCCCTCGATCAGGGAGGCAAGCTCCGCGCGGCGGCGGGCCTTTTCCCGCTCCTGGCGCTCGGCCTCCCGGTCGGCTTTAGGTTGGGTAGAATTGACCATGACAGTTTCCGTTTCCAAATTATGGTTCCATGCAGTATTGGCAAACCTGGCCGTGTATACTACAGGTACGGAGTGGCCAGAAGGCAAGTTTCGTGGGATGTTCGCGGGGCCACTTGACTTTGCCATGCTACTGTCCCACGATGGTGTACTTGCCGGCGCCGCCTATCGAGGCGTAGGCGCGGCCCGCCGCTGTGTGATCCAGGGCAGCAGGACGTCCGTTAATGGTGAGAGTCTGGCCGGGAAGGCCGACGAGCGCCGTGACGCCGCGCGGCAGCGTTAAATGAAGGGTCATGCTGGCTCCCGTCTTTTCGGCGCGGACGTGGAGGATGCCGCGCGGCGTGGGAACGTCGCCCTCGGCCCAGGTCAGGTCGCCCAGTTCCGGCACGATCTCGGCCTTGGTAAAGCCTCCGCCGGTGGGCCGCACGCCCAGCACGCGCTCGGTCAGCCAGTTGGTCGGTCCCGCCGACCAGCCGTGGCACAGGCTGACGAAGTAGCCCGTGCCGTTGTCGGCCTGCAAGTGCGCGTGGAAGTTGTTCTTCTCCCAGCGCGGGTCGTAGCCTTCCCAGAAGGTGGTTGCGCCCTCGGCGAGCATCCCGCCCCAGTAGTCGCGCAGCACTTGCAGCGTCTCCGCCGTGTGTCCGGCCATGCTCATCGCGAAGATGACGTAGTTATTATAATAGGGCGTGGCGACGATGTTCCACGCCGGGCTGCCGGGTTTGAGGACCGTGTCATAGATGGCGCGGGTCTGCTCCGGGGTGGCGACGCCGGAATAGATCGCCATCGCGTTTTCCTGGCGGCGGTCGCTAAAGGTGTGCGTGTTCGGATCAGCCAGATATTGCTGCGCCGCCTCCGTCAGCTCACTGGCCCAGGCCGCGTACTTGCTGGCGTTGGCCGGGTCGCCCATTTCGTTGAGCAGGAAGACTGCCTCCCGGACCGCTTTGACCAGGAACAGGTGCGTGGCGGCGCGGGCGAGGGGACTATCGCCGTTGAAGTCTGGCGACCAGTCCACAAACGGCCAGGCGCCGCGCTTATTGGCGAAGACGCCCCGGTTGTCCAGCTCGCCCCGGAGGTATTCCAGCATAGAGATCAGCAGGTCGTGCTGCTTATTCAGGTAGTCGTAGTCGCCGATGTGGCGGTGGAAATCGGCCAGGCCGGCGATCCAGGCGCAGGAGTAGCCGGGAATGCCGTTGACGTGGGCGCGCGGCGACTCGGCGGCGGGCTGGCCGCCCTGCGCATCCTCGCGCAGCCGCCGCATCGTCTGCTCCATCAGGAAGGTATCGGCAAAAACGTTGTTGATGACCTCGCCGGAGACGTGCAGGTCGCCCATCCAGCGGGCGCGGTCGCGCTTGGGCGCGTCCCAGATGTCGTCCTGCATACAGAGGTGGGCGGTGTAGGCGCCCGTATACCAGATGCGGGTCAGCAGATTATCCGAGCAGGCGAACGCGCCCTTGTACTGCACCGGATAGTACAGGTGGTCGCAGAGAACGCTCGTAATGGCCTGCGTCTGCTGCGCGCCGGGGCCGGGCACGAAGGTGAGCTTGGCGTAGCGGAACGCGCTGTAGGGCGTAGCCGCCTTGCTGCCATTGGCGAGTTCCAGGCGGTGGACGCCGCCCCACGGCGCATTGATCGCCTCCTCCCGCGATTCGCCGGTCCCGACCAGCACCGTTGCCGGCCCTTCCGCCGTGATCTCGATGCGCCCGGAAAGCTCCTTGCCGAAGTCGAGGACGAGGCTGGGCGGGTCGGAGGAGCCGGAGGGCGCCAGATGCACGGCTAGGCGGGCCGTCTCCGGGCGCGTCAGCGTCTCGGTTCCCTCCAGTTTGCCCGCGCCCTCATGCAGATCCAGCACTTCCACGGGGCGCATGGGCAGGTGGGCCAGGTACGGCGGGGCCGAGGCCAGATATCCGGGCCAGCCCTGAAGCTGGCTGCTCCACGGCCCGCCGGTGACAGGCGCGAGGACGGTGGCCGGTTTCCAGGCCGAGTCATCAAAAGTCGGGGCCGTCCAATCCGCAGGGGGGGCCTCCGTCGAGACCTTCCAGTTCGCGCCGGTCAGCAGGGCCGGCTTGCCGTCGAGTTCCAGGCGGGCAATCGCTCCCGCCGGGCCGCCCGCGTTCGTGGCGCGCAGGGCGATCACGTTCTTGCCGGGCGCAAGATAGCGGGTGACATCCAGCCGGTGGACGTGGCTCCAGACGAAGTCATCCTTGGGGTCGGACCGCGTCTCGTCCACCTGCTGGCCGTTGATAAAGAGGGTATAGAAGTTGTCGGCGGTCACGTAGAGCGCCGCCGACTCAGGCTTTCGAGGAATAGATATCGTGCCGCGCAGATAGACGGTTTGATTATCGGCGGTACTATCTGCCCATATCCACTGCGCGTCCGGGCCGGTTTGCGCCGGCTTTGGCGTGTGTTTGGGCAGGGGTATGCTGTAGGTCGGGTCCAGCGTGGGCGGCATCGGGCGCGGCGGCTCGTCGGCGCGCAGGGACAGGGCCGGCCCGCCGAGAGCGCAGCCGGCCAGCACAACGCGCAGACAGAGGGACAGCAGGCCCATAGCCCGCCTCTGACGCACGGAGGGAAGAAAGGAAATAGCGGCGATCATCGGAACACTCCTGACAAAAGCGTTACGGCATGGCGAGTATAACAAACGGGGCCATGTGCCGTCAAGCCTATCGTGGGCAATGTCAAGCAGTTCCTTGGCCGACCGACGACGTGTGCGGTTGAGTGTCTGCCGTTGCCGTCCGTGAGGCGGGCTTTGCTAACGAAGGCGCAGAGGCGACAGGGGAAGATAAGGATCGGCAGCCGCCCACAAACTTTACAATCCTCTGCGTGCAAGGGAACGTTTATGACGTTAAGGACGCGACCTGCGGTCGAGTCCGGTTAATCCAGGCTTCCGCCGCGATGAGGTGCAGCACAAAGCCGATCCAAAACGCAGTGCCGAAAAATTCGTAGGGCGTCAGCCCGGTAGAGCGGCTAGTGGCGAAGAAAATGCCCACGATAGGCCGAATCGTAGCGACAGCCAGGCCAATAGAGAAAGCCCGAATCATCCACTCGCGGTGGAGCGCGATTTCGCGCCGCAGAATATGCCGAAAGGCGTTGCCCAGCGCGAATAAAAAGAACAGGGCAAACAGCGTTGTTGCTGCTGCTTGATTGACGCCGCCGATAGCCGGCATCCCAAAGCTCATCACAAGCGCCGACACGCCAATCACCATGCCGCATAGCAGGACAATGCGCCCGCTCCAGCGGTGCCATTGGAGATGACGCTCGCGCAGTGTGTGGCTAAATTGCAACGGCCCCAGCACCACGAAGAGCAGGCCGGGCAGGATGTGAACGAGCGTCAAAACTGGATAGCGCGCAAATATATCATCCAGGGCCGCGAACTTCGCCGCTGTGGGATTGGATGCGCCAGCGGGCGGAGTGTAGCCGTGGATGAGAATAGGCACGAGATTCACCGTCCGCCGTACCGCGACGGCAGCGCCAATCAGCGCCAGAAAGATGACCGCGCTCCAAAGCGCGCGCCGGACGCGAATATCAGGTGCCAATTGATCCTCTCCGAGCGCTCACATCTCTCGAAGTCGGCATTGTAAAGCCGACGCCGATCATCCAGATAAAGGCGGGAAAGCGACCTAAAGGCAGCAGGAAAGATGCCTGGGGAAGAACCAGGCTTAACGTCGAGAGTTCCGCAATCGCCGCCAAAATCAGCCCCAGGTAGACAAGCCAGCGCGGCAAGAGCCGGGCAAACGCAGACGGGACGGTTACTCCCGCGAGAAGCAGTCCCAGGGGCACAACATGCCCCACTCCACCCGTCGCAAATCCGAGCAACTGAACGGTACGCATAGCGCCGACTTGCTCCGCGATGCCTGGCTGAGAGAGCGCCCAGCCCGCCAGCGCGGAAGCTGCCAGGAAGATCGAGGCGGCAAACCCTCCAAAGAGCGCAATGGACACGCCTGCCACATTCATTCCCCAAAAGTTCAGCCTGCTCGTAACGGTCGCCGTGAAGATCCCAAGCGGGATCGCCGCGCCGAACTGCAAGAAGGCAGCAATGCGAACGGCGTCTGCGTGCTGCAAGTAATAAGCCTGGGCAGCCGTGATGGGAGCGTAGGGGGTAGGAAAGCGTGTTCCCCCCGTCATGACTCCCATGACTAACTGACTGGCAATGAACAGAGCCACGAATACGATGCCTAACCCACCTAACGAGGGACCGCGATGATGCCAAGCAGCCATTCCTTGAGTTTCGGGCGTCACTTGTGCCATGGTATGCTCCTCTGATAAGGCTCCCAACCTATAACCTAGTCTCGCAGTGAAGCGGCACGCTCTGAGGCGCGCAAGAGTCTATTCCCGTGCAAATAAGGCATACTATAATGAGAGTCCAGCCGATTTTCGTTTTACATCGTGCCCAACGAAAACAGCGGGCACTAGGTTTCATCAATGCGCAAAAATTCTTCGGAAACTCCAAAATCGGAAACCGAGGCGACCTCCCGATGCGCCCGTCCCTATAACCTGGGGCGTCGCAAGCTCGCACAGGATGAAACGCGCAAGCGGATCCTGGAAGCCAGCGCCGCGCTGTTAATGGATCGAGGCGGACTTGCTTTTACCATCGAGGCAGTGGCGCAGGCGGCCTCGGTAACGCGGCAAACCATCCACAACCAGTTCGGGACACGAACGGACTTGCTTGAGGCCGTTTGTGAGGGCTACATCAATACGGAGGCCTTTGTGAGGATGCCTGAGGTCTTCCAGCAACGCGATCCCCTCAGCGCCAGCGACCTCCTGGCGGATATCTTCTGCCGCTTCTGGGGGACCAACCGGCTGTTCCTGCGGCGTATACGAGGGCTAGCTTATGCGGAGCCTGAATTAGAGGGCGTCATTCGCGCTCATGACAAGCGGCGACTCCTCGCGCTGCGAGGCTTTGTCGCGCGCTACGGACTGGATTTAGAGGGGAGAGCCGGGCGGTTAGTTGGGGTGATGTTCGCGCTGACAAGCTTTGAATTCTTTGACGCGCTTGTGGAGAACGCTTCCCAGGAGATAGCGGCTTCGGAACTGAAACAGCTTCTCAGGCTGTGCATTCAAAACCAGTAACTTATCCCCATCCCTAGAGCGTGTGATGCACTTGGGTCCTCTTGAGGAGATAGGCCAGCCGCTCATTAGAGGCTTGGTGCTCGCTAGAAAGCGAGCACCAAGCGGTCATCAGCCTCCAAGTCCTCTCTCGAAGCAGGCAA
>Ga0209810_1001469_pt1 | contig 35289 bp, 30 predicted proteins | sample Coa_R1_7_FD_187159 | JGI IMG/M metagenome (GOLD analysis project Ga0209810, IMG submission 187159) | Surface soil microbial communities from Centralia Pennsylvania, which are recovering from an underground coalmine fire - Coalmine... | ecosystem: Environmental > Terrestrial > Soil > Unclassified... | reverse complement strand
ATGCACTTCATGCCCGAGCGTCTTGAGCCAGCCCGTAAGCATTTCTACGAGGTTACGATCTGTATCTACAACGAGTAAATTCATAAAACTACCCCCTGTTGTCTGCGTTTCTCCAACAGCAATGAGAAATACCCTGCAACATTTTGTGAAGGATCGTACTCGAAACAGGAAGACTTCCTGTTTTTAGACAACCTGATACAAGGCCGCCATTGATGCGAACAGGCCCCATTGCCTCACATCGTCTCTACGTAAACGGAAGGATGCAAGATTACTTGCACAGTTTACGCCCCCCCCACAAGCCTCTGGCCTACAGCTCTTGCCGACAGGGTGCGGAAAATTGTTCTTTACTTATCCCAATTGTCCGGTCGGCCAGTAAGCGCACGTCTTAAATCATAAAACTCTTGGATAACCGTATATACTATACCCGATAAATTGACAAATTTCAATGGGTTTACGATGAGAATTTGTGCTGATCTTTCACGACTTTAAGCTATGGGTATAGCAAATATTATTCAACATTAAAGCTTAAGTATATGTACTTAATTGTTCTAAAGGTTCTTCAGCCCTTGTTTTATATTGTTGAGATGAACCATTGTAGATGAGAAAGCACGCGAAGATATGTATCTTTGTCCCCAGGTTTAACCGTATCTTAACCAGAATCTGAACCACTTCTGCACCTCCACTTCTTCCAGTAAAGTGAACGCCGGGGAAGCTGAACAGGTCTGATGATCTCTGCATGCTATCGGTGGAAATCGAAATCGGATCGTTAATTGCATGGTTACCAGGATGAGGACCGGCTGGTGTAGTTGTCACCTCTGTCCGGTCACCGCTACCGAGCATATGATGAGTTTATATATGGAGTAAGCATGCAGTAAAGATCAAGATGATGGTATTGCAAATCACATACGATTATGTTATAAACTTAGAGAGGTTTCCAGAAAAGGGATGGAATTTGTGGGAGAAAAGTCAACTATTCTCCCGGAGATACGGTAAGAATGGCCTGTATCCCTTCCTTAACCTCTGGTTAAATACAATTTTTCTGGAACATATTTCACCTTTGCTTTTCCACTGTTGCCACATTCTGTGAATCCGGGGAAAGGTGGTCTGGTAGGAGCGTTGACTTCAGGAGAGGTAGAAGAGAACGGCATAGACAATTTTCGCACAGGCAATCCGGGAAGCAGGGATACATGCTTGTATTCTCATCTGGCGCTTTCACGTTTGCTTGCTTCTCATTCCTGTGAAAAATTGTCGCTCATATAGAGAGGAATAAGGGGGATCGTATGGCTTATACAGGGCCAGAGCAAGAGCAGGTGGGAAAACTCCTGGAAACGGAGACTGCGGCTCTACGGGGGAAATCACTGACGGTGATGGTGGTGGACGATCATGTCTTGATTCGCCAGGCGTTCATTCACATATTGAGTTCACAGTCTGATATAGAGCGTATTATCACGGCACAGGATTATGTCGAAGCCAGGGAGCAGGCGGCGAAGCAGCAGCCGGATATCATCTGGCTGGATATGCATACAGGACGCGTGGACGGTATTGCGGAGATGAGTAACTTACGCAGAATTGTTCCGGCGGCGCGTATCATTGTCCTGGCTGATCTGGAGGATGAGCAGGAGGCCTTTGCCGCCATCATGGCGGGAGCGCAGGGCTATCGCTCGAAGCAAGACCTGGATGAGAGCGATATCACTGCCGCCATTCCGATGATTCGCCGGGGCGAGTTTGTCTTGCGCGCGCCGCTGGCCGCGCGCCTGGTGCAGCGCCTGCGTTCCGCCGCGCTGCCGCTCTGGGGGGCGGAGAACGGTACGCGCTCGCATCCGCTTGTGCGCAACAGCAGATTTAACGGTCTGGCGCAACTGACTGCGCGCGAACGCGAGATTCTCCAGCTTATCAGCCAGGGCTATCGCGATCACGATATCGCGAAGGGGCTGCATATTTCGGAGAAGACGGTCCAGAAGCACGTGCAGAGCATTCTGAGCAAACTCGGCGCGCAGAATCGCACAGAGGCGGCCTATCTCATTCATCAGCAATCTTTGCAGAAGTGAGTGACATCGATCCAGGCAGCGGTTTCCTGCCGCCGCGCAGGCTGACTCTTGCAGTCGGCCTGCGGAGACGGCCTGCTCAACTCCGCCCTGGACGGGTAGGGATAATACCTACCTTTTTTTTCTATTCCTCGGTCACTACCTGCGTATATTTGCGTATGCGCTTCGAGGTGAAACACCGACGAAAAACTTTCGTGCTTTCATGCTTGCTTGTGTCGGGGACACTCGTTAAACTGTTTTATAGAGCATACTTGCAAGATTTCTCGTAATTTCCATCTAAATATGAATTGTACGAAGGATTTTTTATTGCCCTTTACGACCTTGCAACCGGGTCCCGGGGAGCGGGTCGTTTGTCTGGAAGGATAGTTTCATATGAGTGCAGATAATGGATATGCAGGTACTGAAAAAGGCCGTGACGCTTTGCCGGAGGGTGCATGGCCGCGCGTACCGCTAGAGTGGAACGCGACCGCGGTTGACTATCCGGGCGAGCAGGCCGTCCACCGGCTCTTTGAGCAGCAGGTCGAGCGCACGCCTGATGCGATCGCCCTGGTCTATGAGGGACAGCAACTGACCTTTCGCGACCTGAACCGACGAGCGAATCAGCTGGCGCGCCATCTGCGGCGGCTGGGCGTGGGGCCGGAGATACTGGTGGGCGTTGGCCTGGAGCGTTCCCCGGCAATGGTGGTGGGCCTGCTCGGTATTCTCAAAGCGGGCGGGGCTTATGTGCCGCTCGACCCGGCCTATCCTGCCGAACGCCTGGCCTTCATGCTCGCCGATGCCCGACCGGCGGTCTTGCTCACACGGGAGCCGCTGCTGGCGCGCTTTCCCACCTATGAGCAGGTCGTGTGCCTGGACACCGGTTGGTCCGCAATCGCTCGGGAGAGCGATGAAGATACTGACGATGCCGGTGATAGCGGTGGCGACAATCTGCTCTACGCGCTCTACACTTCCGGTTCTACCGGCCAGCCCAAAGGCGTGGCCGGTACGCACCGCGCCTCCATCAACCGCTTTTGCTGGATGTGGACGACCTATCCCTTTGAGCCGGAGGAAGTGTGTTGCCAGAAGACCTCCCTCAGCTTTGTCGACTCCGTCTGGGAGATTTTCGGGCCATTACTGCAAGGCGTTCCTTCGGTTATCATTCCCGACGCGCTGGTGAGAGATCCACAGCAACTGGTCCAGATACTGGCCGCGCACTGGGTCACGCGCATTGTGCTGGTGCCATCCCTGCTGCGCGCGCTACTGGAAGCGGCTCCCAACATGCGCGAGCGGCTGCCCGGTCTGAAATACTGGGTCTGTAGCGGTGAGGCGCTGCCTGTTGAACTGGCCCTGCGTTTCCGGGAGAGCATGCCGCAGAGTATTTTGCTCAACCTGTACGGCTCTTCTGAGGTGGCCGCCGATGTGACCTGCTACGATGTGCGGGAGTATCGGCCCTCGCTGGCAAGCGTTCCCATCGGACGCCCGATTGCCAACACGCGTATCTATGTGCTGGATGAACAGATGCAGCCGGTACCCGTCGGCGTACCGGGCGAACTTTATGCCGGGGGAGACGGGCTGGCCCGCGGCTACCTGCGCCGCCCGGCGCTGACGGCGTCCAGGTTCGTGCCTGATCCGTTCAGCGGCGAAGCGGGGGCGCGTCTTTACAAAACGGGAGACCGGGTGCGCTACCTGCCGGATGGTAACATTGAGTATCTGGGACGGCTGGATCACCAGGTGAAGCTGCGCGGCATGCGCGTTGAACTGGGCGAGATCGAAACGGCGTTGCTGCGTCACCCTGCCGTGCGCCAGGTAGTGGTCATGGCGCGCGAGGATGTGCCGGGCGCCACCCACAGGCCACCGGCAAGAGGTGGCCTGGGCGAAATACGGCTGGTCGCCTACATCGTCTTGCGCGAAGAGCAATCTGCCACGCCGGATGACCTGCGCAACCATGCACTGCAATACCTGCCGGATTATATGCTTCCCTCGGCCTTCGTCATGCTGGCAGCGTTGCCCCTGACGCCCAATGGCAAGGTAGACCGCCAGGCATTGCCTGTTCCCGACCAGAGCCGTCCCGCGCTGTCAACACCCTTTGTAGCTCCCCGCAGTCCACTTGAGGAGAGAATCGTGGCCATCTGGTCGGAGCAGTTAGAGGTGGCGCCGGTGGGCATTCACGATAACTTCTTTGCGCTGGGCGGCCATTCGCTGCTGGCTGCGCAGGTGATTGCGCAACTGCGTGCTATCTTCGGGGTAGAAGTGCCTCTACAGGGCTTCCTCGACGCTCCAACAGTGGCCCAACTGGCCGTGCTGCTGGAACAGAGCCAGAAGGACGCGCCGACCCGCAGGTCTCCATTGAAGGCCGTCTCTCGTGGGGCATATCGTATTTCGCAGACAGGAATGATGGGAAGAGAATGAGGATATGACGACAACTGCTATGACCGACGCGACTGCACAGGATGTGTATGCGTTTCCCATGTCCTTTGCTCAGCAGCGTCTCTGGCTGCTCGACCGGCTAAACCCGCAGAGCGCCGCCTACAACCTGTTCTTTACGGCGCGTATCGGCATGCCGTTGAACAGTGCAACCTTTCAGCAGAGCCTTGACGCGCTCATCCGACGCCACGAGATTTTACGCACAATCTTTGGCGTGCGCGACGGCCAGCCGGTGCAACTTGTCCTTCCCGCCATGCCGGTGCCGCTTGCCGTCGTTGATCTACAACACATACCGCAAGAGCGGCGGGAAGGCGAGCTGTTGCGACTGGCAAAGGAGGAGGTGCGGCGTCCCTTTGACCTTGCGCGCGGCCCCCTGCTGCGCCTCACGCTTTTCCAGCTGGAGCCAGCCGTATCTCTCCTGCTGCTGACCGTCCACCATATCGTCTTCGATGGCTGGTCGGCGAGTATCTTCTTTCGCGAACTGGCCGCGCTGTATCAGGCATTTGCCGATAGTTGGCCTGCTGCCCTGCCTGAGTTACCTGTACAGTATGCGGATTTTGCCATCTGGCAGCGCGAGCAGTTGCAGGGAGACGTGCTGGCCGACCATCTCACCTACTGGAAAAAGCAACTGGAAGGCGCGCCCGCCGCGCTGGAACTGCCGACCGACCGACCGCGCCCCGCGTCATCACCCTCACGCGGAGCAACACTGCTTTTCGGGCTGTCCCGCGCGCTGACGGATGCCCTGAAAGCGTTAGGCAGGAGGGAAGGCGTGAGCCTGTTCACCCTGCTGGTCGCCGCTTTCCAGACTCTGCTCTATCGCTATACCGGCCAGGAAGACCTCTTGCTCGGCATCGACGTCGCCGATCGCGGACAGGCGGAGACGGAGGGCCTGATTGGCTTCTTTGTCAACACGCTGGTGCTGCGCGGCAATCTCGCGGGCAATCCAACCTTCCGCGCGCTGCTGGGCCGCGTGCAGAAGAGCCTCTCCGGGGCCTACGCGCATCAAGACCTGCCCATCGAATATCTTGCTAGAGAGCTACAGCCGGAACGCGCAGCCGGGCAGAATCCCTTTTTCCAGGTGATGCTCTCTCTCGACCCGCCCTCTGCTCCCCTCGCTTCCGGCTGGGAAATGACGCTCCTGCCCCTTGAAAGCGGAGCCGCGAAGTTTGATCTCTCGCTGGAAATGCAGGATCGAACGCAGGGCTTGCTGACCTACCTTGAGTACAATACTGATCTGTTCGACGCCACCACCATCGAGCGGCTGACGGGACACTGGCAAACGTTGCTGGAAGGCATTGTTACCGACCCCGATCAGCATATTGCCGACCTGCCTTTGCTGACAGAGGCGCAATGGCGGCAGCAGATGATTACATGGAATGCGACGCAAGCCGTTTACCCCGAACAGCAATGCTTCCAAGAGTTGTTTGAGGCCCAGGTTGAGCGCACGCCGGAGGCGGTGGCCGTAATATGCGAGCGGGCGCAACTGACCTATCGGGAGTTGAATCAGCGCGCCAATCAACTGGCGCGCTACCTGCAGGCGCGCGGCGCGGGGCCGGAGAGCATTGTGCCGCTGCTGGCCGAGCGCGGCATTCCCTTTCTGATGGCCATGCTGGCAATCTTCAAGGCCGGCGCAGCCTACCTGCCGCTTGACCCGCGCCATCCCCCCTTGCGCATCCGGCATATCCTTGAACACAGCCGCGCACGCCTGCTGATGGCTGCGAAGGGCTTTGCGCCGCTGCTCGCTCAGGCGGCGGGCGAGACGGAGGTGGTGTACTTTGAAAACCTGCCTCTCGATGGGACAGAGGCAGAAAATTTGCCTGTCCGCGCTACGCCACGCAACCTGGCCTATGTGATCTATACTTCCGGTTCGACCGGGCTGCCGAAAGGGGCGATGCTGGAGCAGCGCGGCATGCTCAACCATCTTTATGCAAAGATAAGCGCGCTCCAGCTGACTGCCGACGATAGCGTGGCGCAGACGGCCTCGCAGTGCTTTGATATCTCTGTCTGGCAATTTCTTGCCGCGCTGCTGGTTGGCGGGCGCACCCACATCTTTCCCGACCGCGTGGCTCACGATCCCATGCGGCTTCTACAGCAGGTAGAGCAGCATCAGGTATCCATCCTCGAAACGGTGCCGTCCCTGCTGCGGGTGATGCTTGAGTCTATTGAGGGCGGCAGCAGCGCCTATCCGCGTCTGGAGAAGCTGCGCTGGCTGGTTCCCACCGGTGAGGCGTTGCCGCCGGAATTCTGTCGCCGCTGGCTTTCCGTCTACCCCCACATTCCATTGTTGAATGCCTACGGGCCGACCGAGTGTTCCGATGACGTGACACACTATCCGATCTATGCGCCGCTTGCCGATGGGCAGTTACACACACCCATCGGGCGGCCTATCAACAATATCCGACTCTACGTGCTGGATCGGCGGTTGAGGCCGCTGCCGGTGGGCGTCAATGGAGAACTCTATGTGGGCGGCGTCGGCGTTGGCCGGGGCTACCTCAATGATGCGCGGCGCACGGCGGAAGCCTTTGTTCCTGACCCCTTCAGCGACCTGCCTGGCGCGCGGCTCTACAGGACGGGTGACCTGGCGCGCTACCTCGCCGACGGCACTATCGAGTTTCTGGGCCGCGTCGACCATCAGGTGAAGATACGTGGCTATCGTATCGAACTGGGGGAAATCGAATCGCTGCTTCGCCAGCATGCCGACGTGCAGGACGTTATCGTGGTCGTGCGCGAAGATAGCCCCGGCAATAAGGCGCTGGTAGCCTACGTTGTCGCCCCGGATGGCGCAACAGGCGACGAATTGCGCGCCTATTTGAAGAACAAATTGCCTGATTATATGGTCCCTTCAGCCTTTGTGCTGCTGGACGCTCTGCCGCTTACGCCCAACGGTAAGGTAGACCGTCGCGCTCTGCCTGCCCCCGATTACGGCAGGCTCCAGCAAAACGACGATTTCGTCGCGCCGGTTTCGCCGCTGCAACTCCGGCTGGTGCAAATCTGGGAAGAGCTTTTAGAGACGCAACCCATCGGCATTCGCGACAACTTTTTCGATCTGGGCGGCCATTCCCTGCTTGTCGTGCGCCTGTTTGATCGCATCGAGCAGGTGACCGGCAAGAAGCTGGCGCTGGCTGCTCTGCTCGCCGGGCCGACGATTGAGCAACTGGCCGAAGCTCTTGCCCGGATGGATGCAGAGAACGGCGGCGCGCCGACCGGCAGCACGGCAGAGCAGGCCGGGCAGCGCAAACGAGCATCGTCTAAACGCAAGCAATTATTATCGTCGCTCAAGCTGATCCGGGTAAAGCAAAATTAAGGAGGTCATATGAACAATAGCGACAGAGGGGACGGGACAATCTACAGGGTTGTCGTCAATCACGAAGAACAATACTCAATCTGGCCTGTTGAGCGCGAGAACGCGCCCGGCTGGAGAGATGCGGGCAAGAGCGGCACAAGGGAGGAGTGCCTGGCCGCGATTGAGGAGCTGTGGGCGGATATGCGCCCGTTAAGCTTGCGCAGGCAGAGAGAATCTTCCGCGTGAGAGATGACGTATATCTCGCGGAGAAAGTTTTCTGATATATAATATGAGAGGAAATATGATAGTGTATGTGCGTATCAGGAAACTTCTCAGGCATCGTCCTCTCTCAATAGTCGGGTCAATAGTGCAAGACGGTGATCGTTATGGCTGCGTCGAATGTAAAGAATTACCGTTCCTCCAGAAAAGGCTGGATAGCAGTTCTGCTGCTGGCGCTGATTATCGTCTTGCTGGTTGGACTCTGGTTCAGGAATGAAGATGGGGACACGTATACCTTGCCGCGCAATCTCTCCCGCATTGCCTACGGGGTCAATGTGGATATCAGCGCCATGATTGCGGGCAGCGGCTATACCGTGAGGGCGGCAAATGGCGGGGATTTCTTCGATCTGGCCGCTCAACTGGGCATCAATACACTGCGCATTACCGATGTGCGCTGGACGAATAGCGGGAAAATGCGTTCCAGGGGAGTCTGGAACGCGGTATTTCAGGAGGCGGCCAGCCATCACATAAACATCATTTTATTGCTGACGGATAGCAACCACCGTTCGGCGCTGGCGGAGGCGCACATCCTGCTGGGAGACTATGGGCTGGCCCACGCGCCCGCGCTCTGGATGGTCGATCTCAGCAATGAGCCGGATGTGAGCGATGCGCAGGAGATGGACGAGTTGCGCGCGGAGGCGGCCTATGTGCGTCGCGTGGCGCCGAAGGTTCCCGTCACCATTGGAGGCTGGAAAAGCGAGATTGCCGGACAGCCGGGGAAATTTGACTGGCAGGACCCGGCGGATATCCCCAGTCTGATTGATCTGGTGGATGTTGTCTCGCCCCATTTATACGGATTTGAACAGGATGCAGCGCGTGGCATCTCCCCGGCTGAGTCGACGCGGGATTTTCTCTCCGCTGTCCGGCAGCAGGCGCAGAGGAAGCCCATTCTGCTGGAAGAATTCGGCGCGGGCAATGGGCTGGCAACGACGACGCAGGCCGTTCCCACCGGCAGCCCATCCTGGCAGGCCTCAGTCTACCGGGGGGTTCTGCAAGAGGTCACGGCGGAACATAGCCAGGGGGTGATCGGGGCCGTTGCCTGGATTATCGCTCCTCGCCCGGCGCCATCCGATGCCAGTGGCTATCAGGGAGATATGGCCGGCTGGGCTTTTGTCCTCGATCATGGCCAGCGGCTCTTACCGGCGGCGCAGACGTTCTCTGCTGTTGAGCATAGTCAGCAAGATCGGTTGCAAGAGGGCAGCAGTCCCTGAAACAACCCGGTATATCCGGTGAAAAGGGTTGGGCCGAGAAGATGTGGATGAGAAAGGGTGAGGAATGACAGCAGGGCAACATTGTACGCGTGTGATTGAGGTTGACCCCCGAACGGACGTGCGCTGGGGGGAGTTGATGACGAAAGTATCCGCCAGTCTGATGTACCATCCGATCTGGCACGAGGTGATGGAAGAGGCATACGGGTACAGGCCGATTCGTCTGGCCTGTGAGGATGCCGACGGGCGGCTGGCTGGCATCCTGCCCCTTTTCTACCAGCGTGGCTGGCAGTGCGGGCGCGTTCTGCGTTCTATCGCCACCGGGCCGCTTGTCTCTGATGAGCAGGCCAACGCCGCTCTTTTGCGGGCAGCGGTGGAGCGTACTCTGCCCGGTAGTCGCCTGCATCTCAAGCTGACAACGAATGCTGTTGATAACCTTATAGATGGTCTGGTGGGTGTACCGGCATACGAGGTCTATGTGCTGGCTCTACCCGAACGCTTTGAGCTACTGCGTCTGGATTCGACCATTCGGCGGGCCGTCAACAAGGCGGTCAGATCGGGCGTACAGGTGCGCGAGGCGGAGAGCGAAGCCGAGTTGCGCGCCTGGTATCGGCTTTACCTGCAAACCATGCGCAAGCTCACGGTCGCGCCGTACCCGTACCGCTACTATCAGGTGGCGTGGCGGCGGCTGCGCTCGCAGGGGCTGTTGCGCCTCTTGCTGGCCGAGCAGGTTGAGGGCGGCCAGAGGCGGCTGCTGGGCGGCATTCTCCTGCTGCTCTATGGCCAGACGGTCTCTTTTGCTTCCGGCGGCTGGCGCGAGGAAGACCAGGCGCTCAGGGCCAATGATATCCTTCACTGGCATGCTATTCGCGATGCCTGCGCCGCCGGTTTTCGCCACTATGACTTTGGCAATGTCGATCTGGATAATCAGGGCCTTGCTCGCTATAAAAGGAAATGGGGGGCGCGAGCCGTGACGGTCTATGATTACTCCTATCCCATCGTTTCTACCACCACGAACAGTACGGGTGATCTGTCAAGAAACCCGGTGAGGCAACTGGCCCGGCTTGTCTGGCCGCGCGTGCCGCTCAACGCACTCAGCCTGGTGACTCACTGGTACTATGCCCTTCATCTCTACTAGCTGTTCGTGATGGTAGAGCGTCACTGTATTCTGAATCGGCTAAGTTCATCTCTTAGCCTTGAAGGGGGAAGGCCTGCTTCCTCGATCTGACAGCCGTTCAGGTCTCTTTGCAGGCGGAGGTATGATGAAAGCAAAGCAAATTTCTGGACCCCTGGCAGAACAGTCTCCTGTGCGTGTCGTCAAGATTGATCCCCGGACTGATTACCGCTGGGAGAATTTTCTGAAGAGTACGCCTGCCAGCTGGATTTATTACCATCCCATCTGGCTCGAACTGCTCGCGGAGGTCTATGATTACCGACCAATGCATCTGGCCTGCGAGGATGCGAGCGGGCAGGTGGTTGCTATTTTGCCGTTATTTCACCAGCGGGGGCTGCGCAGCGGGCATATGTTCCGTTCTGTCTTCACCGGCCCGCTCGCTCGCGACGAGCAAAGCGAATTTGCGCTGTTGCAGGCAGCCGTTGAGGTGGCGCGCGCCATTCCCGGCGGCCAGCTCCATCTGAAAATGCCCCCGCGTGTGTTCGATCATCCGGTAGACGGTCTGGCCGGAGCAGCGGCGTATGAGACATACCACCTCGCGCTGCCGGCGAGAACAGAATTGTTGCGCCTGGATTCCACCATCAGAAGGGCGGCCAACAAGGCGTTACGACAGGGGGTAACGGTTCGCCGGGCGCAGGGTGAGCGCGATTTGCGCGTCTGGTACGATCTATATGTGCAGACCATGCGCAGGCTGCTTGTGTTGCCCGCTCCCTATCGTCTCTTTGAACTGGCCTGGCGGCGCCTGTCTCCTCACGGCATGCTGCGCCTCCTGCTGGCCGAGCGCGTTGACGCCGGAGAGACGAAGTTGCTGGGCGGCATTCTTCTACTGCTGTGCGGCAAGACGATTTCCTTTGACTCGCTGGGGTGGCGCGAGGAAGATCAAGCCTTGCGCGTCAACGATCTCCTGCACTGGCAGGCTATCCATGATTCATGTGCGGAAGGGCTTCACTGGTACGATCTGGGCGACGTGGCATTAAGCAATGAGGGACTTGCCCGCTATAAAAGAAAGTGGGGGGCGCAATCCCTGCTGATCTATGATTATGCCTCTCCTGCCCACCTGCATGCCGCGAGCAATGGTCATATGCCGTCAAAGCATTCCTCGGCTCGCCTGGTTCAGGCCATCTGGCCGCATTTGCCGATCAGAACGCTGAGGATGCTGGCGCACCTGTATTATACTCTCCATCTCTACTAGCGCCTTTCGTCCTCAGACGCGCTGATAGCTTTTGCTTCCATTCCGGTTGTTTCTCTCTTTCAAGAGCGTATCAAAGAGGGTGTGATAGCCGACGACGGTGTGTTCCCAGGAATGGGGGTCGCTATAGCGTTTTCCACGCTGCACCCTGGCCTGGCGCAGGCCATCCTGTAGCGCGTCCAGGTCTTCCGGTTCGACGAGAATGGCGCCATCATACCCGGCTATCGCCTCACACAGGCCCCCGACTCGCGTTGCCACTATCGGCAGACCACAACTCATGCCGATGTGCAACGGGCCGCTGGCCGAAGAGCGATGATAGGGAAGGACAAGGGCATCTGCCTGCGCGAAAAAGCAGGCTACTTCCTCATCGCTCACATAGCGATTGACAAAGGTGATGCGCTCGCGATAGCGGCTGCGTTCGATCAGTGTTGCCGGTAGATTCCAGCCTTCCCAGGTTTCGCCGACAACGGTCAGCCAGTAGCCGTCGATCTCGTCTTCAGGCAGCGCGTCAAAGGCTCTGATCAGGTCGTCGAGTCCTTTATACGGGCGAATCAGGCCGAAGAAGAGGAGGTTGCAACATGACGCGGGTATGGCTTCCCGTTGTTCGCCGGAGCAGTGATAACGGTTGTACGGACCATGACCGATCAGGGCAACGGGCCGCTGTCCCAGTTTGTAATGACTGTGCAACAGCTTCTTATCGTATTCAGAGTGGATGACGAAGCCATGCGCCAGGCGCAGCAGGAGAGGGGCGAGAAGGCGTACATACGCCTGCGCGGGCGGCAGTTTTGCCTCTGCCGGGTCGAGTACCTCATGGAACTCAATGATCGTGCGCGTGCCCAGCAGCCGGGCTACGAGGGCGAGCAGGAGATAGGAATGCAATACTGTCCCGCTCCACCACTGGAATATCACCACATCCGGTCGCTCATCGAGCAGCAGGGCCAGCGCGTGCAACATGCCGGGCAGCCAGTACCAGTCGACGCCGTCAAAAACGCGCGCTCGCGAATCATATTTCAGGTGTGTCAGGTTTTTGCCGACTCGTTTCCAGCCGGGGTACAGCCGCGCTGGCAACAACTGTCGCATCAAAATCGCCGACACACGGTGATGGCAGGCCAGCGCGTTTATCAGGTGGAGGGTATAGTAGCTGATGCCGCTCAAAAAACGTGTTCCCGCGCCCACAACGCAGACACGTAGCTCTCTGGTTTCTCTCATCAGAAATTCCTCTCTAAAAGCGTTTTATCGCTGACGGTGCAGATACAGCAGGTAGTCTGCTCCAGCCACCAGGCTTCCCGCCCCTGCCGCGATTAAATAGGCCACACCCTGCCCGGCAATGCCGATTTCTGGCAGCAATATCCACGAGAGTGCGACGGTGATGACCGTCGTGCTGAGGTTGAGCAGGGCGGCGATGTGCAGTCTTCTCTGGACGCGCAGGACGCTGACATAGACACTGGTGATGGCATCGGGGATGGCCGAGAAGGCATCAATTCTCAGCAGCAAGAGGCCGTGTTGCGCGTAACTGGCCCCGAAGACTGAGAGGATGTAGCGACCGGCCAGCAGGCAGATCACAATTTCCGGGGTCAGCATCAGCGCGATGATGCGCACGCTGGAACGGAGTTTCTGCGGCAAATTCTCCGCCGCGTGCGACCCTTCGGCGAACAGGGAGGTGGAGACTGCCGCCGCCCCCATCAGAATGAAGCTGCTCACGCTGGTAGTCGTGTAGTAATACGCATTGTCGGTCGGCGAGAGCCGGATCGAGACCACCACCGGTAGCAGGTAGGCCATAGCAAGGCCGCCGAGGTTGATGAAATAATTGCCTGTCAGCGATGAGAGCATGGCGCGGATTTGCCCGACGATGCTGCGCCCGATAAAAAATCGGTAGGCGCGGCGCAGGCGGGGCAAGAGCAGCAGCATGCCGCCGAGCAGCGCAACGGCCATCGCCAGCACGCCCGACCCGAAGACCGCCAGCGCGCCCACGCCTGCCCCGGCCAGCGCAGGCAGCGCCATCAGAGGAATCTTCATGGCCGAAACGCCTGCGTTGCGTACAAGCATATTCTGCGCGGCCCGCTCGGCCACAAAGACCTGGTCGAGGACGTTGGAAAGAGCGATCAGCAGCACCCCGGCCAGGAAAAAGATGGCATAGTCGAGACGATGGGTAACGATGGCGAACTGCTTTGAGACGAGCGGCAGGGCGATCAGCGTGATGGTTCCGCTCAGCAGGCTGGCCATTGTCACAACGGTCAGCCCGGCGTTCAGCGTCAGCGACCACTCAAATCCAGCTTTGCGCAGGGGCAGCGTCTGGATGAGCGCGGAACCTGCTCCCAGATTGGCGCAGATGGCGGCCAGCGTCATTGCCGAAATCAGCGCCGCTCCCAGCCCGACATCGTAAGCGGAATACAGATGCGCCGCCAGAATCCAGAAGAAATATCCCAGCACCGATGTGACGATGCCTGTCCCTATAATGGAGATGCTGTTACGCAGCAGGGAATGCTCGCGCGCGCGCCGCCACAGCAGGGATGTCAGCGAACGAATCCGCTGAATGAACGTCCCGTCGATGCTCATCGTTTCGTCTTCGGCTTCCAGCAAACCGATTACTTTCCGATAGGCGTCTATGAGGAATTGCGTTTGCATAGTTCGTGGCTTTCTCTCCTGAGAAAGGGAAACGGGGACAGCTATCTTTTGCCTTGACTTTATCTTCAAATTCATGTAGCCAGCCATAGCTCGACGTGACGATAGGGTGTTGTGGGGGTGTTCGGGCGGTAGAGGAGAGCTTCCACCAGAACCGGGCTATTCTGGCCCACTGCAGGTACCGCAAGCGTTGTTTGCCAGTTTTCGCCAACGCGCAGATCAAGCGAAGACCATTGCTTTATCACCTTGCCGCCCATATTTACCACCAGACGATAGTCCATTGCCGTCTTCTCCATGTTTTTGACGCCCAGTTGCACCGAATCTTTTGCATGCACACCGCTTGCCGGGAGCATCCAGAGCTGCGTGAAGCCAGGGTATGGCTGCTGCCCCGCACCGCTAATGGAGAGGGCCAGCGCGCCACCGAGAATGAGCGCCGCCAGCGCCAGCAGCAGCCCCTGACCCGTCGGGAAGCTGTATCTGCTTCCCACCCATTGTGGGTTTGCTGCGTTCTGTCCCTGCCGCCGCAGTAAGACAGCGACGCTGACGACGAGCGTAATCATCCCTGGCAGTGCTATCCAGGAACCTGCGCTCAGGCCATCGGACGTCAGGTTGAGTACGAGGCCGCTCAGAATCACCAGAATCAGGCTGCTGCCCAGGCTAAACGCGACTCGCTCAACGATGTCCTGTGTTTGTCCACTGAAGAGCAGGGCGGAGAGGGCGTAGCCCGGCAGGAAGAATACCAGCGGCAGCGTCAGGATGCGCACTGCTACGTCGTTCGCTGGCACCGTGCAGGCCAGCGTGATGGCAATGCAGGTGAGCGCAATCACCGCGAGCATATCCATTGACCGGTATTTCATGTTTGCCTCCTTGTTGCTTACTGCGGCAGGATGTCCCAGAGGTAGAACTGTCTGACCCAGGCTACGGGCTGAGAGAGCTTCTTCGGGCGTGCGGGCCTGGCGTGCCGCGTTGGCGGGGGGCCAGCCGGTTGCCTGGCGATGCTCTCAACGTTGTAGATGATGATGTCGCCGCTATCAAAAATGCGGCTCACATCCTGCACGCCATCGAATTTTGTCAGCGCGGCCCGGTTGATAGGCGTCGTTGCGGGCTGTAGATTCGCGCTGTTGAAATAGGTACCGATGGCCGGCAGGGCGGTGCTGAGCCGGAGATCGACCACGACATATTGAATATCGTCCTGGCGCAGGATGGCTCTAACGCCTGAGCCGAATTGTGGGGAGAGCAGCACCCAGGATACGGGAACATTCGCGCTTCCGGCGGTCTCGGCCATCTGTTCGCCGAAGGTTGCCATCAGCAGCGTATTGTTGCGGTCGCTGGCGACGATGTGGCCTGGCCCCAGGTAGGCGCTGGCCCACTCGGCGGCGCCGATACCTTCCGGCTCAATGGAACGAGCGTCGGCGCCGACCATATATGGCCCCGGCAGCAAGGACCAGGGCTGGCCGGAGCCTAAGACCATCTGGCCGAAATAGATCATGACGACCACAGCCGCGACCAGCGCCAGTCGCCGTCCTGCTCCACTCGTCTGTAAGACCTGCACGGCTCCGGCGGCCAGGACGAAGGCCAGCGCCACAAACAGAAACTCTTCGGTGCGGTTTGCCAGCTCCGCCCCGCTCTGCGTCAGGTGCAGCAGGAGCGTGACCGGGTAGATCAGCGTCACGCAGCCAGCGGTGAGCGCGAAGGCGTTGGCGCGGTAGCGACGCAAGATGGCGAACAGGCCAAACGGCAGGCCCAGCAGAATGCATATTGCCGAAGTGTAAGCAGCTATGCGCTCCCAGAGTGATGTGCCAGCCGAGGCTGTGTTACTATGGAAGAGCTGCCTGGGCGGCGCTTTGTGGGCAAGAATCTGCGTTACCTGATTCATCGTACTGGCAAGGTTGGGGGCCAGGTACGCGAATGCCTGCCAGTTTGTATAGATCAGCCACAGGATGGTCAGCACACAGGTGACAAGTGCGGCTTCACGCGGCCCCGCCAGCAGGGGCTGTTTCTGCCCCTGTCGCGCTCTCGTCATCTTCCAGAGCAGCAGCGAGACGATGCTCCACAGGCAGAGGAAGGCCAGCAGCGCGAACGAGGTGAGGTGGTGCGTGACGACGACTGCCGCCAGCCCGGCCCAGATGAGCAGCGTCAGGGCCGCCTGCTGGCGAGCGGGAAGGGAGCCGCGGCGCACAATAACGAAGACCACAAAGATGGCGAGCGGCAGCGCCAGCGACTCGTAAGCGAACATGGTATCGAAGAAAACGAAGCCCGGATTTGCGATGTAGAGCAGGGTGGCAAGCCCCGCCAGGCGCGTCGAGCCGCTTAAACGTTCGTAGAGCAGGTAGAGCGAGAGGACAAGCAGCAGCGTTGCCATGCCGATCACCAGCGTTCCCGCCACAAAAATCGAGAGACCGGTCAGGTTGCTCACAGCATTCGTCACGATTTCCAGTCCGGGGTAAAAGGCGCTGATCGGTAGGAGCGGGTTTGGTTGAAAGAGATGATGGCTGGTGGCGATGTCCTGCGCGGAGCGCACGTGCAGAAACTCATCGTAGAAGGTGAAATATAAGGGGTATTGCAGATATTTGGTGAGATAAAAGTTGATCGTCACCACGATGAGCAGGGCGATGCGTTCCTGGCGCGTGGGTTTCGTCGAGAAAAGGCGCAGCGCGACGGGAACGAACAGCAGGAGCAGGCCGCACCAGAAGAGCGGCACCGGCCACTGCAGCGCCGAGAGCCGCCCGCCTTCGTAGGCCAGCGCGACCAGCAATACCCCCAGTGTGCTTATCACGCTGAGCGCGGGGAACCAGCCCCACGTTTGCGCACGCGCAGGCGTTGCCGTTGCTGTCGCGGCGGGCGGCGCGACGGCTTCCTGCACAGGCGCGCTGTGCCAGGCCGCCCATCCGGTTGCGGTCGCCCCGGCGAGGTTTCTGTTATCCATTGATTCCATGTCAGTTGTCATACTTACCACTCACTGCAATTTCACTCTGCCCCTCGCCCCTGCGAGGGGCTTGCTCCAGAAGTTCCCGGTAGACGCGCTCGATGCGGGGAACGACGGCGCTGGCGCGGAAATCGGCCACTTTGCTCAGCGCGGCCTCTCCCATGCGTCGGCGCAGGTCGGGATGCGCCAGCAGCGATTCCATCGCCTGCCGCAGGGCTGCTACATCGCCCGGCTCAACCAGCAGGCCTGTCTCGCCATCGGCTACCAGTTCGGCTATGCCGCCGATGCGAGAGACTATGACCGGGCAGCCGGTTGACATGGCCTCCATAATTACGGTCGGGCTGGATTCTGGCCCCACCGAGGGTAACAGGCCGAGCATGCTGCGCCGCCATGCCGCCATCACCGCCCGACGCGGCCAGTCCTTGAGGATGATAACGTTGGCCGGACAATGTGCGCTGAGCGCGGGCCACTCTGACGTCTCATAGCCAATGAGGACAAGCGGCGGCGCATCCCTCAGCCCGGCATAGGCGCGCAGCAAGATATCCATCCCCTTTTGCCGCTGGAAGGCGCCGACGAAGAGCAGGTAATCGCCGGACGGTAGCTGCGCCGTATACGGCTCTATATCGTCCTCTGCCTCTGGCGCGCCGATATCGTCGGAGATGAAGTTCTGTACAACCTGAAACGGCAGGTCGCTGCCCACCAGTTGATTGTCGATAGCGACCGCCCGGCTCACCGGCAGGAACATATCGACGAGACCGCGCCGCGTGAGGCTTATCATGCGGTAGCTGACGATGGTTGGTATGCCCTTTGCTAACCCGTAATGCTGCGCAGCACACCCCAGACATTTCAGCGGCCCCGGCCCTGTGCAGGCGGCGTCGCGGTACAGAAGCGTAGTCTTGACGCATGTCAGCCCGTGATTGTGCAAGGTCATGATGAGCCGCGCCCCGCTGCTGGCTTTGAGCGGCAGGAATGAGTAGACCAGCCAGTTGTGGGCATGCACAATCTCTGGCTTTTCCTGCCTGCTGATGCGGCGCAGCGCCAGCATCGCTTCCGGGTCGGGAAAAGGAGGTGCATACTGGCGTCCACTGTCGCTGAAGACCCCCGGCACGCGCCGCAGCGAGGAGCGAATGCGGTAGACGCGCACCCCCTGATCTAGCTCAAATTCGGTTTGCCCCCGGTGCAGCAGTGTGGCTACCGCTACCTCGTGTCCGCGCGCCGCGAGTTCCACGCTGAGGGAGCGGGCATGGATTGCCCCTCCACCGATAATGGGCGGGTAGAACTGTGAAAGCATCAGGATGCGCATAGTGCCGGTACTCCCTCAACGATACTGTAATAGAGGTCTAAGAGGCGGGAAGCGCAGGCGTCCCATGTGGGTAATTCGACGCTCGCCGGTACCAGTGGCTGGCGTAGCTGGCCGATGATGGCTTCCGCCACTTCGTGCGGCGTGCTATTAAGGGGAATGGCGCGCGCCAGCCTCCTGTCGGCAAACTCTCGCAGGGCGGCTGTCCCTGTCACCAGCACCGGGCGTCTGAGCGCAAGGGCTTCCAGAACGGCGATGCCCTGCGATTCGTGTTCGCTCAATAATGCGACCAGGTCGGCACGGGCAATCAGTGCGGCCATGCTGCCGCGATCTGCGGGCGGCACGGGTTCGATTTCTACGCGCTCTGCAACGCCAAGCTGCGCCGCCATTTTCTGTAACGTGGGCCTGTAAGGGCCTGTCCCGGCGATACGCAGCCGTGCATCGGGTACCTCCTTCAATACCTCTGGCATGGCCGCGATCAGTCGCTGGTGTCCTTTGTAGCGTTCCAGCCGCCCGACAGAGACGATGAGCGGCCCCGTCTCTGCCTGCCCGCTGCGTATGCGCAGCGGCTCTCTCGTTTCAGGCAGGTGCGCCCCGTTGGGGATGACCACAAATTGCCCGGCTGGCAGGCGCAAATGCTCGCGGAAGAAATCGGCCTCGAACTGCGAGACGGCGACCAGTTTGCGGGCGTGTTTGACCAGCGGGCGCAGCATCTGCCAGTGGAGCCTGCGCAGCGCCTTGCGCAGGCGCGTGACATCTCCACCGCTATGGAAAGAAAGGATAAAGGGTGTCTGTGTCCGCCGAGCCGCCAGCATCGCCAGTGGCGGCACCAGGTTGTGATACCCCTGGCAGTGGATAATATCCCATTGCCCGTGCGTGATAGCGGTGTAGATATCGGGCGCGAAGTAATAATCTCTGTTCCCCGGCCATGCTGGCACGCGACGAATCAGCATGCCTTCGCACCGTTCGACGGGCGGCAGACGCCTGCTGATATCCGTCGTCAGAATCGTAACCTCGACCCCGGCGCGGGCGAAACGTCGTCCCACCTCGTGGACATGCGTCTCAAGCCCTCCACTGTAGGGGAAATAGCTTGCGGCCACCAGCAGCAGGCGTAACGGGTTGATTGCGTTGAACATCCTTCAACCTCACTTCCTATCCATTCCATCCGCTTCCACGCTATACGATACTGGATTGCTGGTAATGCCAGCAGGACAGGTCGCGCTTCAGCAAGTCAGCTAATTGCTCTACATCCCTGGCGAAACAGGTTTTGAGCAATGCCCGCAGCCCGGCATCCAGCCCGACCCGCTCGATCGACATACCGATCAGCTTGCTGGCCCACGCCATACGCAGGTTGAGGGGAACGAACTCCTTGAGACGTTTCTCCAGCGGGCCGGGGTTGAACATGAATCTGTCGAGGACGTTATAGAGCCTGCGCGACTTCGGCGACCCGGAGATGTTATAGCGCACAGATGTGTCGATGCTGATATCTTGCCTTACCCCGAGAAAGGCGAAGATGTCGCGCAACGCCTGCTCTGGCTGCGCGTAAAATTCTTCATACAACAGTACCTTCACCTGCTGCCAGCCAAAGACATCCAGATAGTGTTTGACCTGCCGGTAATACAGGCTCAGTTCCGTATACCACCACATTGGCTCAAAGTCTTTTTCCTTGCGCTCTTTCTCCCGTTGCAGCCCTTCCTCCAGGCTTGCCGTCTCTCGACCGTCGCGCACCAGCATCATGTAGGCGCTGTAGGTTCGCTCTACCGGCTCGCGCAGGATAATGAGTATTTTCGCATCGGGAACGGCCTGCTTGATGCACAGCGCGGCCTCTGGATAGCAGAGATAGAAGGCCGATGCCTCCCCGGCTATCTTCGCCCCGTGCGTATCGGCGAAGAGGCGTGCGTACTGCTCCGCGTCGCGTATCAACAGCGCGTTGAGCCGCTCGTCGCCCGGCCCTGTGAAACGGGGGGGAAGCGCGTCTCCAGCAAAAAAGTGGGTTTCTTTCCTGTGCGTTATATAAATCTCTGGATGCTGACTGAGATACAGGTCAAGCGAGGTTGTGCCGGACCTTGCGGCGCCGACAATGAAAAAATCAGGCATCATAACAGGTAAACTCCTATCTTAAATCGCTTACGCGGCTTGCTGATATGTCGTGTGGCGGTTGCCCCGGAGCCTTCCATACGCCGTCCGCATACTCTGGCGCAGGCGAGCGCGTATCCGCTGGATGGAAGATGCAATCAGCGGACCGTGGCCGGCGAGCGCGAGCGCGAAATCGTGCAGGCTCGCATCCGGTTTGATCGCCAGGCGGGTTATGGTATAGGGATTATCACGCGGCGAACTCAAGGCCCGATTGATGGCACAGGCCGAGGTGAAACCGGTCTCCTGCACCAGCCGCCGCACCTGAGCGTTGTAGTAGCCAAATGGATAGGCAAAGCTGGGAACGCTCCGCTCAAGATGCTCTTCCAGCAGGTCTTTCGAGCGCGCAATTTCGTCGCGCGCGACCGCAGGCGGGAGCATATCCAGCGCAGGGTGCGTATGGGTATGCGCGCCGCATTCAATGCCACCGGCGCTGATCTCGGCGAGTTGTTCCCAGGAGAGCATAGGCCGCGCCTCTTCGCCCATATCCTCTAGCCAGCGACTCGTGCCGCCGACGAAACCGGTCACAACGTAGAGCGTCGCGCTAAAGCCATGTCGTCTCAGAGCGGGCCATGCATGCGTGTAAAAGTCCGCGAATCCATCATCAAAAGTCAGGATCACCGGGCGTTCTGGTAATCCATGACCACCCTGTGCCAGAGTCAATTGTGTGATCGTAAGAGAGGTATAGTTATGCTGCTCTAAGTAAGAAAGTTGCTCTTCAAACATATCTGGTGGAATAATACACGGCGTAAAGCGCGGACTGGCATGGCTGGAGATGCTATGATACATGAGAACCGGTATCTTCATTGTACGGTTCCAATCTGCTCTGGGATAACCAGCCCGTCCCAGCCCTGCTTCTCTTGCGCGTGAGCCATTCTTACCGTGCGCACGACGGAATGGCCGTTTGCCCACTCCTTCACAATCATCTTCAAGACTCGCCAGCCGTCGCGGAAGGTGCGGAAATTGCTGGCGCCGTGAATACGGGCATGTTCATAGCTGGGGACTTCCGCGATCTCCAGATTGGCCTTACAGATGCGCAGGTGGAGCTGTGCTTCCACCTCGAATCCGTTGCAGTCGATCTCGAAGTAATCGAGGCAGCTTTTCCAGAAAGCGTTGAAGCCACAGAACATGTCGGTGAAGCGCACACCGAACAGCCGGTTCGTAATCGAAATAAGGACCAGGCTGCCGAGCCTGCGCAGCGGGGTAATATCGGCGCTGCCTCCGTCACCGATGAAGCGCGAACCCTTTGCGAGATAGGCCCCGGCCTGCAATGCCTGGATAAAGCGGGGTATTTCCTTCGGATCGCTTGACCCATCGGCGTCCATCATCACAATGATGTCGCCGGTCGCCGCCCTGAAGCCGGTTTGCAATGCGGCCCCTTTCCCGCGCCCGCGCTCAGTATCCACGATATGAATGGCAGGCAACAGCTTGCGCGCAACCTCGACCGTCTCATCGGTCGAATGATCGTTGACCAGAATGACCTCGTGCAGTGACTCCGGCAGATGTGGCAACACATAGTGGAGATTTCGCGCCTCGTTATGGGCTGGAATGACGATACTGATGCGCACGCCTGAATGCTCGATACGTTGAGACTCAGGATGTTCAGATACAGGCACTACCATGATTTTTGTCCCTCCGTTCCTGAAAGCGTTGACTGCTGATTGCATTGTGAGAAGTGGTGGATAGAAATTATTCAACCTGGCAAAACTATAGCACGATGAGCGGGTACGCACATTGAGAAAAGTGCGAAACTTTTTGCCGGGTACCATTTCGCAGAGAAGGAAGAGAAATATATGCATGCTTCTCTCCCTCGATACCGGAAAAGACGTAAGTAAATAGTCCGCGCTGTATTTCGTCATACAGCACGAACTGATGGAGGAAAATTACGTACTCTTTTCTCTGCTTGTTATATCGCCCTGCTGATGCTAGGCTTTTGCCAGTCTCTTTCAAGCGTCAGAGCGAATGCCGTGTGGAGAGATTTCTTCTTCTCTCCGAGAGCATATAAGCCAGGTGACTGATGAGCTGATATCAAGACAGGGCCTGTAAATAGATGGATGGTAGAGAGGAGCTACGTATGGAGACTCTCCTGATGGATAGCGAGAGCATGGCGGAACTAACGACCGCGCGGTTGCAGGAACTGGTCGGCCAGATCGGCAATACCCCGCTGGAGCCGATTGTTATGGTGATTGACGGCAGGATGAGGCGGGTGCATCTCAAGCTGGAAGGGGTGAACCCCGCCGGTTCGGTGAAAGATAGGACCGGCTATGCGCTGGTAGAGGATCTGGAAGTGCGCGGCCTCCTGCGCGCAGGCTCAATTGTGGTTGAGTCGACTTCTGGCAATCTCGGCGTCGCCCTGGCCTTTGTCTGCCGGGCGAAGGGCTATGCTTTTCTTGCCGTTGTTGACCCGAAGACGACGCAGGAAAATCTGGCGAAAATGCGGGCGCTGGGGGCCGTGATCGATCTGGTGGATACGCCTGATGCCAGTGGCAGCTATCTCCTCTCTCGCCTTGCCCGCGTGAAGGAGTTGTGCGATCGTTCCGATGAGTATGCCTGGACCGACCAGTACGCAAATGCCGCCAATCCGCGTATTCACTATGCCACGACGGGGCCGGAAATCTACCGTCAGATGGATGGCAGGGTGGATGCCGTTTTTGTGGCCGTCTCGACCGGGGGAACGCTGGCCGGGATTGGCCGCTATTTCCGCGAAGTCAGCCCGCGCACATGCATCATTGGCGTTGACGCGCATGGGTCGGTCATCTTCGGCACGCCGCCGGGGCCGCGCAGGCTAACGGGCATCGGCTCCTCGCGCCGGTCGAACTTTCTCTATCCTGAACTGTACGATACGCACATGCTGGTCGGAGATGAAGAGGCTTTTGCCTTCTGCCACGTTCTGGCTGCTGCCACCGGCCTCAAAGTTGGCGGCTCCAGTGGGGCTGTGCTATCGGCTTGCGCGCGCTACCTGCAGGCCCACCCGGAGGTAGAACACGTGGTGTGCGTGTGCGCCGACTGCGGAGAAAATTATGCCTCTTCGATCTTCAATGCTACGTGGCTGCGCCAGCACGGCATCACGTTTTTGCCGCGTCATCTCGCTTCGGTACAGGATATCCGGCGTGTCATGTCTCGCTACCGGTAATGCGATGGATGTGTTTTGATAAGGGAGGATACCATGACTTTTCAGACCGCTGATCGGATACTCTACCTTTGCCGACAGGAGGTCGAGCGCGCCTGCCGGGAGATTGACAGCGTGGCCGTGATACGTGAGGTGTTCAGGCTGCACAGCGCGGGCGAAACGATTTTGCCGGATGAAGCCTATCTGGGCTGGAGCAATGACGAGGGGGAGAGCGTGCGCAGCCTCAACATGCCCGGCTATGTTGGCGGCTCCCTGCGGGCGGCGGGAACCAAGATCATCAACGGCAATATCGCCAATCCCCGGCGCGGGTTGCCGCGCGCCAGCGGGCTGACGATCCTGTATGATAGCGTCTCTGTGCGCCCGGTGTGCATCATGGAGGGCGCGTATATCTCAAGCCTGCGCACTGCCAGCGTTACGGCGCTGGCAGCGGAATTGCTTCAGGGGGAGAATATTACCTGCCTGGCCATCATTGGCGCTGGCGTGCTGGCCCGCGCCCACATCACCTTGTTGACCGAACGGCTTCCCCATCTGCGTCACATCCGTATATTCGACGTGGAAGGCGAGCGCGTCGCGGCCCTGCAACGCGAGCTTGCGCCTGTGCTGACAGCGAAGCGGGTAGAGCTGCAGCCGGTGGCAACGGCTGAAGAGGCCATTCGCCCGGCGCAGCTCATCGTTCCCGTGACCACTACCACCACCGGCTACATCCAGCACGACTGGCTGCAACCCGGCTCCGTGCTGGTTAACATCTCGCTGGACGATCCCCTGCCGGAGGTTGTTCTCAAAGCCGATGTGGTGATTGTCGACGACTGGACCCTTGTCAGGAACGATCCCCGGCGCCTGATAGGCAGAATGTACCGCGAGGGCAAGGTGACAGGCCCGGACGACCCGCTTGAGGCGGGCAAGAGACGTATCGACGCGCAACTGGGGGAGATCGTTGACGGCAGCAAGCCAGGACGGCGCGGCCCACAGGATATCATTCTGGTCAATCCTTTCGGGCTGGCTATTGAGGATGTCGGACTGGCCGCCTGTATCTATTGGGCTGCGCGTGATTCTGGTGCCGGTGTATGGCTGGAACGCTAAAGCGAGGTTGGTGAGGATGGAGTTGCAGGGCGACCAGCAGGCTCGCCCCGGCCCTCGCCAACTCGCTCCTTGCCGCTGAACCGCGCTGGAGGGGGAGGAAAATTACGTACCTGTTTCTCCGGTTGTGAAGCAGGGGGCGGTGATGCTACATTGCTGATAGGACAATGAACGACGGGGGAATATGATGCTAGCGTATCCATTACAACGGCAGCGGCACGCGACTGCGGCACGCGAGCGGCTTCTGAGTCGGCTCGAAGAGTTTCTCTATCGCCTGCTCATCGTGCCGCTGGTCGCTTTCCTGCCCGCGCCGCTGGCCTATGGTATCGCCTGCCTGCGTGGTGACTGGTGCTGCCGCCTGAACGCCTCGCTGCGCGCCCGCATTATTGACAATCTCGCGGCTGTCCTGGGCGATCAGTTGAGTGCGGCAGAGCGGCGGCAGGTCGCTCGCGATTACTTCCGGCGGCGTTCCTGCGAGGCGGTGGACGTGATGCGCCTGGCCGGGAAGGGGCGCGCGCTGGCCCCTCTGATAGAGATACGGGGCCTGGAACATATCGAGGCGGCGCTGGCTGCCGGGAAGGGGGCCATGCTCTGTAGCGCGCACACTGGCTCCTTTAACGTGTGTTTTTCGCTCATCGGCGCTCGTGGCTTTCCCATTACCGTCGTGGGCGATTGGAGGTCGCATTTCGCCGCGCACATGTCGCCCTTGCAACGCTTTCTCTGGCGACTGATCCACGAGAGACCGCTGGCGCGCCACCGTCACAGGCCGAATATCGAGCCTGAGATGGACAGGTTCGGAGCTGCCATGCGTATGGTAGACCTCTTGCGCGCCAACGAGGTGATCGCTCTGGGCATTGAGACGCCGGTCGCGCCGGAGGATCGCGCCCGGGCCATTTCCGTAGCATTTCTGGGACAGCGCATGCTGCTCTTGCCGGGCTGCACAGATGTGGCGCGGCTGGCCGATTCCCCGCTGCTGCTGCTGCTCGTGCGCCGTCTGCCCGACTGGCGACATCAGGTGCTGGAGATCTCACCGCCGGTTGCGCAGGATGAAGATAGCGCCGCTACGTTCAGGCGATGTATTGCCGTACTGGAAACGTCTGTGCGGCAGCAACTGGCTGCCTGGGACTGGTGGGCGGATATAGAGGGCCTGCTTGAGACGGCATGAAGGATTACTTGAGGCAATGTGGAGGTGAAAGAGATGAAAGATAGCGGCTTTACGCTCTGGTTTACCGGCCTTTCGGGCGCCGGCAAAAGCACGCTTGCCAGAACCGTCGAGCGGCGCCTGAAGATGCTTGATCGTCGGGTTGAGGTGCTGGATGGCGATATCGTGCGCACACACCTGAGCAAGGGCCTGGGCTTCAGCCGCGAGGACCGTGATACCAATATCAAGCGCATCGCCTTCGTCTGCGGCCTGCTGGCGCGCAATGGCGTGGTGAGCATTGCCGCCGCTATTTCGCCCTATCGCGAGGCCCGTGAGTGGGCGCGCAAAGAGATCGGCGATTTTGTGGAAGTCTATGTCAAATGCCCCCTCACCGTCTGCCGTCAGCGCGACGTGAAGGGCCTCTACCGGCTGGTCGACGAAGGGAAGCTCAAAGGCTTTACCGGCGTGGATGATCCCTACGAGGAACCGGAGCAGCCCGACCTGGTAGTCGAGACCGATAAAGAGACCATTGAGCAGAGTGCCGGTCGCATTTTCGCCCGGCTTGAGGAACTGGGTTATCTTACGCCGGAGGAGGTCTATGAAGACGCCGGTATGCTGAGAGAGCAACTGACGTCATGGGGCTATCTCTAAGCTGTAGAAATTGTACTTGCTTCCCGGTGTCGTTGTGAGGGCGCAGTGGCGCTCAGCATGGCGTGTGGAAGTGGGCTAATGATGCTAGCCAGGAGCAAGATATGGGTGTAGCCTTCGGTACGCTTTTCGTGGTCGTCGAACTTATCCTTATTTCCCTCACTATCTTCGTGATCCTGCGGGCCGGGTTCTTGCGTTTGAGCAGCGCCGTCGGGATTGCCAGAGACGGTTTTCCGCCGGGCAAAGCTGTTCCAACCTGGAGCCTGCCGGATATCGATGGGCGTCTGCGAGTGACGCCTGCCGGAGATCACTGGCAAATGCTCGTCTTCGTCAATCGCTCGCTGGAGGCGTTTCCTGAGGTGGTCAGTGGCATGCACTATCTGGCGGGGAGCGCGCGGGAACTGGAGGTACTGGTCATTTCCCAGGATAGCGCGGAAGATTGCCGGGCAACCGTTCAGCAACTGGACCTTCAGGTGCCGGTCGTGCCGGTCGAGCCTGCGTTTTATGATCGTTTTCGCGTGCATGTAATGCCTTTTGCCTTCTTTGTGGATCCGCGTGGCGTTGTGCGCCGGGTCGGGCTAATCAATACGGAGGCGCAGATCACTCTGGCATGGCGCATGGCGCGGGCGTCGCAGCGTACTGTTGAAGTATCGGAGGTGATGTAAGATGCTTCAGGTGTTGCTGTTCGCGGGCCGGGCGGTGCTGGCAGCCGTGCTGGTGGCGGCTGGCGCGGCCAAGCTGGCCGATGTCCAGAGCTTTGTCGCCACCGTGCGCGGACTGGGCCTGCCGGTTCGCCAGGAGCCATTGCTGCGCGGGCTGGCCCTGCTGGTGCCTCTCGTCGAACTGGCGCTGGGAGTCGGCCTCGCCAGCGGTCTCTGGCCCACCGTCATCAACGGCCTCGCCTCTCTCTTTATGCTCGCGCTCAGCGTGGTAGTTATCATCGCGTTACGCAAGAAGCTCACCGTTTCGTGTCGCTGTTTCGGCATGTTGAGTGATTCGCAGTTTAGCGGCAAAGGACTGGTGCGCAGCCTGCTGCTGACGCTGCTCGCGCTGGCAATTTTCCTGGGCGGCATGGTCTATTCGCTCTCCTTTGCCGCCTCCCCGTTTGCCGTTGTGCTGCTGGTCGCCGGTTTCCTGCTCTTTGCCCTGGTGGCGGGACAGGCCGCGAAGTCAATCGCAGTAATTAAAGAGAGGATGATTTAAGGAGGTTTACGTTTATGGCGGACATTACGCTGCCCGTATGGTTGTTTGTCAGCCAGTGGGTGTTGCTCTTTGCGCTGGGTTTTCTCATCATAATGATGTATCGTCAGGTAGCATATCTGGAGCAGGTGAAAGATCACGGGGCCGAACGCAACGGCCTGCCGGTCGGTGAGAAGGCCCCCTCTTTCGACTACACGCCTGTCAACCGGGGGGCATCCGGGCCGGTGCGTTTCCTGCCGGAAGGGAAATGGTCCCTGCTGATTTTTGCCGACCCCGGCTGTGTGAGTTGCCAGCAGGCCCTGCTCGCGCTTGAGCGCCTGCTGCCGCATTTCACGCCGTCCATGCAGGTTCTCGTGGCTACCAGCGCCGAGTCGGCCTTGATTGCCGCCTCTGACGCCTTCCGGCATGCCTCGGTTGAAATTGGCCGCGTAGCGGCCAGCGTCTCGACACGGCTCTACAGCACGTCCATCACGCCGTTCGCGTTCTTGATTGATCCAGAAGGGGTGACACGCGCGAAAGGAGCAGTGACGGACGAATCTTCTCTGCGAAAAGTAGTGCGCCAGGGAGATCAAAAACCGGTGAATGTAGCGTTTACCGTTTCTTGAAGAGACGGGAAAGTTCAGAAAAACAGTATCAATCAGGAAAGGGGAATATTTCCATGTTAGAAGAGTTTGATAAGCGCGTTAGCATCTGGTCAGAGTCGTTTGCGCGCAAATTCAATCGGCGTAAAGTCATTGGCGGAGCGGTTAAAGGGGTGGTGGCATCGATAGCAGCAGCCACAGTTGGGCAACTTGCCAACCTTGGAGAAGCATTTGCCGCCACATGTACCTGTGACGAGAACTGGACACAGGGCCATCCCTGCGGCTACTGGGGCTATCCCTGTCCGCATAACACTTCGTACACCGACCCCTGTCCCGCGAAGATGCGAATCTGTACTATTAACGATAGCACACATGGCTGCGGCGGCTGGTGTGACTACAGCAGCGGCCACTGGGTTTCATGTAGCGGTCTGGGCAGTAGCGGCAAGGGGTACAAGCTGTGCTGGGACTGCACGCTCAAGGCGAACCCCTGCCATCCCAAGTGTTCGTGTCTGAGCGGTTGTTTTGGCTGTTAAATTCCATCGTTTTTAATTTTTAAAGAGGAGCAGCAGAGAGGGAGGAGTGTGAGCAGTGATTGAGGCGCGGGTAGCGGGGCGATCGCTTCGTCTGTTTCTGGTGGGGTGTATGCTCACCGGTGGTTTTGTAGCAGGGGCGCTGCTGCTCCAGCGGGGGAACTTCAGCGCGGCCATCGCCGTGTTTGCCGTTGCTCTGGCGGCCCTCGTTGGGGCCGGGAAACTGGCCTCGCCTTGAGGATTTAACGCGGCTACTACCGCCGCGTTATCCTCCGGGCGAGGATACTGGTTCAGCGCAGCGTTCTATATTGCTGCCTATATGCTCCCGGCGGCGCTTGTCTGGGGCCTGCTCGGCCTGGCGCTCAGCCCTCTTGCCAGCGTTCCCTTCCTGCTGCCCCTGCTGGCGCTGGTCTATGCCCTCTGGTTCGGCGCACGTGAGACGCTGGGGTTGCACCGGCGGCTGCTCGGCCTCGTCTGGCAGGTGCCTGCAAGCTGGGTCAGAGGACGCCCGGCGGTGGCGCGAGCGTTCATCTGGGGCGTCACCCTGGGGCCGGGGCTGGTGACGAAGAATCCCTATGCCGGTATGTGGCTGCTGCCCTTGCTGGTCGCGTTGCTCGCCCTCAGTCATTCCCTGTTCGCGACGGTGGTTGTGGGCGTGGCCGTCGGTTCCGCGCACGCTATGGCGCGGGCCATCGGCGTGCTGCGCAACCGTAAATGTATCGCTGTAGATGCCAGCGCGCATGTGAAAATATTGCAGTCCCAGGAACGCTGGCAATACCTCGATGGCCTGGCGTTGCTTCTGGCAGCAGGCGCGCTGGGGGCATACACCCTCTTCCTGTTCGGCATTCATTTCTAAATTCTCTCCCCGTCTTGCCTTCATGCTATTCCGTAGCTACTCTGGCTAATAAGGAAATACCCAATTTTCCTGATGCTAAAACACGCCATTTTCTGTATAATGGGGAACCTGAAGTACTGCAAGCAGGGGAATGACGCTGCTTTTTTGTATAATCAGGGAACACACGACTGGTAGTGGGCTACCAGAGGAGGAGTGCGCGGCATGTACAGGGCTAACAGGGTTGGCAGAAGTATGAAGGTTCTTATTCTGGCCGTAATTGTTGCCATTCTTTTCATTTACCGGGAGAGGCAGGTACAACGCGCGCTCGCCCTTGAGGCTGCCCGCGAAAGAACGCAGGCCGGGCAGGCCCTTGTTCGCTACGTTCAGTTGCGGCGTCGCTGTTCAGAAGAGGCCGCTTATGAGCGTATTGCCGCCTTTGTCAAAAACCATACCACCCTCGCTGAACACCCCGTGATTGATCGCTTACTCACCAACGATCGGCAGCGGCTGTTAGAACTTGCGCAAAACATTCTCAGGCGCTATCCTGACGAGATAGATGAGATTTAAGCCAGTGTTCTCATCAGGGCAGGTCGGCAACTGAGGACCTGGTGGCTCGCCACGCGGAACGGCTTCGATTTTTCTAGCATTGAACCGAAAGGCATATTTATATTCAGGGTCTCTGTACAATTTTGCAATGGCAGAGTATAATACTATAATCATCACTATACTGATGAACTATGCCACTGTGATTGTATTGGAGGACGATCTATGGGAAATTGCCCGGTTTGTGGCGCATCGGCACGTCCACAGGCGCGCTTCTGTAGTAAGTGTGGAAGCCCGTTAGTGACCGGCGCTGGAATTACCCCGCCCCCTCCTCTGCCTTCTCAACAGAATATGCGCCAGCCAGCGGGGTCGGTGTATTCGGGGTCGCTGGCTTCGCCTTTATCTGGGCCGGAAGCGATGCAGGTGCAGGCAAAAGCGCCGCCTGTGGAGGAAGAGAGAGAGGAAACTATTGTGGGAGGGGAGGTAGAGGTGGAGAAGGTGGTGGAGGCGGATAGCGTGCCTGTTCTGTCGGCTGTCCAGGCGGAAACGCTCCCTTTGAGCCTGGACGGAGGCACGGATACAGGCGATACAGACATGGTTGTTGCGGAAAAAGAGGTTCCTCCGGCAGACATGCCCGCGCAGCCGCTTATTCCGACTGTGGAGGTTGCAGCTAGCAGCGAAGAGAGTGCATCAGCGGCGCTCGTACAACCGCCTGTTCCGATTGTGGAGACCATCAGCGGCAACGAAGAGCGTGTGGAGGAGCGCAAACCGCCTGTCGTGGGCAGGTCGGCTGTCGTAGAGCAGCGTTTCGTGATTGCTGAGAAGCTGCTTGCCTGTGTTCCCTTCGCGCAATCGGAACATCGTGAGAGGAACAAAAACGCGATTGAAAGGCTGATTCGCCTCTCCTTGCCCATCAGCGATACAGCCTGGGGCCAGATGGCATATATCGCCGGAATATATGGCTCTCTGATGGGCGGTAATGTTCTCAACACAGAGCAGAAGCTTGAACTCTGGCAGGCGTTGCTGTGGGCGATCCAGTATGAATATTACTTCCGTCTGCAACAATTTGTGGAACGCTTTTCCCGGGTTGCCGTCTTCCTGCACATGTGCAACGCGGATAAAGCTTTGCAGGCAGTTGCATGCAAGGACCTGGAAATCATCCTGCCGCAATTTGATAAGTCGCACCTCAAGAGCGCGCGTGAGGCTATAGAAAAACATCCGGCTTCCCAGGCCATTACATCCTTGAAGCAATTACTTGATCGCTTCATTGAGAGAGAGGAGCCCCGACCAATCATTGCCGCGCTGGAACGGCTCTGGAATCGGCTTGACCGCAGCAGGGAGAAGCAGAACAGGGACACCATCGAGGAAGCTCGCCAGGATGGTTTGACCCCTGCGGTCACTGCGCGGCTGGTAGTGATGTCGGTCTTTGTATGCAAGAACTTCCTTGAGCATGCCCCATCAGCTGCCAATGGCATCTTTGATGAAGAGCTGCAGGCGGCCTTAACGCTTTCCGCGTTTGCCAGTCGCTGTGCCACAGGCAGCTACATTCCTGAGGCTCAGAAATGCGATACTGCGCTCAAAGCATTGCAGGAGGGCAAGGCCGGGCGTTCTGAGCGTGTGGAGCAACCGCCGGTGAGTTCTCTTCCCGCCAGGGTACCGCCAACGCCGTTGGGTTCTCCTCCCGGCAAAACAACGCCGGTAAGTTCTCCCGACAGGACGCAGCAAAACGGGAATGCTGGAACGGCCAATGACGGGAGGCAGAGAACAATTGCCGACTGGCAAGAGGAGCCGCGCCGCAGGTTGGAGGCCATTTTCGGCGCGGACATACTGCCGGGGCTGCTGGAAAACATGCGTAGCTTCCGCCTCGACCTCATGCGTCCCATCCTGCGACGTAGCCGTCCCCAGATACTCTCCACCCTCAGCGAGATGCTGGCCGCTCTGCCTTTCCTCGACGAACTGCTTCCGCCGCGCAGCGCGTTTTATGTGCGCGGAAACGTGCAGGGTGAGTCCTTTGCTGATCTCAAAAAACGCCTGCTTGGTACCGGCGAAGAGAGTAAAAGAAGGTCGCTGGCTCAGCTTGAGCAGATGGAGGGAGACGCGCTGGAGCGCGATGTTGCTCTCGCCCGTGAATGGGTGCTTTTTGCCAGAGCCGTCGTTCTTGGCCTGGATAAAGCTTTGCCTGAGTGGAGAGAGCGTTACCGTGTCGGCACAGCCTCGGCTGAAGAGATCTGGAATCTGGCCATAATCGCAGTGCGCAGCGGCGATAAGGTACTGGCGCTGGAAATGCTCAGGCCCGGTGTGGCCGCGCGGGCGACTTCGGTGGCTCATCTCTGTCTGGCCCTCAAGTGTAGCCTCGATATTCTGCTACAGGTGGAACAGTATCCGCGTGCGGCAGGCATGGCAACAACATTTTTGCTTGATTCCCTGCCGTTGCTGCCCGCACCGGAGTCATACCTGCTCTGGCTCTCGCTCGCCGCAGAGGCGCACGATGCTCCTGATTCCAACCGGCAGTCGGATATGATCGGGCATTTCCTTGCCCTCCTGGAACGTCCATTACAGCTCTTGCTGACCGAGCGCAGTGTTGCAGAGGTCAGTATAGAGGCGTTTGAGGACGAGTATCGCGAACTGCTTGCCACCATCAGGCAGTTGGAGGGTCGCTACAGGCTGGAGCTGTACAATGGTAACATTACCATTCAGAGCAAGCTGGTACGCAGTTTCCTGCATCCTGCGCAGCCGAGGCGTAGCCGTGTCGGGCTATTCGTCGACTACGAAAACCTGCGGCCCTGGCTGCCGATGGAGTTGCAGGAGCGGCCCGAAGAGGTCGGGGTCATCCTGACACAGCACGCCGCACAGTACGGAGAAGTCGTCTGCCGCTGGATATGTGCAGCCCCGCGCAATATCCCTGATTCTGCCGCGATGGTCAGGCAGTTTGAGGATGCAGGCTTCAGAGTGCAGTTCCCACGCGGACGCACCGGTCAGTTAAGCCCGACAGAAAACCTGACCGATTTCGTCCTCGTCGAATGTATCGTCCTTGAGGAGGCGCACAGTCAGCCAAACGTGTACGTGATTGTCAGTGGAGATGGGGATTACTTCGAAAGGATCAGTCGCCTGATCGAGAAGGGTAACTCTGTCCATATTGTTGCCTGTCGCAGTAATCTCTCGCAACGCTATGTCCGGCAGGCGGACAGGTATGCACAGGGGCAGTTCCCTGAAGGACACGGTGGCCTTTTCATCGATTACCTCGAAGAGATTCTCGCCTCACGCGCCAACAGCCAGTTATGAAGAAGATTGTGAAACCAATCAGGGTGTAATGAAACACCCTGATTGGTTTTTTTATATTATCCAGGCCGCTCGATAATCATCGCGTTTGCCATGCCGCCGCCCTCACAGATGGTTTGCAGGCCGTAGCGACCGCCGCTGCGCTCCAGTTCGTTGAGCAGGAAGGTTGTCAGGCGCGCGCCGGATGCGCCGAGGGGGTGGCCGATAGCGACCGCGCCGCCGTTGACGTTGACCTTGCTCATGTCCGCGCCGGTTTCTTTCTGCCACGCCAGCACCACGCTGGCAAACGCCTCGTTGATCTCGATGCGATCCATCTGATCCAGCGTCAGGCCCGCTCGCTTCAGGACTTTGTAGGTAGCGGGAATGGGGGCGGTGAGCATCATAATGGGGTTATCTCCTGCCAGGGCAAAGGAGACGAAACGCGCTCGCGGCCTCAATCCCAGTTGTTCGGCGGTGCCGCGCTCCATAATCAGCACAGCTGCCGCGCCGTCGCTAATCTGCGAGGAGTTACCGGCGGTAATCAGGCCGTCGGGCTTGAAGGCCGGTTTGAGCGAGGCCAGCTTCTCCAGGCTGGTATCTGTACGGATACCCTCGTCCTGTGTGAACAGCGAGGTTGTCCCGTCCTCGTTTTTTACCTCGATGGGCAGAATCTGGCTGCTGAAGCGCCCTTCGGCGGTGGCCTGTGCGGCGCGGCGATGGCTTTCCAGGCTGAACGCATCCAGTTGCTCGCGGCTCAACTCCCACTTCTGCGCCACCAGATCGGCGCTGATGCCCTGGTGAACCAGTCCGTGATGGTAGCGTTCGACCATCAGTGGACCAAACGGCGCGCCCGGCCCCTGCGAGGTCGACCCCATCGGCACGCGCGTCATCGACTCGACGCCGCCCGCGATCACGATGTCATATGCGCCGCTGATCACACCCTGTGCCGCGAAGTGGATCGCCTGCTGGCTCGATCCGCACTGGCGGTCAACCGTCGTTCCCGGCACCGTCTCAGGAAAGCCGGCTGCCAGCGCCGCGTTGCGCCCGACATTCAGCCCCTGCTCGCCAACCTGGCTAACACAACCTACAATGACATCATCAATTGTCCCGGCGTCAATGCCGGTGCGCTGCACCAGCGCCGCGAGGACCTGCGCCATTAAATCGACCGGGTGCCAGTCTTTCAAACGCCCGTTCCTGCGCCCCACCGGGGTGCGCACAGCGTCAACGATTACCGCTTCCCTCATTTTTCCTCCTGCGAAACACCGACTGCTTCCTGACTACACGCAATTGCTTATCCTATAGTAAGCCACATTCCTCAGCAAATTGCCAGTGCCGCCATTCAAAAAATGAGGAGGTAGAGCTGCAAGGCCACCCGCAAGAGGATGAACCCAGAAGCGTTACCTGAAGCCTGTGCGAGCGCGACGCAGGCCCCCGACGCGGCGGCGGGCAGGCCCCGACGCGGCGGCGGGCAGGCCACCACGCAGGGAGCAGGCCACCCGCAAGGAGCAGGCCACCCGCAAGGAGCAGGCCACCCGCAAGGAGCAGGCCACCCGCAAGGAGCAGGTCACCCGCAAGGAGCAGGCCACCCGCAAGGAGCAGGCCACCCGCAAGGGGTGGCCCTACTAGAGACGCCCCCTCCACCAGCGGCACGACCGCCTCGTATATAGTAGATACCGTGTGAAAAGTCAAGCGTCAAAGAGCAAATGCACGAAAAACCCGAAAAGAGAGGAAGAAAGGCCAGGGCGAAGGAAAGAAGCCTCCAAAGGACACAGCTAGCCTCCTGC
>Ga0209810_1001467_pt1 | contig 35350 bp, 34 predicted proteins | sample Coa_R1_7_FD_187159 | JGI IMG/M metagenome (GOLD analysis project Ga0209810, IMG submission 187159) | Surface soil microbial communities from Centralia Pennsylvania, which are recovering from an underground coalmine fire - Coalmine... | ecosystem: Environmental > Terrestrial > Soil > Unclassified... | reverse complement strand
AACTCGCATTCCAACGCGGCAGCAATGCGTTCCATGTGGGTCATGATGTCATCGAGATACAGGCCTTTGCTGACCAGGTCTACCGACCCATCAGGATTGAAATAGGTCGGCGGTAGAGCAGGGTCATGAGGAATGAGGCGCAGGCCGCGTGGCCCCAAATCTAGCCAGTCGCCTAGATTCAGAGGCTCCAATGTACTGCGCAAATGTTGCTTGTCCCTTGCAACCTCACGTGGGTGCAGTTCGCAAGAGACCATGCTGAATCCATATTCCATAGCCGATAACCTGAACGCATCGGTACGGCGAATATGACCGAAGGACTCCGGCCCATTCGTCCCAACCCGCTACGTCTACCTTTCACGCCCACACCGACCAGATGCAGGCAAATACAGCCCTTACGCTACCCAACCACCAGAAAGAAGGACTATTCCCGACTCTATTCTATCACAATCGTTGAACTTTTTGCATGCTTTCTTGCGGACAATTCTTCAAACTGCCCGATAAGCATATCAAGCCATGATGCTTTCTCATGGCTCGACATGCGAGTGGCAGTTTTTCATAGTATAGCATGCCGTAAAAAAAGGCTCCCTGACGTGTCATGCTGAGCGCAGCGAAGCATCTGGTCTCACCAACCGGGCGGCATGCACACGTGGATGCTTCGCTGCGCTCCGTATAACACGCGAGGAGACCATTCTCATGGCATGCTAGAACGAGCGTAAAAGCGCATCTAACTTGTTCCCAACCACACTGGCGTCGAAAGCTCCTTTCAAACGTGCATAGGTTCTGGCCTCAACCTGCCTTTGCTCTTCCGGGTGCAGGAGAAAATGGACCTCCCGCTCTACCGCTGCCTGTAGTACCTCTTCCCGCAGGTGAACAAGCCCCTCCTCGTCAAGGGTATACTGGCTGTTGTTGCCGAGGGAAACAATGCCGTCGCGACCGATGACAGGAAGAATATCAGCTTCCATTACTGGATATTCGTGAGCTACAACCACGCCTCTTCCGAAGGCTACTGCCTCGAGGAACTGGTTGCCAAACCCCTCCTGGTAGCTGGGATACATGAGTACATCGACTGCACGGTAGAGACTGTAGAAGGGGATGAGGTCGGCTTCGCCTCTATACCCGCTATCTGCCACTACCCTGTCACCGATGTAGCAGAGCTTCACTCCCTGATTCTCAGCATATCTCCACAGCTTCGCGAAGTAGCTGTCATTCGTCGGTTCATCCAGGCCGGCTTGCTGGGGAAGCAGGAGCAGGAAGCGACTGTCTTCGGTAATGGGCCTCCCATATATTCCCCTTTCCTCTCCCACAAGCTCATCCCTGCGTTTTTGCAGAGCAGCGATAAACTGTACTGCTACCTCTATGGCTTTGCGCGGAATAATTCTGGTCATCACGCCAAACACCACATCGTTTGCCCGGAGGCCAAGTTTCTCTCTCAGATGCGCTATTTCAGTCGGCTGGCTCCCGAAGTCGAGCGAGTCAGGAACAATAGCGGCCTGAAGGTCATGCTCCTCTAAAAGCCGCCGCTGCATGACAGAGTTAATCACGGCGTGACGAACATTGGAAGGAGAATGCAGGAGAGACGCTTCGACACGCTTCTGGATGCCGGGGAAAGGAATTTCATATGCCCTCTTCCTGTCACCCGGCAGGAAATCATCCTCGAAGCTAAAGTCATGATGCTGAGTAAGAAATTTGATGGCAGGATGTTCGTCGATAAATTCGGCCATAGCGACGGTAGCCGCCGGGTGGATAGGCAATGAGAGAATGTTGCGCACATGGAACACCTGCGGATGGTATCGGCGCAGCACCTCCTTCAGTCCATCCTTTATCACCCGCACCTGATCTTCAAATGCCCTTTCTACAGCCGCCTCGCTGCCAGATTCACTCGCGTTGCCTCTTTTGAAAACCTGTACCTGCGGTACTGAATAATCAAGCTCTGGCAGAACAAAGCCGTTCTCACCGGCAGCATCCGCACTACATTCGATGACGTTCCAACCCAGCCTGGCAAGCACACGATCATTCTCATGGATTTGTAACGAAACGCCGTCGGTTCGTTCAGAGAAAAAATGGACAACAGCAACTGTCCCGGAAGAGAATGTGCTTCTTTGCAGAGAAAATGGATCTGTATGCAACTTTTCCCCCTTGAAAAAGGTAAGATGATAGCTTATTTCTCCTTTTGACGAAAGAAAGATAGTTCTCGTAACTCAGTGAGATGTATTTGCAAAAAGATGCAGAGAGTATGCCCGAAGACAGGACATATCATACTCTTATATACGGTTGAATTCCGGCTATTCCGCCCTCCTTTCTCGAATATGCCTGAATCAGGCTATAGAGCGGTTCCACGATCTCATACTCCGAGATCGCAGGATAGAGCATTCCCTGGCGATGCTTGCCCTGAAGAACATCGGCATAAAGTTCAGTATATCCCGCTACCGCTCGACGGTAGTTAAAGCGGGCAAGCGTAATGAGCGAGCAGAGGTTCGAATCAAGAGCGCGGGCGCGAGGTATTGCTGCAACCATAGCGTCAAGGTCGTCAGGGGGGATGGAGATACCGGAGACGCCATGCCACAGCGTTTCTGCCAGAGCGCCGCGATCAAAGTAGATAACCGGCGTACCAAGTGCCGCTGCCAGAGTATGTCCAATCCCATTCGGCTCGTTCCATTGCACAGGGGCCAGGACAAAATCGGCATGGGCCAGGTACTTGTCTCGCATTTCGTTGCTCACCTCTCCAACGTACACAATCCGATGGTCATCGATGAGCGGCAGTATCTGCTGTTGATAGTATAGCATGTCCTCGGCTATCTTACCAATGAGAATAAGAGGCACATTGGCCCGCAGTGCTACCTGTACCGCCAGGTCTTGCCGCTTGTCGGGATGAATCCGTGCTGCATAAGCCGCGTATCCAGCTTTGCTCACCCTCTCCGTTGAAACGACATCGCCGGGCAGAGGATTGTAAACGATGGCGGCACAGCCTGACGGGCCAATCTGTTCCATCAATTCCAGACCATGATACTGACTGATAGCAACCAGACAGGCATACGAAGCCTCGTAATATCGTTCTCGCTCTGCCACCCATTCATCTCCAATGACAGGCAGATGGACAGTATGCACCACAGGTATACCCGCGACCTCCGCCAGTTCGCGACAGATATAGAGCAAGGCCGCGCCGCGTACATGGGTATGAATAATATCAATGGAACGCCCGGCCTCCAGCTCTGCCTTTATCCACTTAACACATTCGACCGCGTAAAATATTTCTATCTCATCATGTCTCAACCGGGCAAGGTGGTTTCTCCACTCCCGCCTTCCAGGTGCAATATGAACCGCTCCTGGAAGTGTTGAGCCGGGCCGACATAATACCACAACATCCATTCCCAGTTCCTGCTGGCCAATGGCAACCCGTTCCACGACAATCTCAGTACCGCCGTATCCTGCGGGTGGCACCTCTATCCATGGCGGGGCAATATGGACAACCCGGAGACCGGGACGAAGGCGGGGCAAAACAGCTCGCTTTATATACGATTCGTAGCACTCTACGGCACTGGCAATGTTCATGCATATGCTCCTCATTGAAAAAACTGTCTTTTATATCTCTACAATATATACGAAAATGCAGCCTCCCTGCCACAGAAGGCTTTCACCCTTCCCTTCAAGCCCTCTGTGTGATTACAATGGAAAGCGAGGGATTGCTCCAGGTAAGACAGAAATCCCGGTATAGAACGAGAGAAGAGAGAGTGAGGAAGAAAGAAGTGGACGCAAATCTCAAAAAGCAGGTATTGCGCACCTTCACATACGGGCTGTATGCCGTGAGTTGTGCCGACGCGGGCGAAGTCAACGCCTTTACAGCCAACTGGCTGACGCAGGTTTCGTTTGACCCGCCCCTGCTGGCCGTCTCGGTCGAAAATGATTCGAAATCGCTCCCGATGATGTTACATAGTAGGAAATTTACCGTCAACGTCTATAAAGCCGGAGAGCGCGAACTGGCGGGGCTGCTGGGCAAATCAGCCGTTCAGCATCCTGATAAAATGACCGGCGTTGGTTATGAGATTGGAGCAAACGGCTGTCCCATTCTGCGTGACGCGCTCGCATGGGTCGCCTGTGAAGTGCGCCATACCGCGCCCGCTGGAGACTCAACCCTGCTCGTGGCTGAGGTGGTCGACGTGGGCATAATTGGTGAAGGCAAGCCACTGACAATGGCTGAAGCAGGATTTCGCCACGCAGGATAGCACAGACAGAAAAGAAAGGAGCAAGCCGCATGCACAATGGGAGCGACACCTCTCAGGATGCTGACTTGTTTGAGACAGGCTGCGTATTTTGCCAGGGGAGCGGCATTGCCAATATCCTCAAAGAGACCCCCAATTTTGTTATTGCTGCCGACCATGCTCCTCTGCTGGAAGGGCATCTGCTGATTATTCCAAAGCAACATTATAGCTGCTACGGGACGATGCCTGCTACCCTGGACGAGGAGCTATTTGCCCTCAAACGCGAGATGCAGCGTTTCTTCGAGCGGTACTATGCTCCGGTTGTATTCTGGGAACATGGCATTTTCCGGCAGACCGTTTTCCACGCTCACCTGCACTGCTTCCCCTTTGGAGAAACTGAATACGATCTCTCACAGAACCTGCATAGCGAAGTTGTGCGCTCACAGGATGACATTCGCCGCTGGTTTGCTTCTCGCGGCCACTACTTCTATATGGAGGATGGGCAGGTTGCGCTGCTCTTCAAGCCGGAGATGGAACGCTATATGCAGATCATCCAGGGTGTGCTGTGGAAAGGGGTTGCCTCACGCACGCAGAAAAAGGTCTGGCGCTCACCTCAGCAGCGGTACGAAGAAGGTTTTCCGTTGATCGAGGCGACAGTCGCCAGGTGGAAAGAATTTCAGGGAGTAGAGGATGCAGACAAAACTCGTAAAACCCGTTCAAGATGACTATATTATTGCCGGCGATCTGACCTTCCACTATCTCCAGTGGGGAGAACAGGGAACGCCCATCGTCTTCATACATGGCATCACTGCCAACGCCTATTGTTTCCAGGCTTTTGCCGATGAACTGGCCGCCGATCATCGCGTGTTCGCCTACGATCTGCGCGGACGCGGTGACAGCGATAAACCCGAGGAGGGCTATAGTGTCCCCTTACATGCCGCCGATCTGGCCGAACTCATCGACGAACTGGGCCTGCAACGCCCCGTCATCGTCGGCCATTCGCTCGGCGCAATGATCGCGCTCTATTTCGCCGCACACTACCCGGAGAAGCTCAGCAAGCTGGTGCTGATCGATGCGGGCGCGGCATTACCCTGGAAATCGATAGGCGAGCAGCCAGCATGGCTCACCGCATCGTTCAGTCGCCTGGGTACGCCGGTTCCGTCCTTTGAGGAATATACGCAGCGTCTCAAGGCCGCACCCTTCATGGGACCGTACTGGAACGACTACTTTGATACCTATTTTGAACATGATGTACGACGCAACGACGACGGCTCCGTCGCCTCAAAGGGCTATCGAGAAGGAATACTGGAAGACGCCGTGCATCTTTTCGAGAATCACCCGCAAGAGCAGTGGGGGCATGTCACCGTCCCTACTCTGCTGCTACGAGCGGGCCAGGGCCTGTTTGCCGAAGATGACCAGTTGTTGCCGGTCGAAGCGGCACAAGCCATCCGACAGGGCATCAAGAATTGCCGGTTCGTCGATTATCCCTCGCTAAACCACTATACGATTGTTTTCGGCGTGGATCGCGGGCCAGCGCAGGAAATCAGAAAGTTTGTCGACGAGGAGGAATAAGAGTCTATGGCTATAAGAAAAGTTGGTGTCGTTGGCTGCGGCCTGATGGGCGGCGGCATCGCGCAAACGTGCGCGCAGTCTGGCTATGAAACGGTGGTCAGCGAAGTCAACCAGCAGCTACTCGATAAAGGGCTGGCGCGGATTTATGGCGCGTGGGATATGATGGCGAGCAAGGGCAAGCTGACGCAGGGGCAGGTGGACGAGAACCGCGCTCGCCTGCATGGCACATTGAACCTGGAAGATTTCGCCGATTGCGATCTGGTCATCGAGGCTGTGATTGAGAACATGGCAGAGAAACTGCGCCTTTTCCCCACGCTGGATCGCATCCTCAAGCCGGAGGCCATCATTGCTACCAACACGTCTTCATTGAATGTGACGCAGATGGGTGCGGTGACGAAACGGCCTGATAAGGTGCTGGGCCTGCACTTCTTCAATCCTGCCCCGGTCATGAAGCTGGTTGAGGTTGTGCAAACCATCTCCACCTCAGCGGAGACGATTGAGACGGTCAAACAATTCGCAGTCTCGCTCGGCAAGACGCCGGTGCTGGCAAAAGATACCGCCGGGTTCATCGTCAATTTCCTGCTAATCCCCTACCTGCTGGCAGCCATTCGCATGCTGGAAAACGGCCAGGCGAGCCGGGACGACATCGATACCGCGATGAAACTTGGCTGCGGCTACCCGATGGGGCCATTCACTCTGCTGGACTATGTCGGGCTTGATACCACGCTCTGGGCAGCTGAGGCTATCTACGACGAGTACAAAGACCCGCTCTACGCGCCCCCACCCCTGCTACGCCGCATGGTGCAATCCGGCATGTATGGCAAAAAGAGCGGGAAAGGCTTCTACACTTACGAGTAGGCAGCCCTTAACGTCTCATGCTGAGCGGCAGCGAAGCATCTAACTGTCTATTTCAAGCGTGTGCAAGCTCCTGCCAGGCTTAACGTGTCATGCTGAGCGGCAGCGAAGCATCTAAGGTAAGCAATGGGTCGCCAGGTCGCCCTGCCGCTTTGCTCCCGCTCAGCATGACACATCGGCGCGTTTTTTTACGGTATATATTATGGGGGCCTGCCGAGTGGTGAGACTTCAGCAGGCCGCTTTCTTCCTGATTCGTAATATGCAAACAGGCCTTAGCGGTCAGGACTAGTATCGCGGGTTTCGATAGGCAGATCAGTGGTATAGACGCGGTCGCTGACGAATTTATCCGGTTTTGGAACTATTTCATCGGGGTAGTATGAACCGCTTGCATCCGTGTTGATGCCAGGCCAGTGACGACCATAGTTATAATGGCCGGTCTCCGCCGGGGAGAGCGGGCCGCGCGCAAAGAGGGCGACACCGCTATAGTGTGGCACCCCCGACTCTGGCGTTTCAACGTAGAGATCATCCGGGACACTGTTCAGTCCCATCTCCTGCAAATTCGCCTCGCTGAGGGAGATGCGAATGATATTCTTTTCAACGCTCTTGATGGCGCTATGCGGCACATAGTAGGCTTTGACAAAAATGGCTCCGCGCTCAACGAGGAAGTATGTGGGGAAGCGCGCTCGTACTTTGCCAAGTCTCTTCCCGGTACTATCAATCACTTCCTGACCAAGCTGGACAATCGGCGCGTTCAGTTCAACAACTGGCGTACTCTCTTCAACAGGCATACACAGGCTCCTCCGTACAAAATGAGTCCTGATGAACGATACAAAAGCAGGTCGTAACCATTCATCAATCGTATTATAACGCATCAAACGATAATTTGTTATAGCCTCCCCGGTAGTCCCTTTATTAGCGCACGTAATCGCCTATCCACATCGTGTCGTATCCTTAAAATGGAAGTAGCGATATTTTGTATCGTTTTTGCTGTATCGGTCCGTGCTATTACATAGAAAACACAGGCTGCTTTTCATGAGCAGAGCGGAAGGTGTTTTCAGGAAACAATGGAGCAACATGGAGTGCATCTTCATGGGTAACAAGGGGGTTATCATGCAGCATCTGCGTCGCCAACCTCTCCTCGCGTTGGCTATTTCCCTGCTTCTGGCACTCGCCACCACCTTCTTCTCATTGTCCAACGTAAGCGCGTCCACATCACCGTACACCTTCAAAAACTACGAACTTGGCACCGTTGTTGGCGCGTCATGCCCCAGTACCACGCCCGCGAACTGTACCAACACGGCAGCGGAGCCGCAGATTCGCGCCAGCCTGAACGGGAACTTTTTCGCCTCTTCTGAAAACGGCCTGGGGGCCGGGACGGAGGCATGGCGATCGACCGACAAAGGGAAGCATTTCACCAACCTGCCATCACCAGACAGTGGGTCGCAATCGAATGACACCGGTTTTGCCCCCGGCGGCGGCGACACGGACCTTGCCATCGCCCCGGTGAAAAACGCTCAGGGCAACTACAACGTCTACGTCGCCAGCCTGAGCCTTGCTAACGTCGATGTCAGTACCAGCACCGATAACGGCAACACCTGGACGCTCAACCCGATTGGCGCGACCATCTCCGGCGATGACCGCGAATGGATTGCCGCTGATGGCGCATCGAAGGTCTGCATCTCCTACCACGATGTCGCCACTTTCAACCTCGATGTCAATTGTAGCACCGATGCCGGAACGACCTTTACGCAGCTCGGCGATGCATTTGATACCGGTCACGCGCCTTTCCTCATTGAGAACAATGCGACTGGCAACCTGGCTATCGACCCGCACAACCACTACATTTACCAGACCTTCAGTGGTATCGCCAATGCCAGTGAAGAGGTATGCGCTAATCAGGGAACCTGTGGCTACCACGTTGTCTACATGGCTGTCTCCACCGATGGCGGCAAAACCTTTACCGACCACGTGGTCTACAACAACCCGGATACCACTGTAAGCTACGGTCACCAGTTCAGCAACGTCAGTATTGATACAGCAGGCAATGTCTACTCCGTCTTCTGCGACAACCACAACATCTACTACAGCTACTCCACCGATCACGGGAACACGTGGTCTGCTCCCGTCCAGGTGAATCAGGCACCGGCAAAGACGGCCATCTTCCCCTGGAGCGTTGCCAATAGCGCGGGCCATATTGACATCGTCTGGTACGGCACAAAGTATTATGACGGGACCAATCCGCCCGATAACTATCCGTTGACGGCAGCCTGGTATGTCTACATGGCGCAGAGCCTGAACGCGGCAAGCCCCAGCCCCACATTCGTACAGGGGAAAGCAACGTCCGTCATTCACTACGGCGGCGTCTGTGAAAGCGGCGTAAGCTGCACCGGCAACCGCGACCTGTACGATGATTTCGGCGTGGCCGTGAACCCCAATACCGGCAAAGCCGTCATCGTCTACAGCGACGACCAGTATATCAACAATTCCAACAACCCGCCCGGCGCCAACTGCACCGCATCGGCGAGCAACAGCGCATCCTGCGACCACACCTCTATCGCCGTGCAAACATCCGGCTCGGTCATCTGATACTGAGATCGATTGATCTGGACGAAAAGGTCGAGAAAAGCCTGTCGGGTACCTGGATACCGGGTATCCGGCAGGCTTTTTATGGTATGTTTGAACAAGCAGTTGCGCTGTTCCGCTTCGTCAATCCGGCTTCCCTACAATGCCCCACTGTTAACCGAGAGACCGCCATCGATGATGAAGGTTGCGCCGGTGATGTAGGAGGCGACGTCTGAGGCAAGGTAGACCGCGAGATCACCCACCTCGACCGGTTGGCCCAGGCGATGCATAGGAATCTCGGCCAGCAGCGCATGCAATTTCTCAGGATTCGCCAGCACATCAGCATCGATGGGCGTTTCGATAGCCCCAGGGGCAATGTTGTTGACGGTGATGTTGTAAGGAGCCAGTTCCAGGCAGGCTGTGCGTGTCAGCATACGAATGCCGCCTTTGGCGCAGCAGTAGGGAACGTTGAGCGGCATGGGCAGTTCTTCATGCACCGACGAAATATTAATGATGCGTCCGGGAATCTTCTGCTTAATCATCTCACGAGCAGCCGCCTGTGTGCCAAAAAATGTGCCTTTCAGATCAATGCTCAGCACGCGGTCATACATCTCCTCGGTGACATCCACAAAAGGCGAGTGAATCTCCATGCCGGCATTGTTGACCATAATATCAAGCCGCTGAAAGTGTTCAACCGTCTGCTGAACAAGGCCATATATCTGCTGGTATTGCGAGACATCGGCCTGGATGACGATTGCCGCACCGCCATTTTGCTCAATTGTCTGGCGCACCTCCTCGGCTTTGGCCTGGTTATGTGCATAGTTGACGACGACGGCGGCCCCGGAGGCAGCCATCTTGATCGCTATAGCCCGCCCGATCCCGCTATCTGAGCCGGTGATAACGGCAACCTTCCCCTTCAAATCTATTTGCATGACGCGGTGTTCTCCCTTCTGTTTGTGTACTCATCTGTAAGAGGCAACTGCTCATCCAGAGATTACGTGTTCCACAGTGATTACACGCCCGAACCCTTGCGCATCGCTACAGGCAAGATGAAATTACCTTCACGAATCACTGGCATTCTGGCCCTATCTTGAGTATACTTTGTGTAACAGCAGTTCCTCATTGTCCGTCAGTCAATCTCTGTTTGATCGTCCAACCGCCATTCTTTTCATGAAGATCAGAAAGAAGGGAATGGCAAAACAAGAAAGGCATTAAGCGATGGATGCAAACGAAGAAAGTGTCTCATCCCTCCCCCTCACTGAAGGAAAAACGCCCGCGATAGTGGCAGCGCCACGCCTCCAACGAGGAGCATTGAACCTGATCGACATAGCTACATCGACGATGGCGAATATAGCTCCCGCTATGAGTTTCTTCTTCAGTTCCGCGCTCATTGCCGTAGCAGCAGGCATCGCCTCGCCGCTGACCATCATCGTGGCGGCAATCGCTATCGCCCTGCTTGGCAACACGCTGGCCGAGTTTTCGCGCTCGATTCCTTCGACCGGCTCCTTCATCACCTTTATCGGCAAAACCTTCGGGCCGGTTATGGCCGTGACCACCACCATCGCGGTCAGTATCGGCTACATTCTTGCTATGGCTTCGGTCATTGATATTTCCGGTGGCTGGACGCAGATCATCCTGCAACATTACTTCGGCCTTAACATCCCCTGGCAAATCCTGACGCTGGTCTTCGTCGTTATTGTCTTCTTCCTCATGGTGCGCGGGATTCACCTTTCCACACAGTGGGCGGGCGTTTTCTTCGCTCTGGAAATGGCCGTCCTTCTGCTGGTCTCGATAGCTGTGCTGGTGACGCATGCCTCGAAGCTCTCCCTCGCGCCTTTCAATCCGGGCAACATTACAGGCGGACTGGCAGGCCTGGGTCTCGGCTTCCCCATCGCCGTCTATATGTTCATCGGCTGGGAAAACTCGGCCTCACTGGCTGAGGAGACGAATAACCCGCGTCGCAACGTTCCCCGGGCTATCTACGCCAGTATCCTGCTGATGGGCCTGAGCTATCTGCTATTTATGTACTCCACCGTTGTCGCCTTCAATTACAATGTCAACGCGCTCAACAATGCGCAGCCTGTTCCCTTCATCGCCGCTGCGCAGGGTATTTCCGGTCTGCTGGCGGCGCTGGCCTACATCGCAGGCTTCACCTCCACGCTGGGCGCGATGATCGCCGGCTCGAATTCGCAGGCACGCCTGATCTTCAACGCCGCGCGCGAGGGACTGTTGCCCTCCTGGATAGCACGGGTGCATTCACAACGGCGTACTCCCTGGGTCAGCTTCCTGGTCTTCTTCGGTATCGGCCTCGCCACCGTCTACATCTTCGGCTGGACGGTCGATCCCGTCACCTTCTTCGGCGATATCGCCACGCTCGGTACCATTCTGGTCGCTCTGACCTACCTCGTCTCCAACATCGCGCTGCCGGTCTACTACAGACGCTACCACCCGGAGCAGTTCTCGCTACTGCGGCACCTGATCCTGCCCATTCTGGGCATACTCGCCATTGGCTTCCCGCTCTGGGGCCTGATCCAGCCGGGGCAACCTGTCCCCTTCAACTACTTCCCCTGGATCGCCCTGGGCATCATCATCGTCGCGCTCGTCTACGCCTTCATCCTCAGCCGCCGCGACCGCACGCTGGGCGATAGAGTTGGTTCAATCGTGGCAGACCGCGAGTAGCATGCAGCAATAGCAGGCTATAAGAATAGTCCCCTGACGTGTCATGCTTCGCTCCCGCTCAGCATGACACGTCCACAGGCAATCTCTCCAATTATTGTCCGTCATGCTCTACTGGCACAATGTGGGGGACGGAGCCGTTGGGATGCTTGCCGGGAGTTGCCGGGAGTTGCTGTGGTTGCGAGTGAGATTGCGCCGGGTGGGCGCGCTCAAGCGGTAACTGCTGGTGGTGGAAGAGGCGGTTGGCGAGCAGGGCATGGTTGTTGGTCATCGCGACCTGCATAGACTCGATGATGCGCTCAAGCTGCTCAATGCTGGTGAACACTTCCTGCATGGTCGTCAGGTTTCCGTCAGAGGACTGAGAGTGGGGCTGCAGGTGGACATATTCCTCATGTAACTGGGCAGCGAACGCGCGCAAACGGGCAGTGAGATGCTGTTCCTCATCCTTGAACGCCGCCTGCATGGTCTCCTGCACCATCGATTGTAGCGAGCCTTTGAGCGTGGCCAGCCGCTCATCCAGGGCCTTGCCGAAAATTGCCAGCAGGTCATCCCAGGGAAGATCGGTTTGCACCTCAATGGCCTCGAACCTCGGAGCCTGCTCTACCGGCGCCAGCACGCCATTTGATGATTGCTGATGCAACAGTTGCTCAATGGCAAGCAGGCGATCAGCCAGAGACTGTTCTCCCATACCGGTGGGGTTCTGTTGCCCCTGTCCGCGCTCGCCTTTCCCGTCCGGCGCCTGCGCGACACCGACCTGCTGCTCGCTAAGTTTTTGTGCCAGCGCGCAAATAATCTCCTGTTGGAGCGAGAGAAGGCGTTGCTCAAAGTCGCGGCGCAAGGTCTGGATGCGCAGGTCAAGCATCTGCTCCACATCACGCTGGTGCGCCGCGAGGCGCTGCTCAAGGATGCTATTGAAGGCTTGTAATTCATCCCGGGTAAACGACATGGCCTTTATCCTGCTTCTTGCTTTCTTCCCTGAAACTCTTGTATCATGCAAAGTATAAAAGCTGAAAGATAGCTGTGTCAATGGCTCTTCGATAAATTCGCCCATGTGGGCTATCAGGAGGATAAAAAGATGCCGCGAGCAATTGATTTCCATGTCCACCTGCCGACCACCGAATTTATGCAGGTCACGCTCGGCCCTTATGCAAAGGCCGCCGAACGCTATTTTCGCACCGAGGTCAAGCTGAAAGATATCGAGCAACTGGCTGCCGATTACGCTGCAGTGGATATGATCGGCGTTTTGCTCGCCTGGGACGCGGAGACCGCGACGGGCCTGCCGCCTCTCGGCAACGACTACATCGCCGCCATCGTAGAACGCTACCCGCAGCAGTTTATCGGCTTTGCCAGTGTCGATCCACACAAAGGCAAGTGGGCGGTCAAAGAGATGGAACGCGCCGTCAAAGACCTGGGGCTGGCCGGAGCAAAATTCCACCCTGGTGTGCAGGCATTTTACCCCAACGACCCGCAGTTCTATCCTCTGATGGAAAAAATTCAGGAACTTGGCATACCTGCCCTCTTCCATACCGGCACCAACGGCCTCGGCGCGGGTACGCCCGGCGGCATGGGCATCAAGCTGGATTACACGCGCCCTATCTATCTCGATTCGCTGGCCGCTGACTTCCCCGGCCTCACCATCATCGGCGCGCACCCCTCCTGGCCCTGGCACGAGGAGATGATCGCCGCCATGCTGCACAAAACCAATATCTACAACGACCTCTCCGGCTGGTCGCCAAAATACATCCCGGAGTCACTCTTACAGGAAGCTGCGACACGCTTGCAAGATCGCTTCCTATTCGGTTCGGACTACCCTTTCATTACACCTCAAAGATGGATGAAGGATTTCGAGGTAGTCAAGATCGATTTCAAGCCGGAGGTGCGCGAGAAAATTTTCTGGAAAAACGGTCAGAAATTGCTTGCCCACACTGCCATCGGGCAGATGCAATTCACCGCGTAATCTGAGCCAGCCGCATGGGTGCAGGAGAGAATAGCCATGAGCAACAACACCGAAGAACAGATCACCCGCAATGTGCTGAACAGTATGGCGGAAGCCCCCGACGCTCGTTTGAAAGAGGTCATGACCAGTCTGGTCACACATCTGCATGCCTTCATTCGCGAGGTGAATCTGACGGAGGAAGAATGGATGCAGGCCATCCAGTTTCTGACGAGGACAGGGCAGATGTGCGACGACAGGCGGCAGGAATTTATCCTGCTCTCTGATGTCAGCGGCGTCTCTATGCTGGTTGATGCGATCAACCACAGAGCGGAAGGAGGCGCGACGGAGAGTACGGTCTTTGGCCCGTTCTATCGTGCGGGGGCGCGGGAACTGCCAATGGGAGCGACCATCAGCCTGGATGGGCGGGGCGAGCCTGCTGTTGTGATGGGGCGTGTGCTTTCGACTGATGGGGCACCCGTTCCCGGCGCCCTGCTCGACGTATGGGAGACGGATGAGAACGGGTTATACGAGCAGCAGGACCCTGAACAGCCTGATATGAACCTGCGCGGCAAGTTCCGCACGGATAGCCAGGGACGTTATTGCTTTGTAGGCATCAAACCGGTCTCCTATCCCATTCCCAATGATGGCCCGGTCGGGCAACTGCTGCGTGCATTGGGGCGCCACCCCTATCGCCCGGCTCACATCCACCTGCTCATCTCTGCCGAGGGCTTTGTGCCGGTCACGACGCATCTCTTCGTCAAAGGCGACCCTTATCTCGATTCGGATGCCGTCTTTGGCACAAAAGATTCTCTGGTCGTCGACTTTACCCGGCATGATTCGGACGAAGAGGCTGCTCAGTACCATGTCAGCGCGCCTTTTTACACGGTGGAGTATAATTTCGTCCTGAAGCCGCGCGATAAGCAGTGATCCCTGTACTTTCGTACAGTTTTTCCGCCGCCGTCCTACGCAATGGGAACAGGCCCTTTCTTTTTTGCAGCGCAGGGCATATCATAGTTTATATATCATGGCTCTCGACTATCTCTATCGGTAGAAAGGCAGATACTGTATCTCATGAAAAAACCTGCTTATAAGTGGGTCGCGCTCTCGGTCACCACCATTGGCTCGCTGATGGTCGCTATCGATTCCACCATTGTGATCCTGGCGCTGCCCAATATGCTGCAAGATTTGCATTCCGACCTGGTGCGTATGACCTGGGTGATTATGGGTTATCTCATCCTCAACACCATCCTGCAACTCACCTTTGGTCGGATGGCGGATATGTTTGGCCGCGTGAGGATGTATAACGTGGGCTTCATTATCTTTACCCTCGGCTCCGTTCTCTGCGGGCTGGCGCTCAACGATACCTTTCTCATCGGCTCGCGACTCATTCAAGGCGTGGGCGGCGCGATGCTTTCGGCCAACGCAATGGCGATCATCACCGAGGTCTTCCCGGCCAACGAGCGCGGGCAGGCTATGGGCATCAACGCCATCACGTGGGGCGCGGGCAGCGTGCTTGGTCCGGTGCTGGGCGGTCTCATCCTGGCCGTCACCTCCTGGCGCTGGATTTTCCTGGTCAACCTGCCCATTGGTATCATCGGCACGCTGGCTGCCTACCTGCTATTGCACGATATCGCGCCCAACCCTGAAGGCGAGCGTTTTGACCTGTTCGGGGCCGCGCTTTTCTGTATCGGTCTCGTCACCCTGTTGCTTGGCCTGACCAGCAGTGTCGGGGCGGGTCTCTCGCCGATGGTACTGGGCCTGCTCGCGGTCGCGCTCGTCGCTTTTGTCGCTTTCGTCTTCCGGGAGCGGCATATCTCTTACCCCATGCTCGACCTGAATCTCTTCTCCAGCCGTCGCTATGCCTTTTCCGTTGTCGCGGCCACCCTGCAATCGCTCGCCGTTTTCGCGGTCAACTTCCTGCTGATCTTCTACCTGCAAGGCGTGCGTGGCTATACTCCGCTAACCGCCGCGCTGCTCATCCTGCCGTTGCCGCTGGTCACTTCAGTAGTAGGGCCGCTCGGCGGGCGCTGGGCAGACCACGACCGCTTCGGTGGAACCGTACCCGCCACGCTGGGCCTGATCGTACAGGCTCTGGCGCTGGTCGTGCTGGCCTTCCTGACGCCCACCACGTCCTACATCGTCCTCGCCATTGCCCTGGCGCTGATGGGACTGGGCGGCGGTCTCTTCTGGTCGCCTAATACCAGCACCACGATGGGAGCTGCGCCGCGCAATCGCCTGGGGGTCGCCTCGGCCACGTTGAACACCATGCGCAATGTGGGCATGGTGTGCAGCTTCGCCGTCGCGCTGGCCGTCGCAGCCGCTTCCATGCCAGCCACGCTGGTCAACAAAGTCTTCCTCGGCACGGTAGGCCACCTGCAGCCTTCCATTTCGCTCGCCTTTACCAGCGCCATGAACCACGCCTTCATCGCCTCCGCGCTCATCTGCCTGCTGGCAATCTTCTTCTCCATCGTGCGCGAGGGGAGACGAGTCCCGGCTACCACAACTGCAGCTATGCCGCCCGTCACCAGTGGCGCCTCCTTCCAGCCAGAAGATGCTTCCGCCGAAGTGACAGAGCAGCGCACAGGCCGCTAGCGATGAGTAAATGAACAAGGGCAGACATAGCAAGCAATGCTGTTGGCAGGAATCGGGTTAGCGCGGGCAAGCTATAATTTTTATTAAGAGAAGGCACACAGAGTGCGCGTCCTGTTCGCGTATCAAGCGAGGAATGTGAGGGACAGCTATGAGTGAGAACCAGCAGAACGCTCCCCGTATGAGCGCCATTACCATCTCCCGGCAATACGGCAGTGGCGGCGGCGAAGTCGCGGCGCGACTGGCCCGGCGATTGCAATGGCAACTGATCGATCACGAAATTGTAGCGCAGGTCGCCCGCGAACTGGGCATGTCCGAAGAAGAGGCCGAAGTGCATGATGAGCGCACCGAAAGCTTCATCTCGCGCGTCCTCGGCTCTATGCAACTTGCCTCCCCGGAATTACTGGCGAACGCACCCATTGTTCCCCTTTCGCCTGGAACGCAGGAACAGATTTATCACGAAGCCTTGCAGCGCGTCGTCGAGACAGCGGCCAACGCAGGCAATGCGGTAATCGTCGGACGCGCCGGGCAGGTCATTCTGGCAAAGCGCCGCGACGTGTTGCACGTGCGTATCGTCGCTCCTCTGGAGCAGCGCGTGCGCTACGTCATGCAGCGTGAAGGATTGGATGAGGCCGCCGCCCGCGCGCGCATCCAGCAAAAAGACCGCGACCGCACACGCTACCTGCAAGCGCAGTACCATCGCGACGTGAATGATCCCCTGCTCTACGATCTGATACTCAACAGTGGCGTCCTCGATCTTGCCAGCCTGGTAGATCTGATCGTGCTGGCCCTGGAGCGCAAAGCTCGCCGCCTGGTAGTGAGAACCTCCGAACTCGGACCTGCCGCCGGATTAACGCCCTACCCTGGCAGACCCGCCGACCTGCATCGACCACAACCCGCACAGGAAGCAGAAAGCGAGCAGAGTTCATAATCGTCAGAGCAACCACAGCCTGAAACTATCCTGTTTTCAGAGACGAGTTCTAAATGGACAGCATGTCACTGAAAACTGGCCAGGGGATGCCATGCTGAGCGGCAGCGAAGCATCTGAACTCTGTCAGATTGACCGGATGCTTCGCTACGCTCCGCATGACACGTCAGGGAACGATTCTCATAGCATGATATCCCCTGGGGCTTTGAAAGAAAGGATAGACAACAGGATGGTACAGCTACAACTTGGTTGGAAAGCAGGCCCGGAACAGTATCCGCCCAACGAACTACTCGATTACGCCATCGTTGCCGAGCAGTCTGGCTTCGATACCATCGACTCAAGCGACCACTTCAGTCCGTGGAGTGAGGCTGGTCAGGCATCGTTTGTGTGGACATGGCTGGGCGCGGTCGCCGCTCGCACCAGCAAGATCTGCATGGGAACCGGCGTCACCTGCCCGATTATACGCTACAACCCGGCGATCATCGCCCAGGCAGCCGCTACCCTCTCGGTGCTGGCTCCCGGTCGCGTCTATATGTGCGTGGGAACAGGTGAGGCGCTGAACGAATATGCGGCAACGGGCATGTGGCCGGGCTATGACGAGCGGCAGGCCATGCTCGCCGAAGCCATCGACCTCATCCGCGCGCTCTGGAGCGGTCAGCAAGTCACCTACGACGGCACCTATTACGAGACGCGCAAAGCGAAACTCTATACCCCACCGGCCTCGCAAATCTCCCTCTGTGTTTCCTCAATGGTACCCGAGAGCGCCTCCTTCGCCGGTCAGTATGGCGACGGCCTGATAACCGTCGGTGGCAAACAGCCCGAAGAGTACAAAGAGCTTCTCAAAAACTTTGATGACGCCGCCAGGAACGAAGGGAAAGACCCCTCGAAGATGCCAAAACTGATCGAACTCAACGTAGCGTATACCGACGACACGGACGCCGCCATCGAGTGCCAGAAAAAATACTGGGCGGGTACCTTCATCCCCGCCCTCTTCGATCAGAAAATCTACACACCGAAGATGTCGCAGGAGAACGGCAAATCCGTTGGCTCGGACACTATCATGAAGATGTGCTGCATCTCTAGCAAGGCCGAAGACCACATCAAGTACGCCCAGCAATTTATCGATATGGGCTTCACTACCCTCTTCTTCCATTCAGCCGGCCCCGACCAGCGTTCCTTCCTTGAAAGATACGGACGCGACGTGCTTCCGCAAATCCGTGCGAAAAATGGCGTCCAGCAGCAACAAAGCATAGCTGCGTCTGGCAAGCAACACTCTTGACAAACCTGGCAGAGAGGCATGTTCAATGTGCCTCTCTGCCTTTTCACGTAAAGGGCGAGAACTTGCCTGCGCTAGCTGCTACAAAGCTCCTGACAGCTTCATGCCTCGCCCTCGTCAGCCTCCGCTCGCGGAACCCAGTCAGAAACTCCTTCAATAGCGTTCTGACCGAGGAACAGATTTAACTGAGCCGCATGTTCCTGTACGTGGCGCATGTTGTACAACTGGAGTTCTAAATAGCTCACCGGCTCTCCCTCGATCCAGGAGTAATCGACCTGCCGGTGCGCTTTCTCGTCCGATAATTCCGTAATCGTTGCCTGGCACTTCCGGCGCAACTGCACCAGGTAGGTATGCAGTTCCTCTTTCGTATAGGGTCGCTCAGGTGACACAGTGGGGTCTAGCTCACTCCAGATAAAGGGAGCGGGCGGCACGAATTCCTCCTCCGGGGAGCCAGTGAGATACAAATCGAGCCAGAAGAGCGTGTGATACGCGATATACCAGAACTGCGCAAACTCCGGCGGGAAAGATTGGTCCGAGGGTGCGCTCCACAACTGTCCATTCCACAGCTCGCCAGGGCAGGCGAGTAAGGCATTTTCGAGCATGTCGATTGTCGCGCCGAACTGCCGCCAGAGGGCGGCCTTCCACAATGGATCCATCTGTACGCCTCCATGTGTAATGCTGCTATCCGGCGAGTTTCGCCGGATAGCAAGCCATTCTCTCGGGCAAAGGGAAAAACGGCAATGGGAAGAGAAAATCAGAGAAGGCGTATAATCTCCAGCACACTATTTGACATAAAAGCCATTCTGTGCTACAATGAGAACACAATTTCAATGTATTTTGTACACTAACTCAGATATACCGGTTAAAAAACACGGAAAAAGAATAGACAGGTAGACAAACAGCAAGCACGGGCTGCTGTCTGAAGGAAAGGGGCTGAAAAAGATGATACAGCTCACACAGACTATACAATTTGTACCGCCGACGTTTCGGAGGCAGAGGAAAGGAATCGTGCAACCCATGTTGCCCGGCATGGAACCCGAAGAGACGGGGCCAACGATTGTGACGAACCGGCAGATTGCCGAGGTGCTGGCAAGCATCGCCGACCTGCTGGAGTTTCAGAACGCCAACCCGTACCGCATCCAGGCGTATCGCAACGCGGCGCGCGGCGTGCTGGAGCTGCCCGAACCGGCTGCGGCCATCCTGGCGCGAGGCGAGCAGTTATCCATTCCCGGCATGGGCGAGCGCATGCGCGCGCACATCGCGGAACTGGTCGAGCATGGCACAATCACATTCTACAACGATCTCGCCACGCAGACGCTGCCGCCGCAGGCCCGCGCATTGATGGCCATCGAGCATGTCGGCCCGCACACTGCCGTGCGCCTGTTCGAGGAACTGGGCATCGACTCACCGGAGAAGCTCTGGTGGGCTGCGCAGCAGCAGCGCATTCGCCAGCTCCCCGGCTTCGGCCCGCGCAGCGAAGCCCGTTTGAAAGAAGCGGTCGCCCGCTACCAGGCTAATCAGGAGCCAACCGAACTCGACGGCGTCGCATAAAGCATTTTTATAGCAAGTCTGCATAGTAGCCCTCGGAAGAAACGTTCTCCGGGGGCTTTTTTGCTGTATTTCTTCTGTCATGGCTGGCCCACTGGCGGCGAGTTGGCTGTCATGGCCCCTGTGAAAATATGGTAAAATTGAGGAGGAGAGTGTGTATCCTCGCCTGTACATGGTATATCGACCGTCTTTGCAACTCAGGAGGCTCGCATGTCCGCTAGCAACCCGTCTATTCCCGGAGAGAAATCGCGTGAGCTTATGGCACGGCGCCAGGAGTTTGTGGCACGCGGTGTCAGTTCGTATACCCCCATTTTCGCCGCCAGGGCCGAGGGCGCCATCGTCTGGGATGTCGATGGCAACCGCTATATCGACTTCGCGGGCGGCATCGGCGCTATGAATATCGGCCATGCGCGCCCGGAAGTGACGCAGGCCATTATTGAGCAGGCGCAGAAATTTACCCACACCTGCTTCAGCGTGATGATGTACGAACCCTATATTGACCTGGCGGAGCGCGTCGTCAGGCTGACTCCCGGCAACTTCCAGAAGAAGGCTATTTTCTTCAACAGCGGCGCCGAGGCTGTGGAAAACGCCGTCAAGATTGCCCGCTACGCCACCGGTCGACCGGCGGTCATCGTCTTTGACAATGCATTTCACGGGCGCACATTAATGACCATGACCATGACCTCGAAGGTGAAACCGTATAAGCATCGTTTCGGTCCCTACGCGCCGGAAGTATATCGCGCCCCATTCCCCTATCCCTATCGCATGAACATGACGCCGCAGGAGGCTTCGGATTTCTGCATTCAGGAGATCGAGCGCATGTTTGTCGGCGATGTTGCCCCCGATCAGGTCGCGGCTATCATCATTGAGCCGGTGCAGGGCGAAGGCGGCTTTATGCCCGCGCCGCCGGGATTCTTGAAGGCGCTCAAGCAACTGGCCGAGAAGCATGGCATTCTCTTCGTAGCCGACGAAATTCAGAGCGGCTTCTACCGCACGGGCAAGATGTTCGCGGTCGAGCATGACGGCGTGGAGCCTGATCTGGTGATTATTGCCAAGTCGATGGGCGCGGGCATGCCGATCAGCGGCGTGGTGGGTAAAGCCGAGATCATGGATGCGGCCCCTCCGGGTACGCTGGGCGGCACGTATAGCGGCAATCCCGTTGCCTGCGCCGCCGCCCTCGCCGTGCTGGACCTCTTTGAGAAGGATGACTACGCCGCCCGCTCAACGCAGATCGGCAAGGCGGTAACGGAACGCTTCCAGAAGCTGCAACAACGCTATCCGAAGCTGATAGGCGATGTGCGCGGCCTGGGCGGCATGGTCGCGATGGAACTGGTCAAAGACCCCGTGACGAAAGAGCCAGACTCCCACGCCGCCAGCGATGTCCTGACCGCAGCCCTGCAGCGCGGCCTCGTGCTGATTAAAGCGGGCATGTACGACAACGTACTGCGCATCCTCGTCCCGCTCTGCGTGACCGACGAACAGCTACAACAGGGTCTCGACATCTTCGAGGCCGCTCTCTCATCCGTCGCAGAACCCGCGCCAGCCGTCACCTCTGCTGCCGATTAGACGCTCAACGCGACAGGCAAGCCCAGGGAGTTCTCTCTGATGATTCCCTGGGCTTTGCTTATTAAACCATGCCGTTCTCTTTCTTGAAGGTGAACGTCTCCCTGGTTAAAATTCTCCGCGCTCTACCAGATCAATGAAACGTTGCTCCAGTTCGGTCGTGCGCGGGCCAGGTTTACCGTTGCCGATCACCAGATCATCGATCTGCACCACCGGCACGATCTCTCTGGAGGAAGCGGTGACAAAAGCTTCGTCGGCCTCGGCCACTTCTCCGAGAAGAATGGGGCGTTCTTCCACCTGAAAACGCCCTCGCGCCAGTTCCAGCACGACATTGCGCGTGATGCCGATTAAGACCCCTTCTCGCGGCGTCACCAGGGTATCGCCCTTAAAGATAAAGAAGTTGCTGCGCGTCGATTCCAGCACGTGGCCCTGCTCATTGACGAAAAGCGCGTCCTCCGCGCCCCGCCGCTCAGCTTCCTTCAGGGCGCGCACAGCGGCCACATAGCTGGTCGTCTTGGCCTCCGGCGCGACCCGCTGCAGGCGCGTGGTAATCAGCTTGTAACCCCTGGCGAACCGCTCCATATCGCGTTCCGGCAGCGGCGTAATCAACACATTCAAGGTTGGCCTGCCCGACGGCAACATACCATCCTCACTCACGCCCCCTGTCACCAGAATACGAATAGCTGCGTGTCGGTACGGGTTGCGCGCAATGACCTCACGCACTACGTCAGCAATCTGCTCCCGCGACCAGGGAATATCCAGCTCGATCAGATCAGCCGAGCGATACAGCCGGTCAAGATGCTCGCCCAGGTGAAACGGGCGGCGATCATAGGTACGCAGCGACTCAAAGACGCTATACGCGCGCAGCAGGCCAATATCGTTAATTGAAATGGTTGCCTCGTCGGGACGTACCCATTTTCCATTGACATACCATAAAGCGGTGTTATCCATGCCTGTATCATACAATATTTATCGCCCTTTTACGATGCGGGTGAAGCGGGTATCGGCAAATACCAACCTGTTAGCACTCCTCTATCCGCTCACCGAGGGCAACCCGTTCTTCGTTGAAGAGGTGCTGACCTCGCGGGTCTCGTGGAGAGAATTGCGCGCCGATGAGGGGAACTGGCAGCGCAAAGCACGGCCAGAACGAGAAGCTGTGCCTGTTCCGCTTTGTATCGAATGGAAGCTACAATGCGTGGTGTAGGTAGGAACTGTGTTGCGACTTAAAAGGAGGCAAAGATACGATATGAGCAAGGATTCAAAGGAGACAAAGCAGACTTCCGGTGGGGCGAAGACGCACGTCGAAATCAAGGCGGAAAATCTCACACCGGAGGAGCGAAAGTTCCTGGAGGAACATGCCAGTGAGCTATCACCCACGACCCTTCGTGCAAAGTGGATTAACAACCTCAACGAACACGAAGATCATCCGGGACAGACGCTGGCAACGCAAAATCCTGAAGTCATCAAGCACTGGGCGGAGGAGCGCGGCGGCACACCGGCAACGGTGCCGGGTACGGAGCATGACAACCACCTCGGCGTGTTGCGCATCAACTTCCCAGGCTACAGCGGCCAGAAGTTGCAACCGGTGAGCTGGGAGCAGTGGATGCAGACGTTCAAGGACCGCAAACTTGTGTTCCTCTTCCAGGAACACATGAGAAACGGACATCAGAGCAACTTCTTCCACATGGACAGTCCGTACCGCGAACACGACTAATTCCCCACCATCAGTTTGTAGCAGGGAGGAGGTGAAGACAGGTGGCACATATTCCGATGGACGATATACGGGAACTGTGGAATTCCATTGGTTCCAATCATAGCTGGAAGGCGCTCAGCCAGAACCTGCAAAGCCGCAAGGGGAGCGCACAGGGGATCTCCGACAATCTCGTCGACGTGATGCTGTTCATCAGTCACAACGAGGAGAAGGTCGGCCATCCATTCCCCCAGACTGCCGATCAGCTCTATGAGTTACTTAACCAGCAATATCAGAAAATGTCGCAGTAAGAGCTGTGGATAACATAGGTTGCCAGAGGCGCCCGCGTCATGCTGCACGTAGTATGACGCGGGCGCCTCTGGCAACGGGGAGAGTAAAGCTGTGACGATCTTTTTCTAGCCGATATGTGCGGCATCCGATGCTTCTGAGCAGCACGGCAAATCAACCGGGGCAGCAAGAGTCTCAACAGGCAAGCGCAAGGAAGCAGGGACGAGGTAATAACGGAGGGTCATGTCCCAGTAGCGACGGTAGGGCTTTACACCATCATCGACTTCTGGCCTGAGATAATTTCTTTTGATGAGCAGGCTGCAGTTGTCCCGGTGCGCTCGCTCAACAGGGTTGTCACCCGCGAATACATCCTGCACATACCAGTATTTCTCGCCCCAGGTTCGCAACAGCCAGAGTGCTGCCGTCTCGTCTGGCGTCGGTAATATCATATTCTCACCTCTAAGCAGGCAACCATACTCTCTTCATACATTCTTCAGTACAAAGTCTTTTATTCAAAATGTGGGGCAGCAGAAGCGCACATTTCTACTGCCCCGAAAGGTAAGGGCCACGAGCAGCATGCATCCACGAGAACATATATCGGTGCCATCATGAGCAACCTACCTTCCACTAATGGCACGTATGAAAAGAGACAAAAGAGACAGCATTGTGATGAAAAATCCTGTAAAAGCTTTCAACCTTTATCAGATGTCACCGTATAGTAAGTGTAGCCGTGATGATAAGAGATGCGACTACAACCAGGCACACCATTCTCCTCTTGAGAGTGAGAACGCCCTGGCTGTGAAACGGGCTTTCCTGCGAAGGATCAGCGATACAGAACAGAAATAAGGAGAAACAGCGGATGACACAGAACAATGCCAATGTTGAGAACAGAAGCTACACAGATGAGTTGCAGGTGATGGGCGAGCAGTTGCTTTCAAAGGTGAAAGAGCTGGTTCACGAAGGCAACGTGCGCCGCATCATCATCAAAGACCAGAACGGCCACACCATCCTCGAAATTCCCCTGACCATCGGCGTCGTCGGCGCTATCCTGGCCCCGACTCTGGCGGCAGTTGGCGCAATCGGCGCTCTGCTGGCCCAATGCTCGATCCAGGTTGTACGCACCGAAACCCCCGGTTCAGACGAAACCCCACAGGGATAGTACCTGCGTAGATCAATGGACACGGGCTGGCTGTCAGTAAGATGACAACCGGCCCGTGTTTTGTTGCTCATATCTTCCTCTTTTGCCAGATCGGAGCAAAACGCATAGAATAGAGAAGGCAGTACATGCTACTCTATTGTATCGTCTAACAGAGCGAAGGCCCTATAGACATCTGTGACTGGAGAGAATATCGTATGGCAAAAGCGTTGAGGGAACGCCCGTTTGCGCGTGCCAGGAATCGTCGGCAAGCCTATGTCCTGCTGGCTCTGGGCGTGCTATTTTTGATCGCGGCTATAACTGTGCATCTTGTGCTGCACATCAGCCCATTTACCTATCCGCTCGGTATCTTCCTGCTGGGTATAGGTCTACTGATCGCCATGTTCTTCAACCCCCACCGCCTGGCGGTGGTGACATGGATGGCGCTGTTTATCGGGCTAGAAGTCTTCCTACTCTACAAAAATATCCTGCCCGGCAGGCAGACGTTGCCAACGTTTATTCTCGCCATCGGGCTGGCGTTACTGGGCATTGCAATCATGGGCAAGCGAGGCTATGTCAGAGCGGGCGCGCTTTCACCTGCCATTCTGGTTCTCATTACAGGCATCGTCGAATATTTCCTGTTCGCGAACCAGCTCCCATCATTCGTCGTGCCATTCCTGCTCTCACTGTGGGTGCCTGCCATCGGGTTGCTGCTCTTCGGATTGTATTATCTGGCAACAGTAGGCGGGAAGTAATTGTTTTGCTTCATGCAAAGGATATTGTTATGCACACGTTTACTCCTGAAATCCGCGCTTTCCTTGTCGCTGATTCTCTTCGTGATTGACACCATCCCTACCCGTCACTCACTGCTATCGCCAGCATAATCATCTCCAGGAGCGTGCCTCGCCCAATGTATGGTTGTTTTCAGCTTCATGCCAGCAATCTATGGCTATAAGAAATACTTGACGAAGGAGTAAACATATGTCAACGATGCGTGATGATTCGATGATGGAGATGGAAATGGCGAGCGCGGCACAGGCAATTGCGGAGGCGGAGTCAGAAAAGGCAGGGGAGCAGGGAAACGTTGTACCACTCTGGCGCAACCGGGATTTTCTGCTGATTACAGGCGGGCAGGCCGTTTCTCTGATGGGTTCGCAGGTTTCGCAACTGGCGTTCCCTCTGTTGATGCTGGCTCTGACCCACTCACCGGCGCAGGCGGGCTTCATGGCTGCTGTGCGCGGGTTGCCGTTCGCGCTGCTTTGCCTGCCAGCCGGGGCGCTGGTAGATCGCTGGAATCGCAAGCGCGTGATGATCCTGTGCGATACCGGGCGGGCGCTGGCTCTGGGTAGCATTCCCCTGGCGCTGCTCCTCGGTCACCTGACGTTTGTCCAGCTCTACCTGGTTGCGCTGATCGAGGGAACGCTGTTTGTCTTTTTTAACATGGCGGATGCAGCCAGTTTACCGCATATTGTGGCGAAAAAGCAGTTGCCTGATGCCACCGCTCAGGCCCTGCTGGCGGAATCTGTGTCGAATCTGCTTGGACCCGCGCTCGGCGGACTGCTCTATAGCATCGCAACTATGCTGCCTTTCGTAGCGGATGCCATCTCCTATGCCATCTCGGTTCTCTCCCTGTTCTTCATCCAAACGGAGTTTCAGGAAGAGCGTGTTCCGGCGCAGAAACAGAACCTCTGGAAAGAGATCGGAGAAGGGCTGCGCTGGCTCTGGCACGAGCCGCTGGTACGTTTCATCGCCATCCTGACCGGCGGCATCACCTTCCCCGTCGTGGGCTACGGGTTGATCTTGATTGTGATTGCGCAGGGGCAGCATGCTTCACCCTCGACCATTGGCCTTATCTTTGCCTGTGGCGGCGTGGGCAGCGTGCTGGGCGCGCTCCTTGCGGGGCCATTGCAGCGACGCTTCAGTTTCGGACAGATGTTGATCGGCGCGACATGGGTCTGGGCGCTGACATGGCTGCTTTTTGCCATCGCCCCCAACCCGCTGGTTCTGGGCCTTGTGACAGCCTTGAGCTTCATTGTCGTACCCATCTACACGGGAACGCAATACAGTTATCGCATCGCTATGATTCCCGACGCTTTGCAGGGGCGCGTCAACAGCGTGTTCCGCCTCATCGCCTTCGGCACGCAGCCGCTCGGCCTCGCGCTGACCGGCGTCCTGTTGCAAGCCATCGGCCCCATTGCCAGCGTGCTGGTTCTCTTCATCCCGCAGTTCGTCTTGAGCGTCGCCGTCACCTTCAATTCACATGTGCGGCATGCAAAGCCGATCAGTGAGTTGAAATAGACAAATTGCTCACTTCACCTTCACTCGCAACAGATTCGGTACGGAGAAAGCGATAACGATGGTGGCGATGATGCAGGCCAGGCCGCCGGTGACAACCGAAATTTCGGGGGTGAAGATGCCCGCGACAAGGCCGGACTCGAACTGGCCGAGCATGGGGCCGCCGATGACGAACATGGCGTTGACCGCGCTCATGCGCCCGCGAAACTCGTCCGGGGTGATGAGCTGCACAACGAGGCCGCGTAAGATCATGCTGACCATATCTGCCGCACCCGCCAGCGCCAGGAAGACGACGGCGACCCAGAGCGGGCCGATGAAGACACCGAAGCAGATGATGAAAACGCCCCAGGCAATGATTGCCAGCACGATGCCCAATCCCTGGCGTGAAATACGGCCAATGCGACCAGCCAGCGGGGTGAGCGCAACCGCGCCAATGGAGGTTGCAGCGGTCAGGATGCCCAGACCCTGCGCGCCAACGTGCAAAATCGAACTGGCGTAAATCGGCAGCAATGATTTCGGCGACCCGAAGAAGGTGGCAAAGAAATCGAGCGAAAGGACGGCCAGAATGATCGGGTGAGCGCGCAGAAAACGCATACCGTCCGCCAGCCCGCTCAAGCCGGTCTGTGGCCGCTTCTCGGCAGGCACGCGAGGAATCGTCATTAAAAGCAGGGAGCCTATGACGACGAAGTAGGAGATGACATCGACCCAGTAAGTATTGGCGACGCCGATCCAGGCAATGACGAAGCCGCCTGCTGTCGCGCCAACAATCGTTGTCAGTTGCATCATCGCCATGCTGAGCGAAATTGCATCGGCCATCTGCCAGCGCGGCACGAGCGTGGGAATGATCGATTGCCGCGTGGGAAACTCGAAGGCCGAGAAGGCGGCGGCAAATAGCACCACCGCGTAGATGATAACCATGTTGATGACATGGAAAATCGTCGTCAGCGCGAGCGCGGTCGATGTCGTTGCCAGCGCAACCTCAACGACGATCAGCAGCTTGCGCCGGTCGAGTGCGTCGGCGAAGACGCCGCCAACCAGGGAAAAGAGCAAACGCGGTATAGCCTGCACGAGGCCGATGAGGCCGAGGGCGATAGCAGAATGAGTGAGCAAATAGACCTGCCAGGCAACGGCCACCACCTGCATCTGCGTGCCAGCCGAGGAGATCATCTGCCCCCAGAACAACAATCCATAGTTGCGATTGCGCAGTACACTCCACGAACCCGGCCTTCTCTCCGGCAGTGTGGAACTTTCAGCAGCCTCCTGCGCAACCTCGTCTGCAAACGTTTCTTTCTGCGGTTCAGTCTGCATCTACAGCCTTATCTACGGTGAACAATCAGAAATACGAGAAGAGAACACTTCAGAAAGTATACCATAGGAAGCGAGACTTTGCTGAGCAACGAAAGGCCGGTTCAGATTAATCAGATGTTAGAAGAAGAATCACACGATAATGCCTGGAAACGTGGCATGGAGCGGCGCTTTGCGCGCATTCAAAATCGCCGGGCCGTCAGTCAGGAGATTGTCACCATCGCCAGACAGCGATTCGCGGAGATAGAAGTTACGAGGAGATAACAGGCAGCACAATAATTTCCTGACCGGATTTGAGCGGGGTTTGCAGCCCGTTGGCGCCGGTAATCAGTTCGTTGCTGACAAACATTTTGACATGTTCGCGCAGGTGGCCCTGTTCGGTACACAGATGCTCCCATACTCTGGGATGCTCACTGGCAAGCGCGCTCAGCAGTTGTTCGACAGAATTGGCCCGCAACTGTATCTGACTCTTGCCTCCACTATAGGCGCTCAGCGTTGAGGGCAAGCGTAATGTCACCTTCGCTCGATCATCGTCGCTCATGCCTGTCAGCACCTCTCTTCCAATGCAGATTTTCCTGAAGCGTCGCCAGCTAAAACCGAGCAATTTTTATACACGTGTTCTATCCAACGTGTCCATAGTATACTTCTATCATACGCTGTTCGCAAGTGGAAAAGAGGAAAACGCAAGAGGAATGAAAAAGATGATTACGTTCCGGGCATAGCTGCTAGACTGGCCTGGCGAGAATATGTTATGAGCTGGAAGAAGGAGTGATAACCTTCTTCATGATCTCTACAGCTTCTCCCACTGAACTAACCACGCTGGCCCCGGTTTGCAAGAGTTCGCGCATACACTGTATGCCCTGCCCTTCTGTATAGTCGCGGTCGAGGATGCCCGTTTGTTGCAGAAGAGTTTCGTGAGAAGATTCCGTCGATGTGGAAGCGGGGATGGCTTCACCTTGAGCAGGAGCCAGTATAAGAACGGGCAAGCCATTGCGGGCGGCGGTGACGGCTGCTTGCAAAAGCGCGAGATTGCCGGGGCCGACAGGGGTGGGGCAGACCACGAGCAAGGAAGCATGCTGGAGACAGGCGCGTAGCTGCTCCAGGGTTGCAGGTGAGATAGGGGCGTAGGGCTGTTCGGTGATGACTTCGCTGGCAAGACGCAAGGCGAGGGTGTGGTCACTGTCGCCGATATTGAGCGGGCCTGCGACGAAGGGGATGTGGGCATCGGCCAGCGCGCGCATCAGCAGTTCGCCGGAGCCGCCGCCGGCCATGACGTGAACTCGCGGGCCGAAATGCTGCTCCGCTTCGGCTTCTGTGGATGCGCTACCGGGAGGTAGGACGCTGAGGTGTTCAGCGCCGCGCAGGATGCCCACCTGTACGTTGATGCCGTAGACGCGACTGAGCAAGGCGGGATCAAGCACTTCGGCAGGCCCCGCGTCGGCGACGATGCCGCGCTGGAAGAGCAGCAGGCGCGGGAAGTAGCGGGCAGCGAGGTTGAGGTCGTGCATGGCGGCAACCACCGTCACGCCGCGCTCGCGGTTGAGACGCTGCACCAGTTCGAGCGTCTCGATCTGATATTTTATATCAAGATGGGATGTTGGCTCATCGAGCAGGAGCAGGCGCGGCTGCTGGGCAAAGGCCATCGCGATCATCACGCGCTGCCGCTCGCCGCCGCTCAGTTCGTTGAAGATACGCCCTGCAAGCGACGCAATGCCTGCCGCTTCCATCGCCTCCTGCACAATTACATGATCCTGCTTGCTCAACGTACCGAATGCGCTGGTGAAGGGCGTGCGACCGAGGCTGACCATGTGTTCGACAGTGAAAGCAAAGGGCATGTGCAGTTCCTGCGGCACCACTGCGATGCGCTGCGCCGCCCCGCGCCGCCCCAGATGTTGCAGGTCGCGCCCCTCCAGCAAAATCTGTCCCGCTTGCGGGCGCAAAACGCCGCTAATGAGCCGCAGCAGCGTGGTTTTGCCGGAACCGTTTGGCCCCAGCAAGCCCACAATTTCGCCCGCGTTCACCTGCATGTTGAGCGCATACAGCAATGGCTGCCGCCCATAGCCAAAGGTGACGTTGCGCACGGAGAGCAGCGGCACGGTCGAGGCGGAATGCGGGAATGACGCTTCTGTGTTCACCATCGATATTCTCGCTTGCTCCTTCTGAGCAGGAACAGGAAAAAAGGCGCGCCGACAAGAGCGGTGAAGATACCGACCGGCAGAACAGCAGGCGCAATCAGCACGCGCGCCAGCAGGTCTGAGAGCGTCAGGAAGATGGCCCCGGCCAGGGCAGAAGCCGGAAGCAACAGACGATGGCGCGGGCCAAGCAGCAGGCGCATAGCGTGCGGCGTGACAAGGCCAACGAAACCAATCAGGCCGCTGATGGAGACGGCGGCGGCGGTGAGCAGCGAAGCGACGATGACGATAAGCAGTTTGCGTCCCTCCACGTGAAAGCCCAGATGCGCTGCGCCCTCTTCGCCAAGCGCAAAAGCATCCAGCACTCCAGCCAGGCTACATGAATAGGCTATGCCGATCAGGATGATGATTGCTACAACTACGACAGGGGGCCAGCTACTGACAGCAAGGCCGCCGGAAAGCCAGTTGAATAGCCCCTGAATGCCGAATTGCGCGTGCGGGCTGAGCGTAAGGATGAGCGTCTGCATGGCGACCAGCACGGCATTGACCACGACACCCGCCAGCAGCAGCGTGACAACAGGGGTATGGCCGTCCGCACGGGCAATGCTGTAGACCAGCAAAACGGTGAGCATGGCCCCTCCGAAAGCCAGCAGAGGCGTCAATGGGAAGAAGGAGCCAGAGACGGTATCGAATGGCAGCACAAAGGCGATGGTGGCGCCCAGTGCGGCCCCCGATGAGGTGCCGATCAGGAAGGGATCGGCCAGAGGATTGCGCAGCATGCCCTGAAAAAGCACTCCGGCCACCGCCAGCGCGCTTCCCACCAGCGCGGCGCCAATGACGACGGGCATACGCACCTGCCAGATAATCAGTTCGTCCGCCGGATCCCACGAACGCGCAAAATGGAACAGCCCGCTGCCGTTGAGCAGGATGCGCACAATCGTCCCGATCGGTATAGAAATCGAACCGAAGCTGACAGCCACAACTATGACGACGAGCAGCAGACAGCACAGCAATAGCAGCACGAGCGGCGCCGGAAGTCCACGCGCTCCCTGTCGCTGCACAGGCTTTTGCGCTTGATTCGGTTCAGGTTTGCGCACGGCGAGTTTCATGTCTGGTTGTTGTCCATAATGTTCGTTGAAACGTGATTCATCGTGTCCACATGCCATCCGCAGGCGAGCAATGCATTGTACGCTCCGCCGATTTATCGGCCCCTCTGGCCCGTTTTGCCGATAAATCGGCGATGCGCACAATCACTCGCGTGCCTACGGGTAGGATCACCGCCTCGTTACCTGGTTAAAGTTTGGCTCATACTATTCCCATTACGATGTTGCCGTACAATAGGCAGGCAACGGGACACCGGAATATTTGTCGGGATGAATGAGCTGGGCGATGCATTGCAGGCCCTCGACGAGGCGCGGGCCGGGCCGTCCAATCAGGTCGGTATTGATACGGTAGACCTGGCGCAGCTTAACAGCGGCGATGCTGCTCCAGTTCGGGCGTTTGTAGACGGCGGACGGGTCGCCACCGTACTGCAGCGGCTCGGTCAGGATGATGTACTGCGGGTTATCGCTGATGACAGCCTCATCCGTCACCTGCGGATAGCCCTGGCCGCCAGTATCGCTATGGAAGATGTTGATGCCATTGGCATCCTGCAAAAGCTGGTCGCCGTAGGAGCCGCCGCCGAAGACGTAGGGTTTGCCGGGCGTGCTATCGTCCAGTTCGATCATCACCTTCGGCGCGGTCGTGCCGGCTACCGTCGCTTCAATCTGCTTGATCTGCTGTTGCAACTGATTGACCAGGGCTGTCGCAGCGGCCTGGGTGAAGGTCAGACGACCAACGGTCAACATTTCCTGCAATATCTGGTCAAAGTTGGCAATGGGCAGGTCGACCACGTGCAGGCCCAGGCTGGCAAGTTGCCCATCATACTGCTTCGTCGATTCGCCATAGCTGAGTACCAGATCAGGGTGCAGGGCCACGATCTGCTCGACGTTGTATTGTGCGTTCGCGTTCGAGACTTTCGGCAGCTTCGTCAGATCAGCCGGGTAGTCGGTGTAGTAGTCAACGGCGACGACGCGGCTGTCAAGATGGAGCGCGCCGAGCATTTCGCTGGTGGTGGGTACCAGCGAGACGATACGCTGCGGGGCCGTCGAGGGAAACGTAATGGGCGTGCCATAGGCGTCGTGCGTGATGGCAAGCGTGGCAGTAGGCGTTGGCGCGACACCCGTGCTGGCTGAGGGACTCTGATTGCCGCAGGCCGCGAGTAAGAGCGTCAGCAGCAAGAGAAATACTGCCGGGAAAAGGAAAACGCGCAGACGGCTAGAGATGACAGAAGAGCGCATGTTTCTTCAACCTCCGTGTAATGTTGAACGCTCGCTGTGTCACCTCGCGTTGATGGAGATAAAGCAGGGACACAGACCGGAAGAGGCTGGTAAAACAATACTATATACACTCTTTCTGTCCCGCTGGCTTGCTCCTCTGACGCGAAGGAACGTGAGCCGGGCGACATGTGGGGCGAAGTTCCATTGCCGCTCCGCCGAACAGGTCGCCTTTACATGCACCGGGCAGGTCTCCTGACTCCTGGCTGCAAACGCTGCCTGTCCGACCTTCCCATCTCAACCCCTGAAGCCTTTTCCTCAGAAGTTCTCGACAGTGGTATGTTACCGTGTTATCCACTCATCATTATTCGTGGATTTGCACGAGGACAGGCGCTCACCAGTTACAGTAGCGCGACTGTGGCGGGCTTTCACCGCCTTCCCTATTCTGCCTGCCCATTGCGAGACAGGCCACCCGGTGCCAACAGCCATATGCTGTTCGTGGACATAGTATACGAGAGGGGAGAAGATGGTGTCAAGCATCAATACAGGCTACCTGCTCACTGTCCTTCTGGACAGTTGACAAGAAGCATAGAGAAGACGGATACTACTATTGAAAGGTTAGAAGCGAGAACTGGAAGGGCCAATGACGAAACCCTGGTAGGAGCAACTCTCACCGATTCAGTACCCGTATATGTGAAGTTCCAGCATCATATCAAGGGGTACATTTCTTTGAGGAATAAAAGGATTTTTACTAGATGGCACTCGAAAAAGATTTTTTCCGGCAGGTGATGGGCCGCTTTGCGACGGGCGTGACGGTTGTCACCGCGAAAAGCCCGAAGGGGGTAGCAGGTCTCACGGTCAACACCTTTTGCTCAGTCTCCCTCAATCCACCGCTGATCCTGGTATGTGTTGATCTCAACAGTCAGACGCTGCCATACATTCGAGAAAGCGGGGCTTACGCCGTCAACATGCTGACCGTTGAGCAGGAGCATCTTTCGCGCTGCTTCGCCACTCCCTCCCTGGAACGCTACGAGCGTTTCTGTGGGGCCGAGTATACCGAGGCTGTAACCGGCTCGCCCATTATCGTGGGCGTGTTGGCTTTTGTCGATGCGCGCGTCGTGGCCGAATATGCGGGCGGCGATCATGCGATCTTTCTGGGCGAAGTGGTGGCAATGGGAACAGAAGGACAGGTCGCCTTCGCCAACGAGCAGGACGTACAGCATGCCCCCATTCTCTTAGCGCAGAGCAATGGCGAAACAATCACCGTCGACAAACCACCCCTGGCCTACTATCGCGGCCAGTATCGTCATCTTACCAATGACTATACGAAACCCAGTCTGGCCGTAGCCTATAACGAAGAGTTTGAACGCCGATAACGATCCAGCGCAATTACCATTCATCATGCAAGGGAAAATACAGGAGCAACCGGTCGGACGAGAGGCGGCTCTTCATCGCCTGCACCAGCGCATTCGCGCCTGTCGTCTCTGCCAGCAACACGGCTATATCCCCCAGGCGCACCCTCTGGTGAGCGGGCGCGCGGACGACGCCATCATGGTCATCGGACAGGCTCCGGGCCATCGTTCCGTGGAGAAGGATCGGCCATTCAGCGGCCCCGGCGGGCGCATTCTGCAAAAATGGCTGGAACAGGCAGGCTTCCCGCCCGGCTACCTGCACGACCACTGCTATCTCACCTCGCTCACCCACTGCGACCCCGGCAAAAACCCGCGCGGCGATGGCGACCGCCGTCCCTCGCCACCCGAAATAGCCCTCTGCCGCCCCTGGCTTGAGGCGGAAATACGCCTGGTGCAGCCGCAAATCATCCTGCTGGTGGGAACTATGGCCATCGAAGCCTTTTTCGGCAAAGCGCGCCTGGAAGATGTGATCGGCACCTATCAGGAGCGAGACGGCAGATTCCTGCTCCCGCTCGCCCATCCATCAGGCGTCAGTCGCTGGCTGAATGATCCCGAACACCAGCAATTGCACCGGCAGGCATTGCAAGTGCTTGCTGAATGGCGCGTCAAGCTTGGACTGTAATGATATGCCGTAAAAAAGCTTTGACTATCGAAATATATGATAGTCAAAGCATTCTTCAATAAATGGGGTCAATTCAGAAATTTCAGATATCCTTACTTATTCGCTTCCGTTTTGCCTTCTGCGGCTGCTTTGTGCATGCGATATTCATGTACGCCCTTTTTGAGCGTTCCGAGGGCGAGCGTGGCGCAGGTGGGGCGCGTCATGACCAGTTCGCGCCCAAGCTGTTCTATCAGGTCTTCAAAGCTCATCTGCTCGACCTCTTCTGCCGTCATGCCCTGCGTGATTTCCGTTACGTAGGAAGCAGCAGCTTTGCTGATCGTGCAGCCTTCGCCCTCCCAGTTGACAGCTTCCAGCCTGCCATCCTCGCCGATGCGCGCATGCATGGTGATAATATCCGAGCAGCCAGGATTGCCGCCCGTCAGGTTGATGTTGGCATCTTCTAACGGGCCGCTATT
>Ga0209810_1001462_pt1 | contig 35418 bp, 33 predicted proteins | sample Coa_R1_7_FD_187159 | JGI IMG/M metagenome (GOLD analysis project Ga0209810, IMG submission 187159) | Surface soil microbial communities from Centralia Pennsylvania, which are recovering from an underground coalmine fire - Coalmine... | ecosystem: Environmental > Terrestrial > Soil > Unclassified... | reverse complement strand
TCGTGGGCATGGCCCTCGACGTCCGAACCGGCCAGCCCCGTCTCGGCTTCCGCACCGGAGGGCTCTCCGGCCCCGCCATCCGGCCGCTGGCGGTCTACCTCGCCCATCGGGTGGCGCAGGCGGTGCGGATCCCGGTGATCGGGATCGGGGGGATCACCTGCGCCGAGGACGCGATGGAGTTCCTGCTCGCTGGCTGCCGCGCCGTCCAGGTGGGCACCGCCACCTTCGTCGATCCCAACGCCATCGGCAAGGTGGTGGCGGGGCTGCGCCGCCGGTTCTCGGAGGGTGCCCGGCCGGCAGCGGAGGCTCCCACCGGCGGGGGCCGCCGGCGCCGCCCCGTCCGAGCCATCGCCGGTGGTCGCGTCGTCGAATGAGAGCCATCAGCGTCCGTCCGGAGCGTGGCCCGGCCGAGGGGGCGGCCGAGCGCGTCGGCCGGAACCTGCGGCCAGACCTCGTGTCCGGGAGGCGCCGGAGGCCGGCGCGACCATCGCTCGAAGCCGCCTTCGGCAGGAGCCGCGCTCCGCGTCCCGGCAGCGCGATCCCGACCGCACGGGTCTCCGTCTCCCGGGCGATCGCCGCGACCTCGGCGGCCAGCCGCTCCACCTCGGGGTCCGCGGTGCTCGCGGGCACGATCGACTTCCACCCGATCGCCTGGATGGGTCGAGCGTCGGCGGCACGACGGCGCTCCCCCGGCGGCACGCAGCGGCTCAGGGACGCAGCACCAGCTTCCCCATCGATCCTCGGCCCAGCAGGAGGCGGTGGGCGGCGGCCGCCTCGGCCAGCCCGAAGGCGCGTCCCACCGGCGGCCGGACGCGCCCCTGCCGCAGCAGCTCCACCGCCGGCGCGACCAGCTCCGCCGCCCGGTCGGGCTCGGCGCGCCGGAACTCCCCGAAGCTGAAGCACATGATGCCGACGTTGCGCCGCCGCAGCTGGCCGAACCCGGGCAGCTCGGGCGGGGTGCCCGAGGACATGCCCAGCAGCACCACCCGGCCCAGGGGCCGGGTGGCCTCCAGGGCCCGGGCGGCGGCTTCGCCCCCCACCCCGTCCACGACCACGTCCACCTCGGGGAACGGTTCCTCGTAGCCAACCGCGTGGTCGGCACCCTGGCCGCGGGCGAAGGCGCGCTTCTCCGGCGTCGAGGCCACCGCCACCACCCGGGCGGCGCCCAGCGCACGGGCTACCTGGACCGCGGCCGAGCCCAGGCCACCGGCCCCGGCCGTGACCAGCACCGACTCGCCCGGACGCAGGCGGGCGACCTCCCCCAGCGCCAACCAGGCCGTGAACGTGACCAGGGGCCAGGCCCCGGCCTGCCCCAGGTCCATCCCCTCGGCGGGGAACAGCCAGCGGCGGTCCACCGCCGCCACCTCGGCGTAGGCGCCGGCGGGGACGACCCCCAGCACCGGCCGGCCCGTCCCCACCTCCTCGCCGGCCAGCTCCAGGCCGGGCACCAGCGGAGGCGGCGCCGAGGCGTGGTAGCGCCCGGACACGGCCAGGGTGTCGGCGAAGTTCACACCCGCCGACCGCACCCGGACCAGCGCCTGGCCCTCGCCCGGCTCGGGATCTGGCACCTCCCGCAGCTCCAGCACCTCAGGGCCGCCCGTTCGAGCGGCGACGATGGCCTTCATGGGACCAGTTTGACCGAGGCCGGGAGCAAGGACGACCGGCCGGCGCCGGCCGCCCGGCGGCGGTGGATTACGATCGGAGGGTGGCTGCCGCGCGGGCGGGGGTCCGACCGGCGATGCTGTTCGACCTCGACGGGACCCTGATCGACTCCGTCTACCAGCACGTGCTGGCCTGGCGGGAGGCGCTGGCCGGGGTGGGCATCGACCTCTCCGTGTGGCGCATCCACCGCCGGATCGGGATGAGCGGGGGGCTGTTCGTCAACGCCCTGCTCCGCGAGACGGGCCGGGTGCTGGGGCCGGAGCAGATCCGCGACCTGCAGGAGGCCCACGTCCGCCACTACCTGGAGCAGCTGGCCCGGGTGAAGCCCCTGCCCGGAGCCCGGCGTCTGCTCCGCCGCCTCACCGACCTGGGCGTGCCCTGGGCGATCGCGACCAGCGGCAACCGTGCCTCCGCCCTGGCCGGGCTCGACGTCCTGGGCCTGGCACCGGAGGTGGTGGTCACCCGCGAGGAGGTCGAGCACGCCAAGCCCGACCCGGACCTCTTCCTGGCCGCGGCGGCCCGGCTCGACGTCGACATCGCCGAATCGGTGGTGATCGGCGACAGCGTCTGGGACCTGCTGGCCGCACAGCGGGCGCGGGCGCTGGGCGTGGGGCTGCTCTCGGGCGGCTACGGGCGCGAGGAGCTGGAGCGGGCGGGCGCGTACCGCGTCTACGAAGACCCGGCCGACCTGGAGCGGCACCTGGACGAGCTCGGCCTGCGCGCCGATCCCTTCCCATCGGGATCGTGAGGCCGCGGCGCCACGCGGCGGAGTGCGGCGGCACGCCTCCCCGGGCCGCGTAAGCTGGATGGGGATGTCGCGGAGGTGCGACAAGGGTTACGCCCGTGCCGGGCCGCGGCCGGGGCAGGACCGCCGGTGGCCGGACGCGGCCCGGCCCGGGCGCGATGCCCGGTCGCCCCGAGGGGGTTGGTGACGGTGACCGAGATCGGTCTGTGGTTCCTGACCGGCTACGCGATCGGCTCGGTGCCGGTGGGCCTCCTGGTCGGCTGGTTGCGAGGGATCGACATCCGGCGCTACGGCACCGGGAACATCGGGGCCTCCAACGTCTGGCGCAACCTCGGCTTCCTGCCCGCTGCGCTGGTCGGCCCCCTGACCTTCGTCCAGGGGGTGGGGCCGGCCTGGGCGGCGGGATGGCTCACCGGCTCGCCCTGGAACGTGGCCAGCGCCGCGGTGGGCTCGGTGGTGGGCTACGGCTGGTCCTTCCTGCTCCACTTCCACGGCGGCTCCGCGGTCGGGACCGCCACCGGCGCCCTGGCCGCCATCTCCCCGCCCGGACTGGTCCCCCTGCTCGGTTTCTACGTCCTGGGCGGTGCCTTGCAGCGATCGGCGCCGGGGGTGCTGCTGGGGCTGATCTCGTTCGTGGTCTACATGGTGGTCAGCCGGCGCCCGACCGAGTTGTTGGCGGCGAGCGCTCTGATCGTCGGCCTGGTGGTGCTGAAACGCCTGGACGGCGTCCTCGACGACCTCCGCACCGGCAGTCACCGGGGTCGGATCATGGCCGACCGGCTGATCTTCGACCGGCGGCCCGGCCAGCGATTGGTCGGCCCCCGAGATTGACGCCGGCCCTGGCACATCCGGCTCTGGACGCTGACCGAGGGTCCTGGGCGGCCAGGGGTCGCTCCATCGGGCGACGGAGAGCGAAGCGCCGGTCCAGGCAGCCTTCGTCGTCCACCCCCTCCCGCCGAGGCGTACCGGGCCGCTGCAGGAGCGGAAGGTGCTGACCCACCGGCAACCTACCGGCGCGGTCCGCTCATCCCGCCCCCCCTTCGATGCGATACCGACGCGGGGCGCCCCGGCGGGGGAGCTGCCGAGCGCGCCGGCCTGGACCCGATCGACGTCTCGAAGCCCGCGGCGCTCCGGAAGGCCCGCCTCGTCGAGCCGGGAGTCGAGATCGTCGGCGACCTCGAGGGGCGGCGCGACGGCCGCCGAGGCCAGCGACGGCTGGTCCACTGCCCGATCCCGCACCCCGTCCGACGTCTCACCGGCCACAGGAGGACCCCGACCACGGCGCCCACGTCGGCGGGACGGCGCCTCGGCCAGGCCGAGACGGCCGCTCGGCCATCCTCGATCCGCCGCTCGCCGGACCGCGACCACGTTCACCGGCGGGTCAGGATCGACCTCGCCGTCACCGGCGGCCGGGTGGGCGGGATGCCGTCCGTCCGCCGCGCGGTCTCGAGCTCGAGGTCGAGGAGGCGTCCCGGCCGCCCTCGACGAGCCACGCCCGGCTGCCGCGAGCGGCGATGCGGTCGGGCTGCGAGCCGCCGGCGTCGCCCGCTCCCGGGGCGAGGGGCCGCCCGTCCCACCGCCACGGCCCCCGCCGTCCTCCTCGACCGCGAGGTCATCCACCGCTGCCGGGTGGTTGCCGGGTAGCTCGGGACGATCCCCAGCTCCGGCTCGTCTTCGGTCCCCGCTCCTGTCCCATCACCGCTCGATGGCATCCATCCAGGGGGCGTCGAAGGGCCATCTGATCGACATCCGGTGGAGCCCATGGCCGGTCGGTGGGTTGGGCCCATTTTCCGTTCGGGAACGCGGCCAGGAGCAGCCGCGGTGCGCCTCGTGGTTGCCGTCGCCCCGGGTTGCCCGAGGGGCATGGGCGGCACCTCTGGGAGACGGCGCGGATGGCTCGTCCGGCGCCCCGGCCTCCCACCGACGTGTCCAGCCACCGGTCGGAGTCCGTGGGGGCGCCGTCTGCGCTCGATCCAGCCCGACCGGGCCGTAGGCGACGAGCTGGACCCTCGCCTCGACCGGGCCGGCGTCACCGCCGCGGCCGGCACGCCCCGGGCCTCCGTGCCTCCGCCACCCGGGTGTTGGCTTCGGTGGCTCAGGGTCGTGGTCCCGGGGCGTCGCCGAGCCCGGGGTCGGCCAGGCTCCGGGCATCCTCCCCGCTGGCTTCCAAGGAGGTGACCGACGCCTTCGGCGCCAGGGTGGCCTCGCCCGGTCGCAACCAGCGGCCTCGGCCGGAGAGCCGGATCACGCGCCGGCGGTGGGTCTCGTCGACCACCTCGACCCGCTCCGTCCAGTAGCTGGGGACGGACCGACCGCCCAGGTGGACCACCGCCGGACGGGGCAGACGCACCGTGAGTCCCAGCTCACGAGCGCGGGGCAGGTGCTGAGCACAGATGGGGCGCGGCCCGAAGACGGTCTCGGCCACGCCGGCCGCGCGGCGGCTGCAACCAGGGATCGGACCGGGCTTCGAGCCATGCCCTTCTCCAGGCCAGGCACGCCCGACGGCCCGGCCAGCGCAGGGCCCCTACGAAGACCCGGTGGAGGCGGCGTACCTCGCAGGCCACGCAGCATCCGCTCGTCGTCTCCAGGGGAGATCTCGCCGGCCGCGAGGCGGTGCCCAAGGATCTCCTCGGCCGGCTCTCGGCTGGCCACCGGCCGGGCCAGCCCCCCACCGCGAAGGCGATCGAGGCCGTCAGCCCGCACCACACCAGCAGCATGGGCAACGCCCGCAGTCCCCACGTCCAGACCGAGATCCCGCGTCCGCCGTACCCCATCTCACGAACGCCACGTGCCCGAACGTCCGCTTCGCCAGCCCCGCCAGGAGCGCGCCCCGCCCTCAGCGGTCTCGGGCAGGACATCCTCCAGAAGGGAGCCTACGCCGACGGTACGGTCGCCCGACCGACCCGGGCACGTCTGCGGAGCATGGACGTGCCGGCCTCCTCGCCGCGCCGGCGCCTCCAGCCAGCGGCCACGGCCAGGACGGCCCCTCCCGGCCAGGTTCAGCCATCGCTGGCCGCCAGGCGCGGCGACCGGCCGGCTTCGACCGGCCGTCTGGCGCGGACCAGCGCGTCGACGGCCCGTACCGTCCCACCTTCCCCGGCAACCGGGCGGAACACGCGCTCCGCTCGCTCGATCCGCAGGCCAGAGAGTTCGCGCACGATCTCGGCCGGGGTGAAGAGCAACTGCGGGTTGCGAGGGCCGCCCCATCCCTCGGTGGTTGAGGCGGTCGTGCCCGATCACGAGCAGCATCGCCGCCGGCGCGAGCGCGACGGCGGCCTTCTCCAGCACCCGGCGTCGCTGCGCCGAAGGCAGGTGAAGGTAGAGCCGCATCACGAGGTCGAAGGCGGCTTCAGGCGGCTGGTCGTCGAGCAGATCGGCATGGATCCAGTCGACATCGACGCCCCGCTCGGCGGCCAGCCGCCGGGCCTTGTCCAGCCCCGCTCGGCCAGCCAAACCGCGTTGCGCCCCTCGCCGCACCCGAGGCCCAACGCCCGGCCGGCCGGAAGCCCGTCCACCTCCGCGACCAGGAAGGGGGTTCGGCTCGCTCCCCCACACCGACTCCGTCGCGGAGTAACACTGATCCCAATCCCAACTCCTCATGCGGATATCGCCACCTCACCAAAATGCGATTCCGGTACGCGAGCTGCTCGAGGTCGCGGCGAACCCGGAGACAGCTTCCCGGCCTGGCCATCGGGCACCCAAGGCGGCGGCCGACGGCGCTCCGGCAGCCGGCGTGGGCGACGGTGGCCGGGCCGGGCCTCCAGGCGGCGAGCATCGGCAGGGAGTCCTGCTCGACTCGTCGCCACCGACGCGCCTCGGCACGTCACAGCAGCGCTGGCTCGTCGATCCCTTCCAACGCCCAGGTCAGGCGGGCCGACGGCGCGGCCGTCATCTCCGCTGAGGAGGCGGCCTCGGCCGCCGGCCAGGGGAGGGGTGAGGCCCGGCGCCCAGGGGCGGGGCCGAAGCCCATCCGGGCGCTCCACAAGACGATGGCGGCGTCGGCCCGGGACGGCCGCCCGGATGCAGCCGACGACGTCCGCCCCAGTCGGGGCTCACGCTCGGCGGCCATCTGCCGGATGCGGTCCGGCTCCCGCCGCGCCTCCTCCAGCCAGCGCCGAGCCGCCCGACGGTTGGCCGATCAGCCCTGGCGGCGACCTCCGACGCCCCTGCTCCGCCCGCGAGCGCGCCCCATCGACCGGCTCCGCCGCCCGCGGCTCGGCCTCGCCGCGGATGGCCTCAGCCTCTGGTCGAGCCTCCTCCAGGAGGGCGGAGCTCTCCCCCGCCAGCTGGTCGAGGGCCGCCAGCACCCGAGGCAGCTCGCCCAGCAGCTCCAGACGTGCATCGGTGGGGACGCCCACCACGCCGGTCGAGCCGCCGGGTGGAGCCTGGATGCGACCAAGCCGTTGCCGAAGGTCGCCGAGTGTCGTCTCCCAGGCCGTCAGGCTGTTCGCCGGGGGCTGCCTCCGGCAGCGCCGATGGGCCCGACCAGGGAGGGGCTTGGTGCCTGGCCGGTGGCCACGGGGCCCCCCTCTCTCGAGACCTCCCGCCGCCCCGCGCGTGGGGCCGAGGCCGGGTCGGCCCCGATGCTGGCCAGCAGGCGCTCCAGCTCGGGCCCCTCGATCGTCTCCGTCGCCAGGAGGCGCGAGGCCAGCGTCTCCAGCCGACGTCGCTGCCCCTCCAGGATCCGTCTGGCGGTCTCCTGGGCGCGCCCCAGTATCGCTGCCACCTCGACCTCGGCCCGCGCGGCCAGCTTTCGGGAGGGGCGGCCTCCCGGTGCCCCTGCCGTGCCAGCAAGGGCGGAGGCGATCGCCACCTGACCCACCTCCGGGCTCATGCCCCACCTGGCGACCATGTGCCAGGCCAGCCGGGTGGCCTCGGCGATGTCGTCCTCGGCCGCAGTGGACACGTCGCCGAAGACCAGTTCCTCGGCGACGCGGCCGCCCAGGAGGCCGGCCAGCCGGTCCGCCAGCGGGCCACGAGCCAGCAAGCGGTGCTCCTCGCCAGGGAGACCGAGCATCCAGCCGAGTTTGCGACCACGCGCGCCCAGCGACACCGCCCGCACCGGGTCGCAGCCGGGTAGGGCCCGCATCACCAGCACGTGCCCGGCCTGGTGGTAAGCGAGGACGTCCATCTGCCGGCCGGAGGGTCGCTGCACGCTACGCCGGGGGCCGGCGACGGCGCGGAGCAACGCCTCCTCCAGGTCGGCCATGGCGACGGCCCGTCGGCCGGCTTCGGCGGCGGCGATGGCGGCTTCGTTGACCAGGTTGGCCAGATCGGCGCCCGAGAACCCAGCCGTCTGCCGGGCGAGGGCCTCCAGATCCACCTCCGCGGCCAGCGGTTTGCCCCGGGTATGGACGGCCAGGATCTCGCGCCGGCCCTCGACGTCGGGTAGGTCGACCTGGATCCGACGGTCGAACCGACCCGGTCTCAGCAAGGCGGGGTCGAGCACGTCGGGGCGATTGGTGGCCGCGATCACGATCAGGCCGGCTCCGGTGCCGAAGCCGTCCATCTCGACCAGCAGCTGGTTCAAGGTCTGGTCGCGCTCACCGCCATCGGCGCCGGCGGACCGCTGCCGCCGTCGGCCCAGGGCGTCGATCTCGTCGATGAAGACGATGCAGGGCGCGCACTCTCGGGCTTGGGCGAAGAGCGCCCGTACCCGGGCCGCCCCCAACCCGACGTACATCTCCACGAACCCCGGGCCGGAGGCGGTGAGGAAGGGCACCCCAGCCTGCCCGGCTACCGCCCGGGCCAGTAGCGTCTTGCCGGTGCCGGGCGGGCCGACCAGCAGGACCCCGCGGGGCACACGGGCCCCCACCGAGGTGAACCGCTCCGGCGAGCGCAGGAACTCGACGACCTCCTCCAGCTCCCGTTTCGCCTCCTCCGCCCCGGCCACCTGGCCGAAGGTCACTCGGGAGGTCTCCGGCCGAGCCGGCCGGGCCGGGGAGGTGACGACAAGGCTTCCCGGATCGCCGCCCCGGAGCCGGGCGAGCACGAAGAAGCCCAGCAAGACCACGAAGATCACCGGGAAGGCCGAGCCCAGCAACCACCGGGAGACGCTCTCCAGGCCGGAGTCCTGGAAGCTCACCTGCACCCCCTCGCCGGCCAGCTGCTGGGCGAGGCGGTCGGTGCTGGAGGGGAGCACGATCCGGTGGCTCCGCCCCTGCCGATCCACGGCCAGGCCGATGTCGCCGGAGATGGTCAGGTCGCGAACCCGTCCGGCCTGCGCCTGGTGCAGCAGCTGGGCGTAGGACCAGGTGTCCGGAACCTGGTCGCTCTGGGGCTGCTCGGCCAGCCACCCTACCCCGGCCACCGTCAGCAAACCCAGCAGGCAGACCATGACCAGGGTCAGCAGCCCCCGCTGGCCCTCGCTCACGACCGCCGTGGGGTCGGTCCGGCCTGCCCCTCGGCGGCCGAACGCAGGCGGGAGGAGCGGGAGCTGATCCCGGCTCCGACCGGCTCCGTCCTCATTCCGAGCCCAGGCTAGGAGGGGCTCGGGGACGCCTCCAGGGCCGAGCGACGGGCCTTTCGGCTCCGTTCGGTTGCCGTTCGGCCCCGGTCGTCGGGGAGCATCGACCGGACCTGCCGGGACGTCGAGGCCGAGGACGGCCATGGCCCAGTCGACCCTGGACAGCGGCGCCGTCGAGGCCGACCATGGTCGGGGTGACGGGGGCATGAAGGTCATCACCTGGAACGTGAACTCGATCCGGATGCGGCTGGGACGCGTTCGGGCGCTGCTCCTCCGCCACCGCCCGGACGTGCTCGCCCTCCAGGAGGTGAAGGTCCCGGCCGCCCTCTTCCCCGCCGCCGAGATCGAGGATCTGGGCTACCGGGCGGCGGTGTTCGGCCAGGCCGGCCGGAACGGCGTCGCCCTGCTCTCACCGCATCCCCTGGAGACGGTGGAGCGAGGCTTCCCCGGCGACCCCGTCCCGGAGCAGGCCCGGGTGATCGCCGCCACCGTCGAGGGAGTGCGCGTGGTCGACGTGTACGTGGTCAACGGGCAGGCGGTGGGCACGCCCGAGTACGAGATCAAGCTCCGCTGGCTGGAGGCGTTCGCCGAGTGGCTACGTGCCGAGCACCGGCCCGAGGAGCCGTTGCTGCTGGTGGGGGACTTCAACGTCACGCCCGACGACCGCGACGTGCACGACCCGGAGCGATGGCGAGGCCGGAACCTCTGCAGCGGGCCGGAGCGGGAGCGACTGCGGGCCCTGCTGGACTGGGGGCTGATCGACCTCCTGCGCCTGCGCCAGGCCGGCCCCGGTCCCTTCACCTGGTGGGACTACCGGGAGGGAGCCTTCCACCGAGGATGGGGCCTGCGCCTGGACCTCGCCCTCGGCACCCGCCCCGTGGCCGAGCGCTGCCTGGAGGTGACGGTCGATCGCGACGAGCGCCGGCCCACCTCCGGCGAGGGGAAGCCCAGCGACCACGCCCCGGTGATCGTCGTCCTGCGCTGACCGGAGTCCGACCCGGAGGAGCCGGCGACCGGACGCCGACCTAGCCCGACGTGCGGCGGCGCTGCTGCCGGTACATCTCCTCGATCTCCCGGACGGTGGTGGCGTCCTCCGGCCGCTTGTCCGCGGAGCGGAAGGAGACGATCCGGGGGAAACGCAGGGCGAAACCGGGACCGTCGCCGACCTTGCCGCAGGTGTGCACCGGGCTGCGGGTGATCTCGTCCGCCCTGACCTCGGCCACCAGGGCGGGCTGGAGCCAGACGTCGGGGACCAGGAGCGAGTCGACCCGGGCCGGCCGGTGGTCCACGCGCAGCGCGTCCCCGCGCCGGTGGACCTCCCGCCACCCGGCGTCGGACAGCCCGGTCCCGATCCTGGTCACGGTCACGAACAGGTCCCGATCGGGGTCGTAGACCCCGGCCAGCAGCGCGCCCGCGCCCAGCCCGGCCCGCTTGCCCCTGCCGTGGTAGTAGCCCAGGAGCACGACGTCGACCGTGTCCGTGAGCTGGCCGCTGCTGCTGCGCTTCAGCTTCACCCAGTTGAAGTTGCGGGCGCCGGCCTGGTAGGGCGAGTCGAGCCGCTTCGCCACCACCCCCTCCAGCCCCCGGCTGATGTTGTCCAGCAGCTCCCGGGTCAACACCTCCACCGAGTCGGTCACGGTCAGCGGCGCCGGCAGCAGGACCTCGGAGCCCCGGACCACCTGGCGGAGGAGACGGTACCGGCGCTCGTACGGGAGCGGGGTCAGATCGGTTCGGCCGCGGTACATGACGTCGAAGACGAAGGCGCGCAGGGGGAGCTCCCCGGCCAGCTCCTCGATCCCGTGCTTCCGTCGCCGCCGGGCCGTCATCTGGAAGGGCAGGTACTCCTCGGAGGCGGGGTTGTAGCCGATGGCCTCGCCGTCCAGGATCACCCGCTTCGCGGCCAGCTCGCCGGCGGCGGCCACCAGCTCGGGGAACATCGGGGTCAGGTCCTCCAGGTTGCGGGAGAAGATCCGTACCTCCTCCGCGTCCCGGTGGATCTGGACCCGAAAGCCGTCGTACTTGGGCTGGACGCCCACCCGCCCCAGCTTCGCGATCACCGCAGCCGGGTCGGGGAGGCGCTCGGCGAGCTGACAGCGGAGCGGCCGGCCGACCTCGATCCGAAGTCCCTCGACGCCGCTCTCGCCCTCAGTCCAGAGGGTCCGGGCGATCAGCCCCAGGTCGGAGGTGCGGTTGTAGGCCGCCTCCAGCAGCGGCCGTAGGGAGCCGTCGCCCCGCCGGGCCAGCGAGAGCCCGTCCAGGACGGTGGCGTCGCCCACGCCCAGCCGCAGCCGTCCCAGGACGATGCGGACCAGGTGCTTGACCGAGGTCGGGTCGAGCCTGCACAGCAGGTCGACGAGCAGCTCCAGCCGTCTGCGCACCGCTCCCTTCCCCCGAACGGTGGCGATCTCCATCAGCCGCTGGTGGACGAGAACCACCGGGAGCGGCTCGCCCGGCCGGCCTCGAGCCAGCTCCCCCGCCACCAGGCCCAGGTCGCCCCGCCGGCGGTAGCGGTCGTGGAGCCGGTCGGCGGGTGCCCCATAGGCCCGGGCCAGCGCTGCCAGCACCAGCTTCTCCCCCAGGCCGATCTCGACCGGGACGAAGAAGGGGGCGAGGCGGCCCTGGACGAGATACGTGGCGGGGCCGATGTCGTCCGCGGAGCAGGCCGCGTAGAGGTCGGCCAGGTTCCGCACCAGCCGATGACGGCTGCTCGTGGCCTCCAGCCGGTCGAGGCGAAGGGCCAGGTCGGGGAAGGTCATCGACGTCCGCGTCCCAGGTACCACCAGGCCACGCTACCGGAGCCGGAGACGAGATCGGGAGGCGCGACCGGCAGACCCTTCCCGACCCAACGACGGCCCACCGGCGTGGAGACGGCGAGGCCCGGGCCTCGGTCGCGATCTGCGTCGTCTCGCCACCGGCAGCATCGCCGGTGCGGGATGGAGGTAGGACGGCAAACGTCCCGGAAGGGTTGGCCGCAGGACGACGCCGGTCGACGAGTGCCGAGCGTGACCGCGTCCGGCCCGTCCGTTCCGGACCTTCGGCGGTATGGCGGCGGAGGGGACGAACCCATGATGGAGGCGTGATCCAGCCGACGATCGCGACACGCGGGCTGAGGCGGCACTTCCGCGAGCTGGAGGCAGTCCGGGGCATCGACCTGGAGGTGGGACGGGGCGAGGGGTTCGGCTTCCTGGGCCCCAACGGGGCAGGGAAATCGACCACCATCGGCACGCTCTGCACCCTGATCAGGCCGACCGACGGCGAGGCCTGGGTCGCCGGCTTCGACGTTCGCCGCCGGCCGGATCAAGTCCGGGCGCGCATTGGCCTCGTCTTCCAGGACCCGTCGCTGGACGACCAGCTGACCGCGCGAGAACCTGCGTCTGCACGCCTTCATCTACGACCTCCCTTCCCGGGCCGTGCGCGGTCGCATCGAGGAGGTCCTGCACCTGGTCGAGCTGACCGACCGCGCGGACTCCCTGGTCCGCACCTTCTCGAGCGGGATGAGACGGCGACTGGAGATCGCCCGGGGGATCCTGCACCAGCCCCAGGTGCTCTTCCTGGACGAGCCCACGCTGGGCCTCGATCCCCAGACCCGCAGCCATATCTGGGACTACAGGATCGCCATGAACATCCCGGCGCGCGCTCCCCTACCGACTTGCCGTACTGCCGCTGAACGGCGCGATCGGACAGCTTCTCGGTCTTGATGATCCGGCCCATCGCCAGGATGTGGTTGGCCAGTCGGCCATGCAGCAGCTTGCGATGGGCGGCCTCCCGGCGGAGGAGATCGCCCAACTCGTCTTGCGTTTGGCCTTGACGGCGCGACCCCACCCAGCGCTTCGGACCGGGTTTGATCCGCCCGTCGGGTAGGTCGTTGTCGAGGTGGTTCGCTCGGCGCTGACGGTCCAGCCTGCGCTGGAGCCCGCGGATCGTCCGGTGCTTGCGGACGATCTCTTCGCCAAACGGTTCAAGCCAGGCCGCTCCCTCCCCAACGACCGCTATGGTGGAGGGGCCGATGTCCAGACCCACCTCGCCCTCGCCGACCCGATGGTACGGCTTGCGATACGGAACCCCCTCCCGACCAGTTGCGCGTCGTACCGGTCCCGGCCGCCAAGCTTGCGACGCACGAGTCGCACGTAGCTGGAGCTGATCCCGCTGGTGCTCTGCCTGGGCCTGGGCCTGGCCCTGGCCGGGCTGGGCGTGGCCGTGGCCGTGGCCGCGAGCATGCGCTCGATGCAGGGCTTCCAGGCGGTCGTGAACTTCCCGATGATGCCGATGTTCTTCCTCTCCGGCGCCCTCTTCCCGCTCCAGGGATTGCCTGCCTGGCTGATGGTGCTCACCCGGCTGGACCCGGCCACCTATGGCATCGCCCCCATCCGCAAGGTGGTCCTGGTAGGGGCGGGAGCACCCGAGAGCGCGGTCAACGGCCTCGGCCTGACGCTGTTCGGACAGCAGCTCGCCATCCCGGTGGAAGCCGGCATCACGCTCCTCTTCGGGATCACCCTGGTAGGGCTCGGCGTCCTCAGTCTCCACCGCCTCGAGTGAGTCGGCGATCGGCGAGGTGGACCGACCGGAGCCCCGACGGGGCGTGTCGGGCAGCAGGTCCCCGCGAGGGCGAGACCTTCGACCCTGCCGGGCCGGGCCGGGGCCGGACAAGCTAGACGCAGAGACCGCACCGACCCGCGGACCGCCGGCGCGGCCGACGCCACGCCGGACCCGCTTGAAGCAAAGGAGGGTCGTGACATGGCCATGACCGTCTGGCAGGAGATGAGCGACCTGGAGCGTCGCATGGACGAGCTGCTCAGCGCCTGGGCGCCGCGCTGGGCGTTGCCCGCCTTCTCCCGGCTCGGCGTGGGAATGCGCGGCTTCTACCTCCCCCCGATGGACGCCTACGAGCGTGACGGCAACCTGGTGGTCTCGATCGAGCTACCGGGCATCGACCCCAAGCAGGACGTGCAGGTGCTCCTGGAGGGGAATGAGCTGGTCGTCAGGGGCGAGCGCCACCAGCGCCGGGAGGTGGAGGAGGCCGGCTACCGGCGCCAGGAGCGCTGCTATGGTCGGTTCGAGCGGCGGCTCCCGGTTCCCGAGGGAACTCAGGAGTCCGCCATCCAGGCTCGCTACGACCGCGGCGTGCTGGAGGTCACGGTCAAGGGCGCCGGGCGTCGTGCGGCGAGCGAGGCCAAGCAGATCCCGGTGACGGTTGCCCAAGGCTAGGTCACGGGCACGGCCGCCGGCACCGGCGGTCGTGCCCACGCCTGCCGGCCAGGAGTCGACGGAGCCATGGAGGTGCACGTGACCGGCGCCCGAGGGCCGGCGCGCGTGCCCGGGGGCATGGGCGGCATGGAGCCTGGCAGCGGATCGGTCACTCCGTACCGCGACGAGACGGACGAGGTCATCGCCTCCGCTCAGCGCTCCCACGGGCTCCGCTCGGGGCGTCGTCCGCCTCGGGGGCGAGGCCTCGAGAGCCGACCGCGCCCGGCAACTGGCCGGGCGCGTACCCACCCTGATCGCCATGCGACCGGCTGGCCTCATCAGCTGCTCCGGCTCCTCCGGGCGGGATCGCCACCCCACCCGGGCGAGCCATCCCGGTCCCCACCGGCCGAAGCGGAGCACGCCACTCCCGCCGACGAGGGCGCCCAGCCGGCCTCGGTTGGGGCGCGGAGCCACCTCGGCAGCACTTCTCCTGAGGCGCCACCGGTCGAGGGGACCTTACCCCTGCATGAGGAGTGACGAGCATGGCCTGCCTGGAGAAGCTGGAGCGCTACCTGCGCGAGCACCGGGTACCCTACCGCATCGAGCGACACCGGGCTGCCTTCACCGCCCAGGAGATCGCCGCCGCCGAGCACGTCCCAGGGCGACGCTTCGCCAAGGTGGTGATGGCCCAGGCCGATGGAGAGCTGATCATGCTGACCGTGCCCGCCCCCTACCTGGTGGACACCGACCTGCTGAGCGCGGTCGTGGGCAAGCCCGCGCGGCTGGCCGAGGAAGCAGAGTTCGCTCCCCGGTTCCCGGACTGCGAGCCGGGGGCGATGCCGGCCTTCGGCAACCTGTACGGCATCCCCGTCCTGGCCGAGACCGATCTGGCCACCGATGCCCCCATCGTCATGCAGGCCGGCGACCACCGGGTCACGGTCGAGCTGGCCTACCGGGACTGGGAGCGGCTGGTCCAGCCCACCGTCGCCCACTTCTCCCACCCCTCGTCCGGCTGAGTCCGGCCCGGCCGGGCGCGCGCGTCGGCCACCGCTCCGGGCGGCTGACGAGCGGGAGGGAGCGACGGCTACCCCGGCCGTCCGCCGGCGATCGAGTCCAGCAGCCGGCGCAGGCTACGATGCAGGTCGACCCCCTCGATCCTGCGCTCGGCGCGGCCCCGGAGCGCCACGGCCGCCCGGGCCCGGGGGCTGAGCAGCCGCTCCAGCTCGGCCCGGGCCTCGGGTGGGCCGGCCAGGACCAGGCGTCGATGGAAGCCCCGGTCCAGCAGCCGTTCCACGGCCCGAGCGGCGCTCGCCAGGTTGGCCCGCGCCTGCTCGTCCTCGTGCCGCTGGAAGTCGGCCGCCGACCAGCCCCCCTGCCGGTGGCGGCTGACCTCGATGCCTTCGAGGTTCAACAGCTCCTCGGTCTGGTCCAGCACCGCCGAGAAGACACGCGCGCCTTCTTTGTCGACCACCACGATCAGCGTCGGTGGGCGTCGCTCCAGCTGGGCTCGGATGGGCTCGAGATCGAACCAGCCCGCCCAGGCCAGCCGGGGCGGAACCGGCTCGGGCAGCCGCCACAGCTGGAAGATGCCCAGCGACCGGCAGGAGAAAACGGCCAGCCCCGGGCACTCGAAGTGACGCTGCTCCAGCTCGGCGATCACCCCCTCCAGCTCCTCGGCCAGATCCCCAGGCGGGTTCTCGAACTCGGCCTCGGCCACCTGGCCGACCAGGGCCCGCCAGTTGGGACGCCCACTGGGCAAGGGGAGGTAGAGGGACAGCACCGGGCGCCCGAAGACGGCCGCCTCCAGCCCGGCGAACGGATCGATGGTGTCCTCGTCGCTCCCTCGTGGCATGGCCTCAGGCTGGCACGGGGGCCGCCATCTCGGACAGGGCCGATGGCCACTCCGGATGCAGGCCGGTGGCCGCTGGCCCTACCGGCTCAAGCGCGCACCAGGGCCCGCCGGGTGCGCCGCCGCAGCTGCCGCAGGGCCGGGGTGACCTCGACCATGGGCGGCCGCGGCCGGACCAAGGCCACGGCCGGTGGAGGCAGGACCGCTAGGTCGGCCTCGAAGCGTGCCCTGGCCGCGGCCACCGTCTCGCTCCGCTGCAGGCGTCGGCCTCCGCGCATGACGGGCTCCAGGAGGGGCACCGTGCCCGGTGGTGGCGACTCGTCGCGCAGGCCTACCCGGTCCCGCAGGCGGTCCCGGAACACCTGCTTCGGCCCCGGCCAGGTGGCCTTCCCGGGGGAGAGCTTCATCACCGGTCGCTCCCCCAGCTGCACCAGCTTGTAGGCGGTGTCCAGGAAGGGCTCGTCGGCCGACACTCCCATGCGCGTCCCCACCCCGAAGGCGTCGATGGGGGCGCCTTCCCGCACCAGGGCGGCGATGGCGTGCTCGTCCAGGCCGCCGCTGGCCAGCACCGAGACCTCACCCAGGCCGGCGGCGTCGAGCAGGGCTCGCGCCTCGCGGGCCAGGCGAGCAAGGTCGCCGCTGTCCAGCCGGATGCCGGCCGCCCGGCGCACCCGTCCCGAGCGCAGCAGCCGGATCAGGGTGCGCACGCCCTCCAGGGTGTCGTAGGTGTCGACCAGGAACACGGCCGGGCTCGGGAAGTCCTGGGCGAAGGCGGCGAAGGCCTCGGCCTCGTTGGCGAAGGCCTCGATGTAGGAGTGAGCCATGGTGCCGGCCGCGGTCAGCCCGTGGCGCCGGGCGGCCTCGACGTTGCTGGTGGCGCTGAAGCCGGCCACGGCGCTGGCGCGGGCCACGGCCAGCCCCGCCTCCACCCCCTGGGTGCGCCGGAAGGAGAAGTCGACCAGGGTGCGGCCGTCGGCGGCCAGGTAGCAGCGAGCCGCCTTGGAGGCGATCGTGGTCTGGAAGGTGAGGTGGTTGAGGAGCAGGGTCTCCACCAGCTGGGCCTCGGCGATGGGCGCCGTCACCTCCAACAGCGGCTCGCCCGCGAACACGATCCTGCCCTCGGGCACGGCCCAGACGTCGCCGCGGAACCGGAGGCGGCGGAACCGCTCCAGGTCGGCAGCGGGGAACCCGAGCTGGGCCAGGTAGGCGAGTTCGTCCTCGGCGAAGCCGAACGCCTCCAGATCGTCCAGGCAGTCCTCCAGCCCGCAGGCCACCAGGAAGCCCCGGGAGGTCGGCAGCCGGCGGACGAAGAGGCTGAAGGTGGCAGGCCCGACCATGCCCCGACGCAGATAGCTGGCGGCCATGCGCAGCTCGTACAGGTCGGTGAGCAGCCCTCCACCCCCGACCGTGGGGCGCCTCCCGCCGGCCTCAGCGGCCCGCTCCCCGACCGCTCCTCTGCGACCGGCCCCTCCCGGGCGGATGGCGGTCACCCCTCGTTCGTTCGGTTGCCGACCTCGTCCACGTCCGGAGGCGGCTCAGGCGGCCAACCTCCCGCCGCCGGCGTCGGCTCCAGTTCGATGGGGGGACCGGTCCCGATCGCGACCAGGGTGCCGGGAGAGAGGGCCACGGCGGCGATGGGCCGGCCCCTGGCCCCCCGACGGACCACGACCATCCCCTCCTCCACCTCCAGCCAGCTTCCACCCGGCAGCAGGTAAGTTCGGCCAGCGGCCACCACGTACGCGTTCCCGCCGGCCTCCGCCTCCTCGCTCACACCGATCACCTCCTGGATCAGCACCCTAGGCATGGCCCTCACCGCCGGCCAGAGCCGATCGACCCGCGCCTCCCGGGACCGCGGGGGCGCCCGGGTCGCCGCCCCGACCGGCCGCGGTCCGGTCCCGAGGTGGCGTTGCGTCTCCGGGCCGACCCCGCCCGGCGCCCGACGCCGGGCCGCCGTGCCCGGATCAGACCAGGAGGCGACGCGAGCATGCGAGTCAGCGAGCCGATGCGGCCACCGCTGCTGGAGGCCCGGCCCGAGGAGTACCTCGCTCATGCGGCCACCGGGATGCGGAACCGAGACATCGGCTCCTTGGTGGTGGCCGAGGGGGGACGGCGATCGGCATCTCACCGAGCGGGACCTGCTGCGCGCCATGGCCGACGGTCCGGCATCACGGGCGGCGAGCGTGACCGGGTACCCGTCGGTGAGCCCGGTGCCGCCCGAGCCCGAGACCGACGTCGCCGAGGCGGCCGCTTCCATGGTGGAGCACGGGTGGAGCACGGCCTCCGCCACCTCCCCGTGATCCGAGGTCATCTCCTGGTGGGCCCGATCTCCGCCCCGACCTGCCGGTGGCCCGAGCCTGGAGGCGCGGTCTCACCGGGCTCGGCCGACCGCTCCCGGTGAGGTCGGCGAAGACGGGCCCACCGCTCGATCGGTGGGCCGGTGCCGGGATCGAGCCCACCGGAGGGTCAGGACCGGACCGGCGCCGGCGTCCCCTCGGGCGTCCAGCGCTCGGCCAGGGCCTCGAAGAGGGCGGGCATGGTCGTGTACTCGAGCTCGTCCAACCCCGCCCGGTGGGGCTCGAAGGGGCCGGTCCGGCGCAGGTGGTCGGCCAGCTCCAGAGCCATCTGCCGGGCCCGGTCGAAGCCAGGGTCGGCGAACAGGTCGCGAGGGCCGATCAGGCGGCCGTCGGTGACCTGGTAGCCGATGGCCACGATCCGGGGCGGACCGTCGAACCGGCTCGGGGTCGCGTCCGCGATGCCGCAGGGCATGAGCGGGCCGAAGTGCGAACCTCGCATCCAGCCTCCGACCAGGTGGGGAAGGGCGAAGGGCTCGAGCACCTCGCCCACCGCCGGGAGCCCGCTCTGAGCTCGCACCGCCAGCACCGGGTCGTCCTTGCCCACGTACCGGCCCGCGATCAGCGACAGCCGCTGGACCGAGGTCGCCGCCGCCACCGTGTCGAGGGCCCGTGAGCGCACCTGCCTGACCACGAAGCGATGGGGCGCTCCGATCAGCATGAGCAGGTCGTAGTACTCCTCCGGGGTCACCAGGGTCAGGTGGCGCGACCGCTTCAGGTCCAGCACCTCGAAGGCGAAGCCGGCGTGCATCTTGGTGTCGATGACCAGGCCGGGGGAGGAGAAGGGATCGGCGAACATCCGGGCCAGCGGGTAGTTGAACGCCCCTGGCTCGGTCTTGTCGGCCAGGAACACGACGACCGGCTCGCTCGGCCGCTCTTCGAACGTCATCTCCGCGTAACCGGGGCCGAGGCCGCGGAGGTTGCCGCTGAAGGCGTCGCCGAGCAGGTCCTGGCCGGCCCCATACAGGCCCAACTTGCGGGCCACCCCGGTCGTGGCCTCGAAGACCTCCCAGGCCAGGCCGTGCACGACCTGGCTCTCGGTCCCGTGGGTGTGGGTCATGATCAGGGCCAGGTCGTCCCCGACCCGGTTGACCTGCCCGTCTCGGAGCCGGCCGTCCTCGACCGCCGCCTTCAGGGCGCGGGAGGCGGTGGCCAGCAGGTCGGGATGGACGTCGCCGTGACCGACGTACCCGCCGGTGTCGGCCTTGATGATGGACAGGGTGATCTCCATGGTCTCCGTCCTCGATCTCGGCATCTACGGTCTCTCGGGTGTCGCCGCCGGGCGGCGCCGACGTTTCGATCCTGGGCCGAGACCGGGATCGTCACCAGAGGCTCAGGACCCGGGATCGAGGGGCGGCTCGGCCCCGGTCGGCGCACCGGCCGACGGATCGGAGGACCTTCGCTTCCGGTGGCCGGTCGGACCCGGCCGGGCCGCCGGCCGTACTGCCACCGAGATCGTGCGCTCGGCCGTCGAGTGAGGGTGAGCCCCGCCGGTCCCGGCACCGGCGGCCCGGAGCCGGGTCAGACGGTTCAGCTCCCGAGCCGGATCCAGCTTCCCTTCGGCCGGAGGCGTCGCCCGACCGCGGCGACCAGGAGCAGGATCAGGGCCAGGCCGGCGAGGCTGGCCCTGGTCCCCCAGGCCACCGACCCCGGTCGGTAGCTCAGGGTCACCAGGTGGTCGCCGGCGGGTACCACCACGGCCATGAACTTCACGTCCGCGGGGTGGACGGCGGCCGGGCGGCCGTCCACCTCGGCCTGCCAGCCGGGGGCGTAGGACTGGAGGACGACCACCGCCTCGCGTCCGGGCAGCCGGGCGTCGAGGCGCAGCTCGCCGGCCCGCTCCGAGAGCACCGTCACCCGGCCGGCGGGCAACGACGAGCGCTGGGCCTCCGCGCCCTCCAGCACCGGCGGCCCCTCCGGCCCCAGGTGGAGCAGCGTGGCCCGGTCCGGCCCCGATCCGGAGGCCGCCACCCAGGTCGGCGCCGCCCAGGCCAGAGGTCTGGGGTCGGGCACCGCTGCCACCGTCACCCCCTCCGCGCGCAGCTCCGGCACCGTGCCCGGCACCACCCCTGGCCCGACCACGTAGCGCACCCCGGCCAGCCGCAGCCAGCCCACGCCCGGCGTCTCCAGCAGGGTGCCGGTGAGCCGGTCCTGGTAGCGGGGGTCCGCCGCCGACCAGAAGAGCCGACTGCGGACGTCGAAGGCGATGTCGTAGGTACGCACGTCCCGGAGGCCGTAGAGGGTGGCCGTGTCCGGCACCAGGGTGACGTCGATGCCAGCCACGGGGCCGCCGTGCTCGCGCAGCCAGGTGGTGACGGCCGTGGCCGGAGGGACCTCATGGGGCGAGACCAGGGGCTGGTAGTGGAAGGAGAAGACCCAGCCCTCGATCAGGGCCAGGACGCCGACCGCCAGCGCCGCCGGCCTCCCCGCCCCACCTCCCAAGCCGGCCAGGATCGCCGCCAGCGCCCCCACCAGGGCCAGCCCCGACATCAGGATCCAGAAGGCCAGGAGGCCGTGGGGCAGGCGGGGGAGGAGGCCGGGATGGTCAGCCCAGGTCCCGCCGTGGACGGCGATCAGGCCGGCGCCCGCTGCCAGGGCCAGGACGGCCAGCCCGGCCAGGGCCAGCCCCGGCCCGGCCGGACCCCGCCACCGGGGCCGGGCCGATCGGAGCAGCAGGTCCACCCCGAACCCGGCCAGGGCCGCCACCAGGAAGCAGAGCAGCACCAGCATGCGGCTGTTGTTGGCGAGGGCCAGGCCCGGGACGCGGGCGGCCAGGCCGGAGAGGGGACCGTACACCACCCCGGCCGCCACCAGCCCGGGCAGCACCAGGGCCAGGGCCCGTGAGCCCTGCCGGCGGGCCTGGTCGACCAGGCCCAGCGGGGCCAGGCAGAGGGCGGTGACCCCGGCGTAGCCCACCGCCTCGTTGTAGTTGGGCGACCAGCCGGGGCGGCCGTCCAGGGCGGGGTTGCCGTGCAGGTTGGGGACCAGCCAGCTCCACAGGGTGGAGGGGTCGAGATGGCTCCCTCCCACCTGGAGCCGGGCCCGATCCAGGGCCACGGTGGTGTGCGGCAGCTCGGCGAGGAAGGGCAGCAGCTGCACCCCGGCCAGGAGCGTGCCCAGGACCGCCCCCGCCACCAGCCCGAACAGGGTCGAGAGGCTCCGGGGGCCGGTCAGCCAGCGGGCCGCGACGTAGAGGCCCAGGCCCACCCCGAGGTGCAGGGAGGTCTCCGCGTGGCCGCCCAGGAACTGGAGGCCCACCGCCACCGCCAGCGCCGCCGTGGCCAGGAGGCCACCGCCCGAGAGCACCCACTCCCCGGCCGCGAAGGCCCAGGGCAGGAGGCTGGCCACGGCCGACTGCGGCCAGGCCAGCCAGACCACCATGAAGCTGCTGCTGGCGTAGGCGATGCCGCCCACCAGGGCGGACAAGCCCCGGGTGCCCGAGGCCCGGAGATAGACGGCCAGGCCCAGACCGGCCACCCAGAGCTTGGCCAGCATGGCCAAGCTCAACCCCCTCGCCGGCGAGAAGGGGAGGGCGAGCCAGGTGAAGGGCGAGAAGGGCGCCGACTGATCGTTGGCCAGCAGCGGCTTGCCGGAGAGCGCATCGGGGTCCCAGAGCGGGAGGCGCCCGCTCCGGAAGGCCCGGGCCACCAGCTCCTGCCAGGGGAGGAACTGCTGGACGGGGTCCCCGACCAGGACGTTGGCCGGCCGCCGGGCGTCGGGGAGGCCGCTCCAGGGCGGGAAGCGGTAGAGGGTGTCGCCCCCCAGCAGCACCCGGTGGCCGTCCAGGACCGGCCACCAGGTCACCAGGAACAGCGCCGCCGAGGCCGCCAGCAGGAGCCAGAGGCCGGTCGGGACCCGGTGCGGGCGGAAGGACGTCACCGGCACCGCGGCCCCCGGCGCTCCGCTCCCGGGCCGGGAGCGGGCACCTCCACCACCGGCCCATCCCCTCCGACCCACCGGACCCCGCGCCTCACCGGGCACCCTGCCCGCCCGCACTCAAGCTCAGCCATGATCATGCGTCTGGAGGAGCGAACCGAATCTCCGCCGTCCGCCACCGATGGTCGGCGATGGGCCCGATCGGCCTCGACCCGACCTCGTTCGGCTCGACGATCGTACCTCGCCCGGCACCGGTGTCGATCTACGGCCGAGGGCGCGGCCGGCGCCCGAGCTCGCCGGCCCCGGGCTCGTACTCCAGCTCGTGGTCCTGGCGGGAGCGGTCGGGGAGGAGCAGCAGCGCGACCAGGCTCAGGGCCGAGCAGCCGACCACGTAGAGGGCGATGGGGCCGGAGCTGCGGTAGGTGGCGAGCAGGTAGGTGGCGATCAGCGGCGCCGGCCCACCGGCGACGATGGCGGCCAGATTGTAGCCGACCGAGGCGCCGCTGTAGCGCAGCCGGCTGGTGAACGTCTCCGCGATCAGCGCCCCGACCGTGGCGAACATGACCGCGAAGGGCACCGCGACCATCACTGCCGCCACCAGGATCAGGGTGGGGAGGCGGGTGTCGAAGAGCAGGTAGTAGGGGTAGGCGCAGAGGCCCATCAGCACCACGCCGGTCAGGTACACGGGCTTGCGCCCGGCCCGGTCCGAGAGGTGGCCGGCGATCGGGTAGACGACGGTGGCGGCCAGGCTGCCGAAGATGACCACGAAGAGCAGGAAGCCCGGGTCCAGGTGCAGGTGCTCGGTGCCGTAGACGAGCACGAACGAGGTGAAGAGGTAGACGGGGCCCTGCTCGGCCACCACCACCAGGGCGCTCAGCACGACCTCGGCCGGGTGCCGGGCGAGCACGGTCAGCACCGGGGCGCGCTCGACCCGTCGCTCCTCGAGGAGGCGGACGAAGGCCGGGGTCTCCATCACCCCCAGCCGGAGGTAGAGGCCGACCAGCACCAGGACCAGGCTGAGCAGGAAGGGCACCCGCCAGGCCCAGGTCAGGAACTGGTGGGGGAAGAGCACGTCCATGAGCACGAGCACGCCCGGCGCCAGCACGCCGCCGCCCAGCGAGGCCCCCAGCTGGGGCCAGCTCGTGACCAGGCCCCGCCGCCCGCTCTGCCCCCACTCCATGGAGAGCAGGATGCCGCCCCCCCATTCCCCGCCTACCCCGATCCCCTGGAGGATGCGCAGCATCGCCAGCAGGACGCCGGCCCAGATCCCGATGGCGCGGTCGTCGGGGAGGACGCCGATGGCGGCGCTGGCCAGCCCCATGGTCAGCAGGGTCGCGACCAGGGTCGACTTGCGCCCCACCCGATCGCCGAAGTGGCCGAAGATGAGGCCGCCCAGGGGACGGGCGACGAAACCGACGAACTGGGTGGTGAAGGCGATCAGGATGCCGGTCAGGGGGTGGTTGGAGGGGAAGAACAGCGGGCCGAAGACGAGGGGGGCGGCGCTGCTGTAGAGGAGGAAGTCGTACCACTCGATGGTGCTCCCCACCGTGGACGCGACCACCGCCCGAACCAGCTGGCGGCGCCGCCTGACGTCCACGGCACCGACCCGTGCCACCGACACCGCTCGTTCGCTCTCCCTCCGAAGGCACGGGCCGCGGGGCCGTGCCGCCGACGGGGCCATTCAAGCACACCCGACGGCGGGGCCGGCGAGGGTGACCGACGGACCCGGCCCCAGTCGCCGGGGCACGCCGCCGGCGCGCCGTGACAGCCGCTCGCGCCCGGCCCGAGGGCCTCGCCCTCGACGGCCACCGCGGAACGCGGACGTCCTCTTCGCCCCATCCCGGCCGCGGGATCGCGAGCAGGACCTCGAAGTCGCGGACCTCGAGCGTGAGGTCCTGGCCGGTCGCCTCCCGCACCAGCCTGACCATGCGTCGAACACCGGTGCCGGCGCGTCACCAGGCCCGCGTCCGAGAGCCGGGTGTGGATCGGGCGGTTCCGGACCACGTGCACGCCGGCCCGCATGGCCGCCTCGTCGACGGTGTTCGGCGGCCGACCCGGGGTGTGGAACTCGACCCGGTCGTCGAAGACGAAGATGCGAACCGAGCCCTGGACCGTGTCGTCGGTGCGCGACGGCGTTGACCATGGCCTCGCGCAGCGCCTCCTCGGGAAGCTCCGGCCTGGGCTCGGGCTCGAATCCCCAGATCTGCTGCCGAACCTGGAGGTGGAGCTGCAGGAAGCGCCGGGCGTCGTCGACCAGGTCGAGCAACCGACCGGTGATGTCCTTGCCGTCCAGCGGCTCGAAGGACGGGTCGGCGCCCCGGAATCGGGCCGCGTTGATCTGCGCGAAGGGAAGGTGACGCTGCGGCTCTCGACCGAACAGAGCATGCCGGCCACGGTCGGATGGCCATCCGCGAGCAGGCCCCGGTTGCGGAGCAATCGGGCCGGCTCGTCCGCCAGCTCCCGCTGCCCGGTGCGTCGAGGTAATCGTCCGGCGCGTCCAGATCGCGGTCCGGCAATCCCAGCCGCGGCAGGGGGGTCTCGCCGGAGTAGAGGCTCTCGGTCGCCTGGAACAGGCGCAGCAGCTCCTCGCGCGAGGCATCGCGTCGTCCGGAGGTGGTTAGCGTCCAGGCAGGTGGTGTACGAGGGGCACTGAGGCCCCCCGAAGAGAAGACGACCATCGGTCATCCTTCAGGGATCTCGCAACCCGAGGGAGGAATCCGATGGCCGACCCCAGTATGGACCGTGAGGTCGTCGCCTGGATGCGCGAGCAGCTGCAGCAGGCGCACCCCGACCTGCTCCGCGAGATGCTCTCGACCTTGTCCGCCTCGTGATCTCCGACCACCACCTCGGCCTTCGGCAGGCGATCGCAGCCGTGCTGGCGGGAGCCGGGTGGCAGCGCGGTCGGGTTCACCTCGTCCGCAACCTGCTCACCCGCCTCCCCAAGTCGGCGGGGACGCGGGTGGCGACTCGGGTCCGCTCGATCTTCGCCCAGCCCGACCACGCCGCCGTCTGGGCTCAGCAGCGGGGATGGTCGAGCAACTCGCGGAGCGCTTCCCTGAGGCGGCCGCCCGGCTCGCCGAGGCCGGCCCCGACGTGCTCGCCTTGGCCACCTTCCCGCGCGAGCACTGGCGCCAGATCGGGAGCAACCACCCGCAGGAGCGGCTCAACCAGGAAGTCCGCCGGCGGACCGAGGTGGTGGGCAGCTTCCCTGACCGCGCGGCCATTGTGCGCCGGGTCGGCGCCGTGCTTGCCGAGCAGCATGACGAGTGGACGATGGCCGCGCGCCGCTACCTCTCCCGGGAGCACGGTGATCCCACGCTCCAGAGCCCGAGCACGGATTCGCTCGACCACCGTTCGCGCACGCCCACGCCGTTGTCGTCAGTGATAGCACAGATCGCGATCCCAGCATTGCACAGACGGTCGACGTACTCCTCGACCAGCCGAGAGCGCCCTTTCTCGGACGCGGGATCCAAGCCGGGAGGGCAGTGGAAGCTCAAGACCCCGGGGTGTGGAGGTGGAAATCCACCCGCTGCCAGGTCACTCCCGAGGGCACCTCCATCGGCGCTCATGTCCTCTCTCATCTCTGCCGGCGCGACACGGGGATGAATCCCCAGGCGCCAGACCAACGGCAGGGTGCCTCGTCCGGCGTCGATCGAATTCGCTGATCTCGGGTCCAGCCTGCCTGCGCGACCGATGGCGGGCGGAGGAACCCCGTGGCGTGACCATACCCCGGCGTCGAGACCGTAGTCCTCGTCGTCACCGCCGCATCGTACGGAGCCGATCGACAACGGCGCCTGCAACCAGAACGACCTCCCAGCAGGAGCCGGCCGCGACGAGGCGGCAGCCGTCACGGCCAAGATGACCCCTGCGCCGGTCCGATCACGATCCCGCCGCCGGCCGGCAGACCCTGGGCGTCGCGGCGCCCGGGACGGATCCCACACCCGGTCCGGCCACCACCCCTGCCGGCCGACCTGCCGGAGATCGCGGCGGTGACGGTCGGACGGCATCCACCGACGACGTCCGCCCCCAGGGCACCGCGTCGGGGACCTCGGCCGCAAACCCGAGCCCGAAGACCGCCAGCGAGGCCAGGGTGAACGCGATCCGCCAGACCCTGGCCCATCGGAACGGGAACCGGAGCTGCCCCGGTCGCGGCCGGCTGGAGCAGGGCAGTCGCCCGGGGTCAGCGCACATGCGTTCGAACCATCGCCGACAGCATAACGAACGGATGTTCGGATGACAACCTACCCGCAGCCCCATCCACCGCAGTCGCCCGGACGGAGGGGGTCTCGACCTTCTTGCGCGTTGCCATCACAGCCACCCGCAGCCCCATCCACCGCAGTCGCCCGGACGGAGGCGGTGAGGGCAGAGCGCGGATCGGACATCATGGCCTGGTGACATCCCTTCCCGGCCCCGGATGAGCCCCCTGGTCGTCTACGGGACGGGCTGGCTGGCGACCGCCGCGCTGGCCTGCGCCGTGCCCCTGCCTCTCGCGCTGGAGCTGCTCCGCCGCCTCCGCCGTCCCGCCGCCCGAGCGCTGGAGCGCCGGCTCGGCCTCCACTACCGCCTGGGCGGGGCGGCGGCGGCGCTCGGCGTCCTCCACGGCCTGGTCTCCATCACCCGGGCTCCGCTCCCGGCCGGGGCCGAGGCCGGCCTGTGGCTGGCCTGCGGTGCCGCCGTCGCGCTGGCCTTCGCCGCGGCGCTGGGGGCCGGGCTCCGCCACCTGGGCGGGGCCGAGCGGGAGCGGGCCCGACGCCGGCACCTGGCCCTGTTCGCGACGGCGGTGGTGCTGGGCGGGCTGCACGTGGCCTTGAACGGCCCGCTGCCCACCTGAGGGGGTGAGGCCTGAGCCCGATGCGGTGGTCGGACCCCATCGACTGGCGCCCGGCCTCCGCGTCGCCAGGCGGGGGCGGCCGGTGCCGCCGCTCCGGGAGGCGGCCCGACCTTCGGATACGTCCGACCATGGGCCGTCTCCTCATCCCTGCCCGTCCCCGGCCCGGACCGCGTCCTCCCTCAAACGATCGAGTCCGCTCGTACGTCGACAGCCTCGGACCCGGCCTCGCAGGATCAGCGAAGTGGGGCGAGCGTTCGTCCGCGGAACCCCGAGCCGCGCCGATCCCGCCGTCGTCCCGACCTTCGAGGAAGGCGACGGGAGGTCAACGCGCTTCGCCCAGACGTCGGACCAGGCGGGCCAGCTGGGTGGGGCGGAAGGGTTTGCGCAACACCTCGTCCGCGCCCTGCAGGCCGCCCTCCGCCATCCGGGCGGAGCGCGAATCGACCAGGAGGAGGAGACGGGACCGGCGGCTCAGCTCCGCCACCAGGGTGGCCAGGTCGACCTCGGGGAGGGCCGAGTCGAGCACCACCACGTCCGCCTCCCCGGCCCGGTCACGTGCCGCCTCGCCCCCCTCCACCCAGCGCGTCCGGTGGCCCTCGCGCTCCAGCTTGAACTGGATGATGCGGGCGATGCTCGGCTCGTCCTCGACGATCAGGACGCGCGCCATGGCTTCCCACCTCCTCTCCATGTGGCTGCGGAGCGACCGACATGGCCAGTCCTCTTCCCTCGACCCGGCTGACCCTGGGCCTGCTGGAGCAGGTGGCGATCCCCTCGCTCCCGCCCACGGCCCGCATCCTCGAGGTCTGGTATCCCTTGATCCGGGACGACCTCCACCAGCGGGTGCTGGACCTGGTCCTGGACCTGGAGCAGCCGGCGCAGCTGACCCACGACGCGGAGCACGGGAACGCGCTCCTCTACCTGCGTTGGCCCGGTCCCTCCCCCCGAGGGCTCGGCTTCACCGTCTCCTACCTGGTCCAGATCTGCGCCCCGGCGCCGCCGGGGGCCGAGGCGACGGAGGCACCGGAGCCGGCCGCGCCCCCTCCCTCCCCCGGCCGCCGGATCGTGGCCCCGCCCGAGGATCTCCTGGCCCAGGCGGCCCGCCTCCTGCGCTCGGTTCGGGACCAGGCCCGGGCCCGGCAGGAGCGCGTCGACGCCCTGCTCGACCTCTGCCGGCGGGCCGGCCTGCCCGCGCGTCCGGTGGCCGGCCACCGGGTGCTGGTCGGCTCCAGTGGTGACGGCGTCGCCATCGCCCACCGCTGGATGGAGGTGTTCGTGCCCAGCCGGGGCTGGCTGCCCGGCGACCCCGACTGCGACGCCGCGCTGGGCGGTCTGCGCTGCGATCACGTGGCCCGCAGCCGCGGCCGGCGCATCCTCCTCCAGCCGGCCCAGCAGGGCCGACGCCTGCCCGGCCTCTTCGCGCCCTACGGAGAGGTGGATGGGCGCCGGGTCGAGGTCCGCAGTCGGATTCGGGCCACGGTCCGGTCCGACCCTCCCCTCGTCGTCCGCCCTCCGGCCCCCGGCCGGCCTCCCTCCATGGTCGAGGTCCTCGGCGACGACCGGGAGCTCGACCTCCTCCACCCCCCGCCGCGGCGGCTGCGGCTGGGGCCGGGCGCCTCCCTGGTCGAGGACCGGCCGGCCTCGGATTGGCTCTTCGTGGTCCTCCGAGGCCGGATCCGCCTCAGCCGGCTCACCGGCTCCGGCCACCGTCTGGAGCTGGAGTCGATCGCCGCCCCCGGCGTCTTCACCGGCACCCGGCTGGGCGGGGGCCTGGCCGAGGCAGCCGAGGAGACCGAGCTGCGGGTGCTCTCTCGGGCCCAGGTCGAGCAGCTGGCCCGGCGCTGGCCGCACCTGGCGGTGGAGCTGGTGGAGGTCCTCAGCCGGCGGCTGACCGAGGCCGAGGAGCGGCTGGAGTATCAGGCCTACCACTCGGCGGCCGACCGTCTGGCCCTGGCCCTGCTCCGCCACCGCCGTCCCGAGGACGGCCTGCTCGAGGACGTCACCCACCAGGAGCTGGGCGACATGATCGGGGCCTCCCGGGAGACGGTGACCAAGCTCCTCCACAGCCTCCCCTTCCGAGGCGCGGTCACGGTCCGTCCTCGCCGCATCCGGGTCACCGACCCGGCCGCCCTGGTCGAGCTGTTGGAGGGCTGAGTCGACCGGCCCGCCCTCCCCGCGGGACGGCCACGGAAGGGGCCAGTCGGGGTCGAGCCCCGAGCCCGGCGGGAGGGTCGGCGGCACCGCCTCCGGCTCACAGCCAGGCGATCTCACCCGACAGATCCTTGACCGCCAGCTCGCGCACCACCGTCCAGACGCCGTCGGCGCGCAGCGCCTCCACCGTCTCCCGCCGGGGCAACCCGCTCACCACCCGCAGATCGTTCCCGTCCAGGTCGATCTTCCAGCCCCGCCCCTCCATCTTCCGCACCGCCAGCGCCAGGACCTTCAGGCGCTCGCCCAGGCCCTCGCCCAGGGCCTCGATCGACGCGCTCAGGGGGGCGTCGGACACCTCCCGGCCGTAGCTCTGATAGAGACGTAACACCCAGCGCGGGACCTCGAGCCCCCGGGTCCAGCGCAGCTCCTGAACGGGGGGGCCGTAGACGCTGAGGCGAAATGCGGCCACGGCGCGGGCTAGGCCCCCGGGGTGGCCGGGGCGCCGCCGACCACCACCTCGCCCACCATCCCCCGGTGGTAGGCGCAGACGTAGCGATAGGTGCCGGGGCGGGCGAAGGTCCGCTCGAAGCTCTCGCCGGGACCGAAGCCCGGGCTGGGAGGGAGGCTGGGATCGGTGAAGGTCACGGTGTGGTAGTCGCCGCTGGCGTTGACCCAGGCCACCGTCTGCCCGGGGCGCACCCTCACCACCGCCGGGTCGAAGACCCCCACCGTCTCCGGGGAGTCAAGGATGTGGACCGTGGCCGCGGCGCCCGGCACCCGGTAGTCCCGCAGCGAGGCGTACTCGAGCTGGGCGCAGCCGGCGGCCAGGCCGGCCAGGCAGACCACCGCGACCAGGCCCAGGGCGCGGCGCCCCGGTCCGGCCGCCCCGGCGCCGGACCGGAGGTAACGGTCAGGGGAACGGAACCTGAGCACGGCTCTGCCCCGAGGGACCGATGCTGGGCTGGCTGATGGTCTGCTGGCCGTGCAGCTGGACCACGCCGGCGATGCCGTCCGGGAAGCGGCTGTTCTCGCGGATGAACCCCATCAGGACGATCATCCCCATGGCCAGGACCGCGGAGGTGATCAGCAGCCACTGCTCCAGCCGCCCGGCGACCCCCCAGCGGACCTCGGGCAGCCGGTGGAGGTACCAGAAGACGGCGGCCAGGGCGAAGACCGCGTACGCGGTCAGGGCGGCGATCTTGTAGGGGATCATGGCCGCGAAGGGGAAGATCAGGCCGCCCTCCCAGAGGGGCCGGGCCATGCCCTGGGCCTGCACCTGGTCGTAGGTCATGGCGAACTGGTAGGGGATGGTGGCGAAGACGGTGGTCACCGCCAGGAGCACCAGCAATCCCAGGAGTACCCGGGAGCGGCGGCCGGTGGAGCTGCGCAGACGGCGCAGGAAGTACCAGGTCGGCAGCAGCAGCATCAGGCCCAGCAGGAAGATCTGGGCCAGAAACTCGGGGCTGAGGTTGCCCAGCATCATCTTGTACCAGGCGCCGTAGGCGTGGAGCTGGATCTCCTTGGCGTAGTCGAAGCCGATCGCCGGCTGCGTCAGCGTCATGGCCGTGCCCCAGATCACGCCGAAGCTCCCTGCCCAGTCCCAGAACCCCCGTTGCACCTCGTCCCGGGAGCGCAGGTAGCGGAAGGCGGCGAACCCGGCGATACCGTAGCCGGCGTAGGCCAGGTTGGCGATGGTGCGATGGAGCTGGAGCGGGAAGTTGGTCGGGTTCATGAAGACGGCGATCGGGTTGCCGGGCTGGGTCGGGGTGAGCATGTAGCTGGCAACCGCGTCGATCATCGCGACCTGCAGGTAGGAGGCGATGATCAGCGTCCCGCCCATGGCCATGTGGAGGACCTTGTAGCGGCCGCCCAGGAGCCCCCAGCTGAAGTACCAGAGGTAGGTCAGGATGACCATCATGAAGAAGGTCCAGGCCTCGACGTAGAAGGGCCAGAAGAGGACCCGGTTGATGATCGCCCAGAGATGGCCCCAGAGGCCGACCAGCAGGCTCGAGATCAGGAGGATGGCGCTGGCCGCACCGAAGGCGAAGTAGAAGATGAGGAACCGGCCCATGCCGTGGGCCAGCCGGTCGAAGTGCGGCCGCCGGCGCATCCAGCCCAGCCACTCCACCACCGGACCGAACTGGGTGAAGCCACTGACGATGCCGGCGAGCAGGATGTGCAGCTCGAACATGCTCCCGATCGCGATCCGGTAGCCGAGGAAGCCGCCGAAGCCGGGCGAGGCCCCGGGGAGCTGGATCCCGCCGGCCAGGACGTCGGGCACCGCCATCGCCTCACACCCCCAGGTTGAAGAGCCGGCTGGCGCCCTGGGCGGTCAGCACCAGCATGAAGACGAGGATGATCAGGGCCGGCAGCATCACCGCCGGACGCTCGAAGGGGTTGCGCTCGTGACCGCGATCGACGAAGGGCAGGAGCACCAGGAGCAGCACCCCGAACAGCGGCACCCAGAGCACCATCGAGATCAGCTGCTGCGGCACCAGCACCAGGAGCTGGTCGAGCGGAAGGTAGAACCACTCCGGCACCGGGGTGTAGGTGGTGGTGTTCTGGGTGGCGCGCTCCTCCAGCGGCGCTCCCACGGTGACCGCGAGCACGAAGACCAGCGTCATCACCGCCAGCGACACCAGGCCGTCCTTGAAGGTCTGGTCGGGGTAGAAGTCCTCGGTCTCGAGCGGCGCCGCCCACTCGTCGTCGGTGGGCAGGCTCGGGTACGGCGGCTCCAGCTCCCGCCGCGCCTCCCGCTCGGGGCGGGCGCCGTCGGCCCGGTACGCCCCCCGGTAGTTGACGTAGGAGCCGAACTCGGCGTTGTGCCGCAGCAGGTAGAGGTGCAGGCCGATCACGCCCAGGAGCAGAGCCGGCAGCAGCCAGATGTGGATGCCGTAGGTGCGCACCAGGGTGATGGGGCCGACGAAGTCCCCGCCCCGCCAGAGGGTGCGCAGGTACTCGCCGATCACCGGCGTGTACGAGGGAATGTTGGTGGTGACGACCGCGGTCCAGTAGGCGGCCTGGTCCCAGGGCAGGAAGGCGCCGGTGATGGCCAGCCCCAGCACCAGCAGCAGGAGCGCGACGCCCGACAGCCAGTTCAGCTCCCGCGGCCGCTTGTAGGAGCCGGAGAAGAAGGTGCGGACCATGTGCAGGCCGATCACGAAGAGCAGGACGTAGGCGCCCCAGAGGTGCAGGCCACGGACCAGGGAGGCGAACTCGTCGTGCTGCTTGATCCAGTTCAGCGTTTCCCAGCCCTCGGTGGTCGAGGGCACGTAGATCATGGTCAGGAAGATCCCGGTCACGATCTGGTTGCCGATCAGGATCAGGGTGGCGCTGCCCAGCGTGTAGGCCCAGGCCCCGCGCTTCGGCACCGCCTCGTACAAGCCCACCCGCAGCAGCCGCCGCAGGTCGGAGCGATCGTCCAGCCAGGCGTAGGCCCGACGCGCCACCGACCTCGTCCGGCGCACGGGCAGGGCTGCAAGCGGGGCCAGCCGCTCCACGATCGCCACCGGCAGCCGGGTCATGGCATCACCTCGTCGAGCTCGTCGGTCAGGTAGAGGGTGCCGTCGGGCCCGATGCGATGGATCCACTGGGGCAGGGGCTTGGGGGGTGGGCCGCCCACGTTGTCGCCGAAGATGTCGTAGAGGCCCCCGTGGCAGGGGCACAGGAACTGGCCGATGGCCGGCTCCCAGCGGACCGGGCACTGCATGTGGGTGCAGATGTTGCTGAAGACCCGGATCTCGCCCGAGCGATAGCGGACCAGGAACACGATCCAGGTGTCCTGGGTCGAGGACCAGGACTGGGGCTGGGGCGGGAACGAGACCCGTCGGGTCACCGGTTGCTCGATGGGGAGGTCCCCGATCCGGCCAAGGCTGCGCCACACGGTCTGGCGGTGGTGGAACAGCGGCCAGAGCAGCCAGCCCACGATGGGCACGCCCAGGAAGGCGGTCACCACCGCCCCGCTGAGCTGGGTGCCGAGGACGAAGAAGCGCCGTCGGGTGATGCCCACGGCCTCAACCCCTGGCCAGGAAGAACGCCACCGACAGCGAGGCGGCCACCACCCCCAGGACCACGAAGGTCAGCACCGCCAGCAGGGCGCCGCCGACCAGGGCCATGGTCAGTCGCTGCTCGCCTGCCCGCAGCCCGCGCACGACGTAGGCCAGGCCGATCCCCACCAGCAGCAGCCAGAGGGCGACGCCCAGCCCCCCGATCAGGGCCAGGTAGAAGAAGGTCTGCAGCTGCCCCATCTCAGCTTCCCTCCCCGCCCCCGCGCCACCGGGAGACGGTCGCAGCTGGGGCCACGGCCCGCCCTCCGCAGGGGGCGGCTCCACCCGGCACCGGCGCCGCCCGGGGTCGCCCCAGGGCCACCGGCCTCCCCCGGCTCATGGATAGAACCCCCGGTGCGGGGGCTGGAACAGGTTCTGGGCCTGGGCCTGGGTCATGCGCCCGTAGACGGCGTAGGGCCCGCGCGCGGTCTCGCGGATCACCCCCATGAGCAGGAAGATGGCCACCGCCGCCACCCCGGTGACCACCACCGCCCAGCGCCCGAGGCGGGTCGGGTCCGGCCGCCCCCGCCGTCGCGGCCCCCAGAGCAGCCAGTGGACCAGGCTGAGCGCCAGCGCCGCTCCCAGCCACGCGTAGCGCAGCCAGAACCATCGCCCGGGGTAGACGGCCGCGGGCAGGACGGTGCCGGCGGCCAACAGCGCCACCAGGCCCGTGAGCGCCGCCGACAACCGGCGCCCACGCTCCCGGGACTGCCAGAAGTAGAGGTTGCCCCCCACCAGCAGCAGGCCGAACAACCCCATCTGCAGCTGCCACAGCCAGGCCAGAGGACCGGTGAAGGAGTAGCGGAAGGCCCCCGGCGAGCGGTGCCGCACCACCTCGGCGAAGGCGAAGCCCCCCATGGCCTGGGGCACCAGGAGCAGGAAGCCAACCAGCAGGCTGACCCGTGCCGCCCAGCCGTAGTAGGCCCGATCCGGTCCCTCCCGGTGGGTCGCCCAGTACCCGATCATCACCGCCGCGATCAGCAGGCTGCTCCAGGAGAGGTTGCCGGAGAAGCGGTGGGCCAGCTCGGGCCAGAAGCTGGGGTTGAAGAGGGCGCCGAAGTCCCGACCGTCGTTGGGGGTGAGCAGGAAGCTGTCGAGGCCGACGATCAGGAACAGGAAGAGCTGCTCGGAGGCCCCGCCCAGGAACCCCAGCCCGATGTGGAAGCGACGGCCCATGCGGTCGATGACCGCCTCCCACTTGTACGTGTAGACGAAGAGCAGGGCGATGGTCAGGAACCAGCTGATGAAGGCGATCAGCAGGACCTTGAAGAAGAGGATGGCCAGGGAGATGAACTCGTTGGGATAGAGCCCGGTGAGCATGAAGACCGCGAACGCGCCCAGCGTGGCCCCCAGGCTGAACACCTTGAGGTTGGTCGAGGCGACGCCGTGGGCGTAGCGATCGAGGCGGGCGTCGCCGCGCAGCTGGCCGAGCAGCTCCGAGGCGGGCGCGATCAGCACCGCCCCCATGGAGAAGGAGCCGAAGACGATATGGGCCAGGAACATGGCGCCGAGCATCCAGGCCCCGATCAAGGGGAAGTGGATGTTGGGCAGGGTGGCCGGGGAGGGGCTGACCGCCAGCCAGCCCACCGCCGACATCAGCTCGCCTCCAGCAGCCGGCGTCCCACCGGCCGGGCCAGGAGCAGGACGGCCGACAGGTACAGGCCCGCCCCCACCGCGGCCGGGCCGGGGGCCATGGTGGTGGCCCCGCCCAGGGCGCCGAGCAGGGCCTGGTGGAGGTAGGTGAAGGGGAGCAGCCTGGTGACCGTCCCCATCACCGGGTCGGTGAAGGGGGTGAAGACGCCGGCCAGGTAGAGGGCCGGCAGCACCGGCAGGAGCACGACCAGCATCACCTCTCCGGGCGAGCGGGTGACGGTGCTGGCCAGGGCGCCGAGCAGGTTGCCCGCCACCAGGGTGGCGGCCGCCCCCAGCCACAGCGCCGGCCACCAGGCGGCCGCGCCCGGCCTGCCGACCATGACCAGGGCCAGCACCGGGACCACCTGGAGCAGGTCGACGCCGGCCCCGGCCAGCACGCGCTCCATCCCCACCCGCCCGGGTGGGGCCGGGAGCAGGCGGTAGCGGAGGAGCAGACCGGCGGAGCGCTCCCGGGAGAGCACCGCCCCCGCCCCCAGCGGGGCCATGGTCGCGAGCAGCATGGTCACGGCCATGGCCGCGTAGAAGCCCGGGGCCGAGCTGTGGAGCAGGGGCACCGCCACCGCCAGGGGGAAGAGCATCTTGACCGCCAGGGCCCGAGGCCGCCGCA
>Ga0209810_1001461_pt1 | contig 35427 bp, 37 predicted proteins | sample Coa_R1_7_FD_187159 | JGI IMG/M metagenome (GOLD analysis project Ga0209810, IMG submission 187159) | Surface soil microbial communities from Centralia Pennsylvania, which are recovering from an underground coalmine fire - Coalmine... | ecosystem: Environmental > Terrestrial > Soil > Unclassified... | reverse complement strand
TGTTCTCGACGGGCTGCAGCGGCTGGCCGGAGAGCGCCTGACCGCGGAAAGCACCATCCTCCTCTGCGGGAGCCCACTGCGCTTCCATCTCCGCCGGCTGCTTGAACCCTATCTGCCCCGGATCGTTGTACTGTCGCCGGGAGAAATTCCCCCGGGCATTCGGGTGGAAACGCTGGCCACGGTGAGCTGAACATGCCGCCTCTGACGTCCAAAGCCGAACCCGCGCCGGCCACCGCCGCGCACCTGCGCGCCCGACAGGCCTACGCAGCGTCGGCGCACCTCGATGCAGCCGAGCGCGAACGGCTGCTCCTGGAACATCTGCCCCAGGTGCACTGGATCGCCCGCCGCATCCATGAGCGACTGCCAGCCCAGGTGCCCCTGGAAGACCTCTACCATGCCGGCGTCGTCGGATTGATGGAAGCCCTCGAACGCTTCGATCCGGACCAGCATGTGCAGTTCGGAGCCTATGCCCGGTTTCGCATCCGCGGAGCCATTCTCGACAGCCTGCGCGAGCTCGACTGGAGCCCGCGCAGCCTGCGTCGGCAAGCGCGGCAAATGGAGGAGGCTATCGCCCGCCTGCACGCACGCCTGGGCCGCTCGCCCGAGGAGAGTGAAATCGCGCAGGAAATGGGTCTGCCGCTCGACCAGTTCCAGCACCTGCTCGGGGAACTCCGGGGACTGGGACTCGGTAGTCTCGAGCGCGACACGGGCGAAGAGACCCCCGAGGCGGCCGGCGCAAGCTCCCCGGTGGCTGTCGAAGATCCCTTCGAGCAGTGCCTGCAGGGCGAGCTCCGCCAGTTGCTGGCCGAGGCAATTGCTGAGCTGGGCGAGCAGGAGCAGCGCGTGCTTTCGCTCTATTACTACGAGGAGCTCACGATGAAGGAGGTGGGGGAGGTGATCGGCGTGGGGGAGAGCCGTGTTTCGCAAATTCACACAGCGGCCCTGCTGAAACTCCGGGCACGGCTCCGCCAGCGCCTGAGCACCGGCCATTCTGCCCGCTGAACCGAGGTCCCGATGATGGACAACGCACAGCAGATGGCTACCCGGAGCCCCGCCGCGGATCGGTCTGTCCCAAACGCATGGCAGCCGGGCCCCCAGCGCCGGGTGATGCCCTGCGATTTCCGGCAGGCGGCCCAGATGACCCGCGATCAACTGCGGGCCGTGACACTGCTGCACGAACGCTTTGCCAACAACGTCGCCAGTGCCCTCGGTGCGTACCTGCGGGTCGCTGCCGACATGCAGTTCCGCTCGGCCGAACAGATGCTCTACGGGGACTATGTGCATCACATCGTTCACCCGACCTACCTGGTCAGCCTGCTCATCCAGCCCTTCGAAGTGGACGCCCTGTTGCATATGGACCTCGATCTGGTCTTTCCAATGATCGATCTCGTGCTGGGCGGCCCAGGCCAGGCGGAGCTGGAACGACGGCCAATCACGGAAATTGAAGCGGAAGTAATGGCCGATGTTGTGCGCATCATCGGCCGTCAGCTCGAGGAAGCCTGGCGACCGGTGCTCGAGCTGGAGATCCACACCGACGGGCATCAGCTCACGGCCCCGGCCGCGGGTCTCATGCTGGCCACTGAAAAAGTGCTCGTGCTGGGCTTTGAACTGAGTGTGGGTGAAGCGCGCGGCAAGCTGCGGCTGGTGTTCCCCGCGGTGATGTCGAATGCGCTGCTGCGGAAACTAGCCGTGCAGTTGACCTATTTGCGCAGCAGCTCGGTCTCGGTCAACCGCGACCGCATGCGCACCCGCCTGCTGGGCTGCCGATTCGTTGTGGAGCTCCGTGTCCCACCGAGCCCGGTGCGCGTGGCCGAACTGCTCGCCCTGACGCCGGGCAGCGTGCTGGCCCTGCAGCGCCGGGTGGCGGAACCGGTCGAGCTGACCATAGCAGGACGGCCGTTGTTCCTCGCTTCACCGGTGAGCTGTGGCCGGCAGCGCGGTGCCCGCATCGTGGATTTTCTCCCCGGACCTGAGGCCAACAAGGAGCACGCACAATGAGTCCCGTGTCGTCTCGATTGCCGGAACTGCTGCACGAGCCGCTGCTAGCCGCTGTCGTGCGCGCCTGCCAGGCACTGCTCGGTCAACCCTGCCTGGCCCGTATCGAAGACCCGGCACCGGAGGTGCCGACCGAGCCAGCTGTACGCCTGCGCGTGCGCCTGCCGGCACCGGCCGCCGGCAGCCTGGACCTGATCCTCGAAGCCACAGACGCCCGGCTCCTGGCCGCGCTACTGGCTCCGGCGGCCGCGAGTCCGCAGGAACCTTCACCCGAAGATCTGCGGGCGGCCGCCGCGCGTCTGCTCCAACAAATTGCTGCGCACCTTCTGCCGGCTGAACCGTCCGTGCTTCGCACGGAAGACGCGCCGATGCCACCGGAGACTGCCCGGACCGGGGCGATTCGTCTGGAGAGGGCCGAGGGCGAATCCCTTCGCATCTGGTTGCAGTGGGATCCCGCTCTGGAGGCATCTCTCGTAACTTCCCGACAGTCGCGGGAACGCATTGCCGCAGAGGCACGCAGTGCTGACACCGGCGGGTCCGATGCCGATGCGCCAGGAAGCAATCTTGAGCTGCTCCTCGATGTCGAGCTCGAGGCCAGCATTCGCTTCGGACAACGGGAGATGCTGCTGAAGGACGTGCTCGAACTGCGCCCGGGCGCGGTGATCGAACTGGCCCGCCAGGTGGACGAGCCCGCTGAACTGCTGGTCGCCGGGCGGGTCATGGCCCGTGGCGAAGTCGTCGTCATCGAGGGCAACTACGGGCTGCGCATCACCGAGATTCTGAGTCCGGCCGAACGCTATCAGGCGATTCGCACGCAGACACGCTCATGAGCTCCATGCCGCTTCGCAATGTCGTTCGCACAGCATCGCCCCCGCTACCCACTCTCCGCAGGCTGTTTCTGCGGTGTGGGAACCCCGACTGCGTTACCGTTCGGACCCCCTGGCACCGGCTCCGCCGGCCTCGCGGTGGCATCATCGCCGAGGGAAGATGGTTTTGCCAACCGGAGTGCCTGCGTCGCACCCTCCAGCTGCTGCTCGAGGCACTGTGTGCCGAGCGCGGACCTGCACCTCCGCCGGCACGGCGCATCCCGCTCGGGCTTATTCTTCTGCAGCAGGGGGTGATCTCGGCTGCACAGTTGCACCGTGCGCTCGAACTCCAGCGCACGCACGGCCGAGGGCGTCTAGGCTACTGGCTGCAACAGATGGGGGCGATCGGCGAAGCTGACCTGACGCGTGCGCTGGCTCTTCAGTGGGCCTGTCCGGTGTTCCCCCTCGAACGCGATACCGGCTACCGCCAGTGCGCCCATCTGGTGCCGCGACGCCTCGCCGAGGAGGCGGAAATGATCCCTGTCTACTGGTCCCGCGATGGCAGCCTGCTGTATACAGGCTTCACGACGGGGATCGATTACGCGCTTCTCTATGCAATCGAGCAAATGCTGGCCTGCCGGACCGTGCCCTGCCTGGTCAGCGAATCGGCCTATGCACGAGCGATGGCCGTGCTGGAACGCACGGTTCCGGCCCGCGAAATCGTGTTCGACAGCGTTCGCCGGTCCGAGGAAATGGCCTCGATTGCCGCGAGTTTCGCTGAACGCTTCGCCGCACGTGCGCTGCAGGTGCAGCGTGTCGGCCATTTTCTCTGGCTGCGGTTTGCAACCGGGCGCGAGTTTCGCGATCTGCTGTTTCAGACGAGCTCGGCCGCCTCTGCCGGGCCGCGGCCGGCCGGGTTCCGCTAAAGCTATCCGTCAAAGCGGCCGATGACCTATGAGGAGGGTCATCGGTTGGACAGCTCCAGGCTGCTGTCGCCTCCGAACCGGGCGGGCCGACGCACCGGGCTATTTGCAGATTCCGAAGTTGGTCGGCGCAAAGCCGCTGTTCTTGAAATTCTTTCCCGCGGCCTCCCATCCATGTCGGGGCAACTGCTGCAGTTGCACGCCCTGCTCAGCACCACCCCCGTAGACCTGCACGCGGTCGCTGCAATGATCCGAACCGATCCCACCCTGACGGGGCACCTGTTGCGGCTGTGCAACTCGGCTCTCTTCGGATTGCGGCGGCGCATCGTGCGTGTGGAGGAAGCCGCGATCCTCATGGGCACCGTCCGCCTGCGGAGCCTGGTCTTCGCCTGCTATCTGGCCCAGGTCACCAGCGATCGTTTGCCAGCCGCCGAAGCACAGCAGTTCTGCCGTCACAGCCTACTGACGGCGATGCTGGCCGAGGCGGCTGCTCGCTGGCTTGGCAGTCAGGAAGCCGATCGCGCCTATCTGGGGGGACTGCTGCACGATGTCGGCAAGCTGCCCCTGCTGATGGTGGCCCTGCGGGAAAACGTCTCGGCCCGGTACTGGCTGCGGGATCCCGCCGATATCCTGAGTCTCGAACGCGAGCACTTCGGTCTGGACCACTGTGAAGTCGGCCGCTGGCTGGCTCTGGCGTGGAATCTCGATCCGGCCCATGTCGAAATCCTCGAAACACACCATCAGCCCGAGCTGGCGCGCTGTGACCCCGAACTGACGGGCACCGTCGCGCTTGCCGACTACCTGTGCGAAAAACTCAGTGATGAAGGCCAGACCGCAATCGAGGACCTCGCCGCCGACGCATTCGTCTACCGCTGTCTGCCCCACCTCCACCCCGGTTCCGTGCGGACTCTGCTGCAACTCCTGCACCAGCAGTTCCCTCGCCTGGTCACCGTGCTGGAGCAGACCGGGCCTGAATCGGCCACGGTCCAGGAGCTCGATATAGCCTGAGGAGCGAAGTAGGAAAGTCGTGCCGTGAGCGGGAAAAATTCACCCAGATCCGCCCGTCGCCAGGATTGTCAACGTTTGTAAACGCCCAGCAAGTCGAAACCTGCCGGCAAAGCCTTCGCCCGTGGATCTGGCACACCGTTTGCCTGCACGTCATGTGGAGACTGCGATGGACAGCGGCTTCTATGCAGCCTGCTCCGGCCTGGTCGCGCGAATGCAAGCGCTCGAAGTTCTAGCGCACGACCTGGCCAATGTTGGCACGCCGGGCTATAAAGCGCGGCACCAGTTCTTTGCCGCCTTCGAGAACAGCCTGGCGGCATTGTCCGATCCGCTCAATCAAGCCATGAATCGTTTTGGGATCCTCGGCGGCGCCTACGTGGATTTCCGGGAAGGATCGCTTGAGCCCACAGGGAATCCGCTGGATGTGGCGATCGAAGGGCCGGGGTTTTTCGTCGTGCAGACCGCCGCGGGTGTGCGCTACACCCGCAACGGCGCTCTGCGTCTGAACGCCCGGCGCGTGCTGGTCACCGCCGAGGGCGACCCCGTGCTGGGTACGGCCGGACCGCTCATTGTGCCGGAGGGCAAGCTCGATATCAGCGGTGACGGCACGGTCTCGGTGAACGGGGCCCAGATTGGCCGGCTGCAAGTGGTGGAGTTTCCTGCGGCAACTGCCCTGGTGCCCGAAGGCAACACCTATTTTGCGGCCCCGACTGGATCGGCCCGGCCCGCCAGGACCAGCACGCTGCGTCCGGGAACAGTCGAGGACTCCAACATGAACCCGGTCCTGGGCACGATCGAACTGGTTGCCGCGCAGCGCACCGCCCAGATGCTGGAGCGAGCGCTGGGCATCTTCAACAACGATCTCAACCGCACGGCCGAGCAGATCGGCCGCGTGTGAAGGAGTACAGCCGATGTTTCGCGCACTCTATACCGCCGCCAGTGGCATGATGGCGCAACAACTGAATCTGGACAACATCGCCAACAACCTGGCCAACGCCAACACCGCAGGCTTTCGGCGACGTCGCGTCCAGTTCGAAGATCTGCTCTACCAGAATCTCACCATGCCGGGTGCGGCTGCCACGCAGCAGACCACACTGCCGGCCGGATTGCAGATTGGTCTGGGGACCCGCAGCGTCGCCACCGAGATCATCCAGGCACAGGGTGATTTCAACAACACCGGCAATCCGCTCGACCTCGCCATCCGTGGAGCGGGGTTCTTCCAGGTGCGCCTGCCCAGCGGCGACATTGCCTATACACGTGCCGGCGCTCTGCACCTCGACGCCCAGGGGAATCTGGTGACGGCTTCGGGTGACCCCCTGGAGCCTGCGATTACCATTCCGCCCGACGCCACGTCCATCACGATCGGCTCCGATGGCACCGTTAGCGTCACCGAGCCGGGGCAGACTCAGGCCCAGCAAGTCGGGCAAATTCAGCTGGCGCTGTTCCCCAATCCCGGCGGGCTCAACAGCATTGGCGAAAATCTGTTTTTGCCCACCGCGGCCTCGGGCGATCCCATCGTAGGCAACCCCGGTGGCAGCGAGGGCCTGGGGACGATCGTGCAGGGCATGCTGGAAGAATCCAACGTCAACGTGGTCGAAGAATTCGTGCACATGATTCTGGCCCAGCGTTCCTACGAAGCCGATTCTCGAGTCGTGCGGGCCGCCGACGAAATGCTGCAGCAGTTGAATGCTGTGGCGGGCTGAGCCAAGCGATGCGTGCCGCACTCCCCCTTCTGGCGCTGCTGGCCGCTTCCCTTCCCGCAGCGGCAACAGGGCCGGTGGCGCTTGCACAGCATGTTACGGTGCACTCTGACCGAGTCGACCTGGCCGCTTTGCTGCCCCCGAGCGCACCCGACTGGCTGCGGGAGCGCGCGCGGCAGATTGATCTCGGTCCGGCTCCGCGGCCAGGCTGGAGGCGCCAGTTGCTCGCCGCCGATCTGGAGCGACAGCTTCCGGCAGATCTGGCAGCAGTGGTGCGCATTCCGGCCGTGGTCACCGTCGAATGCACCGCCGAGCCGCTTCGCCGCGAGGAGATTGTGGATGGGATTCGCCAGCAGCTCCGCGGCCGTTTCGGCTGGCTGGCGGAGCTTCTGCCAACGCTGCCGGTGGAGTTCCCGGCTCTGACGGTGGGGACTCCTCATCGTCTTGAACTGCGTGCTGTCCGCTATGATACGGCCCTGGCATGCGCGGTCTTCGACCTGCGCCTCACCAGCGCCAGCGGCGTCCAGCAGTTTGCGGTCATCGCTCGCCTACCCGCCGGACATGCCCGCGAGCTCACGCTGCTCGATCGCTCTGCTGAGCGTTCGGGTGCCCTCTGGTCGGCCCGTGTGAACCGCAACAGGACACATCAGCTGCCCGTTCTGGTTCGACCGGGTCGGCCGGTGGCTCTTGTGTTGCTGGGCCCGCAAATCGAGGTTGTCACACGCGCCGTCCCGCTGGAGCGCGGCAGCGCCGGCCAGATCATCCGGGCCCGGCTGAAGACCACACGCCGGATCATTCAGGCGCGCGTGGCTGCCGGTGGCTGGCTCGAGGCGCGCATCCTCTGAGGGAGGGATCCATGTTCGTTGCCCACTGCCGACGCTCCGCTGTCGTGGCGACAGTCGCCTGGACTCTGCTGATCGGCACGACGGCCGGTGCCAAAAAGAAGCAGCCGGCTCCCACGCACGAGAGCCTCGAACAGTACATCGCTCGCGCCCGGGCCGCCAGCCTTGCCGCTCGGCCGCTGGCGGGGAGCCTGTGGACGCCAGAGGCAGTGTGGACCAACCTGGCGGCCGATGTGAAGGCCCATCGAGTGGGTGACCTGCTGACGGTTGTCCTCACCGATCAATTCACCGCCACGGCCGACAACACGGTCAAGGTGCAGCGCGATCTGTCAGCACAATCCGGCGTGACGCAGTTTTTCGGACAGATCGGCCCCCGCAGCGGTCTGGCCAATCTGTTCAGCCCCAGCAGCCAGCTCAAACTCGATGGCCAGGGCCAGTCGGTGGTGCAACGTCAGCTCCGCGCGACCCTGACCGGTCAGGTGGCGGCTGTGCTCCCCAACGGCGTCCTGGTGGTCGAAGCCACGCGCGATATGAACGTCGGCAACGAACGCCAGACCGTGGTCGTGCGGGGTCTGGTGCGTCCGGAAGATATCTCACCAGGCAATCTGGTGCCCTCGACAGCCCTGGCCAATCTCGAAGTCGAAGTGCGCGGCCGCGGCATTGTCAGCGACGCGACCCGCCCACCGCATCCCGTCATCCGGTGGCTCCTGCGGCTGCTGAATTTCTAGGAAGGTACGACACCACATGCGACGGCTTGCCCTGACAATCCTCATGGTGGCCCTGGCGGTGGCGGCGGACGACAAAGACCGCATGACGGAGGTCGCCCGCCTGAAGGACATCGCCACGGTCGAGGGGGTTCGCGACAACCTGCTGGCCGGCTACGGCGTTGTGGTGGGTCTGAATGGTACCGGCGACCGCCGGCAGACCCTGTTCACGACGCAGACGCTGGGCAACATCCTGCAACGGATGGGGCTTCAGATTCCCACAGCTGCGGTCCAAGTCCGCAACGTCGCTGCTGTGTTCGTGACGGCCACGCTGCCACCGTTCGCGCATCCGGGGACGCGGCTCGATGTCACGGTATCTTCCATCGGTGACGCCACCAGCCTCGACGGAGGTCTGTTGTTGCTGGCGCCGTTGTCAGGACCCGACGGGCGCGTGTACGCCATGGCGCAGGGCCCCGTAACAGTGGGCGGTTATCGCGTGGGTCTCAACGGGAATCTCAAGCAGGTGAATCACCCCACCGTGGGCACCATTCCCGGCGGGGCCATCGTGGAGCGAGAAACTTCGGTGAACCTGCAAGCACTGGACCGGGTGGCCCTGCTGCTGCGCGAGCCGGACTTTGTCACCGCGCGCCATGTCGCAGAGGCCATCAATCAAGCGCTCGGGGCCTCTGTAGCGATGGCGACCGACAGCCGGCGCATTGAGATCCGGCGCATCCCTGATGGGCTGGGCGGTGTGCCCGGTTTGTTGGCCAGGATTGAAGATCTTCCGGTGAAAATCGAGCCTGTGGCCCGCGTGGTCATCAACGAACGCACGGGCACGGTCGTCCTCGGTGGCGAAGTGACTCTGACCCCGGCCTCCATTCTGCACGGCAACCTGACCGTCGAAATCGTCACCCGGTTCGAGGTCTCGCAGCCAGCCCCGCTGAGCCCGGGCGGGCAAACGGTGGTGGTGCCTCAAACCGGCGTACAGGCTCAGGAACAGCCCGCGCAGACCATTCGACTGCAGGAGGGCGCCACGGTGGCGGACCTGGTCCGCGGTTTGCAAGCTATCGGCGCAACCCCCCGCGACGTGATTGCCATCCTGCAGGCTCTGCAGCGGGCTGGAGCACTCCATGCCGAGATCGAGGTGATCTGAACGTGCTGCAGACGCAGGCCCTTTCGTGTCATCCTGGCTCGGCTGCCTCCGTGCCGCAGCGCCTTTGGCGCGCAGCGCAGGACTTTGAATCTCTGCTGCTGGCCTCGCTCTGGAAAACCCTGCAGAACAACCCCCTGGCCGAGGAAGAAGATACCGGCATCACAATGACCGACTGGGGCATTGAAGTCGCTGCGCAGGCCCTCGCTCGAGCAGGTGGTATTGGCATTTCGCGGATCGTGGTCGAGCAGTTGCGCGCAAGCGTTAAAGTTTCCTCAACCGCGGCCGATTCTTATAGCAGGCAGACCGGGAGTACCGTCGTGCCCAAAAGCTGTCAGGTGGCCTTTCCGGACCGACGATCGGCCGGCGGGGTGCATGGGGGAAGGTAGAAATGAAGATCAATGGACATCTGCCGCTATCGGAAAGCCAGGGAACGAGTCGGCCTGAACACACCCGTAACCACGGCACGGCACGTCGCGCGCCGGTACCGGGTGCCGGGGAGAGTTCTGCACAGGATGCCGCCATCGCGCATCTCAGCGCGCTCACGGCGCAGCTGGCAGCTTTGCCCGAAGTCCGTCAGGAACGGGTGCAGCAGCTTCAGCAGGCACTTGCGAGCGGCCAGTACCGCATTGACACCCATCAGGTCGCGCGGGCCATGCTGCAGGACTGGGGCCTTGAGCCGAGTGGGTCATGAAATCCGAACGCACCGAATTGAGCGGTCTCGTTGCCTCGCGCGCTGATTGGCCGGACCGCCAGCCGTCCCCGGGCGAAGGTGCCGAGACGCCGCGCCTGCGGCCGCTGACGCGTGCACGAACACCTGCAGAAGGTGCCGAAGAAGAACCGCCAGAAGCCGTTACCGGAGAAGACGCCGAAAGTCACGAACTGGACGAACTGGCCTGAACTTCCCATGCAGAACGCGACCAGCATCGAGCAGTTGACGGCAGCCCTGGAAGAGGCCATTGAAGCGTTGCGCCGGGGAGAAACCGACCGCTTCCTCGACGCTCTGCACCAGCAGAAAGCACTGCTCGAGCAGGCCGCCGCTACCGCACACGCCCTGCCGTCAAGACTTCCGCGCCTATCCCATCTGGCACGGGTGCAACTGGCGCTGCTTGAGAAAACGCGGCGCACAGCGGCTGCCCTGTGCCGGCTCTACACCAGCCTGCAACCCGTCTATGCGCCGACGGCCACGCCGACCTGTGGAGCACGCTGATGGGCACTCTGTCGGGAATCCTGAACATTGCGCTTGGCGCCATGAATGCCGAGCAGGGTGCCCTGAGCGTGACCGCCAACAACATCGCCAACGTTAACACACCGGGCTACGCGCGGCAGATCCCCGTCTTTGAAGAAAACCCCGCCCTCCTGCAGGGGCCCCTGACCTGGGGCACGGGTGTATCGCTGGCGCGCATCGAAAGCATCCGCGACAGCGTGCTCGAAATCCGCATTCACCAGGAAAGCCAGGACAGCGGCCGGCTGGACGCCTTCTTGAACGCCATGAATCAGATTCAGGCCCTGTTCAACGAGCCTGCCGGTACAGGTTTGTCAGGACCGCTGACGAGCTTTTTCAATGCCTGGCAGCAACTGGCGTCCGATCCCGCCAATCTCAGTCTGCGCCAGAATTTGCTCACGGCCGCGCAGAATCTGGCCAGCGCCTTTCGCCAGACGATCACCGCGCTCGATACCGAGCAGCACAACCTGGACCTGGGCGTCCAGCAGAGCGTTGCGACGATCAACCGGCTCACGGCGGAAATCGCCAACTTGAACGGCCAGATCCGCGCTCTCACCGGTGCCGGGCAGGACGCCAGTAGCCTGGTCGCCCAGCGTGACGCGCTTCTCGGCCAGCTCTCGGCGCTGGTGGACGTACAGTTCATCGACAGTGGCAACGGCGGTCTGACGCTGACCACCGCCAACGGAACCCCTCTGGTCCTCGACCATCAGAGTTTTGCGCTCGAGACAGCCAGCGACCCTCTGACCGGGCTGACACACATCTTCGCCCAGGGCAACGACATCACAGCGCAGATTCGCTCGGGCCAGCTTGCCGGTCTGCTGGCCGTGCGGGACGGCGAAATTCCGGCCCTGCAGGGGCAACTCGATACACTCGCGGCAGCTCTTGCCAATGCCGTCAACGCACAGCACCAGGCCGGTTACGATCTCAACGGCAACCCCGGCGGGAACTTCTTCACGCCGCCGGCCGGCAGCACAGGGGCAGCTGCCAATCTCTCGGTGGCCATCAGCGACCCAGCCCTGATCGCGGCCAGCGCCGACGGAACCCCCGGGAACAATGGCAACGCCAATGCCATCGCCGCGCTGGCCAACAGCGCGCTCATCGCCGGCCAGTCGCCCGCGACCTTCTATGCCGGGGTGGTCTTCGGGGTGGGCAATACCGTGGCCAACGCCAGTGCCCAGAAAGATGCCACCGATTTGGTCCTGCAGCAGCTCAACACGCAACGCGGGGCGCTGTCGGGTGTGTCGCTCGACGAGGAGGCAGCGAGCCTGCTGCGGTTCGAGCAGGCCTATAACGCGGCGGCACGCGTGGCCACAACGATCGTCGATCTGACTGCCGCCGCCATCCAGCTCGGGAAGGACTGAACCATGTCGGTCCGTATCGATCCCAATCTCGCCCCCACTCTGCTCGAGGCTATCGAGCAGGCGCGCCAGCAGCAATCCCAAGCCATTGAACAGCTCGCCTCCGGGCGGTCGGTCAATCGCCCGGCAGACAACCCCACGGCCGCGGCGGCGCTGGTGCTCAATCATGTTCAGGCTGCCCAGAACGATCAGTTCCAGCGCAACATCGCCCACTTCCAGGGCCTGTTTCAGGTGGCTGACGCCGCGCTGAACTCGGCCGTCCAGCTCATGACGCGCGCCGTCCAGCTGGGCACCCAGGCCGCCAACGGCACGCTGTCCAATGCCGACCGCCAGGCTATCGCAGCCGAACTCGAAGGGATTCGGCAGCAAATGATCGGCATCGCCAATACGACCTACCAAGGCGAGTACATTTTCGCTGGCACGGCCGTCTCGACCGTACCGTTCGTTGCCGATTCCACTACGCCCGATGGGGTCCGCTACCAGGGCAACGCCGCCCAGAACACCATCATGCTCCTGAACGGAGAAACCATGGCGACCAATCTGCCCGGCAACCAGATTTTTCAAAACCCTGGTGGCAATGTTTTCGGTGCACTCAATCAGATGATGACCGCTCTCCAGACGGGCAGTGATCCGAGTGGCGCACTGCAGAGTCTGCAAGCGGCCTTTGCACAGCTCAACCAGCAGCGCGTCTTCTACGGCAATGCCCTCAACCAGCTCCAGTCGGCAAACAATTTCCTTCAGCAAGAAAACGTGCAGCTCAGCATGCAGGAAAACGATCTGGTCGGCATCGATCCTGCCCAGGCCGCCTCGAATCTCGTCCAGGCGGAGACAGATGCCAACGCTGTCCTGTCGGCCGCCGGCCGCATTCTCAACCGGCCCACCCTGTTCGATTACCTGAGCTGAACAACGCCGCTCATTCAGCGCGGCCGGGGCCTGAGGGCACCGGTGCAGGTCTGCTGATAAGCCTGCAGCCATTGCGAAGAGGCGCAGAGCTGTTGGAGCGCTTCAGCAAGATGAGCCTTCCGCACAGCAAGCGTAGCTTCCAGCTCTGCCAGCAGATCGCGCAGGCGCTCCCATTCGCACCGCTCCTGGCCAGTTGGGGCTCCCTTCTGGGCCCACTCGGCCGTTGCGGCTCTGACCTTGGCCATGAACACCCCCAGTCGGCCCAGGGCTTCGAAGGCTTCACCGGGCTGTACCGCTACACGCAACGCCTCCAGCGTCTGCTGCAGCTCTGCGCGGAGCTCGGCCACGGCCGTGGGATTCGTGACCGTCATGCGGACCACCCTGGCCCCGGAACCGACTCGGGGCTGCCGGCCGTGGCCATCGTCTCTGGAGCAGACGGGTTGGCTCCTCCGCTGATTGTGCGCTGCTCGACCTCATGCCAGGCCTCGCGCATCGAAGCAAACAATCGCATTTGCTGCTCGAATCCTTGGGCGCTGTCCTGCAGGCTCGCCTGCAGAATGCGGGCGCGCGCAATCGCGTAGAACGCATGCAGCCGGCGCGCGACCTGCCCACCTCGGACATCGTCCAGCCCCGCCTCGAGCACGGCAATCAGCTCCAGAGCCCGGCCTGCCTGTTGAGCCCGAACTTCGACATCGCTGCGGCGTGCCGCCTCCGCCGCCCGGCGCAGTGACTCCACGATGGCATCATAGAGAGCCACAATGCGGCCGATGGCACCAGCCGTATGCACCCCCGCCCAGCGGTAGCGTTCGACAACGCCGGACTTGCTCATGGCAGTGTCCCGAGCTGCTGGGCGATCTGCTGCTGCAGCACGGGCAACTCGCGCAGGATCGCGTCAACCCGGCTGAACTCATCCAGAAGCTGCTGCCGCTTCAAATCCAGACGCGCCTGGAAATTGGCGACATCATCGTTGAGCGTGCTCTCCATCTGCTGAATCCCCGCCAGATCCACATTGAGCGGCCCCGAGGTCACGTCGGTGAGGGCTGTCAGGGTGTTCGAGAAAACCTGGGCAAAACCCGTCTGCGTGCTGTTCTGAAAGAAGCCCAGGACAAGGCCCGGGTTTGACGTGAGCTCGCCGTTCAACTGCCCACTGTCCACTTGCAGTGTTCCGTCATCCTGCATGTGGATGCCCAGACTTTCGAGGTTGACCGTGGTCCCATTGACCGGCACCGCCGTCGTCACCAGGTTGAGGAGCTGTTCCTGCACCATTCGGAGGGCGCTATCGCCAGCCAGCACGCCCGCGGTATGGGTTGTGGGATCCACTGCAAATTGGCTGTTGATGTCCTGGACCACCGCGTTATAGGCGGAAACGAAGTTCTCGATGGCTGTCGTGATGGCGTTGGTATCGGCAGCCACGGAAATGGCCACGGCCGTATTGGGAGCCGCGGCCTGGAGATTCAGTGTGACGCCAGCGATGACTCCATTGATCTGGTTGGAGCTGCTGCTGATGGGCACGCCATCGACCGTCAGGGAAGCGTCAGTGCCCGGGTTGACCGTGAACCCAAGCCCCACTGTGTCGTTCGAGATGCTGATGGTGCCGGCCGTGCCGCTGGTTGCACTCACCAGCACCAGACGCGCGCCCGCGGCATCGGTCACCACGCTGGCCGTGACTCCGGCATTGAGTCCGTTGATGGTTGCGGCCAGTCCCGACAGCGTATTGTTGGTACTATCCACCGTCACCGTCACTGGCGCATTCGAGCCAACCTGGAGGGTGAAACTTCCCGTGTTGAGCGGCGCGGTTGCCGAAGCAAAAGCAGCCGAATAGGCCGAGCTGGTCGTGGCGAGCGCATTCACCACCACGAGATGGTTGCCAGCGGCAGCTCCCGGGTTTGCTGTGGCCGTGACGATGGAGGGATTCGAGCTGGTGGCCGCCATGGCGGCCAGCGGACCCAGCGGGTCGCTCAGCGCCTGCATGGCCGTCTGAAGGGCCGTGAGCTTTCCTTCAATCTCATTGAGTGCCGCGGCTTGCCCACTGAGCTGCGCCAACTGTTGCTGCTGCATCAGCTGCAGGGGACCTGAAGCCGCCTGAATCGCCTGGTCCACCATGGCCTGCACATCGATCCCGGATCCTGAGCTGGCCGCATTCGCAAAGGAAATTGAACCCACGCTTCACCCTCCTACGGCTTTCCGCACCTCTTTATGGAGGCCAGTCCACAACCTGGGCGCCGGCCCCCGCCAGGGTTTGTAAAAGCCCCACGTCGCCGGCTTCTGTACAACACGCATGCCGCGTTCCTTCGAGTCAGAGGTTCCGGGGCAGCCGTCCCGGCGCGGCTGCCCCGAAACCTGGCCTTGCTTACTGCAACAGCCGCAGCACGAGCTGCTGCGCTGCGTTGGCCTGCGCCAGAGCCGCGATGCCGGTCTGGTTCAAGATGGTGTACTTCGACAAATTGCTGACCTCTTCGGCAATGTCGGCTCCGCGAATGCCGTCCTCGGCAGCGGTGAGGTTCTGCACCTGATCGTTAATAATGTTCACCACCGCCTGCAGACGATTGATTGAGGCACCGATGGTGCCACGCATGCCGGCTACCTGAGCAATCGCATTGTTGATATCCGTCAGTGCCTGCTGCGCGCTGGTCTGCGTCTGCAGGTTGTCGCTGCTGATGCCCAGGCCACTCGAGCTGAGCGTGCCCACGGTGACCCCGATGCTGCCGTTGCTCACAGCATCGCTCAAGAAAATGGTCGTCGTCGTGGCCGTAAAGACCGACGTGCTGTTGAAGGTCGTGTTCTGCCCAATCTGATCAATCTGCGCTTTGATGGCTGTGAACTCCGCATCGAGGGCCGCGCGCTGACTGTTGGACACAGTTCCCGTAGCCGCTTCGGTGGCCAGAGTCACAGCGCGGTTGAGCAGACTGGTGACCTGGGACAATGCACCATCGGCGACTTGCAGTGCACCGATGCCATCGCTGGCGTTGCGGGCCGATTGCTGCAGGGCCGTTACGTTGGCGTGCAGCCCGTCGGCAATGGCCAGACCCGCCGCGTCGTCGGCACCGGAATTGATGCGGGAACCCGAGGCCAACCGGAACAGCGTTCTCTGCAAACTCTGGTTGGTGACCTCGAGGTCATTCCGCGCGACGAGCGACGGAATGTTGTTGAGGATACTCAGTGCCATGGTCGTGTTGCTCCTTCCCTGGGTTTTTTCGGTTCCGTCCGCGGCGTCGCGATCGGTTGCCCCGGTCGTGGTCGCTCCGGGAACTGCCCGGCGCTGGCGCCTGATTCCGGAACGATTGACTCCAGAGAAAAGCTTCGGCATCGAGGCTGGAAAACTTTAGCTGCCAGCCAACGGGCCGTTTCGCACGAGCAACAAATCCGGCTGCAGCTCGGCGGCGACGGCGCGCAAGCGTTCGTGACGCGGGAAGCGCTCCAGTCCGGCCAGCACGAGTGCTGCGGCCCGGCTGTGTTCCCCGCGGCGGGCGCGGATGCTGGCCGCACGCAGATAGTCCTCCGGCTGCGGCGGCACCTTCCGCAATTTCGTCTCCGCCACTTCAGCCGCTTCCTCCAGCCGATCCAGCCAGACCAGCGCCTGCATCAACCGATCGTGCATCTCCGGCAGATCGGGCCTCAGCGCGACGGCCTCGCGCAGTCGCTGTAGACCCACGCCCGGGCGCCCGGCACGCACGTCGGCCAGGCCAAGCTTGCTCAGCAGCTCGGCCCGCGCAGGAGCCTTCTCGAGAGCGCGCCGGTAGCAACGCCGTGCCGACTCGAATTCGCCCCGGTTGTAGTGCGCATCGCCTTCGGCTTCGTCCAGCAGCGGGACGCAGTAGCCCAGCCGTCGTGCCTGCGCATACGCCTCCAGCGCACGCCCGTGCTCGCCCAGTCGGGAGCGCGCCAGGCCCAGAAACAGCCAGGCAACGGCCAGGCCCGGGTTGAGCCGGCAGGCCTGCTCGAACAGCCGCACCGCCTCTGTATCGTTGTGGTAGTTATCGAACTCCACCAGACCCAGCTCGAAATACGCCTGGGCATCGTGCGGCCGCTCGAGAATCTTTTGCCGCCCCAGCCGGCGATACAGCTCCGTCTTCTGTGCGGCCGTCTCCGGATCGGCCACCAGTCCGAAATGATGAATGACGAAGCGGGCGCGCCCGAGCTGGCCGCCCAGCTCCACAATCCGACCGCCGACGGTTTCGTGCACGCGGCCGACGAAATACACTTCCGGCCTGCGTCGGAACAGGCGTACATTTTCGTGGGCGACATAGGCGGGATAGGGGTCCGCTTCGGGAAGACGATGGTCGTTCGGCACGGCCGGCGTATCCCAGAGACGGTGCTCGAGCGTCAGGACGTAGTTGCGGATCGTCACCAGATACCCATCGCAGCCCGCGACTTGAATCAGCGCGGGAATTTCTTCCCTGCCCGCGGCATCCAGCCGTTCGTCGGCGTCAAGCACCAGCACCCAGTCTGCGGTCACGGCCTCGAGCACCCGGTTGCGTGCTTCGGCAAAATCGTCCTTCCAGGGCACGTGCAGAACGCGCGCGCCGAGCTGCCGGGCTCGCTGGGGGGTCTCATCGACAGACCCCGTATCGCCAATCACGATTTCATCGACAACACCCCGTACGGTGGCCAGGCAGCGTTCGAGCTGAACCGCCGCATTGCGCACAATCATCGCCAGCGCCACTGTCGGCATCGCTCACCTCGCAGGTGCATTTGAAAACACGGACGCTACCGGAAGCTGCAGCCAGTGCCGCACGCGATCGAGATACCGCGGAAGAACAGCACTCCAGGCCAGTTGCCCGGCGATCGTTGGAGCGGCTGTGCGCGCCGCCTCGCGCAGGCGACCGCCGTCCGCATAGACCTGGCGGAGGGCGGCGACCAACGCCTCCAGCTCTGGCTCGAACCACGTCCACGGCCCTGCCAGAGGGCCGAACGGCGGCGGGTCGGGCGCGGGGGCGACCTCCGCCGGCACCCACAGAGCCGCCTCCGGCGGGCAGTATTCCGTGACCGGGCCGGCGGCGGTGACCACCACCGGCGTGCCGCAGGCCAGGGCTTCGGCGACCGGCAGCGCGAAGCCCTCTCCGCGGAAGGGCAGCACCAGCGCCGTTGCACCCCGGTAAAGCGCAGCGAGCTGCTCATCGCTCAGCTCCTGCTCGAGCACGATCACCGGCGCCGTTTCCGTACTCGCCTGCAGGCGCCGTAACTCCGCCAGCAGCGTCGGCTGACTGTAAAACCGCCGCGCGGCCACTTCATGCACAACCAGAGTGACATCGTCGTCGGGCCGGAAGGCCCGCGCCCAAGCGGCCAGCAATACATCCAGCCCTTTGCGCGCAATCGCCCCGCCGACGAACAGCAGCATGCACCTCCGGCAACCCTGCGGGCGCCAGCCCGGCCCCTGAGGAGTGAAAATCCGGACGTCCACGCCGTTCGGCAGCACCCAGACACGCTCAGCCGGAACGCCTGCGTTCAGCAGCACGTCACGTACAAATCCCGACGGAACCCAGATTTCGTCGGTTCGCTCTCGCATCATCTCGACCCAGCGGACCGGGACCGCCCCGTACTCCCAGGGAAAAATGACGGCCAGCCGTGCCGGCGGGACTGCACGGAACGCGGGCGGCCAGTGGTGACGGATGCACAGGTCCACCGACGTCGCCGCCTGAGCCATCGCGTGCAGCAGAGTCGGCCCCTCGGGAAAATCCACCGGCCGATGCGTGGCATAACCGTACGGCTCGAGCACCGTCTCCCAGTCAGACTGAGCGCACAGGGCCGCCGCCAGCGCCCGGTTGATTCGCGCCAGGCTGGAGCGTGAAAAGAAAGGACCTGTCAGACAGACTCTGGGCCGGTTTGGGCTTCGGCGCACGCGCCTGCGGGTCTGGTCGAGGCGCTCGAAAACCATTGAACGGGCTGATTCCGGCAGAGCCTGTGTGGCCAGCATGTGCTGGACGGGTTCCTCCAGGCCGTGCTGGAGGAAGAAGTCCGTGACAGCAACAACGTACTGCGGCTCCCGCCGCACCAGCGCACACAACTCCAGCGCCAGCTCGGCCGCGACGTTTTGCGGCAGACGCTGCCGCAGCAGGGCTTCGACGGAGGGCCGGAAGGCCGGCACGGACCGCAACCCCACACGATAAAAATTGACCGCTGACTCCTGCGCACCGGCGCGCTCGCTCAACCAGCCCAGCAGCCAGCCGACTCGATAGCTGTTTTCCCCGCCGCTGCCCACCATGCGTGGATCCGTCGCCCGACAAGCCCGGAGCGCTACGGTAAAGGCTGTCTGGAACTCGCCCTGGGCCATGTGCAGCAGCGCCTGGAGATAGTCCAATTCCACATAAGCGGGGTATCGCTTTTGCCCGAGAACTAAGAGCTGGCTCGCTGCCCGAAAATCCTCCAGCCGCAGGAGCAGGACAACGCAGTTGCGCAACGCCAGCGCATCGAGCACCGGATGCAGCCGATTCGGCCCACACAGAGACTGCAGCCGGGCAAGTGCACCTGCCGGATCTTCCACCCCTGCGACCACAGCGGCGCACAGATGCGCCCACGGCTCAGGGGCCGTCCCTCCGGTCCACCAGGCCGGTCGGCAGAGGGCCGCACTGGCCTGCACGCGAATGCCCGTCCCCACCTGGTCCGCTGTCCAGCCGTCGCCCCACAGCCGTGGCTGCAGGACGATCAGGTCGGCCTCGGCCAAACACGGCAGGTGCACAGGCACGAATGTGCGCTGCGGGGATTGCGCGCGCAGCAAGCGCCGCACCAGGGCCCGGCTCCCGGTGAGCAGTTGTTCGTTGGCGAACCACACCACGGTCGGCCCCGCGCGCAGTTCTCCCGACAGCCAGCCGGAGACGTCGATCGTTCGCACATCCGCGACCACGCCCTTGAGGGCTTCCGGCAGCGCAGCGTTCTCCTGATCGGTCAGCAGCGTGATCGGAGCGCTGCGGTCGTACATCGCCGTGCAGCAGCCTCGGGTGAGCTCGATGCGCAGGACCGGCATGGGTTCCTCAGGGCCGCGCCAGGTGCAGCATCTGGAGACCCCCGGCAAGTAGTTCGTCGGGCGTGCAGGAACGAAAATTGCCGTCGGTGCCAATAATCTCGAGCACGAAGCCGGCACGCAGCACCGCTTCGAGAAAAACACCGGGATCACGCCCCTGCCCTCGAATCTGCACCGGATCGAATTCCATCACCAGGTGGATCCCCCGATTCCGCTCGAGCAGCATCGGCATACCGTCCCAGATGTACGGTTCTGCACCTTCGGCATCGATCTTCATCAGATGGATCTCCGCCTGCTCGCCCAGGCAGTCGTCGAGGGCAACCGCTTCGACGACGATTTGCTGGCTGCCGGCCGGGACATCCGCCGAACCGGCCAGAACCCGATGGCTGCCAAAATGCGAAGCCAGGCGCGCGAAGCGGATCGGACGGGGGCGGTCGAGTGCGGCAGCCTCGATCACTGCGGAACGGTCAGCAAAGCCATTCACCTCCAGATTCCACCGCAACAGCTGCGCATTGCGCGGATCGGGCTCGAAAGCCCACACAAAGCCCTGGGGACCGACACCATCGGCCGCGATCAATGCGTAGTAGCCCACATTGGCCCCTACATCCACCACGCGCATCCCGGGCCGCAGCAGCCGCTGCCAGGCCGCCGTGACCCAGTCCTCCCAGAAGCCGTCGGTGAGCAGGTGCGGACTGAGCGAGAGATCCCGTGTATCCACGTACATCTTGTAGCGCTGTAGCACCCGGGCCAGTGCCGTATGATCGCCGAGATAGACAGGCGCGGCGGCTGCGATCCGCTCGAGACGTGCTAAACGTTCGCCCAGAGCGATCAAATGTGTCGTGAGCGCTTCGTTGACGGCTGTTTGATGCCTTGCGTTGTTGATCAAAGCCTCGAGGACACTGCCGAGATGCCTGGCCGCAGCCGGCCGGGCGGATGCAGCGGGCGTCGAAGTCTGCGTCGGCACCACGGTCATCGTGTTGCTCCTTGTGTGAAGTCATTCGGGTCCCGGGCGGTCAGGCCGCCTCGAGCCGGGTGAGCAGCGCGTCCGCCAGGCGTGCAGCCACCCGACGCGCATCCCACCGCTCAACCATTTCCCTCCGACCGCGGCGCGCACGCTCGCCTGCCTGCGCACGCTGTGTGAACACAGTGCGCATCAGTTGCCGCAGGTGGTCGCGACTCGGCTCGGCCCAGCGGTGACCGGCAAAGATTTCCAGATCGACGGCGGGCGAAACCGGGACCAGACGTTCGACCGCGATCAAGAAGCTGTTGCCCTCGTGCAGAAAATCCATCTGCCCGCCCCAGGCCGTGGCGATGACCGGCCGCTCGCAGGCCAGCGCCTCAGCCAGCGGCCTCCCCCAGCCTTCCCCCCGTGTCGCCAGCACAAACGCGTCGGCAGCCGCATAGAGGCGCGGGAGCTGCCGTCGCGGAATCATTCCCGTGACCAGCACGATCGGCGGAACCTGGTCGAGCCGTCGGCCCAGATGACCTTCGAGAAACTCCAACACCAGCGCATCCAGATCGAGCCCGGGGCGATTGTGTGTGGTCACCTTCAACAGCAGCGCCACATCCTCATCGGGGCGAAACTCGCTCACGTAGGCTTCCAGCAGGATCTCCGCCCCCTTGCGATCCTGCCAGTCGAAGATGGACAAGAAATTGAATCCACGCCGCCCGGCCAGCGGCAGGGGCGGCCAGCCGGGGCAAAAAAGTCGGGTATCCACACCTTCGGGCATGACCCGCAGACGGTGGGCCTCGACCCCGCTGTGCTGAAACGTCTCGCGGTTGAACTCCGACGGCACCCAGACTTCATCGAGCGCATTGCACCGCTCCACCCATCCGGCCGGCAGCCGGTCGGTCTCGAAGGTCGTGCGGCCGATCGTAATCCGGCCCCGCATTTCGGTGAGAAAAGCCCCCGCGGGTACCGACTGCAGGAACAGACTCTCGCGCAGGTCCAGACGACAGGCGACGAGCGCTTCCAGCTGTTCGCGCACACGGGGCTCGAGCAGATCTGCAGGATCAGAGGTGGCCCCGTAGGGGATCACCTGCACGGGAATACCCCGGCGCACCAGCTCCAGTACGATGTCGAGATTGTCCTCGGCGTAGCCGCTGCCGCCATAGATGGGGCCATAAAAGACAATTCCCCTCACCGCTCTCTCCCGAACTTTTCATCGGCAAGCCCGGCAAAAATTTCCATGCCCCTGTGCCCTTTCTGCCGCCCCGGGCGCTTACTACCCGCTCCCGGAAGGCATCCGCCAGAAACTCCTTGCACGCTGCAGGCCAAACCCGGAGGCCCGAGGGACGGCTGCGGCTCTGCTCTGCGCCACTCAACTTCTCTCCGCCTCTGCCGATAGTGTGGGTGGAATCGGTCCCGTGAATTGCTGGGATGCCGCCCTGCCGACAGGGGCGGGGGTGAACCCATGATCCGCCTGACGCGGCTGAACCGTCAGCCTATCGGGCTGAATTGCGACTTGATCAAATTCATCGAGAACACGCCCGATACCACGATTACGTTGCTGAATGGCGAAAAGATTCTCGTGCGGGAAACTTACGAGGAAATCGTCGCGCAGATTGTGGCCTTTCGACAGCGCGTGCTCGCGGGTTTACCCGCGGGATCGCTACCGGCCGCCGCGGCCGTCCCCAGCCTCGGTGAGACGCGCCCCGAAGCTTCCTCTGCCGCCCCCGGCACGACCGCGGAGGAGGCGCGCTGATGGACAAGGCCAGTGTCGGCGGGATTCTGGTCGCCGTGGCCGGCATCCTCTCCGGCCTGATCCTCGAGGGCGGCAACGTCGGCCAGATTCTCCAGCCGACCGCCGCATTGATTGTGTTCGGAGGAACCTTCGGGGCTGTGCTGCTGCAGTTTCCCCTCCGTGTCGTCCTGCTTTCGGTCACGCATCTGGCCCATGTGTTTCTCGACCGTCAAGTTGACCATCGGAGCGTTATCGGCCGCCTGGTGCAGTACGCCCACCGCGCCCGACGCGAGGGCATCGTCTCGCTCGATGCCGAACTGGAAACCATCACCGACCCCTTTCTGAAAAAAACGCTCATGCTGGCCGTGGACGGAACAGCCCCGGAAGATTTGCGCCACATGATGGAACTGGAGCTCACCAACCTGGCCGAGAGTGAAGAAAACCTGTCGCGGGTATTTGAATCGGCCGGAGGCTTCGCCCCAACGATCGGCATTCTGGGAGCCGTCCTGGGCTTGATTCAGGTCATGCAGCATCTTGACAACATTCAGGAAGTCGGCCGGGGCATCGCCGTCGCCTTTGTGGCCACCATCTACGGCGTGGGCTCGGCCAATCTGTTTTTCCTGCCGGCGGCGGGCAAACTCCGCCTGCGTCTGCGTGAACTGCAGGTGCAGCGCGAGATGATCCTCGAAGGCATCATCTCCATCCTCGAGGGGATGAACCCGCGTATGCTCGAAACCAAATTGGAAAGCTTTCTGGCCAGCCGCCAGAAAAAGCCCGAGCCGGTGGAGTCCCGTGCGGCGTAAACGCGGACATTCCGGCGGCCACGTCAATCACGAACGCTGGCTGGTCTCCTACGCCGACTTCATCACCCTGATGTTCGCCTTTTTCGTCGTGCTGTACTCTTCCTCCCAGGTCGACCAGCGGAAAATTAGCAAGCTGGCGGCTGCGATCCAGGCCGCTTTCCAGGAGCTCGGCCTGTTCGATTTCTCCAGCCACCGCCCCCCTCTTGACGTGATCCATCCGGCGCCGCTCGAGCAGCACCAGCCAATGAATCTCGAACCCCCTACGGGCATGGCCCAGCGGCTGCCGCTCACCCTTGAGCCCGATCGCACACGCCTGCGGGCCCTCCGGCAGGAACTCGAGCGGGCGCTGGCGGAGGAGATTCGCCGCCACACCGTCGCCATCGAACAGCGCCGGGAAGGCATCGTCATCAGCCTGCGCGAAGTGGGTTTCTACGACTCCGGCTCGGCCGTGCTGCGCCCCACATCTGAACCCATTGTCCATCGGCTGGCGAATCTGTTGCGCCCGCTGCCAGAACCGATCCGCATCGAAGGGCACACGGACAACGTCCCGATCCACAACAGCCGGTTCGCTTCCAACTGGGAGCTTTCGACTGCCCGGGCGACCGAGATGGTCCGCCTGTTCATCACCCGCTACGGGTTCCGGCCCGAGCGTCTGTCCGCGGCGGGCTACGGCGAATATCACCCGGTCGCTTCCAACGCGACGCCCGAAGGCCGCGCGAAAAACCGCCGGGTAGATATCGTCATTCTGACACACGCCGGGGATTTCACCGCGACCCCTGCCGGTCCGGCACCCGGCGAGCCCGCTCGGGAGCCTTGACGGGCCCCCTTCAGAAGTGTTACAACCCGTAGCGTACGTTGCCAGTGCCAACACAGGCTAGCACCCCACGTCTCCTTGGCGAGCTCGAACAGCTCGTCATGGACTACCTCTGGCGGACCGGCGAGGCGAGCGCCGAACAGTGCCGTCAGGCGCTCGCCCCTGTCCGCCAGCTCAGTGATTCCACCATCCGCACCGTCCTTCGCCGACTGGAGCAGAAAGGGCTGATCCGCCACCGGCGCCGCCGTCGCGCCTACATCTACCGCCCGGTCACCGGTCGCCAGAGCCTCGTCGCGCGGGCCCTGCGCCATCTGATCGAACGGTTCTGCAACGGCTCGGTCGAGCAACTGCTCACCGGCATGGTGGAGGCCGAGATCGTGGACGCGCGCCAGCTCGAGCAACTGGCGGAAAAACTCGCCATCCAGAGGGAGAAACGTCGGTGAGCACCGCGGCCAGCACTGTGATCGTGAGCCTGCTGGCTGCGGCCGTGCTGCGCTCGCTGGTCTTGGCGACAGCGATGGAAGGCGTGCTGCGGCTCGTTCAAAAGCACGCTCCCCGCACGGCCCTGGGTTTGTGCAAGCTGACGCTACTGGCTTGCTTGGCCATGCCGGCTCTGCCCTATTGGTTGCCGAGCATCCAGATGCCGCTGGACATGCCTGCAGTTCTGCAACAGCTTGCCGCCGATCGGGGGGCGCCGGGACCTCCCGGAAGCAGCGCCGAGGCGCAGGGCAACGCCGCGCAGTGGTTCGCTCGTTCGTCCTCGCCAGCGCCCGCAGGATCTACCGGTTCACGCAACACGCACTGGCTCCGGGGCCTGATCGCTCTCTATCTGGGGGGCGTGCTGGTGCTTGGCATGCGGCTGGCGACAGGGCTCCTATTGAGTCACCGTCTGCGCCGTCGAGCACAAACCTTGGATGCGCCGCGTGGCCGTGCCACCCTCTTTGTTCAAAGCCAGCATCTGGGTTTGCGGCATCCGCCGCCGCTGCTGACCAGTCGCGCGCTGATCACGCCGGTCACCGTCGGCCTGTGGCGCCCGGCCATTTTGCTGCCGGAAAACTCGAAGCACTGGGATCAGTCCGTCTGGACAGCCGTGCTCCTGCACGAGCTGGGCCATGCAGCGCGACGCGACCCGCTGGCGCTCCTGATGGCCGAGCTGTACCGCGTGTTCTTCTGGTTCCATCCCGTCGCCTGGTGGCTCCGCCGTCGATTGGCAGAGCTGGCCGAAGCTGCCAGCGATGATCTGGTCCTGTCCGCCGGAATCGAGCGGCACCACTATGCTGCGGTACTCCTGACCACGGTGGCCGCCGTTCAGGCAGCCGGCGGGCGGATCCGCTGGCCGGTGCCCGCGATGGCGCGCCAGACACACTGCAGCCAGCGCCTGGAACGAATTCTGACCTGGCAGCCGGGCGGCGGGTTCTTCGGCCGCCGTGCAGGCCGCATGCTCGCAGTGCTCGCTCTATTTGCCACCGTCGGAAGTGTCGCTTCCTTACGGCTTCGCACCGCTGCAAACCGTTCCTCCGTGGAGCGCGCTCGCCTGATCTCCATGGCCGCCCTCAGTCGTGAGGCAAGGTTGGAGAGGAGCATTCCCCACGGACTCTCGGCATTGCAGCGGCTGCGCAACCCTGGCAGACCGCTGGATTCACGGACAACGAGGAGCAGAACGGCACGCACCGAACAGCCACGAACCAGAGCGACGTCTTGTCCGTCCTGCTCGCATACAACATCGAAAGCCGATCCTCACCGCGGCCCCAACTTCCTGACCCAACCTGCCAAACCGAAACCAGCACCTGGGGCTTCCGAAGAAGCTGACCGGGGGCTGGACCGACTACTGGACCCGCCGCGGCGTCCGCTGGTATCCAGTTCGATCGAGATCTGGGTACGGCTCCTGGCAATTCGGCAGCAGATCTGGCAGGCGGAACAGGAAGCCATAGAGCTGGAGCAAATTCAGTCTCGGTTCAGACAGCAGATGCTCCAGCTCGAGAACCAGCTTCACCATGTGCCTGGACTGCCCTTCGATAGCGCGCCGCGCCGGCCGGCGACAGGCGCCCCTGTTCCCCTGGAGCGCATCAGCCGGCCGTCACTGACTCCGCCCGGTCCGCGGCCGGTTCGCCGCCCCGCGCCTGTGTTACGCGCCACAATCTGAGTCCGCCGAAAACTCCAGCCCGGACCACGTATCCAGCACCCGAAGCCCTCCTGCTGGGCTATGCTGTGGCGAGCTCGACAGCAATCAGCCAGGGGGTAGGAGAGACGTTGCGCGCAAGGAAAAAGCGTAACCGGATCACTCAAGGCCCGGCGGCCGAGCGAAGCACTTTTGCGCAGCAGGTGCGCCAGGGACTGCTCGACCCACAGCAGAAGCAGCTCCCCTGCCAGTACTTCTATGACACCGTCGGCTCGGCCCTCTACGACGCGATCTGCCAGCTCCCGGAATACGGTCTGTGGCGTGCCGATTGCCGGCTTCTGGAGCGTCACGCCCACGAGCTGGCACACCGGTTCGGCGACCGGCTCGCCGTGGCCGAACTGGGCAGCGGCACGGGGCGCAAGACGCGGCTTCTGCTGGAACGGCTCGTCGCCCGCGCACGAGTGACGTACTTTCCTATCGATCTCAGTGCCCCGGCCCTCGTCCAGTGCCGGCGACATCTGGCTGACCTGGTTGGCCTGCACATCACACCGGTCCAGCAGACTTACCTGGACGGGCTGCGACGCATCGTACGCGCCTGCCGGGACCGCCGGCTGCTGGTGCTCTTTCTCGGCAGCACCATCGGCAACCTGGGGCGCGAAGAAAGCCAGCGTTTTCTCGCTGCGGTGCGGCGCCTGCTACGACCGGGCGATGGATTCCTGCTCTCGGCGGACCTGGTCAAGCCCAGGGCCGCGCTCGTGGCCGCTTACGATGATCCGCTCGGTGTGACCGCCGCGTTCAACCGCAATCTGCTTGCCCGGATCAACCGCGAGCTGGGAGCCAATTTCCCTCTCGGCAGTTTCCGCCATCTGGTTCGCTACAATGAAAGCGAACGCCGCATCGAGATGTATCTCCAAGCCCGGCGAAATCTCGAGGTACGCGTGCCGGCCGCACGGCTGCGCGTGCGCTTTCGCCGGGGAGAAACCATCTGCACCGAACACTGCCACAAATATCGGACCGACGAACTGCAGGCCATGGGGACTCAGGCCGGATTCGCGGTGGCCGCGCAGTGGCTGGACGGCGAGTGGCCATTCGCACAGACTCTGCTCATAGTTCCCTGAGCACCCGAGGAAACCCGTGAACAGCGAGAAACTTTCTACTTCCCGCATGGTCGCAAAGGACGTGCGCCAAAACTCTGGCTTGATCCAACTGGACGGCTCCTATGGCGAAGGGGGCGGCCAGATTCTCCGCAGTGCACTGACGCTATCTCTGCTGACGGGACGCGCAGTGGAAATCGTGAACATTCGCGCCGGTCGTCCGAATCCGGGCCTGCAGGCGCAGCACCTGAAAGCCGTCGAGGCCGCCGCGGCCATTTCCGGCAGCCGCGTCGAAGGTGCCATGCGCGGGTCGCGCCGGTTGACGTTTTTCCCGCAGCCAGTTCGGCCGGGCAAGTATCGCTTCGACATCGGTACCGCCGGCTCCACGTCGCTGGTGTTGCAAACGGTGGTCTATCCGCTGGCCCTGGCCGGTGATGTTTCCACGGTGACGCTGACAGGCGGAACCCATGTTCCCTGGGCACCCAGCTGGCATTATCTGCAGATGCAGTGGGCCACAATGCTCCGTCGGATCGGCTTCTCTGTCGAACTGGAGCTGCGTCGCGCCGGATTCTACCCTCGCGGCGGTGGCGAAGTCCGCGCCCGCATTGATCCGGCGGCCTCCCTGCAGCCGCTCGAACTGACCGACCGCGGGGCCCTGCAAAGCATCACGGGCATCTCGGGGGTCGGACAACTGCGGCGCGCAATTGCCGTGCGTCAGGCCCGCCGCGCAGAGCAACTTCTGCAGCCGCTCGGCGTGCCGGTGCAGATCGAAACTGCCGAGCTGCCGGCGGCCTGCCCGGGATCGTTTCTGCTTCTGTTAGCGCATTTCGAGCGCACCCAACTCTGCAGCTCGGTGCTGGGAGCCCCGGGCAAACCCGCCGAAAACGTGGCCGACGAAGCGGCCACCGCGTTGCTCGCGATGCTGGCTGGCACGGCCACCGTGGATGACTATTTGGCCGACCAGCTCTTGTTGCCCCTCGCCCTGGCCGGCCGCACCTCGAGCTTCCGGACGCCGCGTATCACCCGCCACCTGCTGACCAACGCCTGGGTCATCGAGCAATTTCTGCCCTGCCGGATTGCTGTGACAAAAACAGCCGACGACGCAGGTGAGGTACGGATCGAAGCGACCGCTGCGGGAGTGATCCCTCTCGCAGGGCCGACTGACTGAAGGAGGCACCATGCATTCCCCCCTCTGGACCGATTTGCTCGTCCCCGGCATCCCTGTGATCGAGAAGATCCTGCGGCCGATTGTGGTCTACTTCTTTCTGGTGGCCGCATTGCGGCTGTCAGGCAAGCGCGAACTGGCTCAGCTCAATCCCTTCGATCTGGTCGTCCTGCTGACCCTCTCCAATACGGTGCAGAATGCCATCATCGGGAACGACAATTCGCTGCTGGGTGGCATCATCGGCGCCACGACTCTGATGGGCGTGAACTACGCGGTCATCCGCATCCTCTACCGCCACGCGCGTTTAAGTCGCTGGCTCAAGGGCGAACCCACGGTGCTGATCGAGCATGGAAGGTTACTTCAGGATCGCCTGGCACAAGAAGCGATCACCGTCGAGGAGCTGACCGAGGCCGCCCGCAAACAGGGCTTCGAGTCGCTGGAGACGATCGAGCGGGCCGAGCTCGACTCCGCCGGTCAGCTTGTCTTCACGCCCCGCCGTGTACCTACCGAACAAGACCGGCTGGCGGAGGTGCTGGCTGGCTTGACCGCTGTGGTCGACGAGCTGCGCCATCTTCGGCAGCAACTCGGCCTGGCCTGAACGTGCTGCCTACATCCGGCCGTGAGCAAAGGCCGCGGGCCCAGCAACGGGCACGCGCTGACCAGCTCTGCGTGCAACCCGCTCCCAGTCCACCACCTGCACGGCCACCGAATCGCCCGGAACGAACTCTGCTGTCCCTTCCGGCAACAGAATCAGCGCATCGGCTTCGGCAGCCGTACGCACCAGCACCGAGCACTGATTCGGCAGAGGTTCGACCTCGAGGCCGTCCGCGGCGTAGAAACCCCGGGCAAGCACGACATAGGCTCGCCCCGGCTTCGCCCTGATTGCCCTGCCCCGCAGACGCGCCTGCAGAATCGGCCAGCCATTCTGGCGCCGACCTGCAAGACGCCACAGCGCCGCGATCACGAATTCATGAAACCCGACAAACGCGGCCGCCGGATTGCCGGGCAGCACTGCCACCGGCAGCCCCTCCCAGAGAGCAAAACCAGAAGGTCGAGCCGGACGCAGGCGGACTTCGCGAAACAAAAACTTGGCCCCGCAGGCGCTCAGCACGGCTTTGACAAAGTCCCGCTCGCCGACGGAAGCACCGCCCGTCGTGATCAGCAGATCGGCCTGCGCGCGGGCCTGCTCAAACTCCCGCTGGAGAGTAGAACGCTCGTCGGGCGCGAAAGCGACAGAGATTGCTTCAGCACCGGCCGACGCAGCCAGACCCGCCAGCACCAGCCCGTTGCTGTTCCGGATCTGGCCATACGCCGGCCGCGAATCCACCGGCACCAGCTCGCTGCCGGTTGTCACAACGGCAACGCGCGGCCGCCGGTAGACCCGGAGGCGTGCACAGCCGGCAAATGCCAGCAGGCCGCCCACAGCCGGGCCAATCGTCTCGCCCTGTTCCACCAAACGTTCTCCCCGGCGGACATCTTCGGCCGGAGGAAAGATGTGCTGGCCTGCACTGGCGGGCGCCGTCAGTTCGATCACGTCCTGCTGGCGCAGGACGCGTTCACGGGGAATCACGGCGTCGGCACCCGTCGGGATGGGCGCTCCGGTGGCGACCTCCACAGCCGTGCCAGGCGCAAGCGTCAGCCCGCTCTCGCCCGCCAGCACCCGCCCGCAAACCGGAAGCCGGCAGGGGCGTTCGGTGCTGGCGAGAGCGGTGTCCGCCGCACGCACGGCATAGCCATCCATCGCCGACCGCGGAAACGCCACCAGATCTTCTTCGGCCACGAATGTCTCCGCAGCGATCCGGCCCACCGCTTGTTCGATGCGGACCTCTTCGACGCCCAGCGGCTCGACCGCTTCCCAGATCAGGTGTCGAGCCTGCTCCAGGGAAACTGCATTCTCCGGCTGCCCCGTCATGACGTCTGCCCTGTGTCGTCGGCCGAATCCCCGATCAGTCGCTCCTCCCCCGCGTAGACGACAAACCGGCTGCCGCGCAAGAATCCGACCAGCGTCAGCGAGAATTCTCGCGCCAGCCGTACGGCCAGGCTCGAAGGTGCCGAAACACAGGCCAGCACGGGCAGTCCCGCCGCAATGGCCTTCTGAACGATTTCAAAGCCGCCACGACCGCTCACGAGCAGAACAGAGCGCGCCAGCGGCAGCCGGCCTTCTCGCAGCGCCCAGCCGATGACTTTGTCGACAGCGTTGTGGCGTCCGACGTCCTCCCGCACGACTTCGAGTGCACCGGTGGCGTCGAACAGAGCAGCGGCGTGCAACCCACCGGTTCGGTTGAACAGCGTCTGAGCCTGGCGCAGGCGCTCCGGGAGCACCGCCAGTACTTCCGCCTGTATGCGGAAACCTCGGTCCGGCGGGACCAGTCCCCGGCGCCGAACGGCCTCGATGGCTGCTTTCCCGCACACGCCACAGCTCGACGTGGCATAAAAGTGCCGTGCCAGGCCCGCTGGATCCCACTGGACACCGGGCTGCAGAAACACACGTACCGTGCTACCGCGGCCGACGTTCTCTTCGCGCACTTCGGCGATGTCCGAGCGCTCCTGAAGGATTCCCTCGGTAAACAGAAATCCCAGCGCCAGCTCCACGTCGTGGCCCGGCGTCCGCAGCGTCACGCTGACCGGATCATCGTTCACACGGATTTCGAGCGGCTCTTCATTGGCGAGATAATCCTGGTAGCGTCGCAGCTGCCCCTGCTGCCACTCGAGAACGCCGGTCAAATGCATCCAGTCCGGTGCGCGCACGACTTCTCGTTTACACCCGCAGCAGATTGGGCACGGCGCGTCGGTAACCCTGCTGCTCGGCCCACAGGTGCAGGGGAATCGCGGTGAGTTCGTCCACCAGCGGCACCGCACGCCCGTCCTGAGCCAGGTTGACGCCGGTGACATAGTGCTTGCAGCTTTCGCAGGCCTCGACGCGCAAATGAGGCAGGGCCTCGGAGACAAACACCGGCAGCCGCGGGTCGCTCTCTTCGCCGCAGTAGGCGCAGACCAGGCGCCGGTAGTCCCACTCGTGCAGGCACAGCGAGCACAACAGCGACCGCCGGGCGCCGTCGCCCTCGGGACGCAGCACGCTCACCAGCGGCAGTGCGCCACAAAGCGGGCACCGCAGCGGCGTGCCGTCCAGCTTGAACGCAGGCACTGTATTGGCCAGGGCCTCCGCGTACGGTTGCAGGATCGCCTGCGCGAAGAAGCTTTCCGGAATCTCGCGGGCCATCTCCTCGGCTCGTTCTGCAGACCAGTAGGCGCTCAGCAGCTCCACCCAGCGTGATTCTCCCGCCGCTTCCATCGCGGCGGCCATCTGGGCCAGCCCTGCCGGCGCCCTCCGCCTGCAGAGTTCCAGCAGCGCGGGAAACGCCGGTACCACCAGTTCTAGATGCAGAATCTCACGCAAGCGCCCAGCCACAACGCGACTGCCGGTGGCCTGCACCGCCTGCTCGACCCCCTGATAGACGCCCTTCTGCCACTTCGCCAGCTCGGTGTAAAAGTGGAGTACCTCGGCCGCAAACGGATAGGCGACTGCGAGAACGTCGGCTCGCTCGATGCGTTCGTCCCAGGCGGCCTGCCCTACAGCCGGCCGGCTACCGCGCCAGCCGTTCATACCACAGTGGATGGTGCACCCGTGCCCAGGTTCGCGACACGTAGCCCCGCACCATGGCGCGGAAACTTCCCCGGACCATGGCCGTGCCCATGTACACGTGAATGATGAACAGTCCGATGCTGGCCAGTCCTGACAGCACGTGGACCCAGATGGAAGTGTAGCGGAGCCACCGCAGACTCCACGGAATGGAGTCCACCAGCCACAGCCCGACTCCGGAAAGCAGCAACAGGGCGGCGCACGCCAGCATCAGCCAGAAGAACATCTTCTGGCCCGCATTGAACCGGTCTGCGGGCGGCAACTGTTCGTCGCGGTTCCGCACATAATCGCCCATGCGCGCCAGCCAGGCCCGATCGGCTTCGCTGGTCCGCATGTCGGGCGCCCACATGCGCCACATCACCGCCATCGAAGCGACAAAGACCACCCCCAGAATCGGGTGCCAGAACCGCGCTACCGGCCCCCCGCCGACCAGCGCCGCCAGCCAGAACAGATAAGGATTCCAGAAGGCCAAACCCGTCAGCAGGCAGTAGATGTAGGAAATCCCTGCAACCCAGTGATTGACGCGCTCGCCAAAGCTGTAGCGGAGAATCTCAGCTTCAGCCCTGTTCATGACGGCCTCCCGCCTTCTCCACGATCCCGCTCGTGAGTCTCCTTTGGCCCGACGCGCAGATAGTGCAGCACCACGCCCGCCAGGCCGCCCACGATCGCCAGATTGCCCAGCCACTTCAGCGGCCCCTTCCACAGCCGCACCGTCCACGGCACATGCGGATCGGCCGGCAGGCCCCCGTACGCTTCCGGGCGCGTGGCATCGTGGAGGATGTACACCACGCCCGTGCCGCCCACCCCGGGCGGGTCATAGATGCCCGCCCGCTTGAACCCGTAGTGCTCGCGGAGCTGCTGCACGCGCTGCTCGGCCAGCTGAAGCATATCTTCTTTGGTTCCGAAGTGCAGGCATCCTGTCGGGCAGGCCTTGATGCAGGCCGGCTCCAACCCGGAAGCCACGCGGTCAGCGCACAGCGTGCACTTGTACACCTTCTTGGTGGTGGGATTGAACTTGGGAATATTGAACGGGCAGCCGATGATGCAGTAGCCACAGCCGATGCAGTGCTCCTGCTGGAAGTCCACGATGCCGTTGGCGTACTGCACGATGGCGCCGTCGGAGGGACAGGCTTCCAGACAGCCCGGCTCGGCACAGTGCATGCACTGATCCTTGCGCATCAGCCACATGAAGCCGTGCTCGGGATGGTCGTATTCGTTGAATTTGATCAGGTTCCAGTAATTCCACTGCGTTTCCGGCAGCGTCTGGATGGTGTTGTCAAACGAGGTCTCCGCATACGGCAGGTCATTCCACTCGATGCAGGCCACCTCGCACGCCTTGCAGCCAATGCACGTCGTCGTATCGATCAGCTTACAGACGTGCAGTTCCCTCTGCGTGCCCTCGCCGGGTACCGGCCCGGCATGTCCTGAGATGCGCTGGATGCGCAGCGTCGCCTGACTCATGGCCGCCCCCCTAGACCTTCTCCAGCTTCACCAGGAAGCCCTTGAACTCGGGCGTGAAGGCATTGGGATCCACCACCGTCGGGCTCAACAGGTTGGCAGGGTTACGGGCCGTGCGATCGGCCCCGATGCCGACATAGCCCCAGTGAATGGGCACACCAATCTGGTAGACCTTCTTGCCGTCAATCAGCATGGGCTTGATCCGCTTGGTCACATAGGCACGGGCCACATAGGCTCCGCGCGCACTGCTCACGCGCACGCGTTCGCCCCCGCGCAGCCCCAGAGCGTCTGCCAGCTCGGCCGGGATTTCGACGAACGGCTCCGGAACCAGCTCCACGTTCACCGGATTGTTCTTGGTCCAGTAGTGGTAGTGCTCGGTGAGCCGATAGGTCGTACAGACAATGTTGAACTCCTGCGGACTGCCCAGACGGTCGGCAGGCGTGTTGAGTTTTTTGACGACCGGATTGTGGCTGACCTTGGGATGCAGCGGATTTTCAATCGGGCTCTCGAACGGCTCGTAATGCTCCGGGAAGGGACCGTCGTTCATCAAGGCCAGCGGCGTGAAAATGCGCCCCACGCCTTCGTTGGTCATGATAAACGGCCCCATGTGTTCTTCCGGCGGCGACGTAACCAGGAAGTCGGGGACATCGTTGCCCACCCATTTCTTCTGCCGCGGGTCCCACCAGATCTGCGCGCGTTCGGGATCCCACGGCCGGCCCTCGAGGTCGCACGAGGCCCGGTTGTACATCACGCGGCGATTGGCCGGCCATGACCACGCCCAGTTGGGATAAATGCCCAGCCCGGACGGGTCCTCCGTACCGCGACGGGCGCTCTGCGGGCCGGCCTCGGTCCACGAACCGCAGTAGATCCAGTTCCCGCAAATGGTGGTCCCGTCGTCCCGCAGCCAGGTGAAGCCCGGCAGTTGTTCGCCGGCCTTCACAGTCTGGCCGGTTTTAGGATCGGTGAGATCGGCCAGTGCCCGGCCGTTAATCTCCTTCGCCAGGGCCGCAAACGAACGATGATAAGGGTCGACATAATTCCAGGTCAGGTGCAGGATCGGGTCGGGGAATTTCCCACCCTCGGTCCGGTAAAGCTCCCGCACCCGCAGGAAGATCCGCGACAGAATCTCCTGATCGCGCCGGGCATCTCCGGGCGGATCGAGCGCGATGTATTTCCACTGCAGCCAGCGCTGGGAGTTGACCAGCGTACCGTCCTTTTCGGCAAAGCCGGCGCACGGCAGCCGATAGACGGTGGTCCGGATCTGCGCCATCTCCTCGGGCCGGATCATCGGATTGTGCGCTGCGTTCCAGAACTCGCTGGTCTCATCAGGATAGATTTCACCCACCACCAGCCAGTCCAGTTTCTTCAGCGCCTCGATGTTCTTTGTCGAATCCGGACCGATCTGCACTCCGTTCATGCCGAAGGCGATCATGCCCTTGATATGGCCCTGGTACATGTTGTCCCAGATGGACACCCAGCCGTAGTTGCGGTCAATCTTCGGCAGGTAGTGGAAGGCGAAGTCGTTCTCCTTGGTCGCATGCTCGCCGTACATCGCTTTCAGCAGCGACACGACGAACTTGGACATGTTCGACCAGTAATTGAACGACGCCCACGGAGCGGGTTTCGATGGTTTCGGCGTCACGCGCTCCAGATAGGCGGCCAGGCTGGTATCGTTCGGGTTGGGCATCTTCAAATAGCCCGGCAGCGCGTCGAACAGCCCCCCCATGTCGGTCGCGCCCTGAATGTTGGAATGCCCGCGCAGGGCGTTGACGCCGCCGCCGGCCCGCCCCACGTTGCCCAGCAGCAACTGCAAAATGGCTGCCGTGCGGATGATCTGGGCGCCGTAGGTGTGCTGCGTCCAGCCCACCGCATAGACGATGGTGGCAACCTTCTTGGTGTCCCCATTTTGACGAATGGAAGTGAACAGATCGGCCGCCTTCAGAAAATCCGCGCGCGGAATGCCGGTGATCCGCTCGACCATCTCCGGCGTGTAGCGCGAGTAGTGCTGCTTGAGGAGCTGGAAGACGCACCGTGGATGCTGCAGGGTGAGGTCGTAGGCCACGTTCGGTGGCATGGCGGGC
>Ga0209810_1001460_pt1 | contig 35432 bp, 33 predicted proteins | sample Coa_R1_7_FD_187159 | JGI IMG/M metagenome (GOLD analysis project Ga0209810, IMG submission 187159) | Surface soil microbial communities from Centralia Pennsylvania, which are recovering from an underground coalmine fire - Coalmine... | ecosystem: Environmental > Terrestrial > Soil > Unclassified... | reverse complement strand
CACATAGGTGCCTTTGCCGCGCAGCAGGCGTGGGTCTTCTGTGCGCTGAACGGGTGCGCCAAACCAGCGTGTTGCCATTAGTCCACCTCCGCTTGAGGCGCACGCAACCGCTCAGCAGCGAGCTTGACGGCCTCGACGATGTTTTGATAGCCGGTACAGCGGCAAATATTGCCGGAAAGCCCGTGACGAATCTCTTCCTCTGTTGGCTCCGGGTTCTCATGCAGCATGGCATGTACGGACATAATAATGCCGGGCGTGCAGAAACCGCATTGCAGCCCATGTTTCTCACGAAATGCCTGCTGGATAGGATGCAGTTCGCTATTGGTACCTGCCAGCCCCTCAATAGTAGTGAGCGCCATTTCGTCTGCCTGCACCGCCAGCATCAGGCAAGAACGCACCGGCTCGCCGTTGAGCAAGACGGTACAGCAGCCACAGACGCCGTGTTCGCAGCCGACATGCGTTCCCGTCAGGTGCAGTTGATGGCGCAGGAAGTCAGAGAGCAGCATGCGCACCGGCACTTCTCGCTCGTAGAGATTTCCGTTGACGGTGACGGAAATCGTACAGGATTCGGTAAAGGTGGAAACATTTTCCTCTTGCATATCGCGTCTGCTTTCTAGTGTTCGCGCCGCTCCCAGGCGGCCTTAAGAACACGTTTTGTCAATTCAGAGGTAAGAGCGCGCCGGTAGTCGACGGTAGCATGCACATCTTCCATATCTTCGCTGACCAGGTCGCGTGCAAGCTCGGCGGCCTGATCGATAGTTTGCTCGTCCAGCGTTGAGCCGATCAGCGTCTGCTCTACCTGCCGCGCCCGTACCGGAGCGCCAGCGATGCCCAGATAGGCGATGTGCGCGGTCATGCAGCGATCATCCAGGCCAGGAGTCAGCACGGCAGCAGCGCCGACCAGTGCGTAGTCGCCGGAGCGACGGGCAAATTCCAGAAACGACCAGCCGGCCTGTGGCGGAATCCAGGGGAAACGCGCTTCAGAGACCATCTCGCCCGCTTCAATAGCGGTAGAAAGATAGCCGGTGAAAAATTCCTCTGCTTTCAGTACCCGTTCGCCGCGCGTGCTTTCCAGCACCACCTCACCATTCAGGCAGGTGAGCAGGGCAGGTAATTCGGCGGCGGGATCGGCATGGGCAATGCTGCCAACGACGGTCCCCCGGCTGCGGATTTGCGCGTGTCCAATATGACGCACGACCTCGAGCAACAGAGGATGATTCTGCTGTACCTGTGGCGAACGTTCCACCTGAGCCTGGCGCACCGTCGCTCCGATGGCGAGATAGCCGTCTTCAGGCTCGATGTAGTGCAGTTCCGAAATATGATTGATGTCAACAAGATAGGCCGGACTCGCCAGGCGCATGTTAAGCAGCGGAATCAGGCTCTGACCCCCCGCCAGCACTTTTGTATCGTCCGCATGCTGTTCGAGCAAAACAAGCGCCTCATCGAATATACGTGGGGCGCAGTACTGAAAACGTGGTGGTTTCACGGTTCCCACCTCCCTCGCTAAGTGAACTTTTCTCCTGCTTTCAGGAATACCCATAAGAGTAATGCTCTCCTGCTCTCCTGTCAAGCCCCTTTGCGCTCCTTTTTCTGACGAATAGAGAAGGGTGATATAATATGCGCGAACAGGTATCCAGGAAAAGGAGCTATTGAGAAATGGATATTTCCAGACATCCGGTGGCCCTTGTCACCGGAGGGTCTCGCGGCATCGGCGCGGCTGCCGCGCTGGCACTGGCAGAACGCGGCTATGATGTTGCCATCACCTATCGCAATAAAACGGCAAGAGCGAACGAAGTGGCAGGTGAAATTGCGAAGCTCGGCATTCGCTCTCTTGCTATTCAGGGTGATATCACGCTGCAGGCAGATAGGGAGCGCATCTTCGCCGAATTGGGCGCGTGGAGCGGGAGGCTCGATACGCTGATCCTCAACGCCTCTGGCGGGCTGGAACGTGATCTGCTGGCCACCGAGCCTGACTATCCCATGCATATCAATCGTGATGCGCAGATCGCGCTGGTAGACGCTGCCCTGCCATTCATGCCCGCAGGGAGCAGCATTGTCTTTGTCACCAGCCACTGGGCGCACCTGTACGGGCAGATTGTTGACATCCCGGTCTACGCGCCGGTAGCTGCATCAAAGCACGCGGGCGAGCAGGCATTGCGCGCCCGGCAAAAAGAGCTTGCCGACCGGGGCATTCGCCTCATCGTCGTGACGGGCGATCTGGTCGAAGGAACAATTACGCCAAAACTGCTGGATCGAGCCATGCCGGGGCTGGCAGCCTACCGGCGCAACATGGTTGGCCAGCTACCTACCGCAGGCGATATGGGTGAAGCTATTGCGGCAGCTGTTACCGACAACGCGCTGGCAAGCGGTTCGACTATCGTGGTCGGCGGCTCGCTGGAATCCTTACCACGCCCGGAATAATCATTTTTCTCCCTGCCGCCTGCGTGATAAGATTAAGAGAAACGGTTTCGTTTCCTTTGAAAATGTGAGGTGAAATCCATGAACGATAGTGAGATTCTCCAGCACATCCAGCAACTGGTCAACGAAGAACACGAACTGATGACCTCGGCGGAGCAGCAGCCGCTCACCGAAGAGCAGCGCGCGCGTATGCAGCAGCTTCAGGTTCACTTAGACCAGCTCTGGGATCTGCTGCGCCAGCGCCGTGCCAGGCGAGAGTTTGGTTTGAACCCCAACGAAGCGACCGAACGCAACCCCTCAATCGTTGAACATTACCTCCAGTAGAGAGCAGATGAGGGAGAAGAAGGTCTCTGCTTTCAGACAGCGTTCGCCCGTATCTGAAAGCGGGGCCTTTTTGGGCTATGCGCGTTTTTCAAAGGGGTGGATGCTTCACCTGCACAGGGCGCAGGCCGGGGCCACCACCGAAACGCGGTGTGACCTGTTGCCAGGGGATACGCTCCGGTAAACCAATATCATACAGATGAACGTCATCGTTATAGCGTACCAGCGTCCACTGCGGCTCCTGTTCCTGCGGAACATCACGGAAGAGGCTCCTGTGCCAGTAGGTGATGGAAGTCACATTGGTATAAAGCTGCGCAAAGGCCGGTCGGAAGATGCCCTTGACGAATTTGAGCGTCTCAAGCCCGAAGAAATACAGGAAAGAGACGCCAATAATGCCATCGTGACAGACAATGACGATGGTTTTGCCATCATGTGCCTGGATAACACGCTCAAAAGCGTCACTGACTCGCTCCGTGAATTGCAACCAGCTTTCGCCATCGGGAACAATCGGGCGTTCCGGCTCCCGCGCGAAATCGACCAGCCCATACTTCTCGATAATCTCTTTACCGGAAACCCATGAGCGATCGCCAATACGGAATTCCTGGAAACCCTCGTCCAGTGTGACAGGCAAATGAAGGGCCGGGGCAATAATCCCCGCCGTTTGCCGGGCGCGCTGCAAAGGGCTGGAGATCAGCACGTCCGCGCGAATCTCCCCTGTGCCGCCCAGCCGGTCGCGCAATCGCTCCGCCTGCATGATGCCGAGTGGAGAAAGCGGCGGCCCATCCGGCGGAACAGACGAAAAAGGCATATCCGTCACAAACTCACCATGACGTATCAAATAGATATCTGTCATCCTGTTATGTATCCTTCTAAAGAAAGTACGTAACAAACAATCCCATGCCATATTGTACAGGCATGTTACAATAGGAGGCAAAACGCTGGAAGGTGATGAGTAAATGGCAAAAGAGTTGAGCGCAAGCGCGCGCAAAGTTCAGGAAACGTTAAAGACAATGGGCTTTGCCTGCGAGGTCGTCGAGCTTCCCGATTCGACCCGTACCGCCGTGGAAGCGGCACAGGCCGTCGGCTGTCAGGTAGGGCAGATTGTAAAATCGCTCATCTTCAAAGGCAGGCAGAGCGGCAAACCGGTCCTGGTGATCGCCAGCGGCTCCAATCGTGTCAACGAAAAGCGCGTGGGGGAACTGTTCGGCGAGCCAATTGAAAAGGCCAACGCCGATTTCGTGCGCCAGCACACCGGCTTTGCCGTCGGCGGCGTTCCCCCGGTCGGCCATCTCGAACCTCTGCAAACCTTCATCGATGAAGACTTATTGCAATACGACGAGATATGGGCTGCCGCCGGCACGCCGCACGCGGTCTTTTGCCTCACCCCAAAGGATTTGATGGCGATGACCGGTGGAGAGATTACCTCAATTAAGTAAGCAAAGTACCCTCACATGCCATGCCATGAAAAAGACCCTCTGGCGTGTCATGCTGAGCGGCAGCGAAGCATCTGTGGCGACGGCTGTTCGGCGGTGGAAACAGGCCGGGGAACACAGCAGTGTCATGCTGAGCGGCAGCGAAGCATCTGTGGCGACGGTTGGTTGGGATGGTTGCCAGGGCGCAGGCCAGCTGCGCCCCTACCAACCACGAACCAGTCGCGCACCTCCGTCGTTCATAGGGGCGCAGCTGGCCTGCGCCCTGGCTCCAGAGGACTGCCGAACGTGTTTTTACGGCATGGTATGATACACTTAAAACGGCTGAAGGGAACCCATGAACACAATCAACATTGGCCTTGTCCAGATGCGCTGTGAAAAGGGCGCGCTTGACGATAATCTGGCTGCCATCCGATCCTATCTTCAAGAGGCCGCGAGCCGCAATGTGGATATTCTCTGCTTCCCTGAAATGAGTATCACCGGCTACTCCAATCCATATACAAATCCGCGAGCGATACTCCGTCTCGACGGGCCAGAAATCGCTCGCTTTCTGGCAATGACGAGCGATATCCCCATCACAGCCATCGCGGGCCTGATCGAAGCGAATCCGCGGGGCAAACCGTTTATTACGCAAATCGTCGCGCACGGCGGAAAGCTGCTGAGCGTCTACCGCAAGAAAACCATTGCCGGGGACGAGAAAGACTGGTTCGCACCTGGAACCACCGTACAGGTCGTGCAGCACCGGGCAACAACCTTCGGCGTCGCCATCTGCGCGGACATCGATACGCCGGAGATATTCGCGCAGCAGGCTCGGCAGGGGGCGCGCATCATTTTCGAGGCAGCGGCCCCCGGCCTCTACGGCGAGCAAGAGACACGCAACTGGCGCTCAGGTTACGAGTGGTGGCAGAGCGAATGCCATCAGAAGCTGGGCCGGTACGCGCGCGAAAATGACATCTTTATCGCCGTTGCCACACAGGCCGGCAGAACCATCGATGAGGACTTCCCCGGCGGCGGCTACATCTTCGGCCCGAACGGCGCCTGTCTGCTCTCTACAGAGGATTGGTCAGAAAACGTCCTCTATGCGGAACTTCCCATCGCGTAGCATACAAAGCTGGCTTAGCAAGAGCGTTCAGCGCGATTGTGATATGCTATTACAAACGGCCTGGGAGTGTCATCCTCCGCTTCACTCAGGATGACACTCCCCACGTGCTTTCTAACGGCATTGAGAGATATATCTTCAGGGGTGATTACACAGTATGTCAAATTCCATACAGGCAGTCATCTGGGACCTGGACGGTGTGATTATCGATAGCGCGGAGCAGCATAAGCAGGCATGGCAGCGACTGGCCCGTGAAGAGGGGGTTCAGTTCAGCGACGCCGATTTCTGGGCCACTTTCGGCCAGCGCAACGACGATATCCTGACAAAACAATGGGGTATCGCCTCGCCGGAGAAAGTGCGGGAGATGGCGAACCGCAAAGAAGCCTACTTCCGCGAATACATCCGTGGCACAGCGACTCCCCTGCCCGGCTCGCTCGAATTGATGCGCGCCTTGCACGAGGCAGGCTTCGCTCAGGCGCTGGCCTCATCAACCCCCATAGAGAACATCGAGCTAATCAGCGAGGTACTGGGACTCAAACGTTACCTGTCAAAGCTGGTCTCCGGCGAGACTGTCCCACGCGGCAAGCCGGCGCCGGATATCTTCCTCAAGGCCGCGCAGGAACTTGGTATTGCCCCCGCGCACTGCGTCGTCATCGAAGACGCCGTTGCCGGAGTCGAAGCAGCCCATGCGGCAGGCATGCGTTGCATCGCCGTCGCCGGGAATCGCGACCTGCCCGGTCTGCGCAAAGCCGACCTGATGGTCAAATCGCTCACCGAAGTCAATGTCCAGCAAGTGCGCGAACTGGCTTGACAGTTGCGCGCAACAGTGGCACAATACAGCTACAATGCACATAACAGATAGAGTGCAGCAAACGTGGAGGTGTAGGGGCCCCGGTGGGTCTCACCGTCTTCAAAACGGCTGGGGGGCCGCTCGGCGCGGTCCCTGGTGGGTTCGACTCCCATACGCCTCTGCCCTCTTATCTTCTTCACTTCTCCTGCTCAACAGTTCCCTGATGAACATCCGCTGGCAATCTCATCAAGCTCAATTGCCCGCTTCAGCGCACGCGACTGTATCACTTTGACATTGGTCTCCGTCAGGCCCATGCGGGCAGCCGTCTCCCGTATTGTAAGGTTGAGGAGAAAGCGGCAGGTCAAGACCTCACGATAGCGCGTGGGCAGTGACTGGAGAACACTGCGCACACGATCTTCCGCAGCACTGTCTGGCAGAGGTAGCCCTTCCTCCACTACCGGCCCTTGCCAACCTGCCTCTACCAGCCTTTCCAGCGAGTGCGCGGGCGAGTGACGATAATAGACACGCCAGTAATCGGCAATAGTCGTGCGAGCCACCTGAAACAACCACGCCCGCTGATGAGGCGCGCTACATTGGAGGTCAAGGCTGGACACGGCCTTGAGAAAAACCTGTGCCGTCAGATCCTCGGCGTCCTGCTGGTTCCTTACATACCTGTAGATATAGCGGTAAATCAGGTGAAGCTGCTCCTGAGAAAAAAGCTCAGTGTTCGGTTTTTCTAATCCTGTTCTCGTTTGCATACGAAAGTCCTTTACCCTACTTCTTCGATTCGATATCAGAAATGAACAACAGAGTAGAAAAGATACAGGACAATCCATACGGAAGAATATATCTTCTTTCTGCCCGGAGTGTACCCTTACTCGTCCACTCGTGTCATGCGACCAAAGGAGGATAAGCAGGTGTAATGTGCCGAGAAAGAATGATTACGACTTTAGTAGCAGAGATGCGAAGCGCGCAGAGATACTGCATCCACTTTGAGAAAGCCCGGCCGTTACTCTTTCTCTCACGTGCCTCTTCCGCTTCTCCCGGCAACGGTTTTGTTATATAATGGCTGGCAGGGATGAGCGGCAGTTATACCAGTGACAACAAAGGGCCTCTTGCGTGAACGCAACCATGGAGGAGGGCCTGCTGTGGAGTGAGACGAATCCATACAAGATAAGGAAATGATGATGGAGACATCTCCAGAAGAAGGGACCAATACCCTTCGCGCTCCTCTGCTGACTACCAAACTGCATATGCCTCGTCCAGGCACCCGGCTTATGCAGCGTGTGCAATTAGATGAGCGGCTTGCACAGGGGATGAGCGGCGCGCTGACCCTGATTTCCGCTCCCGCTGGATCTGGCAAAACCACCGTTCTCTCCGACTTCCTGACACGCAGTGAAACGCCGGTAGCATGGCTCTCGCTTGAGGCAGAGGACAATGACCTCGCACGCTTCCTGACGTATGTGATTGCTGCGCTTCAATCGCTGGATCAGGAAATCGGAAGCACAGGTCTGACGCTGCTGCATTCCACTCCGCTGGTGACTGTAGACCCCATCCTTGCCCTGCTCATCAACGATGTGGCAAGCAGGAAGTTGCCGCGCTTTGCCCTGGTGTTCGATGACTACCATGTGATCGAGGATTCTGCTATTCATCGCGCCCTCACTTTTCTGCTCGATCACCTGCCAGCGCAGATGCACCTTGTCATCGCGGCGCGGGCCGATCCTCCCCTTCCACTGGCACGGCTGAGAGGGCGCGGGCAACTATGCGAAATACGAGCAACTGATCTACGTTTTCCAATAGAAGAGGCGGCGACCTACTTACACGAAGTCATGCACCTTGACCTTACTCCTGCTGAAGTCACTATCTTACAGGAACGCACGGAGGGGTGGATCGTCGGCATCCAGTTGGCCGCGCTCTCTCTGCAGGGGAGAACCGATATCCCTGAGTTTCTCGCCGCCTTCAGCGGCAGCCACCGCTTCGTGCTTGACTACTTGAGCGAGGAAGTGTTCTCCCAGCAACCGGCCATAGTACAGTCCTTTCTCTTGCACACCTGTATCCTCGATCGCATGAATAGTTCGCTGGCCAATGCAGTGACAGAACTGACCGACGGGCAGACAATGCTGGAGCAGCTCGAACATGCCAATCTCTTCGTAGTCTCGCTCGATGACAGGCGAGAGTGGTATCGCTACCACCACCTGTTTGCCGAGGCTCTGCGTAGCCTTTTGAAACAAACACGGCCTGAACTGATCCCGGAACTCCATCGCCGCGCCAGTCGCTGGCACGAGCAGCACGGCCTCTTAGACGAGGCTGCCCGACACGCCCTGGCAGCTTCTGATTACCCCGTCGCGGCTCGTCTGATTGAACAGCTCGCCCGTCAAGCCTTGAGAAATCAGGGCAGGTTCAGTACCTTGTTACGGCGGATGGAGGCGCTGCCGAGGGTCTGGCTCGACACGCATCCACAACTGGCCCTGCTCTATGCATGGATTGTTGTTTCCAGCGGCATGCGCCCCTGGAGCGACCTCGAACCCTGGCTCCAGAGGACACACGAAACGATTCCGTCTCACCAACCCCAGGCCACGGAATTCGCCGGAGAGGTTGCTACCATTCGCACCCTGGCGGCAGCGGCGGCTGAAGAGTATGAGCGCACCGTCGAGTTGTCAGAACAGAGTCTCACCCTCCTGCCGGAAAATCATTGGACGCGAGGGCTTATGCTGCTCTATCGAGGCTCAGCCTTCCTTTCACTTCAGCAGGTAGATAATGCTGTTGCAACTCTCGAACAAGCTGTAGCCTTCAATGAGGCAGATGCTTCACCGCAGCACGTTCTCATAGCGAAAAGCCTTCTCGCCAACGCCTATATCTCGTCCGGGCAACTGCGCAGAGCAATGCACCTCTATCAAGAAGTAGTGCAGCAAAAGCCAGATCAACAAACGCCCCTGCGCAGTCTCCTCATAGCCCATGGAGGACTGGGCAATCTCTTTCGTGAGTGGAACAATTTCTCTTCAGCGTTTATTCATCTTAAGGCGGCTCTGGAGTTAGATCAGTACATTGGAGGATTACTTGCAATGACCTGGGCAGTCTATCTCCCGCTTGCACGTGTCTACCTGGCACAGGGGAAGCGGGAAGAGGCATTTGCCGCCCTCTCTCACATTGCTGAAGCCGCGCGCGCAACCGCTTCTGCTCGCTCCACTGCCCTCGTCTCTGCCTGGCAGGCTCGCTTCCACCTGGCATTGGGCGACGTTGAGGCCGCAGCTCGCTGGGCGAAAGATCAAGGGCTGAGCATCCATACCCCCCCGGCTGATCTTACCGACCTCACCTCTCTTGAATTGACATCTATGACGCTTGCCCGCCTTTCAATTGCGCAGGGGCAGGCGGAAGCGGCCTTGCCTTTGCTAGGACATCTCCTGACCATCGCAGAAAAGAATCATCGCACCACGAGCACGCTTGAACTGCTGCTGCTTCATGCCCGGACATATGAAACCATCGGCCAGAGAGAACAGGCCCTGGCTCTTGTAAAGCAGACACTCCTGCGCGCTGAACCAGAAGGATATATACGCCTGTTCCTTGACGAAGGGCCACCCATTGGCAAGCTTCTGTTGAATCTACGGGAAGATAGCCCGCAGCAGTATCCCTACCTTGACCTGCTGCTTACCACTGTCACGAAGCAAGATAGCACGCATTCGGAGAACGAAGGAAAACAGCCCCAACGCGCGCAACCACTGCTTGACCCTTTGAGCGAGCGTGAACTCGAGGTTCTCCGCCTGATAGCCGCAGGAGCATCCAATGAGGAGATTGCCGGACAACTGGTAATCGCGATCAGCACGGTCAAGCGGCACGTCAGTAATATCTTCGGGAAACTGGAAGTATCCAATCGCACACAGGCCGTCATACGCGCACAATCCATTGGCCTGCTCTAAGCCCTTCTTACCGCTTACTCTCCTCCCAAAGTCGCAGTGACCTGTCTCTGACCTTCCATCTCACAATGCACCTTTGGTAGCATGACTTCACCCCCTCAAGAGAGATATACTCTAAGCAAATAAGACGCCACTGGACATGAGGAGGGATCATCTTCTCCCGTGTTCCATCGTCCTCCATCCACCTCCTGACTCGCTGAGCCTGGAGTAGAAAGAAGAGAGAGAATCGATCGCCATGCAAGATAAGCCTGCATTGTATCAGATTCGCCTTAAGGGGCATCTTGGACCTCAATGGAATACCTACTTCGAAGGCTTCACCTTCCAGAATAGTGAGAACGGCGAAGCACTGCTCACAGGCGTGATCACAGATCAAGCGGCCTTACACGGCGTTTTAGCAAAGATACGCGATCTGGGACTGCCGCTGCTCTCAGTCAACTGTGTAGCCTTCGGGGAAGCGAGCGGCAGTCCAGAGTGATTATCCCTGCGTCTTATCCGTCAGCATTCATAATCTTGTCGCGCTTATCCTTCGTCACGATAACATACGACCGGTAACGAATTTGTTCAACGCGAGCGGAAATGTTCAGTCTGCTACGCAAGCGCGTAAGAGCGTTTCTGAGCAGGGAGAGCAGCGCCAGCCGTCGCGGGCTGCGGGCCAGCTCTGCATCAATGTGGGCCTGCTCCATCTCCTCACGCAGCTTCTCATCGTGAATAATACGCAGCCCGGTATAGGAAGAGGGAAACATCAGAAATTCCTTTCTATCTAAAGCCCTGGCAGAGTCTCAGACCAGAGAAGTCGCTGAAAAAAGTAGCTCATGCTCTTTTCATCCATGCGACTACCCAGACGCGCTACCAGGATGTTGGCAGGATCCATACGAATATTTGACTCGGAGGTGAGGTATTCAGCAAAGCCATGAGCTGCAAAGAGCCGGGCAACCATCTCTCGATACTGGAAGCGAGACATGCCCAGTCCCTGATAATCCCAGTGCCAGGACAAACCCAGACCCACGATCAGGTACTCTTCTACAGACTCAAACTCAAGCGCGAAAGAGAGCAGCTGATGCGCGAGGCCCAGGTTGCGCCAACCTGTGCTAACCTCAACGGCAATCTCATACGACTTCGCGATCCCCTTCCACCAGTGATCTAATGGCGCGAGGGAAACCTGGCCCACAATGGTACCTGAAGCATCATAGGCCAGTGTAACCCTGCTCTCTGGCTGCCGGGCTATCGAAAGCAACAACTGATGTTCGCGTTCGGGAAGGCGGGCAAAGGCACGCAGCCCTTCATCCACTTTCAAACTTTCTATAAACGAGGGTGAACACCAGCTTTGCAGGAATACCGACCCGGCTGGCGTCTGATACGTTTTGATGCGAACGACGCGCCTGCTTTCAGGCTCCTCCGGGTCGTCTGTATAGGATACTTTTTCCTGTAACATAGCTCTTATCTCCTTTTATGTCTATAGTGATCTAATGGAAGCCAGGCCAGTCCTGGCGTCGTTGCCACTCCTGGCTGTTGAGGCCGTCAGAGCTATTGACTCCCCAACGGCAGGCAGTTATGCCGAGTACAGCCAGTGCAACGAGAAGGAGGCAGAGAGTAAGCATTGTTTTCTCTTTCTTTTTGCTGATATGATTGATATTGACCATTGAAACACTATTGCCATCGGCGCTACTGGCTCTAACGGCACGTCGCCGTCAGAGCCAGTAGCGCAACTTATACGTGATCTTCGAGAAGGGACGCAGGCCGCTCGAACTGCTTCAACCTGGTGCCAGACTTGAGCAGCAACAACCCCAGCTTTCCGGCAGCGTATCTGAATATGCTCCGACGATGCCGGGGCAGTTGTGCCAGCAACCGCTCCTTCTCGGCCTCACGCAGAAGGTCCTGGTAGTGGACTTCACGCGCCTTCTCGTTGAGGTACATGGGACCCATTGTACTGTCTCCTTATTCAAGCCCCTCATTAGAGCCGTATTCTTACAGGCTCAACCTGATGGCGGATCGCATTCAGCAAGGAAATTTCCATGCCTGTCAGTAGCATACCTGGGAAAAGCAGCGAAAAGAATAGCACTGCTATATCACACATGTATCGCCAGTGATACCCTTACAGTCCAGAGGCAAGAGCGAACAGGAGAAAGATAGCATGCATGATATGCCCATGATAAAGCAATGCTATTCCCTTCACCCTCCTCTTCGGCTATGCTTCCATCAGGGCAACACATTCCCGATTGTGTATCTTAAAGAGCTGTTGGAGACAAAAGGGATGCAATCAGCAGCGTCTCACACGAAACAGCCGTTTGATGGAAGGAAGGCATCATGTCTGAGAACAAAGGCTATATCTATCCCGAATCTCTTGTCGACACGGAGTGGGTTCAGGCTCATCTAACAGACTCAGAGGTGCGCCTGATCGAGGTAGATGTCGATACCACTGCCTACGAGCAGGGACACATTCCCGGGGCCGTCGGCTTTAACTGGCAAAAAGATTTGCAGAACCAGGTGATACGCGCCCCCATAAGTAAGAGGCACTTAGAAGCATTGCTTGGCCGCGCAGGAATAAGCAATGATACGACGGTTGTACTCTATGGTGGCCACAACAACTGGTTTGCCGCCTGGATGTTCTGGATCCTCAAATACTACCGTCACCGGGATGTACGCCTGCTCAATGGCGGGCGAGAGAAATGGCTGGCCGATAAGCGTGAGATAACCACACAGGTGCCGTCGTATCCACCTGCCAGCTATAGAGCGCAAACTCCGTGTAACACCATCCGCGCCTTCCGGGATCAGGTCTTACTTTCACTTGGGTGCAAAGAGGGCATTCTGGTGGATGTGCGCTCTCCTGACGAATACAGTGGGCAATTGCCTGTTCCGGCCAACTGGCACGAGGAGGGAGTGCGACGAAGCGGCCATATTCCGGGCGCGATCAACATTCCCTGGTCGCTGGCAGTACAGGAAGATGGCACCTTCAAACCTGCGGAGGAATTGCGTACATTGTATGCCAGTCAGGGAGTTACCCCCGACAAAGAAGTGATCGTCTATTGCCGCATCGGGGAACGCAGTAGCCATACCTGGTTCGTCCTGCATTCCCTGCTGGGCTATACCCGCATCCGTCACTATGACGGTTCCTGGGCAGAGTGGGGCAGCCTGATCGGCGTCCCTGTTGAAAGATAGAAGAAAGACCAGACTCGCTCCCTGAATTAATGTCTCAGTGCAGTGCTGACGACGACCGGGAGCGGGTCTGACGCTTCTCGCAGACTTCTGATCCAGCATTCTTTCTCAAGCCAGCAAAGTTGGCCTTCCCTGCATATCACCCGCCTGACCGCACGACAACATACCCTCCCCAAAAACCTATTACCAGGTCTGTATCCACGATTCGTACTCCTAATTACAGAAGAAAAGGCTTTCCGAAAAGAAGTATCCCTACCCGGAACGGATAAAGCTAGCGGAATCAGGTGTTCCCGAAGCAGGAGAGACAGATGGAGGAGGATTATGGTCAAAAAAGCAGCACACGCTACGCCTAATCGTTTGCTGCGAGCAGCGCGCAAGGAACGCGGCTGGACGCAGCAGCAGGTCGCCGACCGTATTGGCGCTCCCCTCTCGCTCAATATCAGTCGCTGGGAAAACGGCCTTGCCTTCCCCAGCGCCTACTATATTGAACGACTCTGTCAGGTCTTCGGCAAAAGTATGAGCGAGTTGGGATTGAGCCAGGTGGAAGACGAGACGTGGAATAAACCGCCATCTCAGGCAGTAGCGGCGAACCAGGCGCCTTCCTTAGCAGTACCTGAGCCTTCATGGGACACAACAGCAGGGCAAAGCTTCATTGCTTCTCCCTCAGAACACGCAGACGGCCTCTATAGAGCAGACCTCCTGACCTTTCAAGACGATACCCTTCCACTCCCGCTCACTCCGTTGATCGGGCGCGAAAAGGAAGTGGCAGTAGTATGCGCGCTCCTGCAACGACCAGAAGTGCGTCTGGTGACGCTTACTGGCGCGGGCGGTATTGGGAAAACTCGATTGGCTCTGCGCGTGGCAACCGAATTGAACGCCGACTTCAGCGACGGCATCATCTTTGTCCCACTGGCGGCAATTCAGGACTCTACCCTGGTCATTCCCGCCATCATCCAGTCGCTTGGACTCAAAGAAACTGAACACCGATCCCCGCCTGACTTGTTGCAAACAGCCCTGCGCGACAGGCAGCAGCTTCTGGTGCTGGATAACTTTGAACGACTGGTGCAGGCAGCCCCACAGATAGCAGACCTGCTTGCGCGCTGCCCGCAGTTGAAACTACTCATAACCAGCCGCGCTATTTTACAGGTACAGGGCGAGTACGAGTTCCAGATTTCACCCCTGGCGCTCCCGGAGCGCGAACATATCCTTGCCCCTGACGCGCTCACCCGGTACGCGGCGATCGCACTTTTCCTCCAGAGGGCGCAGTCTATCAACCCTGATTTCCGACTCACCGAGGCCAATGCCGCAGCGGTCGCTGAGATCTGTCTCCGGCTGGATGGGCTTCCCCTGGCCATTGAATTAGCGGCAGCCCGTATCAAACTCCTGTCACCTCAAGAACTGCTTGTGCGTCTGGAAAACCCGCTGGCAGTGTTGACGAACGGGCCGAAGAATTTGCCGCAACGCCAGCAAACCTTGCGCAACACGCTTCTCTGGAGCTACCAGCTACTCTCCCCCTGGGAACAGCGACTGTTTCGCCTCCTCTCTGTCTTCGTCGGCGGTTGTACCATGGAGGCCGCCGAGGCAGTATCAGTTTCTCAGATTGCAACCGAAGAGGCACATTGCGTTCTGGATGGCCTCACCTCGCTCATCTCAAAAAGCCTGCTGCTTACAGTACAGCAGGAAGGGGAACCTTCACGCCTGTTTATGCTTGAAACGATTCGGGAGTATGGGTTAGAGTGCCTGGAAGCGAGCGGAGAAATGGAACTGGTACGCAGCGCGCACGCCAGTTACTATCTACGGCTCGCGGAAGAGGCAGAGCAGCACCTGTCAGGACGAGAGCAGGCCCACTGGTTGGCGCGTCTAGAGCGAGAACAGAGCAATTTGCAAGCAGCATTACAATGGTTCCTGGGCCAGGAGGAACAGGGAACGAGCCACGGAATGGCGCTGAGGAGGGCAAATGATATCACAGCAGCCCTCTGAACAGAATTTGCCTGGTAGTTGCTAAGTAGTTGCCATTTACTTTTCCGCAAGTATAGATGATCTCAGCCCACTTCTAGCGGCACTAACCTCTACCGGCAAACTGGCTCATATGCAGGTGTTGGCAGCGGATCCATTCGATGAGTAAGGCAATCAAGCGATACAGGGAGTAACGGGACAGATTTCGTTTAGCAAAAGCGACCCTTCCAACAAGCTGTTGATTATGGTACACATCAATGGTTCTGGCAATCTTATAAAGGACCGGCTAGAGGGTAGCTATTGGTAAGCGCCTGTATGGGTGAGAGATAATCTCCTTCATGATCTCGTTGGTGCCAATGCAAATGCTGATCATACAGGTGTCGAGGTAGGCGCGGGCAATAGGATATTCGATGTCCAATAGTATGTATATGATAAGGAAGTGTTGATGCCATTATCTTGACTCCGGTCACACTCCCATCGCTCGCCCTATAATCTCCTTCATGATCTCGTTTGTTCCGGCGTAGATGCTGGTCACGCGGGCGTCGAGGTAGGCGCGGGCGATGGGGTATTCGAGCATGTAGCCATAGCCGCCGTGAAGTTGGACGCACTGGTCGACTACCCGTTTCTGCAAATCGGTTGTCCACCACTTTGCCATCGCAGCCGTCTCTGCTGTCAGCGCGCCGTCGTTGTAGTCTTCGATACAGCGATCAACGAAGACGCGGCCAATCTCGATCTCGGTCTGCATCTCAGCCAGCTTGAAGCGCGAGTTCTGGAAGCTGCCGATGGGCTGGCCGAAGGCAGTTCGCTGCTTGCAATAGTCCAGTGTCATGGCCAGCGCGGCCTCACAGGCAGCAATCGCCATCGTGGCAACGCTCAGGCGCTCTCCGGCAAGCTGGCGCATCAGGTAATAAAAGCCCTGGCCCTCCTCGCCGAGTACGTTTTTTACCGGCACGCGCACGTCTTCAAACGACAGTTCCGCCGTGTCCTGCGCCTTCAAGCCCACTTTTTGCAGATTGCGCCCACGCTTGAAGCCCTCCATGCCGCGCTCGACCACCAGCAGGCTGATACCCTTATGTCGCAGTTCGGGCTGTGTCTTCGCTACCACAATGACCACATCGCTGAGAATGCCATTGGTAATAAAGGTCTTTTGCCCGTTGAGCAGATAGTAGTCTCCCTGCCGGATGGCGGTTGTGCGCACGGCAGCCAGGTCGCTGCCTGTATTCGGCTCGGTCATGGCAATCGCCGTAATCAATTCGCCGGAACACATGCCGGGCAGCCAGCGTTGTTTCTGCTCCTCGCTGGCATAATTCAGGAAGTAGGGCAGCACAACATCGTTGTGCAGGCCGAAACCGGCCCCGGCGCTGGTCACGTTGGCGCGCGTATATTCTTCCGCCATGATCGCGTTGTAGGTAAAATCGTCGATGCCCGCGCCGCCATACTCTTCCGGCACGCTGATACCCAGAAAGCCCTGCTGCCCGGCCTTCAACCAGAGATCACGCGCAACAATGCCATCCTTCTCCCACTGCTCGATGTGGGGAACCATTTCCTTCTCGACAAAATGGCGGAACGAGTCGCGAAACAACGTATGCTCTTCGGTCAGCAGTGTTCTTCTCATGTTTCTCTCCCGGCGCAGGTGCCAGATAAATCAGTCAGCCAACAAAACTACACCTGATTATATCCCTGAGCAATGTCGGACTGCCAGAACCATCAGTTTCAAGGTCTGATTTTTACCCCGGATTCCTGCAAATACATTTGTGGAGCGGGTTGCATGCTATGAAAAATTAGCCTGGAGGTGTCATGCTGAGTGAAGCGAAGGATCTGATGCCCTCCATTCTACAAAGGTGGTTACCTTAGATCCTTCGCTTCACTCAGCATGACACCTCCAGGACGCTATTCAAAAGCCTCCGACCCTACCCGGAATGGCGTTGGAGGAACGCCAGGGTGGTCTGGTTAAACTCATCTACCTTCTCATAGATGGGCGCGTGGGCACATCCCTCGAAAATGACCAGCTCGGTATCGGCAATATGTTGCTGCATCGGCTCAGCAAAGCGAGTTGAGGTGACCATATCGTAGCGGCCAAAGGTAATTTGCGTTGGTGCCTGAATTTTGTTGAGTTGCGCCTCTGCATCGTGGGCAATCACCGCATTGGACTGCCTCATAAATGCGTCGAGCGGCTGGGCCGGCCTTCCACGCACAAAAGCCGCCAGCGCATCGATGTAATCGGGTCTGGACGCATAGAGTTCGGGGGTGAAGCACCAGAGGAAAATGCCGTCAATCACCATCTCCGGGACACTGCCCAGCCCCTGTGCCATCACCTGCCAGCTCTGCACGGCAGCCTTGAGAAACGGATCTGTTCTGCTCCAGCCACTGTGAAGAGACAACGACTTGACCCGCTCTGGATACTTCGCCGCCAGCCACATGCCGGTGGCTGCACCCAGGGACAGACCAGATACATGAGCCTGCGGGATATCCAGCGCCTGCATGAACGCCGCGACATCGTCGGCAAAGAGTTCGGTCGAGTACGGCCCTTCGGGTTTGTCGGTTTCACCTGCCCCTCGCAGGTCTACCGAGATACAGGTGAAGTGCTTTGCGTACTCGGCAACCTGAAAAGCGTAACAGGCGTAATCAGCCGCCAGATACGGGATCAGGATGAGCGGCTCACCTGTTCCCTGCTGGTCGTAGTTCATTGTGATCCCGTTTGCGTGGACTTTTGGCATACTGCCTTCTCCTTTCGTAACAATCCCCTTTGATTGACAAAACGCCATGAACGTGAAGAGATATTTTCATCATCCCCCGGCATTGTACCATCTATGTCTGTAAACAGTACAGTTTACCTGGAATCAAGCTTAGAGGTCGCGGCGCTGGAAACGAAGAGCGGCGAGGACGGGCAGAGCAATGCAGTAGAGGATGACCCAGATGAGCAGGGCAGGCGCGATCTGCTGCTGAGAGGTAAAGGGGGTGTCGAAGCTCTGGGAACCCAGACCCAGCACGGCAAAATCCGTGATCGGGGGTAACAGGTAGAATGAAGCGCCATGCCAGAGCGCGTCGGTCGGGATGATGAGGTTAATCAAAGTGGTAATATTTTGTACCGATTGCAGGGCGTCGGGCCTGACAAAACGCACAATAAACTGGACAATGCTGGCGGTAGGCGCGCCAATAAAGAGCATCAGGGCGATGGCTCCGGTGACAATCGTGGGAACAAGCGTACTGCACAGCGTGGTGATGCCAAGCAACGCCAGCATCACCAGTTCGAGCAGCGCCAGCGCGTAGGGGGCCTGCGTGGGCCAGTAGCCGGTTTGCCAGTAGATCACCGCGAGAAAGGCGAAAAACATCAGCGCCGTATAGAGGCAGATAATCAGGGCATAGCCCAGCCATTTCCCCAGCACAATCTCGGCGCGGCGCAGCGGCTTCGGCACAATGACGGCAAACGTACCGGCATCCACTTCACCGGAGATCATGTTCGCGGTAAACACGATGGTCAGCGCGCTACAGAGTAGATAGAGCATCCATATCACCAGCACAGTGACGACGACACCAACGCCCAGGAGAAATAAACGCGGGCTAAGACCATCCTGCGGCGTTGAAACGCTGATAAGTTTACTGAGCAAGGCTGTGAAAGCGGCGATAATCAACAGGCTTAAGATCAGCACTGTCAGGAAAAGACGGCGACGGATGGCTTCCAGTAGAGTAAAGCGGGTGATAAGCAATAATCCCATGACAGCTTTCTCCTGACTATATCATGATTGGCGAGATTCAGCAGGGACACGCTGGCGCGAGGCATCGATGGTGCGCAGAAAGAGTTGTTCCAGCGAGCGATCATGTGGAGCCAGCCCGTACAGACGCGCGCCACAGGCATGCACAATCTCGGCGATGTCTGCCGCCTGCTCGTCATGCTGCACCTCGACATAGAGTCTATCCGACTCATCGTCATCCTGCCGCACAGCCAGAGCTATCGCGCCAAGCCGGTGAAGCAGTTCTTTGCTGATTGGATTAACGCGCACTTCAAAGACGGGCGACTCGTCGAAGAGCAGTCGGGGCGCGCCAACCTTCAGAATGCGTCCCTCGTTAATGATAGCTACGCGGTCGCACAGCGCCTCCACATCGGCAAGTTGGTGGGAATTCAGGAAGATGCTCATACCTTCTGATTTCAACTGTCGCAACAGGTCGCGCATATCGCGCTGCCCGACGGGATCAAGCCCGGAGACAAGTTCGTCGAGCAAGACAAGGTCGGGTCGGTTGAGAATAGCCTGCGCCAGGCCGATGCGCTGCATCATGCCTTTTGAAAAGGTTCCCAGCTTCTGCTTTTCTCGCCCCTCCAGCCCCACCAGCGCCAGCACTTCGCGAATGCGTTTCTCCAGTTCCATCCCACGCATGCCATAGAGCCGCCCGTGAAACTCCAGAAATTCTTTTGCCCGCAGCCAGCGATGGAAGTTAGGAAGCTCCGGCAGATAGCCAATGCGCCGCCGCATCTCAAGATTGCTCACCGGTTGACCAAGCAGGCGCGCCGTGCCGCTTGTGGGCAGAACCAGCCCCGTCAGCATCTTCACGACCGTGCTTTTCCCCGCGCCGTTTGGCCCCAGAAAGCCGAAAGCTTCGCCGCGATACATGACAAAGCTGACATCGTCCACCGCTACCAGATTGTGATAGACCTTGCGTAAGTTCTCAACTTCTATAGCAGGCTCTCTATCTTTCTGTGCCATAAATTACAACCTCTTACGCGAGGCCGGGCAAAACCTGACCTCGCGTCTATTTCTCTCAAAAACTCTGGCTGTTCCCCGCTCAGCGCAGCGAATTGGCGCTGCCTAGCAGCTCTGTACTGTTACTGGTGGCGGCGGCAACCACATAAATGATACCACGAGTCTGCCAGACGACCGCCCCCAGCGACAGGGAAGAATCGGTCATCAGCACGCCCGAGGCGCCTTGCACCGTCACCTGCTGCGCCTGCACCTGCGGCGGGATGGGCAGAGGCACGACGCCGGTATCCAGGTTGACATTCTGTAGCAGCAGTCGCGCTGTCGGCGACAGTTTCGGCAGCGAGAGGACAAAATCCAGCAGATCCTTCAAAGACGCCTTGCCCGTCGCCTGGATTACCGGACTCGGCATCTCGACGATGTAAAATGGCGTGCCACCGGTGCAGCCCAGCGAAGCGATATCCGAAGACGAGTCGGACGCGGTTTGTGCCTTGCTCTGGCATGTATCGCCATAGTTGATAATAACGCCCGGCGCAAGGGTGATTGTGTAGGTCGCGCCATCAAGCTGCGGCGGGATGGCAATGTTGCCCTGACCGGTTTTCGCCAGGTAGGCTCGCGCCTGCGCCGCATTAAAGGTGAAGGTGCCATTTCCGCGATCAATCAGCGTGAACTGTATCGTATGGCCCGTTCCTGGCGGCAATTGCGCGGGCAGTAGCAGCTTGAAATTCAGGTACTGTTCCACCTGCTGCTGCGTCGGGTGCTGAATGCTGCTCAGATTAGCGGACTGAATATGGATGGTACCAAAGTTTTGCAAATCCTCACCGATCCCATTGCGGAAAGATTGTGGGTCAATGGAAACAGGCTGGAACTGCTGCACCCTGAAGAGCGCAAGGAACTCGTTCGCCAGCACCCCCGCGTCTGGCAGCAGCACCAGTGCAAGGATGACGGCTGCGGCAATGGCAATCCACCAGGGCCTGCGCCACGTTGGCTTCCCGGCCCCCGATAAACGCTTTTTATGCTCTGTTAGCGATGAGACCGTTGCCTGCCTGGCCTCCTGGCTGCTCTCTTCTGCCAGTTTGCTCTGCAACGCAGAGAGCGCGAGTGTTGTCTGCGGTATCTCGCCGGAAGAAGGCTCTAACAGAGTCAGCAAACCATAGACTTCTTCACTGGCGGCACGCATGCTGCGTTCATCGGCGCTACAGTCGGGGCAGACTGCAAGGTGTGCCCGCATTCGCTCCATCTCATCGGCGCTCAATTCGCCATCACGCAGGCTCACCAGTAAGCCCCTGTCCAGACACGAATCATTCTGCTTTTGTGGCTCTAGCTCGTTCATGATACCTCCTGCGAAATTCACGTTCAGCACGTGCCAGTAATGAGCCAACAGAGGCCGCTGCGACGCCCGTGACCTGCGCTATTTCCGCATAACTCAAACCGGCGCTGCGCAGTATAATGTATGTTTGCTGACGTTCGGGCAGTTCAGCTAAAATAGCGCGTACCAGAGCGGCCTGCTCGCGCGCGATGGCCTGCTGCTCAGGATCAAGCTGCGCCTCCTCCTCCCCTGCCGATACGCTGCCAGCCTTCTCTTCGTGGAAGACACGCCGCTGCCGGGCGCGCAGTGCGTTCAAACCGAGATTGGTGGCGACCCGGCACAGCCACGCCCGCCGCTCTCCCTCGCCGCCAGCACGCGGCGGTGTGCGGTAGAAACGCAAGAACACCTCCTGCGCGATATCATCCGCCTCCTCGCTTTGCCCTGTACAGCGATAGGCAAGCCGGTAAACCAGTGGATAATAGCGCGTAAAGACGACCTCAAACGGCTCTTCCCCGGTTACGCTGGCGAGAGGCTCGTTGCTTACATCCGACGGCATGCCATCCTTTCCCTTCATCAGTCCACGCCTGAAACATTCCTGACTTTTCTTTCAAAACGATCCTTTATCATGCATGACATATCTAAGACACCGCCCAACGCAATTCTGTGACACCGTTCCCTCAACAGGGGAAGCATACCCGGCCATAGCTTATGGCTATATGAAACATCACATTGTTAAGCTCATCAACTCTACATAACATTATACCGCTTCCTGTTGCCATACCTTCACTATGCTTATAAGCAAGGGGACGGTAATTGACCTGGAATGTTCCTGTGTGCTACACTCTTTTTTAGTAAAAGTGGCATAAAAGACACAGCACAGATTTCTGCGCTGGCTCTTTCGCAACGGGAGTATGGTAATGGAAGGTATTAAGAATTATTTGATCGATCTGGATGGGGTGATCCTGCGCGGAGATACCCTCATTCCTGGCGCGGCAGAATTTATTCATCGCCTGCGCGACCAGGGCTTTCCCTTTTTGATTTTCACCAACAACTCGCAATACACGCCGCGTGATTTGCAGGTGCGGCTGCATCATATGGGGCTGGATGTGCCGTCCCAGGCTATTTTTACGTCCGCGCTGGCGACCGCGCAGTTCCTCAACACGCAGCGACCGGGCGGCAGCGCCTTCGCCATCGGCGAGTCTGGCCTGACAACGGCTCTGCACGATATCGGCTACGCCCTGACCGATCAGGAGCCGGAATATGTCGTACTGGGTGAGACAACAACCTATAGTTTTGCCCGCATCACCAGCGCCATCCGCTTCATCATGGCCGGGGCGCGCTTCATCGCCACCAATCCTGATGTGATGGGGCCAGGCGAAGGCGGCATCGTCCCGGCAACGGGCGCTGTCGCCGCTTTGATCAATTCGGTCACGAACGTCAAACCCTATTTTATCGGCAAACCAAATCCGCTGATGATGCGGATGGCCCTGCGCACCCTCAACGCCCATTCAGAGGACTCGGCAATTATCGGCGACTCCATGAACACCGATATTGTGGCAGGAACCGAAAGCGGCCTGAAAACAATTCTGGTGCTTACCGGTGTGACCACACGCGAGCAGGCGGAACGCTTCCCCTATCGTCCCACCTGGATCCTCAATTCCATCGCTGATGTTGTGCTATAGATATTTGAAAGGATTTACCTATGCGCACTATTGCCATCGAAGAACATTTTCTGGCTGAAGGCTTCAGGGAGGCCATGCAGAGAAACGCTGCTGACCGCTCGGTCAACAGGACATGGGCCGACGAAATACAGACAAAACTGGCCGATGTGGGCGAAATCCGTTTGAAAGAGATGGATGCAGGCGGCATTGATATACAGGTGATCTCTCATAGCACGATAGGCCTGGCCGTCTTTCCGGTCGATGAAGTCGTCAGACTGGCGCGGCAGGCCAATGATCAGTTAGCTGCCGCTATCGCCGCTCATCCCACACGCTTTGCCGGCTTTGCCACGTTGCCGATGACTAACCCGGAAGCTGCCGCCGATGAACTGGAACGGGCCGTGCGTTTGCCCGGCATAAAAGGGGCCATGATTGGCGGCACAATTAATGGACGTTTCCTGGATGATCCCGCCTTCCTGCCGGTTTTAGAACGGGCCGTCGCTCTTGACGTGCCAATCTACATCCACCCCGGCGTGCCGCCTGCCTCTGTGCGCTCAGCCTACTATTCCGGCTTCGACCCGGCAGTCAGTTATACACTGGCAACCAGCGGCTGGGGCTGGCATAATGAGACGGCCATCCACGCCCTGCGCCTGATCCTCTCCGGCCTCTTCGACCGCCTCCCCACCTTGCAAATCATCATCGGGCATATGGGCGAAATGCTCCCCTTCATGTTCGACCGCATCAATAACACCCTCACCCCGGCGGCAAAACACTTGCAGCACCCCGTACCCGACTACCTGGTGCGCAATTTCTTCATTACCACCAGCGGTTTCTTCACCAATCCCCCGCTCCTGCTCGCCCTGCAAACGCTGGGGGCCGACCGTATTATCTTCTCCGTCGACTACCCCTACAGCCGCAACGAGCAAGGGCGCAAGTTCCTCGATAATGCCTCGCTCAGTCCGATCGACCGAGAGAAAATCAGCTATCTGAACGCCGAACGCCTGCTCAAGCTGACGTAAGTCTGTCACCCCTTGAAATTTCCCCGTCTTCAGTTTATACTGGAAGCAAGCAATCGCTATTCTGGATGGCTTGCTTCCAGTATCGTCTCCTGTTCCTCTCACAATCGCTCCTCAGAAAGGTTCCTCGCATGGTTCGCACACTGGATAGCTCGCTCACGGCGGCGCTCAACAGCCTGACGCGCCGCCCGGCGCTTACGCTGACGATTGAAGATCATGTGCAGCATTATAGCCTCTACCAGAGCCCCGGCGCGGCAGAAGCTTTGAATGATGCCTGTATCGCCTCGGATAACTCAATTGTGCGCGTGCAGCTTACGCGCGGCGGCAGCGCCTTTACTCAATCATTCCAGTTTCAGCGCATCACCGACCCCTCACAGGCGTCGCAGTGGAGCGCGTGGACAACGCTGCCGGGCGCTTCCGGCAATATGTTTCAGGATGGCGGCTGCGCGCTTTCCAACAATGCGGGGACGCTGCGTGCCTTCGCCGGGCGCGGCACAGGCGGCAACGATCTCTGGGTCTGGACTTCGACCAACAATGGAGTAAGCTGGAGCGGGCCGGTGACGGTGCTTTTGCCGCCGTCGGGCGCGCTCACAAAGGGCATCGCCTCGTCAGGCAACAACGACGTGTTTTTCCTCTACGATGTGAGCGGCGGCGAGGCCATAGGTTTCAGCCAGTACAGCGGTTCATGGTCGGCGCTCAGCACGTGGCCGATGGCCCCCATCTCCTCCGGCGCGGGTCTGGCTGCGACCTGGACGGGCAGCAACTGGGTAGTCGTCTATTCCGACGGCTTCACGCTCTACAGCCTCACCCTCGATAGCGGCGCCGCCGTCTGGAACGCGGGGCCGATTATCGCCCCCGCCACCAGCACGGCCATCGGACGCACGGCCCCACGCATCTCCTTTGCCGATGGCGTCTATACCCTGATCTGCGTCGAATCCGACACGGGCGCGCTCACCGGCACCGTCTATAGCTACCCGCGACTGCGCCAGTCGGCAGACCTGATACACTGGTCAAACGGGATGATCCTGCACGATCTGAGCTGCACCTATGGCGCGGTCGCCTTCAAACTGCCCGCGCCCAACAGCGGCAATGCCGGGCCGCGCTATTATGTCGCCTCTCCGGTAACAGTCTTCAGCGCGCCAGCCTTCCAGACCGCCAACCCGGCGCAGTATCTGGATGTCTCCGCCGCCATCCTCTCTTACCAGCGTCGCGAACAGCCGGGCAAACCATGCAGGCTAGAGGTACTCATCGACAACGCAAAAGGCGTCTATAACAGCCTGATTACGACCGGCAGCACGTATGAGCCGATTGGCCCGAATGCCTCGCTGGTTCTCAGTGAGGGCTATAAGACGGGAACGCCACCAGCGACGCCAGACGTGGTGAAAGTTGGCACCTATCATCTGCAACAGATTCATGTTGTGCGCTCACCGCAGGAAAATCATCTGCTGCTGGTCGGGCTGGATATCACACGCAACCTTGACCTGACCTCGCGCTATCAAAACACCTACCTGAACCAGACACTGAGCTATCTGGTAGCAGAAGTGTGCGCGCGTGCCGGACTATTCAATCTTTCCCTACCCACGACAACGCAGATGAGCCAGATCATTCCGAACTTCGTCCTGCAGGCCGGGCAGAGTTACCGGCACGCGCTGGATGAACTCTGCCAGGCATACGGGCTGGTCTACTTTCTCGACCAGAATGAGACGCTACAATTCCGCGAACTCTCAACCGGCGACCCCTCCGTATGGAACTACCAGCCGGAAATCGAACTGGTCAGCTTTGGCAGCAATGACGCTCGCGCCAACCATATTATCGTCAGCGGCAAACCGCCAGCAGGGGGAAACGTGGGCGCGCTGACAGAGGCCGAAGCCTATGACGACGCCAACCTGCACCTGGTTGGCGTGGAACGGCTGCTGCATCACGTCGATCAGAAACTGACGAGTACGAGCCAGTGCGCGCAGAAAGCCTCGTTTCTCTTGATGCAAGAAGCTCGCTCGCAGGTCGTCCACACCGTCACCGTGCCGCTCAACCCCGCCTTGCAACTGTATGATGCCATCACTCTGATCGATAGCGCGGCCCCGACAGGCAGCGGAAACCGCGTCACCGGGCGTATCGCGCAACTGACCGCCCATTTCGGCGCGCAGCAGGGAATCTATGATATGCAACTGGCGGTAGAAGGCCTGTGAGATGGAACGAAACACTCACGCTCTTCCAGCCCTGCGACGACGGGCGGCAGCCGCTTTCTGGCGGCGCTCGCGGCGGTTCCGTTGCTGGATGGCATGCCGTTGTTGGCTCACCTCATCCTCATCGTCGTTCCTGACGGCCACTTGCTGGCTGGCAACAGGGACGGAGCGGGCCGAACCCCGGCGCGACTGCCGCAGGCTGGCAATACCCTGGCGCACAATGAGACCGGCAAGCACGGCGGATGGAATGAGGATCACAAGATAGAATGGGAAAATCAGCGCGTTCAGGCTGGCCGGAATCCAGCCGTTCATAACGGCGATTCTGACCAGGAAGACAAACGAGAGCAGGATATATTCGAGGCCAATCAGCAGCAGCGTCTGTTTGTACCAGCGCGACGGCATACCCTGGGCCTGCGCCCTGCGCAGCCGCCTGTAGCCCGCAAAGACGTTATAGAGGCCCAGCAGAAGGAAGACTACGGCAAAGGTAACAAGAAAACGTGGATCGCCCATACTGCTGTAGCTTCCTCCTTCTGGCAAATGCCTCGCAGGATACCCTGCGCTTCATCAACCGGACGTCCTCTGGATACTGACAAACGCGCTGTATTGCGCGCCGTTGGCGCTGATGGTCATATGATAGACCTGCCCGGCCTGCACGCCGTTGCAGGTCAGCGCAAGCGCAACGGTCGCGCCTGGCGCCAGCTGGCCCTGCACATTGGAGCTTGCTTTGCCATTATATGTGAACATAATATGGCCCTGCGCGTTAGCATCCATGTTCACATTCCAGGTGATGAAGCTCGTTCCCAGATTGATCAATGTCAGCGATGAGCCGGGGTTGCAGGTACCGCCAGCCGCCAGGACGCCAACAACGGGGTTCGGGCTGAACACCATCTCAGTCGGCGCATCCTCTACCAGCAATTCTACAGGCAATGTCAACTGTTGTGAGGTGTTGGGGCCGTTGATGGTGAAGATAATACTGCCGGTATACGGCTTTGTGCTACTCTTCAGCCCGCTCAGCCAGACGCCGATACCAAGCGTATCCATGCCATCTGCCTGTATCTGGCCGCCGGTATGATCATCGTCGATATGCAGCCAGCTCAGATTATCGTCTGTGGCAGCCGTCGCATTCCAGTTAAGCGGCACGCTGGTCGTATTCTTCAGCGTGATATGTTGGGGGGCCGGGTCATTTTCTCCGGCGATACCCGTAAAGCTAAGCTTTGTAATGGGGCGATTCTGCAATGAGAAAGTGAACAGCCCGGTTGTGGTAGGCGTGCCGTTCAGCAGAATCGTGATATCCAGATAAGCGTTCTGCTGCGTCCGATTATCCAGCGCCTCGATGGTATGCGCGCCCACGGACCAGGTAGCTGACATGGGAATAGGAATAGCCACATCAAATGTTCCCTGGTTACTCACTGTAGCCGCCAGTTGATGCCCGTTGGAGCCATCAACAGGGATGGTCGTATCCAGGTAAAAAATAATGGGGTCGCCAATCGTAAAGTTTTTGCCATGTACGTGCAGCGTCTGCCCCGGCGCGATACTGGCCGTCGGCGTTCCTGCGACGGAGAGCATCGGCTGGCCCGCGCTGGCAGGAGGAGCGACCTGAGAGATCAGCTTTGTATTGGCAGGGAGATATGTTGAGAAAATGAACGCGCCCAGACCAATGATAATGCAGCCCATCAGCAGAAGAGAAATCCAGAAGGCGAGGCTACCCCGATTCTGTTGCTGCTGCCCGGGCAAAATAACGGCGCGCATGCGAGCGAAACTGTGCTGCATCACAAGTAGCGGCTGCGGCACAGAGGCTTGCCCGCGCGAAACGGAGGTGGCAGGACCGGCCTCATCGTGCTGGCGCTGGCGCCAGCTTTCGCGCCAACGTTCAGCCGCTTTACTCGTCGCAATGATGCTCTCAAAGCCCTCTCCACCGCTCGTCCCGGTCTGAACGACGCCCTGCTGTCCCCGGACAACCTCTACCGGTGGGCGTCCGGCAGGCGCATTGTTCACTGCCGACCCCTGTGCGCCCCACCCCATCTGTACACCGGCAGACTGCCCCGGCTGGGATACTCCCGGCGTCGATACAGGTTGTCGCGGCGTTTGCGGCGCCATCGACTGAGGTGCCACGGGCGGAGGCGCGGCCCCCGTAGCGGAGAGCGTGGGTGGGATTGAAGGAGATGGCATCCCTGGCGCAGCTGGCTGGAAAGGCATGGCTGTTGGCGGGAGCGGCGTTCTCGCAACCAGGTGCGTCCCTGAAATACGCCGTGGAGTCACGGGTGGATTCGTCCCAGGTGCGCTGGCGGGAGACGAAGAAGTGGGACGTTTTGGTGGCTGCATCTCCACCGGGCGTATCAGGCTGGCTGCTGGCCCCGCATTCGCAGGCGAAGCAGGTTTGCTTCCCATAGAAGGAGATGAAGGGTACACCGACTTATTCGCTGGCGGCCCTCCCGCCAGGGGAGCAGGCGCGGTACCCGATGGTGAAACTGGCATCTGACGACCTGCCGGTAATACATGCTTATTCTCTACCTGTATTGTACGCGGAGGTATCGCTGACGGCTGTGGTGGGGGCATAACCGGGACGCCGCCGAAAGGCTGCGCCATCCCAGGCGTAGTACCCATGCCGACGTTGCCCGGCCCGACCGCAGCGGGTGGGAAGCCTGGAGCGGCATTCGGAGCATTGAATCCGCAGAATTTACAGAAACGAGCTTCCGGCGGAAGCTCAGCATTGCAGCGTGGACAACGAAACATACCTTCAAACCCTTGTATCGCATTTTCTGTCGCTTAGATGTTCGCAAACATAGCCATTTCTACTGGTAGAACGGATAGATATATCAATATTGCCCGCTTTCCGCCAGTTTGCCCCCGTAGCTATGACTTTTATACTATTCGCTTTCTGGCCGAAAAGAAACGCAGCAAGATAGCAATAAGCAGGCAGATAAGCGGCCCCGTGATGAGGTCAAGCGTGAGGGTCAGCGGATCGAGCAGGTACAACGTGCGGATAGGGATAACGATGCCCGGCATTTGCAAGAGTCCTTCCAGCCCGCGCATCATCCACAGCGCAGCGGGCAGCACAATGACCAGGCCCAGCATAGCTTGCAGCAGGAGATAGAGCGACCACGCCATCACCGGGGAATCAGTTTCGTTCCGCGAACGACCGGCGAAGCGATGGACGGAAAAGAGCAGCAAAGCTAGCGCAGCCGCGTTCAGCAGATAGGGTTCGAGGGCCACCAGATCAAACATGGCGGGATTGCCCAGAAAAACCGGTATGCGCCAGTATTGCCATTCCAGAAACATGATGATTTGCGGGCTGGCGCCGCTCAGGTTGAGCGGAACGGGTACCTGCCAGGGCAACAGGCCGCTCAACAGGCGTAGCGTCGGGTAGGGGCCGGGGAAGAAGTTGTAGAGTTTCAACATGAAGTCGAAAGCAGCGGAGAAGACATAGCCCCCGATCGTTGGCATCAACCCAAGCAGTAACACCGCGACAATGTAGCTGAAGAGCGAACGCGGAGCCTCGGCGGGTGCAACGGCTTCAGGCGCAACCTCTTCATCGCTTTCCTCTGCTGGAGCCATTTCATCCTCTCCTTCTTCCCCTTCCGTCTCCGTCTTCATCACAGGCGCGCCCTTTTGCGCCTTCGCGGGCAGAGGGCGCAGGGGAGCAAACGCCAGGTGGCCCAGCGTCGCGCCGATGACGCTGAAGAGCAGCGAAAAGACAAGGATCAAGGCCCAGGTGGTCAAAAAACCATGCATATCGTCAACGCTGCTACTGAGCGCAGAGAGAATGCCGGGAGCGGTGATAGCCGCCAGAAATGGGAACAGGGCCAGGAAGAAACCGGCAATGGCAGCCTCAAGCAAACCCGGCCCGCGCGGTGTGCGCAGCTTACGCATGGCCGTGACCAGCAGGCCACAGCCGGTCGCGCTCAGCACCGCAACAGGCGTCAATGAGTTCGGTGGCTGGAGAGTGAAGCGCGACACGATAGCAAAAAACGCCGCGATGATCGCCACAATCATAATAGCCGTCCAGTCAATCCGGCTTCTCGTCTCTGCCGCCGCCTGCTCTGCAACATTTGCCTGATCTTTCCCCGGCTGCTCTGCTGACAGCGAAGAAATCTCTACCCGCTCTTGCGGCGCCGCTTCCGGCTGTTGCGGCGCCTCTAACTCCTCTAGCTCCTGCGATTGACCCGCAGCGTCCATCGTCACATCCGTCTGATCTGATCCCTGCATGAACTGTTTCCGCTCCTTCTCAAATGTCCTTTGCCGATACTAGCACAAACCGCGCGGTGCGACAAGAGGAAAACAGAGATATTTGCCACAAACATGTTATGCTGTGAAAAACGCCCCGCCGCCTGATATAACCTTATCAGGTATATACCCGATAGAAATATGGGGCATGTACCTGATAGAATATCCACCTCCATACTCTTGACTATTCAGAAAAAAACGCTAAAATCTCTATAGGTTTGTCCGCTAGTTGAGAATTATGAGGTTTATGTGCGTATCGTTGTTATCGGTGTCGATCACAGCACGGCACCCATTGAATTGCGCGAGCGACTTGCCTGTTCCCTTCGCCAGATACCTCAGCTTCTCCAGGCAGCACGCCAGGTAGCTCAGGAGTGCGTGCTACTTTCGACCTGCAACCGCGTAGAACTCTACGCCGTTTGCGCCGACATCGACGAGGGGCAGGCAAAAGCGCACCTGCTGCACGTGCTGAGCGAGCAGCGACAGGTTGAACTGAGCGAGCTAGAAGCTTCCTGCTATTATTTCACGGGCCAGCAAGCGGTTGCGCACCTTTTTGGTGTTGCCGCTGGCCTGCATTCCCCTGTGCCGGGTGAACCGCAGATTCAGGGGCAGGTGGCAGAGGCGCTGCAGGTGGCGCAGGGCGGGCGTTTCGCCGGTCCTATCACCTCTGCCCTCTTTCGCGCCGCGCTGGTGGTCGGCAAACGGGCGCGCAGCGAGACGGGCATTAGCCGCAATGCCGCCTCGGTCAGCCATGTCGCGGTCCAACTGGCGCGCCAGCTTTTTCCCCACCTCAACGACGCCTGCGTCCTGCTGGTTGGCTCCGGCAAAATGAGCGAACTGGCTGCGCGCAATCTCTGTGACAACGGCGCGCGCCGCCTCGTGATTATCAGTCGCACAAAAGAGCATGCCATCGAACTGGCCCAACGCTACGGCACCGTCTATCGTGGCTTCTCCGAGCTTGAGGAGTCGTTAGCCGAGGCAGATGTAGTCATCAGTTCCACCACCGCCCCCCGCGCGATCATCACGCTTGATCTGATGCAGCGCGTCTTGCCACAACGGGCCGAGCGTGCATTACTGCTGATAGATATTGCGTTGCCGCGCGATGTAGACCCCCTGGTTGCCACGCTGCCAGGCGTCCACCTGTATAATCTGGATGACGTGCAGGCCGCAGTCGATGAGGGCGTTCGCCTGCGCGCTCAGGAAGCTGAACACGTAAAAGCCATCATCGCTGAAGAGACAGACGCTTTCGAACGCTGGCTACGCTCGCTGAGCGTGGTGGATACCATCAGCGATCTGCGGCGGCAGGTGGAGCAGGTGCGCCAGCAGGAACTGGCCCGCGCCATGCGACAACTCGCTCCCACCCTCTCCGAGCGCGAAGCCGCTATTATTCGGGATTTAACCACGCGCATTACCGGGAAACTCTTGCACACCCCGACATTACGTTTGAAAGAGGCCGCCGCTGCCGGTCAGGGACACGTCTATGCCGAAGCGTTGCGGTACCTGTTTGGTCTGGAAGAAATTGATGAAACCGATAACAAAGATCACCATAGGGACGCGAGCCAGCAAACTGGCGATGATCCAGACGGAACTGGTCATCGAGCGACTGCGCCGGTGCTGGCCGACGCTGGAAATAGCCATTGAGCAGATTCATACCAGAGGCGATCACGTGCAGGATAAGCCGATCTCGCAAATCGGCGGCGACGGCGTTTTTGTCACAGAAATCGAACGCGCCCTGCGCGAGGGACGTATTGACCTCGCGGTACACAGCCTGAAAGACCTGCCGACCGCGCAGCCCGCAGGATTGTATCTGACAGCCGCCGCTTCACGTGAAGATGTCAGGGACGTACTCGTGTTTCAAAGTCCCTCAATGCTTCCCTTACCGAAGCATAGTAGCCAGCCGGGCGCGGCTGCGTGGCAGCCATCCTCGCTCACTCCCCCCTTAATAGCGGAGAACGCACCTGCTGGCTATCCCTCTCACCCCTTGCGGGTCGGTACGTGCAGCCTGCGACGCACCGCCCAGATACTGGCTCTGTACCCCGACGCGCAGATTCTGCCCTTGCGCGGCAACGTCGATACCCGCCTGCGCAAACTCGACGCCGGTGATTACGATTGCATCGTGCTGGCCGCAGCCGGGCTGCATCGCCTGAACCTGCACGAGCGGTTGGCCGGCCGCCTGCTTTATCTGCCCGTCGATGTCATGATGCCCGCCCCCGGCCAGGGTGCGCTGGCGCTGGAAACGCGCGACGAACCAGCAATGCGCGCGCTGATTGCTCCTCTTTGTAACCCGGCAGAGCAGGCCACAACGAGCGCGGAGCGCATGTTCATGCGCCGACTGGGCGCAGGCTGCTACCTGCCCGTCGCCGCCTATGGCGAAATTGCTGGAAATGTCCTCACGTTGCGCGGGCTGGTCATTAGCCAGGATGGGCAACAACAGGTGCGCGTGCAGCAAAGCATGGGCTGGACGCCGAAAACGCCTGTCGAACAGGCCGAACGGCTGGGCGCGCTACTGGCCGAGCAGGCACTAGCGCAGGGAGCCTGCGAAATTATTCAATCGCTCAACAGCGCAACAACAGCGGAGCAGGAGAAACAGCATGTCTGAGCAGGCAATCACCGATACGGCCTTGCCCTTGCAGGGCAGGCGCATCCTGGTCACGCGCACCCCGGAACAGGCCAGCGTCCTGAGCGAACGCCTGCAAGCACTGGGCGCGACTCCGGTTGAGTTTCCCACCATCCGCATCGCGCCCCCGCACGACTGGCAGCCGCTTGATGCCGCGCTCCGCCGTCTGTTTACCGCCGATGCGCAAAACAGGCCGTATTACACTTGGCTGGTCTTCACCAGCGCCAACGGCGTGAATATCTGTTGCGAGCGCATGCGTACACTCGGCCTCGATCCTCAGACATTGCCCACATATAATGTGCGAGTCGCCTGTATTGGCCCGGCCACCGCAGCCGCCCTTGCCCGTTTCGGGTTGAACGCCGACCTCGTGCCTGACACCTACATCGCCGAAGGCGTGGCGACCGCGCTCATTGAGGATGCGCGCGGGAAGCCACTGGCAGGCCAGCATATTCTGCTGGCGCGAGCAGCCGGAGCGCGCAAAATGCTGGCAACCGCGCTACAACAGGCAGGCGCACACGTAGACGAAGTAGCCGCCTATGACACGCTCGCTGCCAGCGCCGACGATGAGCGCGGGCGCACCGTGCTGCACCTGCTCAAGACGGGGCAGATCGATATTTTAACCTTCACCAGTTCATCGACCGTCCGTAATTTTATGCAATGGCTTGCCCACTGCACGGAAGGCGACGCGACTATCGACCTGCCGCACCTTCTGCGCAACGAGCAGCCGCGTATCGCCTGTATTGGCCCTGTTACCTCACAGACCGCCCGCGAGCTTGGTCTCACTGTGCATATCGAAGCCAGCGAGTACACCATTGACGGCCTGATTGAGGCCATTGTTTCATTTGAGGGAAATCATGACTGAACAAACCATCATCTCACAGCCTGAGCAAGAGAACGCGCACAGCCTGACAACAACAGCGGAGACTGTTCCCACGCCTACTGCGGAAACGGCTCCGGCGTCTGCGCAGCCAAAACCGAAGCAGCCGCGCCAGCTTGTGCGCTTCACCTTCTACAAACTTGACCCGCAATGGTACCTGTTGCCTGCCGAAACGCGCCAGCAGGGGAAGCAGCAATTGCTGGACATCTATAACGAGTTCTTTCAGAAACACGCGCTTCTGCGCAGCTACAGCCTGTTTGGTCTGCGCTCCGACTGCGACTTCATGCTCTGGCAGGCCACTTACGCCGTCGAAGACCTGCAGGGCCTGAGCAGCCGTATTCTACGCAGTCCCATTGGGCCATACCTGCATGAAACACGCAGCTTCCTCTCCATGACCAAGCGTTCGGTCTATGTCGGCAAAAACGCTCGCGGCGCGCACGATCCCCGGTTGGTGCTTACCCCGCTCGATAAGAAATATCTCTTTGTCTACCCTTTCGTCAAAACGCGCCCCTGGTATGCCCTGCCAATGGAAGAGCGCAAGCGCATGATGAACGAACACATCCGCCGGGGGCTGGCTTATCCCAGCGTCACCATTAACACCACCTACTCGTTTGGCCTCGACGACCAGGAGTTCGTTGTCGCCTTCGAGACCGACAGCATCAGCGACTTCCTCGACCTCGTCCAGGACTTGCGCGAGACCGAAGCCAGCCAGTACACCCTGCGCGACACCCCCATGTTCACTTGCGTCGCCGGGCCGCTGGATGACATACTGGAAGCACTGGGAGTATAGCTGAATGGGAATACCGTATGCTTCCATCTGTCATCCTGAGCGCAGCGAAGGACCTGTTGTGGAGGTGAAGGATAGTAGGCTATGACGAATGCAAATGACACACCCGCTCAATACTGCCACCTGAACCTGACGCGCTCGCACGAATTGTACGCGCAGGCGCAACAGCTTTTTCCGGGCGGCGTGAACAGTCCCGTGCGCGCCTTCAAAGCCGTTGGCGGCGAACCTGTCTTTATCGATCATGGCAGCGGGCCATATCTCTACGATGTGGATGGCAACCGCTACCTGGATTATGTGCAATCCTGGGGGCCGATGATTCTGGGCCACGCCTTCCCATCGGTTGTACAGGCGGTGCAGGAAGCCAGCCAGCGCGGCCTCAGCTTCGGCGCGCCCTCGCCCTACGAACTGCAACTGGGCCAGCTCATCACCGCGAGCATGCCCTCGCTGGAGCTGCTGCGCTTCGTCAATTCCGGCACCGAGGCGACGATGAGCGCGCTGCGCGTGGCGCGGGCCTATACGAAACGCAGGAAGATCATCAAGTTCGCGGGCAACTATCATGGACACGCCGATATGCTGCTGGTGCAGGCCGGTTCCGGCGTGGCAACGATGGGCCTGCCCGACAGCCCCGGCATCCCCGAAGAGATCACCACTCACACACTGGTCGCACCCTATAACGATCACAAAGCGGTCGAGGAGCTTTTCCAGACCTATCCCGACGATATCGCCGCCATCATCGTCGAGCCGGTTGCCGCCAACATGGGGCTGGTGCTGCCCATCCCCGGCTTCCTGCAACAACTGCGCGCGCTGGCAGACACCTACGGCGCGCTGCTCATCTTCGACGAGGTGATAACCGGTTTCCGTGTCGCTCTCGGCGGCATGCAGGCAGTGACCGGCGTCACGCCCGATCTGACCTGCCTGGGCAAGATCATCGGCGGCGGCATGCCGGTCGGCGCGTATGGCGGGCGACGTCGGATCATGGAGCAGGTCGCGCCCAT
>Ga0209810_1001459_pt1 | contig 35435 bp, 26 predicted proteins | sample Coa_R1_7_FD_187159 | JGI IMG/M metagenome (GOLD analysis project Ga0209810, IMG submission 187159) | Surface soil microbial communities from Centralia Pennsylvania, which are recovering from an underground coalmine fire - Coalmine... | ecosystem: Environmental > Terrestrial > Soil > Unclassified... | reverse complement strand
CCTCGCCGGTTAAGCAAGGATTATGAGTTCGATCCCGAAAGCAGCCAGGCGATGTTGCGATGGGCATCGCTCAGGCGCATGGTGCGCCATCTGACCAAGCCTGATACCTAATTTTCGGACAGGCTCTTAGGCCTACAAGCAGGGACAGAAGTCAGGGCAGTAGCTCCCCTCGCCCCTTGTGAGAGGGGATCAGGGATGCAGGGGCACAAGACAGCAATAGAATCCGGCGGTCTCCTTCGATGCCGCCGATCAGGGGCCGCGTGCCCTGATGCAGGGGCACAAGAGAGTAATAGAATCTCCCCTCCCCTAAACTTGGGGGAGGGGACGGGGGTGGGGGCCTTAGCGGGGCGACTTCGCGCTCTTGTTTGGTTTTGCGCACCAGGCCAGCACGTCGGCGAAGCGGCGAGTCTCCAGCGCGCTGAAGAGCGAATGGCGGGAGAGTCTGGCTTTTATCTGCGCCGGGCTGGAAAGGCCGCAGAGGAAGCGGGCCGCCTGGCGCGGATCGCCTAGTGCCTCCGGGTGGGCAGCGCGCAGGGCAAGAAAGGCTTCCACGTCCAGGCCGGCAGGAAGAGGCGGAGGCGGCTCGGCGGAGGGAAGTCGCTGGCGCTTGCCGGTCTTGCAGAAGGTGCAGTGGCCGCACGGCTCGGTACGCACCTCGCCAAAGTAGCCGACGAGCGCGTTGGTCTGGCAGCCATCGTGCGTGACCAGCTCCAACACCTGCTGCACGCGCCGGATCTCCTGCTCTTCTCGTCGAGAGAATCGCTGCATCAGCTCGGCCACCAGGGCGTCGATGTTCTCCTGGGGACGCAGGCGGCTGTAGCGCTGCCGGACGTCCGCCACCCGCAACTGCGCCAGGCCGCGCTCCTCCAGGACCTCCAGGGCGCGGACGATCCGCCGCCGGTCCTGTCCGAGCGCCTGTGCCGCATCCTCCGGGTTCAGCGCATACCAGACGCGGCCTTTCCGGGCCTTATCGAACAGAGCGGAAAGGAGCCGGCCCGGCTCGCCGGGGAACTGCGCGAAGATTTCGGGCAGCGGGACGATGGGCTGAATCTCATACCCGGCATAGAAAGGCGTACCCTGCCGCAGCGCGCCCAGCAATTCCAGGTAGGTCAAGGCCGTGCGCAGGACCAGGGGGCGCAGATCGTAGCGGTCGGAGAGGGCGTAGAGGCTGACGTCGAACTCCATCCCGGCCGAAAATAGCTCTTCCAGCAGGCCGCGCAGCGCGCTCTCGGTAGGCGTGTCGCCGTAGGCGAAATTCTCCAGCGTCGGCACGTCCTCCGGGGTAGCCAGCATCTCGACGATGGAGGTCTGACCATCGCGTCCGGCGCGCCCGATCTCCTGGCTGTAACTTTCCAGGCTCTTCGGCAGGTTATAGTGGTAGACATAGCGCACGTTCGCTTTGTCGATGCCCATGCCGAAGGCAATGGTCGCCACGACGATACCCCGGTCGGACGCCATCCACGACTCCTGAACGGCCGTGCGCGCGTCGGTTTCCATGCCCGCATGGTACGACTGCGCCGGGAAGCCGGCCTCGGTGAGGGCCGCTGCGACCCGCTCCGCCGTCTTTTGCAGCGTCACATAGACGATGGTAGGGCCGGGTGGTCGCGCCTTCAGCCGCTTTAACAGCAGGGCGTCGCGCTCCTCCGCGCGGACCGGCGTCGTGGCTGTATTCAAGTTGGCGCGATAGAAGCCGGTCACGATGGCCGCCTCGCGCGGGATAGCGAAGGCAGCGCAGATGTCCTCGACGACGGCAGGAGTAGCCGTTGCGGTGAGGGCCAGCACGCGCTCCGCGCCCAGCGTGCGCGCCGTCTCCGCCAGCTTCAGGTAGTCCGGGCGGAAGTTGTGGCCCCATTCGGAGATGCAGTGCGCTTCGTCGATGGCAAAGAGGGCGATCCGGGCGCGGCGGATGTCCGCCAGGAACCGCTCGTTGTTAAACCGCTCCGGGGCCACGTAGAGCAGTTTGAGGGTCCCGGCGCGCAGCCGGTCGCCGACCTCCCGCGCCTGCTCGGCGGAGAGCGACGAGTCGAGGCGCGCGGCCTCGATCCCCCGGCCCTGCAAGAAGTCGATCTGGTCTTTCATGAGGGCGATGAGCGGCGAGACGACCAGGGTGACGCCCTCATACGCGAGCGCGGGCAGTTGATAGCAGAGCGACTTGCCGCCGCCGGTCGGGAAGACCGCCAGCGCCGCCTTATGCCTGTGCAGCGCCTGGATAGCTTCCCGCTGTCCCGGCTTGAACGCCTCGAACCCAAAGTGCTGTTGCAGCCACCATTCCAGTTTCATCCGAGCTTGCTCTCCGCTCCTGGTGGAAGAATTTCGACGGTTTAAAGTTCCAGAAGGGATTGTACCCTGAGAAGCGAGGGACGCAGTCCGGTACAAAATATAGACGAATGCGATAGTAGAGGAAAAGGACTTTCGAGGCAAGAATAGATAGCTGTCAAGCAGCGTTCGGAAAAACGGGCACAGGCTGCCAGAAAGTCAGAGCCGCTCTATGGATCAGACAAGCGAGAATCCTAGCTTTACTTCCGAGGATCTGGAGGGCTATCCGGAGGACGATAGCCGCAAGGGAGTCCTCTGGCCGGTATGGATCGTCGCCGTGGTCCTGTGCATTTGCGCCGTTATCCTCTTGTGGCCTACAGGCCTCTCCTTCGTATCGGGGACAGACGGACGTCCTCAGCCCGCTTCTGCAACTAGCTCGGAGCCACAAAAAACGACCTCGGCTCGCCAGCCGTTGGCGTACTACCATCAGGCGATTCCAGGCGGTCTCTTCAGCGCCCCGCAGCCTGCAGCACCCCCGCCGAAGCGTATTCCTTCCAGGCCTCCGGTGCGCAGGCCGCCCACGCCAGCGCCACAAATGCCGGACGTACCGAACAATCCCTATGCCGACTGGGCCTATGTCGGCGTGGTAAAACGCGGCGATAGGATCCTGGCGCTCCTGGAGAATACCAAATCGAAAGAGGGGCAGTACGTGGTCGCGGGCGATAGTTTCCAGGACGCCCAGGTGGAGAGCATTACCGAGCAGAGGATCGTCCTGCAGTCCGCAAAGAAGCGGTATACGATCTCCAAATCGGAGGCCGTCTCGGTCATCGCCCTGGATAAGAACGCGCCGTATCTCGCCAATGGCGCCGGCGGGCCGCCGGGCGCGGTGCTGCCGCCTCCCGCGCCGGGCGCGCCACCACCGCCGGGCCAAACTCAAGCTCATCCCGAACAATCGGCGGACGGAGATAATAATGCCGACCAATCCTCCGATAATTCCGACCAGTGAAGCGAGAGGAGATGACTGCGCCGCCACTCTCTTACCGGGTATTTTCAACACCCGGAACGTTGACAGCCCGGATGCTATTTGCTATAATCGAATTCGAGGTCAAGCAGACCCTTGATAAGGAGTAGCGCATGCAATATTACGTCCTGGATGCATCCGGCCAGCGGTACGGCCCGGCGACTATCGATCAACTGAAGCAGTGGATTCTGGAAGGCCGTGTCGCCGCATCGACCATGCTGGAGAGTGTGGAGACCGGCCAGCGGCAGCCTGCTTATTCGGTCGAGGGCCTGTCGTTCGGCGCCCCGTCACCGACTCCGGCTGCGCCTGTCGGCTATACACCCATGCCGCCATCCGGTTATGCCGGCGCGCCCGTTCAAGGCTATCCCGGCGCTGGTATGCCCGCGCAAGGTTACGCCGGTATGCCGCCGCAAGGCTATCCTGCCGCCGGCATGTATGGGCCGATGCAAAACACCTCCGGTACGAATGGTCTGGTCCCACCGGAAGTGGAAGCGATGGGTTGGAGCTGGGGCGCCTTTGGAGTGAACTGGATCTGGTGTCTTGCGCATAACCAGGTCCTGTTAGGCATCTGTATACTGATTTTAAATTTTATCCCCTTTATCGGTGGATTGGTCACTCTCGGTATTGCCATCTACCTGGGGATCAACGGCAATAAGCTGGCCTGGCAGAAACGCCGCTATGAGAGCCTCCAGCAGTTCCAAACGGTGGAGCGTATCTGGGGAAAATGGGGCATCGGCCTGTTCATTTTAAGCATACTCCTCGTCATCGTGTACATCGTTCTCATAATCAATGGTGTCAGCAGCGGCCACACTACCTACGGCACCTATCCTTCCAGCCCCTAACCCTGGAAGTGAGCCATTCAAAGTAAGACCAGGCAATGTTTTTTGGAGCGTAGAGACTCCTGCAAGACTTGCCTGGTCTTGTTCCTGGTCGAGGTGGGCAGCACTCGATTTATGGTAATGTTTCGATGGTTACCTTGCCCCCATCTACCATATCGATTGTGACACGATGCCCATATAAGAGCGCCGTTCCAATAAGCGGACCGCTGTTTGTTGCCAGCACCTCTATGGAACGCATCTGACCATCCCACAGAATGGTTGCTGAATAGACAGGAAGGGTTGCTATCGAGCCATCTCCTAAAGTTGCCCGAAGGACAGCTTGTTGGGGTAACGAAAGTGCGGCGACTTGTAGGGGAAGGAGGGTCAGGTAGTCATTGAAGCCGGTATCGATGACGGCATCGATGTTTATCTGTTGATGGCCTGGGCCGAGCACTTGCAGGGGTATAATGGCCTCTTGAGCTGAGGATACCCGGCCGGTAATCACGAGCGTGTCACCGTGAATGCTCCGCCGATCTTGACTGCGGTAAGATATCCTATGCGCAAGACGTAAAAGAGGCCGTCAGGGTGTTTGGTTTTCGCACGTCTTAGCGCTATGTGGTAATCCGAATCCATCTCATAGTCGTTTGTTTGAATGTCGATAACGACATATTTTCCCCTATTCCCGGCTTCTACGTGCGGGCGGATCAGCCGTTCATAGATAGCTTCTCCCCGTTCGCTCATTTCTTCCGGCGTGTATTTTATCGATGACATGAAATCGTCTCCCTGGTCCTTCAGCGAGCGGCCTGAAAGCGGCGAATGACGTTTTTTCGCCCGCCTTCCAGAAGACCCATGATAGCCTCGGCGAGCAAGCTGGCGTCATGACGGACGACGTCGGTCTGGTTGACGAAGTTGCCGGCGATCGGGCGGTAGCCTTCGGCCTTGATGCGGTCGGTGTCCGGCTCGACCAGGACCGCGCCGGACTTACGGTACTTGGCGAGGAGATCCTGGCTGGGCTGGCCCGTATTGACGAGCACGTAGTCGAAGATCCGCTTTCGGGCATGCGCCTCGATCGCCTGGATATGATCGTAGGCGGAGAAGCCGTCCGTTTCTCCCGGCTGGGTCATGACGTTACAGACGTAGACTTTCTTCGCACGAGAGCGGGCGATCGCCTCCGGGATGCCGTGCAGCAGCAGGTTCGGGATGATACTGGTAAAGACACTGCCCGGTCCCAGCACGATCACATCGGCCTCCTCGATGGCCTCCAGCACATCCGGCAGAGGGCAGGCGTTGCCGGGAATGAGCGATATCCGCTTGATCTTCATCTGGGAGTGGGCGATGGTCGTTTCGCCTTCGAGCACCGAGCCGTCTTCCATCTCGGCGCGCAGCTTCACCGGCATGTCGGTCGAGGGCAACACGCTTCCGCGCACGTTGAGAACGCGGCTGGTCTCCCGGACCGCCCGCTCGAAATCCCCGTCGTTAATGGCGCACATGGCCGCAATCAGCAGGTTGCCGAAGGCATGGTCGCGCAGACCTTCTCCATAGCCGCCTCCCTCTTCCAGGGCAAGGTGTTTCTGGCCCGTCTCCGCGCCGCCGTTCGCTTTGACGGTGTTGCGGAAGCGATACTGAAACAGCTCGGTCATCTGCCGCTCGGCATCGGCCAGGGCTACCAGGCAGTTGCGAATGTCGCCTGGCGGCAGAATGTTGAGCTGCTTGCGCAGCTTGCCGGAAGAGCCGCCGTCGTCGGAGACCGTGACCACTGCGGTGAGGTTGTTGGAGTAGCGCTTCAGGCCGCGCAGCATCGTGGAAAGGCCGGTCCCACCGCCGATGACGACGATGCGCTGCCCCTGCGCCAGCTTGCGACGTTGATAGACCACGTCCGCCAGGCCGCCAGGCGCCAGTTCCGGATCGAGCACGCTGGTCAACGACTGGATGAGCTGGCCGAGCGCGAAGAGGCAGATGCCCGCGCCGATGAGCGCCATCAGGACCCCCAGCGTGCCGGGATGCAGGCCGGCATGCAGGTTGGCGGTGATCCAGCGGGCCAGGCGCATGGCCAGCGGCGCGCTGCCCTGCGGGTGCGCCTGGATAATGACCCCCATGCCCATTAAAAAGAGGAACAGTCCCAGAAAGCCCAGCAGGGTCCAGCGCTTGACCCGCATGCCGGGATAGAGCCACTTCAGCGACGTCTGCAGCTTGCTCATGGGAGGCGCCCCTCCCGATGCCGGGTTCCTGTACGGGCCTTTTTCGCCTCTGCCGGCTTGCCGGTTTTATCCGGCTTTGCCGCATGGGCGGCCGGACGAAGTCGCTCGCCATCATTGGCTTCGCCGTTAGTCTGGGGTTCGGTATTCAGGACCGTTAGCGGGACGCTTGCGCTGAGCGGGAGCGTGGAGAATGCCGGAAAGCGGTCCCAGAGAAGCACGTCGCGGCCGTCTTCCGGCGCCAGATCCTGGCTGCGGTTGCGCCCGATGTCGCGATGGCGGACGATGACGTGAAAACCTTTGGATCGGAGTTCGCGGGCCAGGTCTTCGGCCAGCACGACAGAACGGTGCTGGCCGCCGGTGCAGCCGATGGCGACCGTAAGATAGGCTTTGCCCTCGCGCTGGTATTCCGGTAGCGTGAACTCGACGAGATCCGTCATGCGCTGCTGGAACGGAGCCGTCAGGGTGTCCGTATGGACATATTCGGACACGCGCGGGTCGCGCCCGTCCAGCCCTTTGAGCGCCGGAACGTAGTGGGGATTGACGAGGAATCGCACGTCGAAGACCAGGTCGGCGTCGATAGGCAGGCCGTGCTTGAATCCGAACGAGGTGACGGTGACAAGCAGTCCCGGCCGGCTCTCGTCGGCGTAGGCGGCGTGGATCGCCTCTCGGAGCTGGACGGGCGTGAGGGCGCTGGTATCGATGACCATATCCGCCAGGGTGCGCATCGTCTGCAAGAGCGCCCGCTCGGCGTGAATCGCCTCGACGATACCCCCTTCTCCGATGCCGTCCGTCGGATCGCTTAGCAGAGGATGGGGGCGGCGCGTCTCCTTGAACCGGTGGACGAGCGCGTCGTCGCTGGCGTCTAAAAAGATCGTCTCGATCCGCAGGCCCGCCTTGCTCTGCTCGGCCAGGATCGTGGGCAGCTCGTCGAAGGCGGCGCCGGAGCGGGTATCGACCACGACGGCTGCGCCCTTGCGTCCCTCCTCACGGCAGAAAGCGCCTAGCGCCGGCAAGAGGCGTGGCGGCAGGTTATCCACCGGGTAATAGCCCGCATCCTCAAAGCTATGCAGCGCCAGCGTCTTGCCCGCGCCGGCCGGACCTGTGATGACAACGATTCGCATGATGGCTCACTATCGGCAGCGCCGTGAAAAATCCCCTCGGCGCCGCGCCCTTCCGCATTCCTCGGATACATTCGACAAAATCGCTTCCCTTCCCTATACGCAGGGGGCGGCCGATTTTTCAGCCTGGCTCCCTTCTGTCTCACGGATGAGCTGTGCGGGCCGCGTTTTGCCTGTAAATTTTATCGGGCAGAAGGAGCAAAATCTGTAAAATGGTTCTTGACAGGCGGGGAGTGGACCTGTATACTAGAGCATCGGTTCACGGACCAGAGATCGGGCGAAATTGTGAGAAAGCGAGCGTTTCGGGAGTTCGACGGGATCGAGCCGCCCGCCTTGTTTGACCAGGTTCCGCTCCTCTTCGTAAGGTCCTGAATGCGGATGGCGAGGCCGATTGTCCTCGCGCGTTTAGCGATAAGGAGTTCGGAATCAATGGCAAAGCGTATCTACGTGGGCGGGCTGCCCTACTCGGCTACCGAGGAAGACCTGATCAATCATTTTTCTTCGGCGGGCACCGTCAAAGATGCGACGATCGTCACGGACCGCTACACAGGCCAGGCCCGAGGCTTTGGTTTTGTGGAGATGGAATCGGACGAGGAGGCGGACACGGCCATCAACTCGCTTAACGGCACACAGATGGGCGGACGGACGCTGACAGTCAACGAAGCCAAGCCGCGCGACGATCAGTCGCGTTCGCGTGGCGCGGGTGGGGGCGGTTACGGCGGCAGTGGCGGCCGGGACCGCAACCGCGATCGAGGCGGCTACGGCGGCGGCAACCGCTGGTAAGCGCAGCACCTGCCTCAAACGCAGTACGCGAGCCGAAGTGCTTCTTACAAGGCACTTCGGCTTTTCTTTGTCTTGCCGGCCTCTCCGCTCTTACTAAATTCCTGTCATGCGCTTAATCCGCCCGGCGATTTTCGGGTGCCTGTGAAGAAATCGTCCCTGGCGCTGTGAACAAATTCACAGCACATCCGCGCCTTTTTGGTGTATCTTATAATTGGCTCCGGCGGGCAGTGTGGGCCAGGATTGTCCCTCTGTCCAGACGCCGGAGACAGCAAGTCCATCCGTGCGAGCGCTTTCATTGCGATGGCAGGCATTTGCCGGTAAGTTCCGGGCAGATGCCTTTTTCTTTGCCCAGGCCTGAGAGGTAAAATGAGAGGCGAGGAGGCATGGGATGCCGCAACGGGAGGAAATGAAGGCGCCGGCGAACGAGGAGGAGCTGGAAGAACGGTTGTCCTGTCCGACCGTGGGCGTGACGGAGACATTGGCACGCCTTGACGGTGACGTGATGGTCCTGGGCGCAGGCGGCAAAATGGGACCGACTCTGGCGCGCATGGTCCGGCGCGGATTCGAGGCGGCCGGAAAAAAGCAGCGGGTCCTCGCCGTAGCGCGTTTTTCCGATCCGGCGGTAGCGGCGCGGCTGCAGGCGCAGGGTGTCGAAACAGGGCGCTGCGATCTGCTGGACCGTCAGGCAGTGCAGCAGTTGCCGGACGTGCCGAATGTTATCTTCATGGCGGGCTACAAATTCGGCTCCAGCGCGGACCCGGAGCGGACCTGGGCGATGAACGTGCTCGTCCCGGCCTTCGTCGCCGAACGCTTCGCCGGAGCGCGTATCGTCGCCTTCTCCTCCGGCTGCGTCTATCCATACACGCCGGTCCGGCAGGGTGGCTCCCGCGAGACCGATCCGCTGGACCCGGTCGGTGAGTATGCCACCACCTGCGTGGGCCGCGAGCGAGTCTTCACGTACTTCTCCCAACAGAACGGAACCCCGCTTGTCCTCTTCCGCCTCAACTACGCCGTCGATCTGCGCTACGGCGTGCTGACGGACGTGGCGCAGAAAGTAATGAGCGGCACGCCGATCGACCTGACGATGGGCTATGCCAACGTCATCTGGCAGGGAGACGCCAACGCCTGGGCCATCCAGTGCTTGCAACAAACCGCAAATCCGCCGTTCATCCTGAATGCGACCGGTCCGGAGATCGTCTCTATCCGCGCGCTGGCGGAACGATTTGGCGAGATACTCGGTCGCGCGCCGGTCTTTACCGGCGAGGAGTCGGGCACGGCGCTGCTCAGCAATGCGAGCAAAGCGCACGCGCTGTTCGGCGCTCCGCAGGTATCGCTGAACCGGTTGACGCAATGGACGGCGGCATGGCTTACGCAAGGGGGCCGCACCCTCGGCAAGCCAACGCACTTCGAAGTGCGAGATGGAAACTATTGATGGACCTCCGCGCGCATCTGCTGGCCGGGCAGGTGATCCCGGCGCATCCGCTCGCCCTGACGGCTGCGCGCCGGCTGGATGAGAAGCATCAGCGGGCGCTGACGCGTTACTACGTAGCGGCGGGCGCGGGCGGCATCGCCGTGGGGGTGCATACGACCCAGTTCGCCATCCGCGACCCGCAGCACGGTCTATTCCGTCCTGTGCTGGAGCTGGCTTCCGAGACGGCAGACGCGATGCTGGCATCACATCCGCGTCCGTTCGTCAAGATCGCGGGCCTGTGCGGGCGCACGGACCAGGCCGTTACGGAGGCGGAGCTGGCCCGCGCGCTCGGCTACCATGCGGGGCTGCTCAGTCTGGCCGCCTGGAAGGATGCCGAAGAGGCTGCCGTCCTCGCCCACTGCCGCGCCGTCGCGCAAACGCTGCCCCTCTTCGGCTTCTACCTGCAGCCGGCTGTTGGCGGGCGGGCGCTCTCCTATCGGTTCTGGCGAGCGTTCGCCGAGATCGAGAACGTGGTCGCCATCAAGATCGCGCCGTTCAGCCGCTATCAAACGGTGGACGTCGTGCGGGCGGTTGTGGCTTCGGGCCGCGACGACATCGCCCTCTACACCGGCAACGACGACCAGATCCTCCTCGACCTTCTCACGCCCTTCTCGTTTTCCGGAAAGGCAACCCGCCGGATCGTCGGAGGCCTTCTCGGACAGTGGGCCGTCTGGACGCATCGCGCCGTCCATCTGCTGGAGGAGATCAAACGGCTGCTGGATACGGACACCATTCCTTCCCGATGGCTGACTCTTGCCGCCGCGTTGACCGACGCTAACGCCGCTCTCTTCGACGCCGCCAACGGCTTCGCCGGCTGCATCCCCGGCATCCACGAGGCGCTGCGCCGCCAGGGACTTTTGGAGGGCCTCTGGTGTCTGGACCCAAAAGAGGGCCTCTCGCCAGGGCAGGCCGAGGAGATCGAGCGCATCTGGCAAGCCTATCCCGATCTGCGCGACGACGACTTTGTCGCCGCCCATCGGGACACGTGGCTACGATGAGCCGAATACGGAGAACGAAGCTCGACGGACGGAAGTCCTTCGCTTTTAAGCCTTCGGCTGGGTGTCCTGCGGACACATCTCCACAAGAGTTGGTGCGAAGCCAGAAGCTTTTCTGCTTGTGTGCGAAGCACACCCGGCGCGACACGGAGCGTAGGCGCGAAGCGCCGTCTACGCGAAGGAGCGCCTCACAGCGATGGAATGAATTCCATCGCCAACGCGAACGGAATTTATTCAATCGCACATGCATTCCATCGTGCAGGCATTCCATCGGCCTCATTGCGGCCTCTCGAGAAACGCCACATTAAAGTCAATTTTCCCCCTTGCAAAAAAGAGCCTGGAGGAATACAATGACGGAGGAGAAGGTCCAGGAAGAGAGGAGGCGGGCGCGGGATCTGAAATGCCATGAAGTACCATCGTTTTACCCTCGGTTTGATCCTGCTGATCGGCCTGGCGTTGACAGGATGCAGGCACGCAGTTTCGGCTTATCGGCCGATCCCCTCCGCCGCCGCGAGCACGCTCCCCGTTTCCGTCCAGGCGCCGCTGACGCTCGATCAGAGCCGGGCGCAGTTGGCCGCCAACATCATCGACGACATCTTCCATCGTATTCTGCGGCACCGCCATGCCGCGCGTGACCTGAGCCGTATCGTCAACGAGGATGCGCCGCTGGTCGCGCAGGCCGCCCAACAGCCCCAGGTGAGCGACGCGCTGCAGCGCATCGCGCGGGAGAGCGGATTCTCCGTAGACGAGGCGCGCCAGCGCTGGGAGCGTCTGCAGGAAGCGGACTTGCTGCTGGAATCGAGCGGCGATCCGGAGGCCGTCTCGGTCTCGCACGCCGTCGGTGTGGCGCAGTGGATGGACGGGACGGCGCGCAGCCACGGTCTGCCGGTCGATACGGCCGCTTCCAACCGGCTGACGGCGCTGATCGATCATCTCAAGTGGAAGATCGCCTGGTGCGAGTATCTCTGCAAGCCGGGCTGCGACCTGAAGGCGGCGGGCGGTCCCGCCCTGACGCCTGCGGAAGCGACCGCGCAACTGCCTGGCCTGCGCGGCGCGCTGGCAAGCCTGCAGCAGAAACGGCGGCAAGTGGACACGCGTTACGATCCGCGTCAGGCGATCTTTGCCCAGACCCGCTACCTGCTCGCGCTCTATGCCAGATTCCCGAATTTTGCGTGGTTGTTCCAGGCGTATCATGGGGGCGAAGCGGGAGTGCAGCGTACCCTGCGCAAGTATCTGGAAGGGCGCTGGCCCGGCTCGGCTGCCGCCGCGATCCAGGCCGGGGAGAACGGGAGACCGCTGCCCTACGAGGATATCTACTTTACGGCCAAACCAGGCTCCCACGGCGACGCATTCGCCTATCTCTACGGGCGCAGCGACGACCACCGGCACTACTGGTGGAAACTGCTGGCATCCGAGCAGGTGATCGACCTCTATCGGCGAGACCCGGCGGCGTTCCAGGCGCAGTGGATCGCGTCGCTGCCCGGCCGGGCCGTGGATGCCGCCTGGTATCCGGATGCGCCGAAGCTGGCGCTGACGGATACGGCCGCCTTACAGGCCGCCGTATCCAGGCATCTGCTCGTCGCCGTGCCGCCGACGCCGGGGTTGACGATCCGGCAGGCGCCGGGCGATCCGCTGGATGCCGCCCGCAAGGGACTGAGTCTGGACCCGCACGGCGCTTGCGCTGTCTTGCGGCCGGAAGCCAGGGGAGCGCTGCTCCTGCTGGCCGCCGCCTATCGGCGCGCGGGAGGGCCGGGCCAGCTTCAGGTCGGCGATATGACCCATTCTCAGGACTACGCGGCGCATAAAGAACGTCTCTACCCGCGTCCTCCCCATAAAGGCCCTCTCTGGCCGCCCGATCCGGACGAAGCGGCGCTGCCCGGTGGCGGGCCGCCGCCCGGCTTTGATTTCCATACGACCGGCCTGGCGTTCGATATCCTGCGCCCCACCGAAGCGCGACAGCGAGAGATTTTGGAGTATGCCCTGGGCTATCTGGCGGATCGTAAGGTGATGGCGTGGATAGAGGCGAGAGACTACGGAGGACGGCGCTATCACGTGGTCCCGAATCCGCGCTATGCCGCAGCATTAGCGCGGATCGCCTCTTCGGAGCGCGTGCCTCCGACGCTGGGACTGTAGCCGGCCCTCTCCTCGGCTTCCGCGCGGGAGACGTGCTCCCTGCCGGGTTCGGCAGCCTTCGCGCTTGCATCCGGGCAGGCGCGGATCAGCTTCAGCAAGGCGATCTCCTCCGGATGGTATTCCGGATCGAGGTGGCCGATGATGCGCTCCTTTTTGGGCCGGAAATCCTCCAGCGTCATGCCCTGCCGGTAGCGCTCGAAGACGACCGGATGGATATAGCATTCGCGGCAAACGGTGGGCGTGTTGCCCAGCCGCTCGGCGACGCGCTTCACGGCCTGCACGAGGTTCTTTTTGATCTGCTTTTCGCTCTCTGCGTTGCCCATGTCCGCCAGGGCGAGGGCCGCCAGGAGCGTGCCGCCCCAGGTGCGGAAGTCCTTGGCGGTAAACTCCGGTCCGCACGCCGCCTTGATATATTCGTTGACATCGCGAGGCGTGACCGGATGGATGTGGCCGTGCTCGTCCCGGTAATGAAACAGCAGCGAGCCGCCGACCGCCTTGAGCTGGCGCATCACTTCCGTCAGCTCAGGCGCCACGATGAGCCGTCGCTGCTGGATATGGTGCTTGCCGACAAAGCGGAACAGCAACGAGCCGTCCGGGCGAATCTCCAGATGGCGATTGCGCAGGGTAGTGATTCCGTAGGTGCGGTAGCGCCGGACGCTCTTTTCCGAGCCGACGCGGAAATAGAGGTCGTTGATAAGCCGGATGACCACTGCCAGCACCCGCTCTTTGGATAGACCCGGCTCGGCGATATTCACGTTGGTCATGTGCCGCAGGTGCGGAAGCCGCTCCCCGAAATGCTCGATTCGCGCGTACTTCTTCTCCTGCTGGCAGGCCATGAAGTGGGCGTGGTAGCGGTATTGCAACCGGCCGCTCGTGTCCACGCCGACCGCCTGCAGACGGCTGCGCGGGGACGGGGAGATGCGCACGTAGGTCCAGGCTGGTGGAATCGCCAGCGCCCGGATGCGCTCCAGTTGCGCCTCCTCGATGATCGGCCGGCCCTGCGCGTCAACGTAGCGAAAGCCACTCAGCTTAGAGCCGGAGCGTCGCCACCAACGGGCGCGCGGGCCGCGCTCGACGGCCCGGCGCAGCTTCTGCGGAGAAGGGCGTTGAATTTTTACTTGTGTGTCAGTCATCGGCAGTAATGACTGCGCCAACGCCATCCAGGTTCCAGACAAAAATTTAGCCCGCGCAAGCGGGCGAGGAGACAGGCTTTTCCGCCCGTGAGGGCGGTTGGCCGCGTAGCGGCCTGCCAGACGGGCCGTTCACGGCCCGGAAAACGCTCCGGCCAATCCCCCCGGATAACGGCCCGGTTAAAGCTCGAATAAGAGATAGGTCTGCCCGGCAGGGCGGTTGGCCTAACTCCTTAAGTTCCCCTCTGCTTACGAAGGAGCGGGGAGAGGTGCGGGGCCGTTACCCCGCACCGATGGCGATTGGATAGGGGTGAGGTCCGTCCGCAGGACGGTTGTCCGAAGGACCAAAAGACGGGTAATTTATTGCCCGGCTATACGGGTCGTTCACGACCCGGATAACGGCCCGGCGAAGAAGCGGGCAGGTTTTCCGGACAGGCTCTCAGGGATGCGCCGGACGGAATGCCATCGGAGTTGGTTTCGGCATTATCTTTTCCGGAGGCGTCTCCGTCTGTTGGATCTTTTCGGGGCGCGCTTCGATCTTAAGGGTGAACGTCAGCATATCTCCACCACGCTTGACCTCGACGGGCACCATCTGGCCGGGACGCAGCCGCAGCATTACCTCGCGGACATCGGCGGCGCTCTGAATGGGCCGTTCGGCCAGGCGGACCAGGTAATCGCCAGGCTGGATGCCGCTGCGCGCCGCGGGAGAATCCGGGAAAATGTTCTGAATGAGGACAGCACGCTCGATGATGTAGTATTTGTCCTTGACCACCGTATTGGTCTGATCGTTGGTGCCGAGGCCGATCCAGACGCGCTCCCGATGGACGCCCGTCTTCATATCCTCCAGAATCGGCTTGATATCGTTGATAGGAATGGCAAAGCCCTCGCTGGTGACGGGCGGGCGCCACATGGGCATGGGGGGAGCCCCATTATAAAACATATTGTTGTGCGGGACCGGCCGCACATCGCGCCGCTGATGCTTCTGCCGAACAGGCGGGGTCGTGTCCTGCGGCGTGGCAGGCGTCAGAGTGACGCCGCCGATGGTCACGCCCGGCAGAGAAGGAAATGTGTCCGCCGGAGGAGGCGAAACGGCAGGCGAGTAGGGATTGAGCAGACCTTGCGAGCCGTTAGGAACCGGTTGGGTCGGGGTGTCTTGCTCGCCATTGCCGGCGTCTGGTTTGAAGGGAAAGGCGCCTTCCCCACCCACCATGAAGCCAGGGGGCTGGTTGCCCTCGGCCGGTACATAGGTCCATTCGCTGAAAGGGATAGCCGCCATCATCCCGATCACCTGGCCCCGCGAGTCGACCAGAGGGGCGCCGCTGGCGCCTGCGCCCACCGTTCCGGCAATCTGAATCAGGCTCGGATAAAAATGCCGGATGGTATGGATACCTTCTTTGCGCACGCCTCCGACCATCATCAGGGCGACCGAATTCTCCTGGCCGCTCTGGTTCCCGATGCAGATGGCAAAGTGGCCGGCGGCGACGGAAGCGGAGTCGCCGAGCGGCAGCGCCGGCAAGGTCGTTTTGGCCAGCGATTGCAGCAGGCCGATGTTGAAATCGGAATCGATGCCTACGATACGCGCCTGGATATGCAGGCCGTCGTCCGTAAGGATGACGGGGTTCTGCATTCCTTCCAGAACATCCGCCGTGGTAACAACGTAGCCATCGCCAATGGAGAAGCCGCTGCCCGACTTAGGCACGGCGGATAACTGGTATACGTAGGACTGCCAGCGGGAACCCTCTGCGTTCGGTAGGGAATCGGACAGGCCGCGCTGAGTCGTGCCGATTTGCGCGTCGAGGTTCTCGCGCTCCTTCTGCGCCTTCGCTAGATCGTCCGCCTGGTTTTCCCCGGCTTTTATCTTCGACTGCAATTGGGCGATGGTGGCGTCGAGGGTCTTTTCCTTCATCTGCAAGTCGCGCAGGCGTGAAGCCATCTCCTGCTTTTGCTCCAGGGACATGGGCGCGCGGTTGATCGGTCCGGGAAGGCGCGCATCGTAGATGGAGACGACGGCGCCCTTGGTGCGCGTGACGATGGAGGAGACCTCGTTCTCCATCTGTTCGAGGATGCCGTCGGCCGAGGCGGGCATGACGGCGAGTAGGGTCAGGAGTGGGATAAGGAACCAGAAGAACCGAAGCCTTACCATATATCTTGATCCTTGTTACCTTCTACGTTGGAGGCCAGGGTCGGAGTCGTTGTCGAAAGGCTGACCATATCCATGACGTAATGACGCGGCTGGTCGGCAGGCGAGGGAAGCGGGTCGATGACGTAATAGTGCTGTGCCGCCGTATCCGAGGTCGGGTTTCCATCCACGGAGGAAGCATACTGCAAGTTAGGAGTCGTTTGCTGCGGCTCCTGACGATGGCGTTGCATGATATGAAGAGCGTTGTTGCCTCTTCGGATGTGGGTCCAGCCGGATCGGGAAGCATAGCGAGGCGTGATTTCCTGCGGATCGTTGGCATAGCTCAGGCGCGAATTCGGAGAATCGTCGCCGTCTGTGCTCGGCGCGCTAGCCGCTTGAGAGACCGGGACCTCATTCACCTGGGGAGGATGAGCGAAAGCCGTCGAAAGGGCGGCCATAACCTGGCTGGCGGTATCGGAAGGCTGGCTGGAGGTTGGCGGCGCAGAACCGGTTTTTTCCAGCGGGGGGAGCGTGGTGGCGGGCCGCAGGAGCGCGATCGCGATCGCGGCAGCCGCCAGCCCGCCGAGAAGCGTCAAGCCGGCGTACCCGCGCGTCTGTCTCCGGCCCGCCACATGGCCGATCGCAGGGATTCGTTCCGATTCCAACTGTGCCCGCAGGGCGTGCCAGGTCGTCTGCGAGGCGGGCGCCGGCTGAGAGCGCGCGGCTTCCACTAGGCGCACGGCGCTCCGGTACTGCTCCATCTCGCGACGGCAGCGCGCGCAGGTCTGCAGATGCCGCTCGACGCTTTCCCAATCCGATTCGGGCAGCCGGTAGGCCGCGAAGTCCCATAGCAGGTGGGATACCTTTTTGCAGGTCAATCTATTTAAAAGCATCTTTTTCAATCCTTTACCCTGAGAAATGATTGCACGCGCTCTTTGAACTGGCGCCGGGCGCGGAAAAGCCGCAGCTTGACGCTGGCCTGGGAGCAGTCCAGGATCTCGGCGATCTCCTTGCAACTCATGCCTTCGATCTCGTGCAGGACGATGATGTTGCGATGCTGCATCGGCAGCCCATTCAGCACGCGCAGGATCATCGCTCCGGTCTCCGCGCGATCCACAATCGCATACGGATCGACGATGTCCGTGTCCGCATGAAGGCAGTCCTGCGTGGTGTGCGGATCGTACAGGACTTCCCGATGCCGTTGCCGCGCCTTGATGCGGTCGCGGCACAGGTTGCCGCAGATCTTCAGAAGCCAGGTCTGCAGGCTGCAGTCGTTGCGGAACGAAGGCATGGCCCGGTACGCTTTCAGGAAAGTCTCCTGCTTGACGTCGTCGGCGTCGTCCCGATGGCCGAGCAGATAGTAGGCGTGCCGAAATACCGGTCGCTCATAGCGACTGTAGGATAGAGCCCAGAAGTCCAGGCGCTCCTCTTCCGTCATTTCGCTCCAGGGCTTCGGCAGCGTAGAGTCCATCTGGGCCTTCTGTGCCATCTGCGCGGAAACACTCACCATAGGTTTCGATCCTTCCGGAGACATAGACGCCAGACCTCTGCGGTGGTTACGCTCATTATATCGGAAAGCGGTCAGAAATCAAAGGGATTTCTTTTGGCATTGGTAGGAGTCGGACTATTTGCTTATAAGCCAGAGAAGCTTTAAGCACAGGTACGAGAGGGCAATCTCGTCCCCCCTCCCCTAGAATTGGGGGAGGGGAAGGGGGTGGGGGCCTTAGGTTAAGAAGCCGAGGGCAGTTGGACCGCGTAGACGTCCGCGTCGTCATTGCCGTAGACGTGAATAAGGTAGCTCGGAGGCGGCACAGTGCCCCGAAACATGGGGATAAGGTTGTCCAGAATCGCATCCTGCGACGTTCTCTGAGCCGGGTCTGCGGTTGCTTTTTGAGAGAATATTAGATAGCGGACGTTCATTTTCCGCAACAGCGCGATGCGCTGGGTATCCGGGGTGTTCGCGAGGATCAATTGTCGAAGCTCGCCAAGCCGGTCGCCAAAATCCGGCGTCTCCCCCCAGTGACCGCAGTAGACGGCTCGGCGGATCAGGCCGGGCGTAAAGCAAGCTAAAGTCACATCGGATGTGCCGATCTTATGGCGTTCGGGGTCTACGAACAGCCAGGGGATCGGCTGGATGGCCGCGTTCTCCGGCGTATGCGCCTGGATCCAGTCCAGCGCCTGAATCTCGCCTGGCTGCAGATAGGGCCGCTCCAGTCCCGTTTGAGCGCGGTTGTTCTCAAAGTTATTGTAATCACGCATCATGAAAAGCAGATTCGTAAGGCCGAGGATGAAGGTGAGGACCCCTAATGCAAGCGCCCTATAAACGGGTGAAAGCATACGGCGGCTCAGGGCTAGCAGCGACGCCGCGCCGATGCCCGCGAGGATAGCGATAGGGAAGTGTGTGCCCTGCAGCATCTTGCGCTGGAACGGAAAACCGGGCAGGGTGAAGTGCGTGCCGGGAAGGGGAATGGGATGGGCGGGCAGATAAGAGACCGCGATGTTGATGGCCATCCAGACGATCAGCAGAAGGCCCGCGTCCGTGCCGGTAGTCCATTTCTCACGGGTGGGAGGTAAGGGAGTGGGTTCCGCTTCCGGCTCCGCTGTCTGTAGAGTCGGGGCAGGCGCGCTCTGCCCGGCGGAGGATTGTAGAGCAAAGATTCCGATCAGAGCCAGCAGGAGCGTGAGGCCGTAACCCGCCAGCACCCACTGCAGGCCGGGAGCCAGCGTGGGCACGTTGGCGCGGGCGTGGAAGAGTGGGTCCTGGCGATACTGCTCGAAGATCAGGTAGACCGAGGGCGCCGTGAGGATTCCAGCCAGGAGCCCGCGCAGCCAGGAGCCGGAAAGCGACTTATGGGCGCTTGCATCCCCATTCTCCGGCTTATGGTGGGATCGAAAGAGCGTAGTGAGGGTGAACGCGATCAGGTAGGCAAACCAGATGGCGGCCATCGTGATGACGTCATAAGAGTGTACGACGCCCAGCGCAAAGCCGCACACGCCGGCCGCGAAGGCGTAGCGCAGGCGTCCGGTGCGCTCGCCCTGCAGCAGCAGCGCCAGAATGCCGACCTGCAGCGCCATCGAGCCACAGAAGAGCGGGCTGAGATAGAGCGAGAGGAAGGTGATCGCCTCCGGCTGCCATTTGTCGATAGGCGTCTGGATGGGCGCGTTCGGCCACCAGAAGGGCAGCCAGCCCAGCCCGGACGAGAAACAGACAAAGAGGAACGCCAGCCGCCGCGCAGTTAGATCGGCGACGGTCATTCGGATAAGCTTGTAGACGATCAGGAGCAGGACGAAGCCGAGCCCCAGCCGCGCCAGATGGTAGAGGGCCAGGAGCGGCAGGCCGGTGAATCGATGGAAGAGTCCCAGCGCAAAGAACAGCGGATTCGGCAGGATGCCGTGTTGCGGGTCCGTCGTGAAGAGATCGAAAGCCCGCAGAGAGCCGGCAGACGCCTGCTGCATCCAGGAGAGATAGACACAGCTATCGTCGAGGTTATAGCCCAGCCACATAAACTGGCGGCCGTTGGCGAGCGCGGCCCCAACCAGATAGGGAATCAGGGTGATGAGGACGGCGGCGAGGGCTGTCAGCAGGACGAATCGTCTCTCCCTGCTAAGCGACGCGGATTCGGATCCCGGCTGCGGAGACGTAGAGGTCACAGCGCCGGATGCTCCCGAATACCGGCAGGCTGCTGTATCCCGGAGGCTGCCTCTCGGCAGGCCGTCTCCAGGCGCGCGATCTCATCAGGGCCGGCCAGAACGCCGATCTCCAGGGCGTATTCCCGGCGCTCGCCCGGCTCCAGGAGCTGCAGCGTGCCCGCCGCCCGCTCGTGGGCGCGGCCCATCACCAGGCAGTTAGCCGGCTCCATCCCGACGACGTAGGTGCCGGCATCCATCATCTTCCACTCGCTGAAGCGCGGCAACTGCCGGGGATCGTAGCGGCAATAGACGCCCAGGCCGGGCGGCTCGCCGTCGGCAGGCGGACACTCCGGATTGACGATGGCGGCGGTGATTTTACCCTGGCCGTTCGGCGCAAGGTCGTGGAAGTACACCTGCTCCCGGAATCCGGCGACCGGCGGCTGCATCTGCGCGAATCGCTCCTTGCCTTCCTCCGCATCGGGGTCGCGCGGTGTAGCGGAAAGGGTAGGGGCGATAAGGCGCGCGTTATCTGCCACGACGGGAAAGCCGATATTAATATGGTAGAGCATCATGTGCTCGGTGCGCTTGTGGCCCAGGTTATCGACGGTGTCGTGCAGGAACAGGTGTCGCTCGCCGAGCCGGGCGGTCACCACGCGGGTCAACTGCAGGTTCTCGCCAAAGACGGTGGCTTCGCGGACTTTCCCGCTTACGGTCAGAATATAGTCGTCGCCGTTCCAATGCCCATCCCAATGGACGTTCGTGGCTGGAAGGTTGCTGATGCGCCCATGCAATCCATAGAGACGGCCCTGATCCTCGCCTGCCGCGCCCGCATAGGTCAGGCCGCATGTCACGACCAGGCCGCCATAGAAGCTGCGCAGCCAGCCGCGCCCCTGCTCGCCTTCGTGGTCGAAATAGGCGGGATGGGTGTCGGTGGTAGCGGAGCGCCAGGCGAGCGAGCGGCCGTTGAAGTGCGCGGAGGAGATGTCCATGCCCCGACTCGGCAAGAGCGTAAAGTCGAAGCCGCTGCCGGTGGTCACGTCGAGGGCGAGCACGCCGTCTTCCAGACCTTCGACGAGCCGGTATGGCTTGACGCGGGCGATCTGGCTGATGTCGCCGATGCGGGCGAGCAGGTCCTTCCGAGCATAGGTTTTACCGTAGATCTGGGCCATGATCGAGGAATCCAGAGAGGCAGAATCCGGACGGCAACGCAGGCGCGGGCCGCCCGACGCCTATTCTCCTTAGAAGATCTGTTTTCCTTCCTACATAGTTCCCTGGCCGGAGATTGAACATCCCCGGTACAGACCTCGCCCCCTTTCCAATCGCCATCGGTGCTTGAACCTTCGGAACGGTTCGGCACCCCTCTCCTCTCCTTCGTAAGCAGAGGGGAACTCAGGGCGTCCGGAGGACGCTTACCTTTTCCAGACAGGGGTTTTCAACCCCTGGCGAAGGGTTTCGCATTGAAGCCAAAATCACTCTCATTCGGATGGCGAATGCTGTTGAGCTTAGGTGCCGGAGGCGTGCTGGCCCTCTGCTTTCCGCCCGTCGGCCTGTCTTTTTTACAGCCGCTTTGCCTGGCTGCGCTGATCTTTCTGCTTCAGGGCGTGACCGTGCGGCAGGCTTTCTATATTGGCGTTGCATTCGGGATGGCCGCCTACGGTGGCGGCCTCTTCTGGCTCTCGAATCTCTTCGGGGTAGCGGCCATCAGCCTGTGCGCGATCCTGTCGCTATTCCCTGCGCTGTTCGCCGCCCTTCTTGTCTGGATGCAACGCCGCCTGCCGGGCGTTCCCGTCTGGCTTCTCGCTGCTTTTCTGTGGACCGGCGTGGAATACTATCGCTCCGAGCTGTTCGTTCTGAATTTTGGCTGGATGGGGCTGGGCTATGGCGTGGTCAACACACCGGTACTGGCTGCTTTTGCTTCGGTGTTTGGCTCCTATGGGCTGACGTTCGTCATCGTCGCCCTGGGCGCCCTGCTGGCTATGAGTATTCAGCACAGCACGATAAGAGCCTGGGGTCTGTATGGACTATGGCTCGTGCTGTTCGTGATTCCACTTCCGCCCTCGCATCCGGAGCATCCCTTGCACGTGCGCCTGGTCCAGGCAATCTCCGAAGACGATCAGAGCTATTTCAGCCTCTCGTGCCCCTCTCCCGGCCACCCGGTCGATGTCATCGTCTGGCCGGAGTACAGCTTCGTCAGCGATCCGACCCGACAGCCCGCGCTCTGGCAGAAGCTGACCGGCCTGGCCCGGCAAGACCGCGCCTATCTGCTCTTCGGCGCGAAAGACCAGTTCGATCCAACCGACGAGGCGGGGTTTCGCAACACCGCCTACCTGATCGGTCCGGACGGCCGGCTTGTTGGACGGCACGTGAAGAACCATCCGGTCCATTTCATTCGCGACGGCGTGGCCGGAACCGACTCCCGCGCGATACCGACGCCGCTGGGCCGGCTGGGAGTGGCGATCTGCTTTGATATGGACTATCCCGACGTCGCGCGGCGGCTGGCGGCGGACGGCGCGGCGGTCTTCTTAGTTCCCAACGACGATCCGCCAGAGTGGGGACCGGTCCAGCGCGCGCAGCACCGCCTGATGTTCCAGATGCGCGCCGCAGAGTGTGGCCGCTGGTTGGCCCGTGCGGACGTCGCCGGAGGGACTTCCATCGTCGCACCCACGGGCCAGGAGGTCGCCCACGTGCAGACATTAGAGCCGACGATGCTCGAAGCCTCCGTCGGACGTAACCAGGATAGAACGCTGTTTGTACGAGGCGGATGGCTGTTCGGCCCGTTTTGTCTCTTCGCAACGCTGGCGCTCTGGCTGTGGCTGTTCCTGCGAAATGGGTTTCACCTTTCCAAAGCTCTCAACAGGGCGAGTTTTGGGAGATAACGCGGGAATTGTTCTCTTCTCCGGAAAGCATACGACCGAGCATTAGGCGAATAGTCCGTTGCTCTTTGATTCGGATAGAACCAAAAAGCACCATTTTCGGCGTGAACGGCCTGCCGTAGAGACAAAACCGAAAGGGAAGAGAATCATGTCTTCTGGAGAGTACGACATCATCGTCATAGGCGGGGGATCGGCGGGAATCGTCTCCGGGGTGACGGCCGCGGGCCTCGGCGCCAAAACGCTGCTCATCGAGAAACAACGGCTGGGTGGTGAGTGCTCGTGGACCGGCTGCGTACCCAGCAAGGCTCTTCTGCACGCCGCCTCGATAGCGCACCGGATGCGTAATGCAGGTCAGTGCGGCTTGCCGCCCTGCGCGATTTCGCGGGAGCAGGCGGCAGGCGCACTGGCCTATGTCCGCGAGATGGTGGAGCGCGTGCGCATCGCAGATGACAGCGCCGGCCTGCTCGCCGAGATGGGCGCGGAGGTGGTCTTTGGGGAGGCCGTCTTTACAGGGCCGGACCGACTGGATTTTGAAGGCAAGACGCTGCGTGCCCGGCAGTTCGTGCTCTGCACCGGCTCTCGCCCGACCGTGCCGGACATTCCGGGGCTGGAAGAAGCGGGCTATCTTACTAACCAGACTCTCTTCGATTTGACGGAAGTTCCTGAATCGCTGGTAGTCATCGGAGGGGGGCCGGTCGGGGTCGAAATGGCGCAGGCTTTTGCGCGGCTGGGCAGCCGGGTAACAATTCTCACGCGCGGCCCGCGCCTGTTGGAGCGAGACGATGCCGAGCTGACGGAGATGCTCATGCGATACCTCCAGGAAGAGGGCATTACGATCCATCTTAACGCAAAGATCGAGCGGATCGAGAGAAGGGCGGGAAGCAAGGTTGTGGCTGCGCACATAGGTGAAGAGCCTGTGGAAGTTCCTGCCGAAGCCATTCTGGTCGCCACCGGACGCGCGCCGAATGTGGAAGGTCTGAACCTCGACAGGGCGGGCGTGCGGGTCGAGAAGGAGGGTGTGCCGGTAGATGCGCGCCTCCACACGACCGGGCCACGCGTCTGGGCCTGCGGCGACGTCCTCGGCCGCTATCAGTTCTCGCACATGGCCGAATACGAGGCCAGGACAGCCGTCCTCAATGCGCTTTTCCCGCTGCGGCAGAAGGCGCGTTTCCGCCTCGTTCCCTGGACGACATTTACCGATCCGGAATTGGCGCACGCTGGCCTGACCGAGCAGGAAGCAAAGGAAAAGGGACTGCGCTTCGCGGTCTATCGCCATCCCTTCGATAGAGACGACCGTGCCCTGGTAGATGGCGAGGGAAAAGGATTGGTAAAACTCATCGTCGCGGAAGGGTGGCGTGGCAGGATTCTAGGTGCGCAGATATTGGGTCCGCGTGCAGGCGAGCTGATCCACGTGCCGCTTCTGGCTATGGAACGCGGCCTGACGGTCCGCGCCCTCGCCGACCTCATCACCGTCTATCCGAAGCTCAATATTTCCATCCAACGCGCTGCGCAACGCTGGTATCAGCGGCTGGGAGAGCGCCCGCCGGTTCGCGCACTCCTCAACGCCTACTTCCGCTACCTGACCCCCCGATCCCTTTCACTAAAAGGAAGGGGGTGACTCAGGTTTGTCCGCATTGCATCTTATCAAAACCCGACATTTCGCTCACTCTGTCACAGAGCAGGCAATTTGGCGTCAATATGGAAAATGAAGAGAGGGGCTCGTCGGATGGCCCGAATGGTGAATCGGGAACTTGATGAGAACGCCACCCGTCCAATAGTTGCCCCCAGGGTTATATCTTGTCGGCCTTACGTTGCGTTGGCTCTGCCGACGAGGAGGGAGAAAGGCACAATGAAACAATCCAACCTGGCACTCTATCGCCATGCCATCGGCTCGATGGCGCTGGCAGCGGCAATGATAGGCGCGACGATACCGGGCGCAGGCGCGCAGGTTCGTACCGTGCGTCTGTCTTCCGGAACCGTCATTCCGGTCAAACTCAACACCACACTTAGCTCGAAGGATGCGCAGCAGGGCGATACCTTCACCGCAACAGTACCTTCCGATCAGAGCGGCGACTACGATCTGCCTCCCGGTACCGAGGTCCTCGGAGAGGTGCATGATGTCCGCCCGCAGGAGGGCAACAATCCCGGTCTGCTCGATTTGAGCTTTACGCAAATCCGGCTGCCGGATGGCCGCACAGAACCGATCCAGGGCTCGTTGATCGGGCTGGATACGAGCAGTGTGACCCACACACACGACGGCCGGCTGATCGCCAAGCCGGATAAGCAGAATAAGCGGCTGGTCTACGCAGGATACGGCGCAGGCGCGGGCCTGATCGTGGGACTGCTGACCAAGCACACGTTTGAGGACTTGCTCCTCGGTGGCGGCCTCGGCTATCTGTTCGGCTCGCTTCAGCATAACCAGTCCAATGCGCGCGACGTCGTGTTGAAATCGGGAACGGAGCTGGGTGTGCGCCTGGACCGCTCGGTCAGCTTCAACGACAATCCGTACAACAACTCCTATCAGAGCGAGAATAGCTCCTACCATTACCGGGAGCAGGGCAGTTTCCACCGCAGCCCGGTGGACAACACCTCGAATATCGGCGTGGTAGTCGGCGATCAGAACGTCAGCTTCCGCCCCGGCGTTGGACCGATGATGTGGCAGGGCGCGGTGCTGGCCCCGGCAACGCCGGTGCTCGATGCCACCGGAATCAATTACACCTTCGAACCCGCGCGCCATATGATCACGGCACATGGCCCGAATGGGAGCGTGCGCCTGGCAGCGGGCAGCCGGGTCGCCGTCATCAATGGGTACCGGCGCGTGGTTTTGAATGCCCCGGCCCGGTGGACCAACGGCACGCTCTATGTGCCGGCGCGCTTCTTCTCGCTGGCGACGGGCCATAACGTGGGATGGGATGCCGGCAGCCAGACGGTCATCATCAACCAGTAGCCTCGGTCTCTCCTGCTGGGTGCTGACCTCACTTAAGACCTCATCCCCTGACCCCCTCTCCTTCGTAAGGAGAGGGGGAACTGCCGGTAGGCTGGTTGCGTCCGGTGGCGTGCCGGGTGTTTTCGACACCCGACACATCTGTTTTGTTCAGCCGGAGGTTTTCCACCGCCGGCAAGCAAGGCCTTTAGAGGCGCCAGCCCGGGTGTAAGCGGTCTGGCTCTTGCATAACTTTGGGCATTGGTGTATAATAGCGGCGGCGGCGGAAAAGACCGCTGCGATGTCGCGAGTGCCGATATCGTGGGGCTGTAGCTCAGCTGGGAGAGCGCTTCAATGGCATTGAAGAAGTCAGGAGTTCGAATCTCCTCAGCTCCACTGTCTTCCCAGGACGATCCCGGTGACAGGCCTCCCTTCTAGAAGCCTGTCACTTGGTATTATAGAGGCGCCGGGTTTGTTGCGCGATGGCGAAATCGAGCGGTGATGTTCCTGTCCACCTCGAACGCCGGCAGAAGCGGCCCGCGACGAACAGAGGCATACCGGGGCGTTACAGGGAACACTCGCGAATGAAAATTGGCTTTAACCGTTATAATGGGTTTGGCTCGATGCCGTCTTGCTCCTCCTGGCGGTATCTTCTCTCTATGCTGCTTAACGCCTTCAGGCGTGCTATAGGATCGCAGAGCAGGATGTCGCGCCGGGCAGGATCGGTCTGCCTCGGCCTCCTGATGTTGACATTACTGCCGGCTCGGCAGGCACAGGCTGCCCCCCCATCGAGCGTTCCGGTTGACGGGGGAACATCAACTTCGTCGCCGCTGGCGCCTGCAGACGTCATTATCTATGTCAATCCGACCTCCTCGACCACAGCCTATGTCGGGATGGTCTATCGTACACGTGTTCCCTTCGCGCGGGCGCGAAAGGAGATCGGCCGGTTGGCGGAGGGAACCGGGTGGCAGATCGGCCGGCTCCATATCGAAGATAGCAGCCCGCGTCCGGACAACCTGAAAAAATTTCCCAAGACCACCGGCGCGGAATTCTTTCTTCGGCAGGCTCCGCAGAGCCTCGATGGGGCGCCGACGCTGCAGCCCTATCTGCGCGCATTTCAGGCCTGGGACCATCTTGAGGTGATGTTCCGGCTGCCGTCTGGGGCCGCCAATAGCGACCAGGTCTTCGAGAGCAGCGCCATGCGAATCCACCTGTTCCAAAACGAGGAGGTCTATCGTTATGAGGTGGATGTCCGGGACCATGCCGCTCCGCTGCCGGCTCGGATAGAGTTCTCTTCGCCGGCATCCCCGTCTCCGGTGGTCCCTGCGGGTCCGGTTGCCAGGCCAACAGGATCGACATCGCCGTTCGCGCTGCTGCTTATCGCCGTCGGAGCCTGTCTGGCCGGCTGCGCCGGTGTCTGGCTGCTTCTATCTCGTCGTACGGTCAGTGGGGTTTCGGCCCGCACCTTCCGACAATAGGAGGAAACGCAAGTAAATGGGTAAATGAGTAAATGGTTTCTTCACTGTTCCGCCTCTCCTTCGTAAGGAGAAGGGGAGAGGTGCGGGGCCGTTATCCCGCACCGATGGCGATTGGAGGGGGTGAGGGCCATTGACTCTCGTTTACCCTTTACCCAAGTATTCTGAGGAGAGGATATTAGGATGAGCCTCGAACTTGACGATATGATTCGCTGGGCGGCTGCCAAGGAGTCATCGGACCTCTTCCTGAAGGCCAATGCCGCGCCGGCCATACGGCAGCACGGAAAGATCCTGCCGACGGACTATCCCACACTTTCCGCCGACGAGGTCCACCGCCTGGCCTTCAGTAAGATGAGCCAACGCCAGCAGGCGATCTTCGAGCAGCACCACGAGATGGACCTGGCCTTCTCCGTTGGAGAAGAGATTCGCATCCGCATGAATGTCTACAACCAGCGGGGCCATACGGCAACGGTATGCCGCATCATTCCCACGAAGATGAAGACGCTGGAGGAGCTTGGTATTCCTCCGAAAGTCAAAGAGTTCGGCCTGCATCGCGCCGGCCTGGTGTTGGTAACCGGGCCGACCGGTTCCGGCAAGACGACGACCCTGGCTTCCATGATCGATCTGATCAACGAGACCCGTCAGGTCAATATCGTCACCATTGAGGACCCGATCGAGTTCGTCCACAAGGATAAGAAGGCGATCATCAGCCAGCGCGAGATCGGCATCGATACCGAGAGCTTCCAGATGGCCCTGCGCCACGTCCTGCGTCAGGCGCCGGACGTCATCCTCATCGGCGAGATGCGCGATATTGAGACGATGAATACGGCGCTGCAAGCCGCCGAGACCGGCCACCTGGTGTTCGCGACGGTGCATACGGCCAGCGCGGCGGAAACCCTGGATCGTATCTCCAACATGTTCCAGCCGCACGAGCGCCCGATGCTCTGGCTGCGCCTGTCCGTCTCCCTGCGCGGTGTCATCTCCCAAAAACTGGTGCCGCGCGCCGATGGCAAGGGCCGGCTGGCTGCCACCGAGGTCATGGACGTGACTCCCACCATCGTCAAGATGCTGGAGGAGGGCCGCTCCGATGACATCTATAGCGCGATCCGGCAGGCGGGCCAGGAAGACTACTGGGGCATGCAGACCATGAACCAGTGCCTGCTGCGCATGTATATCGAGGGGCAGATCAACGAGCAGGACGCGCTTGCCAACTCCAACCCCTATACCGAGATGAAGCAGTTGATCCGCATGGCCGTTACCAAGGGAGAAGTAGCCAAGGGCGCCGGTGCCTCCACGCCTTTGCAAGCCCCGGCCCCCCAGTCGGGGCCGCCGCCCCCGATCCCGCCGGTGCCGACGCTTCCGGTCGCAAGAGATGCCGGACCGGTCCAGTTCCCGCCCCAACAGACACAACAGGCGCCGCCCACGGTGCCCGATCTGCCCCACGTCCCCGGCCGCTGAAGCCATGCTGCATATCGACCAACTGCTGCATATCCTCGTAGAAAGCGACGCCTCCGACCTGCATCTGCGGGTCGGAGAGCCGCCGGTCATCCGTCTGCATGGCAGCCTGACTCGCCTCGATTTTCCCGTGCTCAATGATCGGGAGATGTACGACCTGGTCTATCCCATCATGAATCCGGAACGCCAGGCGCGTTTCGAGCAGACGATGGAGCTGGACACCTCCTATGCCGTTCCCGGTCTGTCCCGCTTTCGCGTCAATATCTTCCGGCAGCAGGGACATATCGGCGCGGTCATGCGCGTCATTCCGTTCAAAATACGCTCCATGGAGGAGCTCGGTATGCCCTCGGTCACCCGGCAGATCGCCGAGCGCCCCCGTGGCCTGGTGCTGGTGACCGGTCCCACCGGCTCCGGCAAGTCTACGTCTCTGGCGGCCATGATCGACTATATCAACGAGCGGAAAGCGGCCAACATCGTCACGATCGAGGACCCGATCGAGTACGTACACACCGACAAGATGTGCGCCATCAACCAGCGCGAGGTTGGCGTGGATACGCACACCTTCGCTGCCGCACTCAAGCACGTTATGCGCCAGAACCCGGATATCATCCTCGTAGGCGAGATGCGAGACCTGGAGACGATCCGGCTGGCGATCACCGCAGCCGAGACCGGCCACCTCGTTTTCGCCACCCTTCATACGGTGGACGCCCCGCAGACCATCGATCGTATCATCGACGTGTTCGAGCCGGACGCCCAGCAGCAGATCCGCATGCAGTTATCCGTCGTGCTGGAGGCGGTCATATCGCAAACATTGCTCATCCGCAAGGAAGGAAACGGGCGCGTAGCTGCCTTCGAGGTGATGATCGGGACCCCGGCCATCCGCAGCCTTATCCGCGAAGGCAAGACCTATCAGATCTATACCGATATCCAGACAGGGCAACAGTTCGGGATGCAGACTCTGGATACGAGCCTGCTTGAGCTTGTACGCCGGGATCTGGTGCATTTCGAGGACGCGCTGGCGAAGACCTCCAACGTGATCGAGTTCCAGCAGCGCGCACGACGCATGGGGTTGCTCAATGATATGGATTTCGATCAACCCACCTGAGCCGTTCCGGCGGCGCTATCAGGTTCCGGGCAGGTTACCATCATGATTATGTTAGATCAACTGCTGGATTCCTGTGTCTATCATGAAGGCTCCGACCTGCATATCAAGGCGGATAGCCCGCCGTTGGTGCGCATCCACGGCGACCTGCTGCCGCTCGACATGGATCCGCTGAGTCCGGAAGAGACGCGCATGCTGAGCCTGTCTGTGCTGACCGAGACACAGCGGGCCCGCTTCGACGAAGAGCTGGAGCTCGATTTCGCCTATGAGATCAAAGGGCTGTCCCGCTTCCGTGGCAATGTATTTATGCAGCGCGGCAACGTGGGGTCTGCCTTCCGGGTCATTCCGTATAAGATACGCACGATCGAAGAGCTGAACTTGCCGGATGTCTGCCGGCAGTTCTGCGAGCGTCCACGCGGTCTCGTGCTGGTGACCGGCCCGGCCGGTTCTGGAAAGTCCACCACGCAGGCGGCTATGATCGACTACATCAACAAGAAGTTTCCGCTGCATGTCATCACGGTCGAGGACCCGATCGAATTCGTGCATACGGACCAGCAGGCGCTTGTCAACCAGAGAGAGCTGGACACAGATACGCTGGCCTTCCCCATGGCGTTACGCCAGGCATTGCGCGAGGACCCGGATGTGATTCTGATCGGCGAGATGCGCGACCTGCAGACGATCGAGCTGGCTATCACAGCCGCCGAGACCGGCCACCTTGTGTTCGGAACGCTGCACACCACCGATGCTGTCCAGACCGTGGACCGGGCGATCGACGTGTTTCCGACCCATAAACAGCAGCAGATACGCATGCAGATGGCTGTGAACCTGCTGGGCGTCGTCTCTCAGACGCTGATCAAGCGCAAGGATGGACAGGGTCGCGTCGCCGCGTTCGAGACGCTGGTGGCTATCCCCGCCGTGCGTAACATGATCCGGGAAGCCAAAACCCACCAGATCGCCTCTCTCATCGAGACCGGCCAGCGCAGCGGCATGCAGACGCTGGACCAGTCGCTAGCTCACCTGGTACTGTCTGGCGAGGTCACCTACGAGGATGCTTTAGCCAAAGCGGCCAACGTGCGTGAGTTCCAGGCGCTGGTAGGCAAGATGCCCGATGAAGATGAGCCCGCAGCTTGATAACTCCAGAATCTCTCTCCGTTTAACTCCTAAGCCTCTCCTGTACGAAACCCCCATGTCTGCCTCCTGTCGGTAAACGAACCGGCTGTAAAACATCAAGCCCCCTAAACGGGGCAGCCCCTTTTTAGCGTCACCCCTACGTGGAACGAGCCTGCCACAACAGGCTTTTCAGGTAGTTGTACGGGTCAAGCAGGCATCCGTGCGCTCCAATCATCCAGATGGAGGACCAGGGGTCCTCTCTTGCCGATGATGATGCACAGATTAATGAGGGCTATCCTCATGGAGAGCACGGATGAAACAGATGAAATGGATTTTCGCAGTGACGGCCTTTGGCGCGTCCCTGCTTATGGGGACATCGGCTGCGACTCAGGCGCAAGGGGCTAAACCAGACTCTACGCAGCAAGTTCCCATGCCTTGTAATACCTGGCTGGACCAACAGGTCCGCCAGAAAATGGTTTCCACCGACAGCGCATGGTGGAAGTACCTGAAGAAGTCCGCTTCGGACCCGACCGGCCAGGCCGGGATTGAAAATCAGGGAACGGCTGCCGCGTATGCCTATCTCTATACCGGCGATACCGCGTATGCCCAGAACGCCTGGTCGTCGATCAAGCCTTTGATCCGGGCCGGCGTCTTTCCCAACGGAAACAACACCAATAGCCTTCGCATCTACATGGGTCTCTATGCGCTCAGCTATCGTATCTTGCGCCCCTCGCTCAATGCCTGGGAACGCCAGGAGTATATTCACTGGATGAACGGTATCGCGCAGAGGGCGCGCTACAGCTTCTTTTCGGGCAACGCCAACGGGCTGATAGGCACCTATCTGGGGCTGTGTCTGTGGTCGTTGATCTCCGCTCCCGACAATCCTGAGGCGGCTTCCCTTCTGCAGGGCACCTGGAAGGACAGCGGCGTCACCAAGCCGTTCGGCGGCATCGACTACGATCCATCGCTTGGACCCAGAGGCAGCGCCAGAAACGCTATCCACGACTACGTGACCTGCTCCTATCCGCCTGGCACCGATTCAGGCGTCTGGCTGGAAGGCACGCAGTACATCAACGCGTCTCTGGAGCCGCTGCTGCTCTACAGCCTGGCTATCAATCAGATCACCGGTCAGGACCATTTCCCCGAAGTCACGGCGGCTCTGCCGCAGATGGCCCGCAATATCATGGGCATTCTGACCAATAACCTGACCGATGAGTTCCAGTTCGGGGATGACGAGTTCCCACACTTCCTGCATATCTCCGATACCCTGACGACCGCCTCCATGCTGGCGCGTAGGCTGGAGGGTACCGAGACAGGCGCGCAGATGCAGTTCCTGGTCAACTCCTGGGCCAGCCGCTACGGCTATCGGGACTATGCTTGCCGCATGTTCCTGTGCATGAATCCCTATGCGCCTACCGCCGATTTCCGCAGCTCGGTATGGCCCACCAACGGCAGCGGGCTGTCGGTGTGGCGCAGCGGCTGGAGCAATACGGCCGACAGCATTTTCGGAGTCAACACCGATCCGATGAGCGGGGTCAACCATACCGGTCCGGACGAGGTGTTTAGAAGCTTCCGGCTTTACCGCAACGGCCAGTGGGTGTTCGACCATCCTATCTCCTATGGCGGCATGGGCGTCTATGCCGACGGCAACAACACGGTCGTGGCCGGCGGCAAAGGGGTCATGTGGCAGCATGGCGTGACCGCCGTCGAGGATGGGGCCAACTACTGCTATCAGAGAAGCGAGACGAGCGGTGCGCCCTATCCGGCTGGGACCTACAATGCGCCGACTCCGTATATCTCCGAGCAGACAGGCAGCGTCCTCTTCGTGCATGGGACCAATAAGACGGCCGACGTACTGATCGTGGCCGATCGGGTCAACGCCACCAATCCCATGCAAGCCAGTAACTTCTGGAGTACCTGGCGGTCCTGGGACGCCTACCGGATCGATCAGGCCGAGACGAGCGTGTTCCCGTTTGCACCGTTGCAGTGGACGCTACATGCCCCCGTGCAGCCTGCCATCAGCAATGGAGCCATCCGCTGGGACGTGGCCGATCAGCATGTCGTCAGCCAGGAGCTGGCTCCGGATCCCTCCGCGACGACCTTCTCGACCATCAATGAGGCTCAGCTTAACGGGGATGGCAGCTACACCTACTTCAACTATGGGTTCGTGCTGCCTCAGGAGCGCAAATGGCAGGTACGGGAGATGCCTAACGACAGCAATACCTGGCACTTCTTCCTGCACGCCCTCTCGGCCTATGACGGAGCGCAGTCGCCTGCCATCAGCCGGGTGGACGGCAACGGGGTCAGCGGCGCGCTGGTCTCTCCGGCCGGCGAGACGGCGACGCTGGCGGTCTTCTCCAACAATTCGGCGAGCCGCCTGGTGGAGAGCAGCTACGTACTCAACCTCGCGACGGTCAATGCGGAGACAGCGGTGTACCTGCTGGATCTGGATCCCTCGCGAAACTGGGCTATCCAGATCGATAACGGCCAGCCGTTTGCGGCGCAGTTCGGTCCTGGAGGCGTGGTGCGGGCCGCGATATCGGGAGTTGGCTCGCACACTATTGTCGTGCAGCCCCAGTAATTGCATCGAGCTGGATTGACGTTGATTGCCTGATAGGATAGGCCATGACCTTTTGCAGAGCATGGCCTATCCTGTTTTTCTATAGGAGCTGCTATCCAGCCTTCTGGCGTTTTCCATTCCGTGGAAATTCAGCAATTATCGAGAAGCAAGATGTTATAGAAAGAAGATACAATGGCATGACAGAGAAATCGGGAACATCATGGGTTGGATCTATCCGGGCCGGCCGCCTCTGCGGGCTGGCCCTTTTTTTAACCTTCGTTCTCCAGCGCGGAGGTCTCCATCTCTTGCATCTCCTCCGCCAGATGGCGGTCGGTCCTCAGGACGAATTCACCGATGGCGCCCGCCGCAATGGCGGCCAGACCTCCAACGACCAGTGCCCATCGCGGGCCGATATGCTCTCCGATCCAGCCGATGATCGGCCCGCCGATCGGGGTCGAGCCCAGGAACGCGACCGTCCAGAGCGCCATGACCCGTCCGCGCATTTCGGGCGCGCTTTCCAATTGTAAGGTCGAGTTTCCAAGCGAGGTAAAGGCGATGGAGAAGGCGCCGACGAAGATCATGGCGAGCAGGGCAAGATGCAGCGTGGGCGCAATGGCGGCGATCAGAATGACCAGTCCAAACAGAAAGGCGGTACGGACCAGAAGGCGCGGTCCCTGTTTGCGCCGTCCCGCGATGAGCAGTCCGCCGATGACCGCGCCTGCGCCCATGGCCGCGGTCAGCGCTGCAAAGCTGCCGGCGTTACCGTGAAAGGTAAATTGCGCTACCAGCGGCAGGCTGACCTGAAACTCGTACGTGAGAGTCCCGATGATCGCCATCATGAGGAGGGTCGTGCGCAGCAGCGGCGTGGAAAGGACGTAGCGAAATCCCTCCTGCAACTGACCCCTGGCGCGCGGCGCGAGCGGCGTGCTGTGCAGCTCGCTGGACCGCATGCGAAAGAGCATCCAGAGCACCGCAAGATAAGAGAGGGCGTTCAGAAAGAAGCAGGGCGCCATCCCGACTTTCGCGATCAGGACCCCGGCGATCGCCGGCCCGATGACGCGCGTCAGATTGATCTCGCTGGAATTCAGCGTGACGGCGTTGGTCAGATAGTCCTTGCCCACCATCTCCATCACGAATGTCTGGCGGGTCGGATTATCTACCGTATTGATGAGGCCCAGGCAGGTAGCCAGGATGCAGATCATCCACACCTGCACGAGATGCGTGGCGACCAGGATACCCAGGACCAGCGCCAGCACGGCAGCGCCCGATTGGGTGACGTAGAGGATTTTGCGTTTTCGGAAGCGGTCCGCCACCAGACCTCCCCACGGACCCAGCAAAAGGACCGGCAGAGTCTGCAGCGCCGTCACCAGGCCCAGTGTCGTGCCCGATCTGCTCAGCTTCAGGACCAGCCAGGCCTGCCCGATAGACTGCATCCAGGTGCCGCATAAAGAGATTCCCTGCCCGATAAAGTAGAGCCGGAAGTTGCGGATTTTCAGCGCGGAAAATGTCTGCCGGCCATACTGCGTGATTGGATTCATTGCTGCCTTCACAAGAGGTTCGTCTCAATCCATTTCAATATACCCACCCTGCAGGGCAGGCGTTCCGCGGCCAGTAGAATCGTAAAGCGCGTAGTCTTACCGGCGATTGCCCGTACATTGACCGGCATGCTGCGCGCGCTGAAAACGGCATAACCCTTCTAAGAAAGTTTTCCTTCCTGAGAGGGAATATCCGCCGCAAGGCAGTCCCAGATTGCCGAGCGGCTATCAATAATCAAGCTATCCTTCGCAATCGACAAAGGCAAACCGTCTGAAAGGGCGGGACGCAAAGCCACGGGCCTACGCTCCTTAAGTTGCCACTTAGAGTAGGGCCGCCGGGTTACCGAACTGCGACGATTACGAAGGAGTTTGGCATGTCTGGCAAGACCTCTTGCGGGGCCTTTCGTCCCGTCTTGCGCCGTCGTTCGAAGCATCAGGGCAGTGTGCTCACCAGCACGCTCATCTTTGTGGTCATCACTTCCATGGTTATGGCCGGTATCGGCACCTACACCATCTCGCATCTCTCCCGCGCCAGCGCTGAATCCGACTATTCCGCCTCCGTGAACCTGGCCGAAGCCGGGATCAATTATGAGATCCGAAACGTCAGCGAGGACGTGCTCAATTCCAACCGGCCGGACCAGATGCATCCGGCTGCCGGCCAGAATGGCCCGTATACCGGCTCTATTTCGGAGGTTCCCGGTTCTTTCACGGTCTCGGTGACCAACGATCC
>Ga0209810_1001456_pt1 | contig 35568 bp, 47 predicted proteins | sample Coa_R1_7_FD_187159 | JGI IMG/M metagenome (GOLD analysis project Ga0209810, IMG submission 187159) | Surface soil microbial communities from Centralia Pennsylvania, which are recovering from an underground coalmine fire - Coalmine... | ecosystem: Environmental > Terrestrial > Soil > Unclassified... | reverse complement strand
TGCGTAAGAAACATTGTATTCACCTGGCAATGTGGCCCGTGGCTCTGTTGCCGGGCGCCGAATTACTATCCATGAAGGAGACCGGCGATGAAAGCAACCCCCCGGAGTATTTCCCTATGGCTATCATTGATGTTGTTATTTGTGCTGGCGGCGTGTGGCGGTGGCAGCAGTAGCGGGAGTGGGAGTGGGAGCGGTCAGACGTTGCATGTGCTGATAGGCTATAACAGTACATTCCCTACCCAGCAGAAGCAGTGGATGCAGCAGATCGGCAACGAGTTTCACAAGCTGACCGGCGCTACTATTGCCTGGGACACCTACAGCAGCAGCGACCAGGAGCAGACCAAGCTCCAGACCGCCATCGTAAGCGGCAGCGGCCCCGATATATTTAGCTTCGGCACCACTTTTGTTCCCACCGCCCAGGCTACCAACGGCTTCGTCACGCTCACCGACCAGGACTGGCAGGCAGTCGGTGGGAAGAGCAGATTCTTCCCGCAGCAGCTAACCATGTCCGGCTCATCGCCTGGCAAACTGATCGCCGTCCCCTGGGTGATGCGTCCCTTCGCCATGGTTTATAACAAGGACATGTTCCAGCAGGCCGGTATCGCAGGGCCGCCCAGGACCTGGACCGAATTCGTCCAGGATGCACAGAAGTTGACCAATGCATCCGCCGGAGTGTATGGGGCCGAGATCGATCCTTCGGACTCCTTCGATCCCTGGAAGATCTGGTGGACGTTCGCCATGCAGATGGGAAAGAATTTCCTATCGCCGGACCTCAAGACCGCGCAGTTGAACACGCCGGAGGCAGTGAGCGCCGTCCAGTTCTGGTTTGACTGGGTGACGAAGTACAAGATAGCCGATCCAAACTCGATGTCCTGGAAGGCTCCTGATGCTACGCGCGCCTTCGACAACGGCAAAGCGGCCATGCAGATCATGATAACCCCGACGATTGTGCCGACGTTCCAGAATTCGCCCGTCGCGGGCAAGTTCGCTTTCGCGCCAATGCCAACCATTCCTTACGGCATGCAGCAGAGACCGGCGGGCGGCGTGCCCGCCTCGACCATCGTTTCGGGTGATATGCTCGCCGTCGCCGATTACTCGAACGTCAAAGATCTGGCCTTCAAGTTTATTAACCTGGTGACGGACTACCAGCACCAGCTTCAGTGGACCAAAACTTTTGGCGATTTGCCGGTGAATGTGCAGGCGGCGAACTATCTCGCCAGCAAGGATCCCCAGACGGCGGCCTTTGTGCAGGCCGAAGCCGGGGCAACGCCTACGCCATTTTCGGGCGCGTGGGGGCCGCTGGAGGTGGCGCTGGCCGGCGTGAGTTCCAAGCTGGCGAACGAGATCGCAACAAATCACTACGATCCGTCTCACATCAAACCCTTGCTGGATCAGGCTAACCAGCAGATCCAGAGTCAGTTACACTAAAAGTGGGTCTGGTTTCCAGCGCTGTTGCTTCCTCGCGCCTGTGGCGCTTGCGGGATGGAGGGTATGCTGTGAAAAATGCGCGAAGCGCATTTTTCACAGCATACCCTCCATCCCTGGCGCGGCTCCGCCGCGCGAATGTTCGGTGAGAGAGGGCGAGGCCGCTGAGGAACAGATACCCCTGAATAATAGGTGGAGATTATGTCCATACGACCTGCACCGGAGACCACCCCTGAGGCGGCGCTGGCTCCTGCGACGGCAAGGAAACCCGAGCGCGGCGCGAGTCGTGGCGCCGGGGGGAGGCCAATGTGGTTGATGTGGCCGAGCGTGTTCTTGCTGGTAGTGATTATCGGTATTCCCTTCCTGATTGCCCTGTATATCAGCTTCCTGAATCTCGATCAGTACACGCTGCGAAGCTGGATTCATGCGCCGTGGGTTGGGATCAGCAACTACGTCTCCGCGCTCACCGCTGGCAACGTGATCGGCGCCTCGACGCTGACATCGCTGGGGGTAAGTGTGGGTTTTTCACTGCTGACCACGCTCTGCATCACACCTATCGGCATTCTGGCCGCGCTCACCGTCAATACCCAGTATCGAGGTCGAGCGATCATCCGCGCGCTCTACCTGGTTCCCTACGTGATACCGACGTTTGTGACGGCGCTGGTATGGCGCATGATGTTCCTGAACAGGACCGGGCTGGTTGATATCGTGCTGGCCGGCATCCATGTGGCAAGCATCAATACCTACTGGCTGCTGGGACCGAATAGCTTCTGGGCGATGGTCATTGCGGATGTCTGGGCTTCGTGGGCTTTCATCTATATGATGGTGCTGGCGGGTTTGCAGTCGATCTCCGGTGATCTCTACGATGCTGCCGAGGTAGATGGTGCGAACGCCTGGCAGAAGCTGACACGGGTGGTGCTGCCGCAGTTGCGGCATATCCTGGGGCTGGCCCTGCTGCTCTCGACATTGAACCATTTCAATAACTTTACCCTGCCCTTTGTCATGTTCGGCACGCCTCCACCGGTACAGGCCGACGTACTGCCGCTCAACATCTACGTCTCTTCATTCCAGTTGTTTAATTTTGGACTGGGCGGGGCAATGTCGGTGATTACCCTCGTGCTCATGCTGATCCCCGGCCTCTTTTATATTCGGACGCTGCATCTGGGGGAGGTGATGGCGTCGTGAGCGCACAGCGTAGCGTAATAAGAGGAAGAATGCATCGCGATTCGCAGGAGATCCTGTCGCGTCCGCTGCGCATTGTCGTAACTATCGTCCTGGTGATCTTCGTCCTGGTGCCCATCGTCTATACGCTCTTGCTCTCGGTCACGCCGGATAGCGAGATTGGCAGCGGGGACCTGATTCCGACGCAGTGGGCCTTTGGCAATTACATCCAGATGTGGACGACGGTAAGCCTGGCGCAGGGCATCTTTAATAGCCTGGTTATCTCAGGGATCGCCAGCGCCATCGCGGTGATTCTGGCCGTGGGTGCTGCCTATATCATCACCAGGTTCAGGTTTCGCCTGCGCCTCCCGTATCTCTACGCGCTCATTGGCCTGCAAACCGTGCCCAGCGTGATGCTGCTTCTGCCGCTCTTTGTGCTGTTTGCCTCGATTCAGGCGGCGCTGCATTTCAGGCTCGTGGGGACGTACCAGGCGGTAATTATTACATACCTGACCTTTGCTCTGCCCTTCGCGACCTGGCTGATGGTTTCCTATCTTGGCAGTATCCCGCTGGATCTTGAGGAGGCGGCGCTGGTAGATGGCGCGACCAGGCTGCAAGCGCTGTGGCGCGTGATTGTGCCGCTGGCGCTGCCAGGAGTTGTGGTGGCGCTGGTCTTTGCTTTCCTCACTGGCTGGAACGATGTGTTATTTGCCAGCGTTCTGACCGCGCCGGAGACGCGTACTGTCGCGGTGCAGTTGCAGGCGTTCAGCGCGGGACAGGAGGGGGGATCGCTGCCGCTGTACGGCCAGTTGATGGGCGCATCGGTGGTGAGCGCGCTGCCCGTGGTGATTCTGTATATGATCTTCCAGCGCTATCTGATCGGGGGCCTGACCGCCGGGGCGGTCAAGGGGTAGGGAGAAAGCGGCTATACAAAGTTCCCGGCAAAGCTTTGCCGGGAACTTTGTATGTCTGCCGCAAGAGCCGGCGATGAAACATTAGAAGCGGGAGGAGCGGCGGCGCTTGCGGCGCTGGGCCTCCGCCTTGCGTTTGCGCCGCGCCTGCGGACTCTCGTAGTGCCTGCGGCGCCGCGCCTCGGCCAGAATGCCGGCCTGCTGCACTTTGCGGTTAAACTGTTTCAGCGCTACATCGAACGGACTGTCGGGATTGACAATAATCTGGCTCATAGCGGCTACCAGCGCGATCTACCGCTACCGGGGCGATAGCTGGCTTGCTGCTGGTAACAATCCTGGCAGTAGACGGGGCGATCATCCCGGGGCTGGAAGGGGACACTGGCCTCTTTTCCGCAGCTTGCGCAGATAGCGGTATACATGGGGCGGGACTCGCGCTCACGATAACCTCCACGGCTTCCCGACCTGCCCTGGTAGCCGCCCGCTTGCTTGCGTGCTGCTCGACATGATGGGCAGCGGCTGGGATCATTGGTCAATCCACGGCTTGCATAAAATTCCTGCTCACCGGTTGTAAAGGTGAACTCCTGGCCGCAGTCGCGACAATACAGTGTTCTGTCTGACAATGAAAACTCTCTTTCTCAATTTCCGCTTTTCTGTGCGGATCGTGTTAATTTCCCTGTATTGCGCAACATCACATAAGCCAAACAATTCTTAGCAACATGCACCATACAGCATTGATTTATTATAGCACATACTCTCTCCCTTGACTAGCCAGGGGGCAAAAGTCATAGCTCTTTTCAGAGACTGTCTGGTGCCCCACGGTCTCGCTCACTCTCGTGAACGTACCTCTGGTCAGAGACCGGAGGCTTCTACGCAGTTGCCCGCGTTGGCCGCGTCCCGACCGAAAGAGCTTTGCGTCCCAGGTCTAAGATGACCTTTGCGGATGCGGTATCCCGATCCAGTTCGCACCCACACTCGCAGGAGTGCCACCGTTCGTCTAACGTCTTTTTGCGCACGATTCCGCAATTGGGGCAAATCTGTGATGTCTTGGACGGATCGACAAACATGACGGTGCGCCCGGCCCATGCTGCCTTAACGCTGACCATCTGTGTAAAGGTACCCCATCCGGCATCGAGAATGCTTTTGTTTAACCCGGCTTTCGCACTTGCCCCGTTAGGGAGATACTTGCCTGTCTCTTCGTCTTGCTTGGGGGCTGGTGCTTTCGTCAGGTTTTTGACCTGTAAATCTTCAAAGACGATGATCTGATACTGGTTGACGAGCTTGCGTGAGGCTTTGTGCTGAAAATCCTGACGCTGATTGCGGATTTTTCGATGACATTTGGCGACCTGTTGGACGGCTTTCTTCCGTCGGTGACTTGCGCGTTTCTTCCGTGAAAGGGCTTGCTGCGCTTTGACTAATTTCTTCTCTGCTTTGCGCAAATAGCGCGGATGATCGATAAACTCCCCATTGGAGAGCGCGGCAAAGTGGGTGACGCCCAGGTCAATCCCCACATCTTCATCCCTGGTTGGCAAGGGTTCAGGCTTCCCGATTTCGCAGGTAAAGATGGCGTACCAGTGCTCTCCCTCCCGCTTGATCGTCAGGGTTTTGATGGTGCCCGCCATATCCCGATGCAAATGGAGTTTGACAGTCCCGATCTTCGTCAGTTTCAGATTGACGCGAACAATGCCTTTTCTGTCTGCCGGACGTGTGGGTGGATCGAGTTTCCACCCAGCCCCATCAGGATAACAGAAGGAGTCGTAGCGGTTCCGTCCCTGGAAGCGCGGATAGCCCAGTTGCTCTCCGTTGTGCACGCGTCGGAAGAAGTGGTCATAGGCACGCTTGAGACGCAGAATCACATCCTGCAACACATGCGAGGCGATGTCCTGGTACTCTGGCCGTTCTGCTTTGATGTCTACCAGTTCGCGTTTTTGCTCATAGTAGCCGATGGCATGCTCACGGGTGAGTTGCTTGCGTGTTTCCTCGTCATAGTAACCAGGATGACGCTTTACCCCTATCTCGTAGGCGTCGCGGCGCTCTTGGAGACCGGCATTGTAAAGCTCCCTGCACCGGTCAAGCACCCAGTACAGCTTTTCGGTTGTTCCTTTATTCGCATAGATGCGGTACTTGTAGGCTTTGATGCTCATGAACTCGGCTGATTGCGTGGGACGGGAACCAATCCCGTCCCGATGAAGAGGCTCGTGCTACAGGCTACAAAGCTATTCTGGTTGGGCACGCTTCTTCCGGTAAGATGACGACGTGCTTCATGCGTTCTTGGTGCTCTTGGGCGCTTTCTGCCAGGATTGGGCCGCTCATATAGCCCAGGAAGAAGCCCAGGATGTCAAACGGACCGTTGAAGGCCATGCGGTCAAAGCGATAGCCCCCTTTGCCGACTTCATCCAGGACGCTTCCCACTGCATCCAGGGTGTTCATCTGATGAGCAACATGCGGGAGGTCGTACTCGCAATCATCGAAATACATGCTACGTCCCTGACGAAAAGCCTTGCGAAACGTCTCGTTGTCGAGGGTGACGGTTCCCCTCGGGCGGTGATCCCCTTCAAGGTGTGAGCAATCTGTGAAGGGGAAACAGACGGGGGAGTGCTGACAAAGAGATGCACATGATCTTCCTGTACATTGAGCGCACCAATTGTCCAGGTAGTGGCTTCGCAGATGCGACGTAGCTCTTGTTCGACAAACGTAGCAATCTCTCCGACGAGAAGCTTCTTGCGATATTTGGGACACCAGACAAAATGATAGGCCAGTTTGTAGGTGACGTGTTTGGTGTGCTGCACATCCATACACGTAAGCATGACATTTGTTCTACTTCTTGTGAAGTCCCTGGTAGGGCCGCCTTACCCCTACTTGAAAGATAGGGGGATGCGGCGGCCCTGTCCTCAAGCGCGTCAAGCCATTCGGGTGTCACGGCAATACTTGCTCTCTCCCGCGCTTCGACCTCCTTCCGCGCGAGCGCCACATACTTGTTCTCAAGCTCAATGAAAACATCAGGTGCCACCTGGCTGCTTGTTATCTGGTTCGTCTTCTGCATAAACTTTCGTGCCTTTCTGTCAGGAAAGATATATAAAACCTCTTTCAGTTTAGGCGGGAGCTTACCAGAACTTCCACCAGGGTCGTTTCGGTGGTCTGTCATCGGGATAAGAGTCCCGCCGCATACGTTCGTGCTGTGCTGCCTCGCAGAGGACTCCGGCGCGTTTGCACCCGAAGGTGTGACAGACGTTGCAGTAGGAGCAGTACCGCTTGTGGCAGGTTGGACATGTGCGCGGGATCTCGTACTTGGCCGCCCCCAGGTCGCCTGTCTTCGGGTTGCGTATGGGATATTCGAGCATGCTGTTGAGAATCCTCCTTGCATCATGCACCCAGGCGACGGCTCGCATAGTAGCGCTTGAGTCCTTCACGAATTTTGCTCCCGATTTCGCGCCGCTCCGCCTCGGTTAAGAAGGCCAGGGGGCGACCACGATAGCGCTTTGCCTGGAGCGCCTCTACTTCCTGCTTGATTCTCCTGCGTGTGCTCTTTGGCACGGCTTCACTCTGCAAGAAGGCAAGGGCAGCTTGATCGCGATTGAGAAGCGCGCCGATCAAGATATTGTGCCCAAACTGTGTCTTGCGCAGGCGGTCAAAATCCGGGGAGGTTATCGCCACGGCGGTTTCACGGGCGCGATAGCGCTTATTCGTCCTGGTTTCCCATACCGGAATGTGCAGGTAACTGTCATGCAGGCCGCAAATGACCAGGTTCAGTTCTGTATGATCGGCGAGGTGATAGTGATAATAGTCGCTGCTTTTCGCCAGCACCACAGCATGGCGGGCCTTCTCCAGAAAAGGAGGTGCTTGATCTGGTGGCTGCTTCATCCCATAGAAGGTAGCACATTCCTCGACGTGGTTGAGCAACTCGCGCATGGTTGCCTGCGCCTCTTCTGGAGATTTGCACCGGATGATGGCAATGCTGTTGTTGGTCGCGCTGTACGGCACTAGTGCGTAGCAGGCGTTGATGTGCTGGCAAAACAGCGCGGCCCAGGTTTTCTGCCGAGTGTAGCGACTGTACCGGCGCTCGGCCATCATTCATCCTCCTCGCGCTCCTCGGTAACGGTGGTGCTGCCTGGTGGTGGGAGGTTCCTGGTCGCACCCATCAATCCAGTGAGCATGTTGAGAATTTGCTGGCGCTGTGCCTCTGGCATTTCGGGGTCGAAGACTGCTCGCATCGCGCTGTTCTGCATGCGTGCAATCACCGTTTTTTGCTCCTGCTCTGCCTTCATGGCATCGATCTGCGCTTGGTTCTGCATGCGGGCGATTTTCTTTTGTGTATTGAGCCGATCTTGTCTCATTTCGGCCTCGATTCCCACTTCCTGGACCCTGATCGTCCCGGCATTCAGCGTCTCAACCTCAAGCGCTTTCTGGTCAAGCAGCTTTTTCGTGAACTCCGTTTCCTTGTCCTGCTGCTCCAGGGCAAGTTCGCCAGATGTGGGCTTCTCTTCACTGACGAAGGCCGTGTAACAGTCAGCGACGAGGGCAGCAAGGGCACGGGCGATAGCAATCGCCCAGACGGCCCCCATGCCGATATCTTTCGGGTCGGTCTGAGCAACAACGAAGGCAACCTGCGTTGCGGCAACGCCCAGAGCCAGGGCGAGCCAGAATCGTTTGAGTACCTCTAACTTGCGTTTCTCCTTATCCGTCCATCCGCTTGAACGGGTATCGGCCCGGTTGCGCAGGCGCTTTGCGGTGAATGAGATTGCGAGTAAGGTGCCCTCTGTGATGAGAGAGACGGCAATGATAGTAAAGCCAACGAACCAACTTTGCACCCGCTGACGCTCCCAGAGCACCAGGAAGATTTCGCCAATCGTGCCCAGGGCGAAGAGGATTGGACCGGCCCAACTCCATACCTGGTTAAAATTGTCCATGAAGCGCGCTGTACTAGAGAGATCAAACGAAACGCGGCTCCGCCGCTCCTCAACCTGCCGGAGCAGTTCTTCCGGTGAGAAGGTGACAAGGGTCACGCTGCCATGTTCCACCTGCTTCACTGCCGGCGATGGGGGTTGAGGTGGGGTTGAAGCATTGGCAAGTGGACCAGTATTCGGTTCCCGCGATGGCAGCTGACTCTGCTCCTCTCCCTCTGGCTGCGGATTGCGCAGGTCCTCTAATTTGATCTGCCGGATGGCTTCTCTCAGAGCCGCGCCTTTGTAGTTTTGAACAATCGGAGACTCTTTGGCGCTAAACCCATTTGTCGTGTTTATACCCATAATCGCCGCAAACGCTTCGTCGCTAATCGCTGGATCGCGCTTGATGGCAAGAACACTGTCTTCCCAGTTATACCCAGGAAAAGGCGGATGGATGCCCCATGATGGGGGGGTTGTCACCCCAGGTTGACGGCCCTTGAAGGGATTTTTGAAGAAACCCACGTATGCAACTCCTTCAGGTAAAATTGCTAGCAAAAATCGATTGCAAAATCGACGCATGTAAGATGGTTTAATGTAGGAATAGTGGTGGAATAGTCGGGTAATAATTCAAGCGTGATTGCCACAAAGTGACTGCCTCATGCCCAGGGGACGCTTACCATTTTTCGGCTGATTTTTGCTCCACTTTTTGGATGCGAAGAGCACCGAATGCCCACAGGGACCTGAGTGGACCCGTGAACAATCGGTGCTCTTCGCAGCGCCAGGCAACACCTATCAGGCGCGTTGCTGCGCTCGTGGCTGCCCCTGCGTGGAAGCTGCTGCGGCGCCGGCGGGAACGCCCTTCTTCGCCTGTATGCGTTTCTCGCGTGCGGCCTGGAATTGGCTGATGTTGGCGGCGCGTGTGTCGCGCTTGGCAGCCTGCGCAGCATTGAGAGCAAGGGCGCGAGTGCAGACCTTACCGATCCTGCCGAAAGCGACGGCCCCTTCATTCGAGGTAGCTGTGTTCTCGATCAATGCGACCATCTCCTTCGACAAGTCTTCCAGTCGCTTGATCTCTGCTGGTGAAAATGCCATGATGCGTTTCTCCTTTGCATTTAATAGAGTTTGTGGGGTTATTCCTGTGAGCACGATCTATCGAGGACGATCTACGAGGGACTGACTGTACTCCTGGTGCTCTCGCGTTTCCACTTTACGGAGGCAGGCGACGGATCGGCTCCCCGCCTTTGTACACGCGTGCGACCAGATAGGGATGGGCATCATCGCTATCCCTTCCGTGCAGTACAATTGGTCGCCTGGGCGAGGCCGGGTGGTGCCAGACAGAATGGCTGCCCTTCCCAGGTCGCATGATATATCCCCTCTGGCGTAGGATCTGTTTGAGTTGGCCTACTTTCATGCCATCACCCCCTTTCTGTATGGCGAATGAAGGAGAAGGGCATGCAAGGTTTTGCTGAGGGGCAGCGTTTGGAAAAAAATGGTTTCTATCTATCTATCTCGCGGGGTGGATAAATTTTGTGGGTGCTTCGTCTGCTTCCTCCCATAGTGAGCGGCAAGGCGCCGGATAGTTACACAGCAGCATTTCTGTCGCCTCGCGCATCGCAGCCGCCGGTGAGAGTGCTGATGGCTTATGCTGGCGCCAGGTGAGCCGTCGCCAGCGCTCTTGCGGATACCAGGCATCCAGGTCAGGATGAGGGTAATAGGAGAGCGCAACATACCCGCGAACGTTATTGAGCAGTTCCGCCAGGCGCCGATGGTCAAAGACTTTCCGCATCTGCTTACGCATCCCTGCCTGATAATAGTACTCGGCGCCAATGTAGGGCGGATCAACATAATGCAAGGTCTTCGGCGAATCGTACTCTTCAATCACTTGCTCGACATCGCGGTTATCGAGAATGACATGGGGATGTGTGAGCCGCCTTTGCACCTGTGCGAAGGTTTCAAGAACCGCACGGTAGGCGACGACATTGCTCAGCGCATTGTTCCAGCCTACAGGGGACTGGCGCATCCACCCCGTTCCCGTGCTGCGCAGCACATAAAACCACATCACGGCGCGCTCGAAGGGATCAATTTCGCTGCCATCAAAGAGGCGTTGATAAAAGGTATAATAGAGCTTGCGACTGTACGGCAAGCTGGAAAGGCGTGCAGCAAGTTCCTCTGCACGGTGCTGGACCTGGCACCAGAAATTGTAGAGATCATCATTGAGATCGTTATAGACCTCGTGATGCCCCCAATTGGGCTTGGAGAGCAGAACGTGTGCGGCTCCGCCACACGGCTCCAGGTAGGTGTCATAGAAAGAAGGCGCAGGGAAGGCCGCTATAATCCGCTGCGCGGCAGCATGCTTCCCGCCAATCCACTTGAGCGGAGAGCGCAGGGGTTGCGTCGTCATAGGGCGCTCATCTTTCCGTAGTGGGCTGATCCAGTGCGTCCGGGTGCATTACCTGGACATGGGGAACTTGCTGGCAGAGCAGTTCAACGATCACGCGCCGGTGGCAGTGCTCATAATCTTTACATCCACACAGCAAGATCAGGTTATACCCCTCGGAGAGATACCGAATCAGGCCAGCGATCCCTCGCTCTGGATCGGCAAGCCGGATCGGCCCACCACGCGCATAATTGATATTGCCCAGCGTCGCGCCCGAAGAGCGATATTGTTCCCCGAACCTGCGCCGTAGGGCAGCCTCTGACCAGCCAGGGATACGTGAGCGCGGGCTATAGCGGGTATCGATGAGCAGCAGGCTCGGATCTTGCTGCATTAGCGCCTCGATCTGCGGGGCGTGTTCAGCATACCCACAGGGATAGACCTTCATGGGGCGCATCTCGTTCGTTTTCATCGGTTAGCCTTTCTTCCAGTACGTGTCCACCAGAACTTCAGGCTCCGGGACATGCACGACCTTGAGGTAGTCCCGGCAAGCCTGGATCATTGCCGCTTTGAGGATCTGGGAGGCTTTCTCTACCAGATCCTCTGGGCATTCCAGCACGATTTCATCATGCACCGCCAGGATAACATGCACCGGTTGCGGAAGTGCATCATAAAGCAAGGCCAGGGCGCGTTTGAGAATATCGGCATTAGTTCCCTGAATGGCGTGGTTTTTGGCCGAGCGCTCCAGCGCCGCCCGCTGGGCCTTGTTCAGCCCATCGAAGCGGAAAAAGCGTTTTCTCCCAGAGAGCGAGGCCACATATCCCTGCTGCGCTGCGAGCCTGGCGGTGGATTTCAGCCACCGAGCAACCCCGGCGTAGGTTGTAAAGTAGGTGCGCATGAGGTCGCGTGCCTCTTCCACGCTCACCCCAGTCCGATTGGCTAACCCTTGTGCTCCCATCCCATAATTCAAGCCGTAGTTAATGGTCTTGGCAATCTCGCGCACGGCCACGCCATTGTAGAGATGCTTCCTGGTATCGACATCTCCCGCCAAGCGAAACATGAGTCTGGCGGTTTCGTCGTGCGAGTCTTTCCTTTCGGCAAACAGGCGCAGCAGCACCGGATCGCGTGAAACCTCCGCTAGTATCCGCAACTCGATATTGGAGAGATCCGCCTTGACGAGTCGATAGCCTGGCGGGGCAATGAAGCAGCGCCGGATATCTTCCTCCTCGCGTTCCTTTTCGCGCTTCTTGGGGATCTGTTGCAGGTTGGGACCATTGCAGATGATGCGCCCGCTGACGGCGCCAATCTGGTTGAAGTGTGCGTGAATGCGACCATCGGGCTTGACGAACGAGAGCAGGTTCTCGCCAAAGGCGCTGCAAAAATGCTGGAGCTTGCGCCACTCCAACAACCGCGCAATCACTGGATATCTCGATGCGTACTCCTCTAACACCTCTTCTCTGGTCGAAGTGACCTGGATCCCAAGTTGCGCAAGGGCTTCGATCAGGTGGTCTGTCGAGGCCAGGTTAATTGTACGCGTGGGGGCCTCTGGCTTTGGAGGTGCAGGATGCTGCCCACGCCACTCAGCTATGCCTGCATCATGGAACGCCCTCCAGGTACTTTTCCCTTGTCCCTCCATCGTATAGGCATGCATAAGGCGCTTCTCTTCGAGAGAAAGCGCCTGCTGATAGGCTGCGTACTCTTTGCAGCGGTCTGAATATGTTGCCTGCTGAGAGACAAAGCGGGCGGCGCCTAATGTCTCGATGAGTTCTTGCTCAATTGCGGCCTGTCGCCCCCGTTTGAGACGCAGCACGGCCTTCCAGCGTTCTTGATCGATGAGCGCGCCCCGGACTTCCATTGCGGCGAGCGCTGGCAGCGCTGCATTCTCCAAATTAACGACGCTTGTCAGGCTCTCGCGTTCGATCTGCTCTTGCTGGCGCGCGTAAACAGCATAAGGCACCTCGATATCCTGTGTGATGTAGGCGAGAATCTGCTCTGGGAATGGTGCGTGCCACTCCGCCGGGCGCCTGTCCAGTCCGGGGAACCATTCCCGTTCTTCTTTCCTGACCTCTATATCATAGCGCGAGGCTGTCTCCAGCAGGGAGAAGGCGCCTTTATGGGAGAGACGCCCTGCTTGAAGAAGCTGCTCGGCTAGCATGGTGTCGTACACCCGATGGAGCCGCACACCGAAATGGTACAGCAGCATCGAGGCGTCAAATTTGAGGTTGTGCCCGATCCATGTAACTGACGGGTGTTCCAGGAGCTTGCGCAGGGTACGCTGCCATTCCACTTGCTGTGCCTCTGGCAGTGCGTAATAGGGGCGCATATCCAGAATCGTGACGTTGCCAGGAGAGCCAAAGGCAATGGAAACAACCCGTTCCGCCTGCACATCCAGGCCCGTTGTTTCCAGGTCGAGAGAGAACTGAAGAGGTTCACCTTCTAGTTGGTCAAGCTGTGCGGCAAGCAAAGTCACATGCTCGAAAAAGGTGGACGATGCAATGCAGGTAATCCCCGGTTGGCTCTCGCGTTCTGGCTCGCTCTCGTGCCAGTGCACATCACAGAACAATCGGCCTTGCGCATCATAGCGAAACTCATGCGCCATATCTTCGATGCTGGCACCGCACAAGTAACAGGTAGACGCCAGATTCACCAGCATGGGATCTTCTCTTATCTCTTCCGTTCCCATCGATGTGAAGATCAGGCCACTTTCAATCCACTGCCGTAGATCTACCCCGTCTTGAAGCATCTGGTTGGCATCCTTCCACCAGGGACGGAGCCGTTGCGCATTTTCTAAATGCGCCATCCACCATTTCACGGCGACATCGCCTTTGTCTCTCTCTGCATCGAAGGCAATGAGCACACGCTCTTGACGTGCGAGCAGAGATACCCAGTAGGGGGTATGGCTCCCCTGTGTTGTTCCAGTGGCAACGGCAGCAGCAAGATCACCACACTCCTGAGCAAGAGAAAGCGCATCGAACTCCCCCTCTGTTATCACAACCGTTGTTTGTTTCGCCATGAGGGAATCGGCCAGATAGAGGCCATTGGAGCCGCCAGCAATCTGCTTGTATCGCCTGCCCCCCTCGGCAACACGTTCATCACGAATACTGATGCGCCACACCTTTCCCCCAATCACCCAGGGGATGACAATGCCCTGCGGCAGCTTCAGCACTCGCCCCCATTCTTTGGCAGGTCCAGAGGTTTCACAGGGATGATATCCTAGCAGAGCTTCACGGATGGTGGTATCCGTGAATCCCCTCTGCCGCAGGTAGGCGAGGGCGCCTTTTCCCCGCTCAGACCAGAGAAGTCGTTGACAGAGGCGATAAAATCGCGTCGCACCTCGCTGCCACTCTTGCGGGGGTTCATTCCATTGCGGGCGTTCTCGCTGCGCAGAATCGGGGCAGACCCATTGTGGTCCCCGTTCCTCTTTTGGCTTCCACCCTACCATTGCAAGGGCGTCTCGCTTCGGCAGCCCGCGCTTGAGGATCAGGTAGTCTATTGCGCTGCCCTTGCGTCCGCACTGATTACAAGCAAACCAGCCATAAGCGCCGTGATTGGGTTGGACGCGAAAGCGATCTCTACCACCGCATCCTTCAAAGGGGCAGGGGCCATTATACTGACCGCCCCGGCTCGTCGATGTTCGCACAACCCGAAATCCATCCTGCTCTAGCAACGTCAGGAGGTCACAACTCATCTCCATCTCCTTTCAATCAAGGTAGGAAGCCAGCGGAAACCCATAGGAAAGAGGTGCAAGAATTTACCGCAATTACCGCAGTGTCTATAGACACACTGCGGTATTGCGGTAAATAGATTCCATGACCGCATTTCTGCAACTGCGGTCATTTTGCGGCCATTGCGGTGAGGAATAGTTGAGAACAACAACTAAAAGTTAACTCTCTTCTATTGCCTGTTGCTCTGGGAGTATTGAGTAGCGTTTCCCGATCTGTTGGACACGGCCTGCCTTATACAATTTCGCTATGGCTCCTTGCGCAGACCGTTCAGCCAATTTCTCTTTCAGTTGTGAAGCATATGCTAGTCCTGCTTGAACCCATTCGCTGTAGGTCAGGTCCTTCCCAATTAGCGCGGTATACATGAGGGTTTCTGAGCGCGTCATCTTGAGCGGAGCCTGCTCATTGCCGACCACGAGGACGGCAGAGTTATCTTCATCCCCAGGACCATACCAGATCTGTTGAAGCTTTAAAGAGATTGGCTCAAACTTTGGAGCATCTTTTTGCTTGTAGCAGATGACCCTGCATCCCTCCTCCGTTGGGGCAACCTCAAGAATGGTTTCGGTGTTGCCAATCAAGGAAGAAGCGCCGCGCGGGCCTTTGTCCTTATCTTTGCCAGCATGATGCACGATCAGAACAGTACAATGAAACTGCTGTTGTAACAGGTCTGCCGAGGCAATCACTCTTGCCATTTCGGTATTGCTGTTCTCATCGGCGCCACCGCTGCATCGACTCAAGGTGTCGATGACTACCAGGACCGGCGGATCGGTGAAATCCTCGGTTAAAGCCGTCAGCAACTCGGAGAGCGTCCCGGCATCTTGCAGGGCAATCGTTTCATCAAACCACTGTACGCCGCTATTGCCGGTAAAACGGTGCTGATATTTCCAGGCTTTGATACGTGGACCTAATCCGAAAGCGCCTTCTCCCGCGATGTAAGCAACCGGCCCCTGGAGGACGGAACGGCCAAGCCACTGAGTCCCAGAGGCAATGCACAAGGACCAGTCGATGGTCAGAAAGGACTTTCCGCACCCCGGCGGGCCAAACGCCATAGCAATACCTGATCTGGGGAGAATAGAAGGGATGAGCCACTGCCGGGGAGGGCGATACTCAAACTCGCTATCAGGAAGAAACCGGATGCGTCGTACAGACCCCTGCCCTTGCGCATCGTCCTCTGCGGCCTGTGCAGCGAGTTTTCCTAACCAGGGACGATCTTTGACCAGAGCGGTAAAAGCTTTTCGTACCGCTTGGACGCCATCGGCGTGCAGGGCGTCAAGAAGCGCATCGATGCATGCTTTCACCTCGCCGGTGAAAAGTGTCGTATCGTCAGCATGGGGTTCGCGCCCCGCAAGAAGCTCTTGCAGAGCACGTGTGATATGGGCGTCAAGGTTGCGCTCATGTGTGGACACGGGCTACTCCTCTCTGTTCGTTCTCTTTCGCAATGCCCCAAGCATGTCAACTCATGCATACATCTCCTCCGCTCCCAGAGCTTCCCAGAGTGAACGATGAGAAACACGCGGAGGATAATTGCACAGCAGCAGCTCTGTGGCGCGTGCGCGAACTTGCGCGGGACGTTGCGCATGCTTTTTCACCTGCCAGTTGGCGCGATACCACTTCTCTACCGGGTAGAGTTCTTCGAGCAAAGGATGCGGATAGTAGCTGAGTGCAACCAGTGCCGAGGTCGCATTGAGCAGGGAAGCCAGGCGCACATGGTCTTCGTGGGGAAAGACGATGGTGCCATCGTTCTGCCGATAGTAGCCTTCGACGCCCAGATAGGGCGGATCGGCATAGACCAGCGTCCTTTTCCCTTCATAGGAGCGCAGCACCTCAGCAAAATCCCGGCAGTCTATGAGAACATGCTGCCATCGCTCTTGCACCAGAGGGAACAGGTCGAGCGCTGTATGGTAGGCGCGGACCTCACAGCGTGTACTGGCGTTCCACCCACGGGCAACAGGTTCGATGCGCCCGTTAAACGTGTTTCTCAGCACATAGAACCAACGGGCAGCCCGCTCAAGAGGATCGAGCGGCTCGCCATTGTAAAGGCTCTCGTGGTACTGGTAGTACAACGCACGGCTATAGGGCAATGTCCGGCAGCGCTCTTGCAGAGCGGCGGCATGGTCACGACACTGCATCCAGAAATTCACGAGGTCCTGATTGATGTCATTGTAGACTTCCACATGATGGGTACGCGGTTTCTGGAGCAGCACATGGGCGGCGCCGCCAAAGAGATCAACAAAAACATCATACCGATCTGGAGTCGGGAAGGCCGCAAGGATGCGGGCGGCAGAATAGTACTTACCGCCCATCCAGGGCAAAGGAGAGCGTACTATGTTCGTCGTCATATTCCCCCTCCTGCTTCTTCCAAAAGCAGTAAGGGCTGGACCACCCCGTCAGCCATCACCTGAGGGATAAGCGCATCCCCGCGCGCTTCGTTCCCTGTCCATCGTTCGGGATAGGTATTCTCTGCGATCAAAGCGCGTATCCGTGCCTGCTCTTCCGCATTGATGAGGTCGATACAGGGCCGTCCAAGTCTTCGGGCTTCCGCATTCACTTCGTCCTGGATAGCGAGGACCTGCGAGAGTCCATAGCGGCGGGCCTCCATTGTCAATGGACCTAAGCGCATGGGGTTGGCGGAAAGCCTCCCATCTTTTCGCCGCTCGGTCCCATCCTTGCGGAGTCGCGACACGGGTTTGGTCAACTCAGCATAGAGTGGACGTAATCGTTTGAGCGGGGCAAGATACTGCCAGGAAGGTAAGCGCAAGACGGTATCCAGAGCGGTATCCTTTGAGGCCAGGTTGCAGCCGACGCACCCCGTGCGTGCATTGATTTCCTCTTTTTCATCCCCGCCATAGATTTCGGCGATCACCTGCGTCGAGAAGCCCTCCTGGGGGGCATGGAAGGTCAGCCAATCCCATACATGACAAACTCGCCAGTGAAGGCAGGGAGCAAGGACATCTGCAACGGCTTCCGGGGTATGGAGTTGGAACCATCCTTGCCCACACTCTGCCCCATCCTTTGAGCAGGAGAGCGCAATGCGTTGATCGCGGGCTGCGCTTTCTCCGATGCGCACACCAGTGAGCATCAGGAACTTTTCACCGGACTGTACGCGCAGGTTGGCGAGCGCTCGATCCATCGGTTCGACCTTGAGTTGCGGAGTACACCAGCGAAATCGGTTCTTTGGTGGAGGGACGCCGCGCCCAAGCATGTAGACCATGAAGCGCTCATCGAGCGCGGGCGTGACCACGCGCACGAAGATCCCCCGGCGCTCAAGTTCCTGCAAGATACGCAGCGCAGCGATTTGGAGGGGAGGTAACTCCATCCGAGTATCCGCATAGAGAACGGTGAGGGTAGCAGGGGCGGCAATCGCTCCGGTCTCGATCAGGTGCGCGACCAGTGTCGCCACCGTGGAGGAATCTTTGCCCCCGCTATAGGCGATAGCCCAATGGCGGTAGAGTGGACCATATGTACATAAGGACTCTCGCGTGAGATCAAGAGAGCGCTCAAACGTTAAGCGTTCCTCTTCCCATAAGCTCTCGTGCTTCATACGCTCACCTCCGTTTCTTCACAGGGGAAGAGCCATCGCACAGGCTTCCGAAGCCTCCGCGCGTAGGCAATCTCGCGGCGTGTCGACTCGCCCACATAGCCACCCACGTTCAGCACCAGGATTTCATCAGCAAGGTCGATTTTGAAGAGGTGTAAGAGGTCAAGGGCCATCTTATCGGCTGGCCCTAAAGCCAGATCCTGGTCAGACTTGGTATCACATCCGATACCCAGGACGATCCTGCCAGCAAGGGTTTCGCGCAGATTGGCCTCCTGGAACGCTTGCCCAAATCGGCTCGAACCACATAGGCAGACGATACGGGGAGGGTTCATGGTTGCTTTCAACGCCAGTAGATCAGCAAGCGTGTGACTCATGCACGCACCTGCGCTTTCTTGCGCTGTCGCTTCCTGCGCGTCCCGCGGCTCACGGCTTTCTCTGCTTTTTGTTTCTTCTGCTCTGCGAGTGCCTGTCCGATGAGGTCGGAGGCTTCTCCACTGGAGATATCGTCAGTGAAGGGGATATTGAACTTGCGCAGCAAGCAGATCTGCTTGAGACTGGCGGGCCGACTGCGCCAGGGGGCATTGTTATCGACAAGAATCAACTTCTTCTCATCAGATTGCAGGATCCGCGCCTTCATTTCAGCGTGCTGCTGCGCCCAATCCAGGGGGGACTCCTTTAACCACTGCTGGCGCTTGAAATCGGGAGCCAGCTTTGCCCAGACCGAGTAGTATCCCTCCTTCTCCTCTGAGGGAATGAGCAGGATTTTGTGCTTGCGTTCGCCGATTTCCAGTACATAGGTGCCACTCGCCAGGCGTCGCCACTCCAGACGCGCCAGAATATTGACGGTGAGATCAACCGCCCGCCCGGTTACTTTCGTCATGCGTTCCTGCTGGATGCGCAGGCCGGTTTCGCGTCGTTTGCGCTCTTTGGCCGCTTTCACGCTCTCGCCATCAGCAAGGTCGAGACCAAGTGTCTTGCTGAGAGTGAGAGGTTGAACCCGATGTTTGAGACAGTTATCGGTGATGTCTAAGACCACACAATCGAGCTTCCCCGGCGCGAGTCTGGTGCCTCTGCCAATAGCTTGCACGAAGAGCGCCCGTGATTTGGTTGGGCGGGCCATAATCACGCAGGAAGTTTGGGGAGCATTGTAGCCTTCCAGGAGCACCCCACAGTTACAGAGGACGGAAATGCTGCCCCGTTCATAGTCATGCAGCACGCGCTTGCGTTCTTCCGGTGCGGATTCCCCGCTCACCACGGCGGCCTGGATACCTCTGGCAGTAAAGGCTCTGGCGAGGTGAGAGGCATGGCTGACGGTGACGGAGAAGCAGAGTGCTTGCCGCCCCTGGCAGTGCTTGAGATAGGCCGCCACAATCTGCGCATTGCGCTCCGGCGTGTCCACGGCTACCTCTAGTTCATCCAGCTTGAAATCACCCGCTTGCGTAGGCACGCCATCAAGTGAGGTCGTTGTAGGGATAGCGATAGCTTTCAGGTCGCATAAGTATCCCTGCTCAACCATATCGATGATCGAAGCCTGATAGACTGGCTCGCCGAAAATGCGTTCAATCGACTGCTTATCCATGCGGTCTGGAGTGGCTGTTACCCCGACCACGAAGGCATGTGGTAGAGCATCTAACACGGCCTGGTAGCCCGCTGCTGCGCTGTGATGACACTCATCAATAATCACCAGACCATAGCCAAAGAGCGGCAGTGTTTTGAGATGCTCAGGCCGGGATATGGTTTGGACCGAGGCGACGGTAATGGGCGCCCCCCATTCATGGCGACCTGCGCCCACCTGGCCGATGATAGCCAGAGGATCGATCAGACGGAACTTGTCGGCAGCCTGTTGGAGCAGCTCCTGCCGATGGGCGACAACCAGAGTGTTCAAGCTGAGCCGGCGAGCGACTTCTACAAAGATCAGGGTTTTGCCACTGCCGGTGGGCAGTACCAAGAGTGCCTTTCCCCCTTGAGGTCGCTGTTGATAGGTGGCTACTACCCGCTCGACGCATGTCACTTGATAGGGGCGCAAGGAAAGCTGTGGGGGCGCCGTGGAGGTATTCATCATCAGCATGCGAGGCTGTTCTCCCTCTCGAATGCGAACGCCCCGCATGCGATACTCCACATGCGGGGCTGGTAACAATGCCTTGCTCGAAGCGGTCTCTCTGCTCAAGGTTCAGGACGAGAGGGCCGCTTATTGGTGAGTTGCTGGGGTGTTGAGCACCCGGTTTAAGGTTTCTCGCTTAACGCGGTACGACTGCTTTTCATTGACATGGGGCAGGATCACAGCTTCCAGGATTCCTTGCTTCACCCATCGCCTGACGGTGGTTTCATCCACGCGCAGGATACGGGCGACTTCGGCTACGGTTAATAGATCACTCATAGAGGTTGCTCCTTTCAGGCGCGTGAGCGCCAATACTGGTAGGTTTCGTTTTCACCAAAGGATGGCTTTCCATGAAAGAAAGTGCTGAAGAGAGCATGTGCTACGGCCAGGAGAGTGTAACTAAGCGGAACGGTTAAAGTGCTCGATAATCTTGCGCTTTTGTGCCCGGCGGTGACGCTGCGTGCTGCTGAAAATCTCAGCCCACGCCACGCCTGCATCGGCACGAATCGCCGCCCATTCGGCAGGAAGCTGCCCCTTCGGCGCGAGGAACGGGCCGGTAAGCTGTGTTTCCCAACCCGGCTTACCTGCGCGCCGGAGGCGGATGTAGTAGCCTTTGTAGAGTGTGCCCTTATTCATCGGTGTGATCCGCCTTTCGCAGCAGGCTGAAAGGCCGATAGTTCGCATAGGGGGCCGTGTTGCGCTTGTAGCTCTCTCTGGCGCTCTGGATGCGTGCCCTGGTGATCTCCCGCTGTCGGGCACTTCGATGTGGTGCGTGGCGTGGATCGTCAACGACGTAGCCGGAGAGCGTCCAGGTTGCGCGGCATCCGCACGGCAGGATGATCGAAGGTTTCGGAAGGCTCACGGGATACCTCCGTGCTAAAGAGTGCAGAATTCTTGCAAGTAGGGCGCCAGGATCTCTCGCAGAGTGCGCAACGCCTGTTTATGGTGATAGTGCGCATTCTTGGGATCAGGGAGGCGAGATGTGGGAGAGAGGCTGCGGCCAATCGCGTTCAGCGATTCCGGGGGGGTGCCTATCCCATAATGGCGAAGAAACACCAGGCGCTGTTTCTTTGGCAGGTGTGCTATGGCTTGCCAGAGCAAGTCATGCAGCGCTTCACGCATCGGCGTTGCTTCCAAGTAGGCTTCGACAGCGAGCAGGGGAGTTCGCGAGGTTCCTGCTTCGTCGCTTTGATCTGCATACACCCGGTCCAAACTGAGCAAGGGGACACGATCCCGCTTTTGGTAGGTCTTGATGCTGTCTTTGCGGCCCCGGAAGTAGTCGAGCATCGCTCCACGGGCAACGCGAAGCAGGTAGCCTGCTGGATTGCTCTTAGCAAGAGCCAGCGGATACTGGCGCAGCATCGCCTCGGTGGCCGATTGCGCGAGATCCAGCCACTCGGTATTTCTTTCCTTACGTGCATAATTCCTTGCCATGTGGTAGACGGGCCATTGTAGGGCAAGGACCAATTCATCTCGGATATTTTCCCCGGCGCGCCCACGCTCCGCCAGTTGGAGCACTTGCACCTGGGTCAGTCTGGGAAGGGATGCAAGCGCGCTCTGATACTGTTGTTCAGCCGTGAGGACCGAGGGAGGTAGGAGTGATATCTTTTGCCTCATCCATTCATGCTCCTTACGAGGTGAGAGACTGGCGAAGGAAGAAAAAGGAAAAGGGCCTGGTATGCAGGCAAAGCACCAGGCCCACTTCATGGGACAACGCTTAGTAATGGGGTTGGGCGACATGTTCTTGATACTGCGCCTGAGGCGGCGCATAGGCGTGGGTGCTGGCAGCCATGATGTGGCTATAATGACCACGCACCAGGGCCGAAGCCAGCACAATGCCAAGAATAATGCCGATAATCAAGCCAACTAAAAGCGCAATAACGATCAAGAGAAGTGTTGTAGCGGGCATGTTGCAGTTCTCCTTTACTACTAATCGATGGCGTATTCCCTTCATTTAGGTAGGAAGGGAAATACGTGAACAAAGTCCCCTATTGATGGCAAGGGGGCAGATGAAGTAGTGACAATACGAGTCCACAGGATCAAAAGGGCCAGCGTACAGGTTAGAGGGCGGGCGGGGGACATACGGGTCCATCTATGGCGAAGGAGAGAGTCGGCGTGCAGCGAGGCGCTCCTCACGCGCAAAATGGGGCCGGTAATGTTGCCGCAGCAGGGCAGCTTCCAGGAGTAATCCCAGGATCAGGCCACCCACAACCCCAAGTAGTCCACTCACAAGAAGAAGGAGTGGAAGAGAGATCATGGTCATTGTCCTTTCTCCGAACGCCAAGCCTGTGCCTGTTTATGGCTTTGGCGCACGTTCTGAGTGAACCGATCTGCATCGTGCTGCGCCTGGGCGATCACCTCTGGAAGCAGGTTGTAGGCTTCCGAGAGGACCATGCCACAGGTACCGCACACATCATCAGGGCGCGGGACGAGATTCTTCCGCTTCATCACAGATAGTTCATGCGTAAAGTAGTTTCGATAAGCACAGCAGGCGCACACGATGTCGAGCGAGTCAGTGGTAAATCCAATGGGCATTGGTTCTAACATGTTGTGTTCTCTTTGTCCAGCAAAGCAAGCAGACTTAGCTACTCTATGACATTGAATTTGTGGAGCAGGCGCTGAGCGGGTACGCTCACCTGCTCAAGTGCAATGGCCGCGTCAATCTCTGATTGTTTCTCAGCGAGAAGTTGCCTGACACTCGCAACGGCCTGGATATGCGTGGAGGCGGCGACACAAAGCACCTCCCCATTGACTGTGATCTCATAACAGTCCTCGCCATTGCGCTTGCGTGCACCCAGGCCGAGCGCTTGCAACTCTTGACGAAATGCTGTGATGCTCATCCTTTGTTCCTTTCGTTGCGAAGACCTTTCTTCCTGGTATCAGGAAGCTGAGAGAGAAGAAATGGGTTACGATACAGATCGCTTGCCGGTGGTTAATGGGAGAGACTGCCAGGTGAACGACCACCTGGCAGCAAGTGTCTGTGTCACACGTTCGACTACGGACAGATCAGCACCCCCATATACCCAGAAGCGCGATTGATGCTTTGGAAAGCGTTCCCCCTCGTCAGGGAGATCTTTTCCGGCGAGGTAGATGACCTCGCAGCCGTCGCCGTCCAGGCGATAATGGTACTGAGCAGGAATCCGCTCAAAGGCCGGCCCTTTCGCTGGCATGTGGAAGGTGAGTCGAAAGCCAAGCTCGGCTAAGATGCGGGTCACATCTGCGGGATCGGGACACGTCGAGCAGAAGGCGCTCAGTTCCTGCCGGCGCGTTTTGAGGTGCAGCATACGATAACTTCCTCTTCCTTCTTGAAATTGAGGCAGTCTATAAGGGACGCTCACGCGCCAGATGCTCTAGCGCGCTTTGTGTTGCTCTATCTGGCGCTGGAACTCTTCTTCGCTTACGACGCGAAGACCGGGGTAGGTATCCAGGAGCGCGCTCAATTCTCGCTGGGCGTTCACCATTTGAGGGGCGAGGAACGGCGCCGACCTGTAGGAAGTGGGACAATGAACGGCTCGATAGGCCCAATGCCGCGTACATCTTGCGGGAGAACGGGCGAAATCTGATAGCGGTTCTGGCAGGCCGGGCAGAACGGGGCCAGCATGTTCCCATGCTTGGTCCGATACCAGCACTCTTGCAAGAGGGCATAGGTTGGACCGCACCCGTAACAGTAATAGCCATTGCGCTTCGCCCGCGCTGCTGCCTTCTGCTCTCGACGAAGCCTTTCCCGCTGTGCCAGCGAGAGCAGCACGCCAGTCAGAATGAGCGAGAGCGAGAGCACAAAGAGGGCAAAGATGTAAAGTTGTGGATCAGGCACGATATGCTCCCTCCTTAAAGTTTCTCTAATTGGCCTTCTTCGTACCAGGAGTAGGTATATGCATATCCTCCCCGAATGTGCGATTTGTCGTACTTGACATGCGCCAGCAATCGATGACCAGATGCGAAATGAGATACCTTCCCTGTTGCTCGGTTGGGCCATGTGCCAACGATCCGCACACGGTCTCCGCGCCGGATGCCCTTTGCTTGCATCATTAGCTCAGGTGCAGGCGTTGTGATCTGTTTCTTTTTCATCGTGTCTTACCCCCCGTTTTCGTTATCAGTGCAAATGGCGCAACGGCTATGTGCCGCGCTCCTGGGCTGGACTGCTCTAGCCTCTCTGGCTTCGCGCCATGCTTCGGCGCGCCGGTCAATTTCGGCATCCTCTTCTTGCACCGTGGTACACCCGGCAGGGAGGTCGATGAGTTCCGTTGGGCCATTCAGGTACAGCTCGCCAAAATCTGACTTTTCAAGAAACAACATGTGGTCGTAGTGGGTGGATGCGTACTCGGTGCCTGGCTGATAGGTGCATTTGTAGCCAACGAACCACGTCGGCGGTATGAGTTCAGGAAGCAACTTCACCTCTTGTATTGTCCAGATGGGATTCTCATATGCGCCAAAGCGCTTCCAGAACTCCGCCTCGATATCGGCGCGGGTGAAATGACGCTCTGTCATGGTCTGTTGTTCTCCTCTTCTGTGATGGGCGGGCAAGCGCGGAGGCTTGCCCGGATGATCTATTTCAAAATTTCTAAAAGTGCTAACACAAGAAGGATGATCGGGCTGAGAAAGAGCGCGATGATGATAAGCGCAACAAACCAATAGGTGACGTACTCAAGAATGAGATCCCGTTTGCGTGTGCCTTCGCGATAGACGCGCTGCCCGCCGGCAATGTCAACGTCATCGGACCAGCGCCGGTCAACGTTGAAGAATTCTTTGATACTAAGCAGGAACTTGATGTCGTGAATGAATTCTGGGATCATTTTTGTGTTCTCCTATCGCTGCTGCTTGAGCTTGACTCTCATGAACTTGAAGAGGGTCTTATCGGCCCGCCCGGCCAGTTGCTCCGATGCCTTTGCCCGCGCTTGATCGGGTGTGCGCGCTTCAACAGTAGCGATTGTTTCCTGGGCGTCGCCGGGCCGCTTTGTGAACACCTGATATGTCTTTGCCATCGGATTTTGCCTCCTTTGACTCCGTCCTACCAACTCCCGATGAGTTGGCATGAGGGAAGCAAAGAAAGAGCGCTGGTGGCGAGCCAGCGCCTATTCAGTTGTAGATATGCAGTTGTCGAATACTGGTGTTACATGGCGCACCTCCTTATCATCAGTGGCACCTCTCACTCATGCCCGGATTCATCTTTGAGTTATCTCTGCCTGGATCTGGGGAGACCGACTAATTTGCGCAGGGTTGCATCATCGTGATTGGCGAGAAACATACGTAATTCACGCTCACGAGCAAAGCGCTCTGCGTATGATGGGACTTCTCGCAGCGACACGCGTGTCGCTGCAATGAAAAGCTGTGCGTCTTGTGCTAGTATTGGAGCGGCTGTGGTTTTCATGATATCCTCCTTGCCAGATTCGAAAGCCCGGATAGTGAAGCGCTAGATCACTAGATTGCGGGGATCGCCCTTGTAGAAGCTCTCGATGCGAGCGTCCAGAACCTTGATCTTTGACCAATCCGCGCAGCGGGGAATGTAACTGAGCGCTTTGTTGATAGCCTCCTGCTTTGTTTTTGCCGAATAGAGATCAGAGGTTGTCGTCCGTGTCTCTTCGGATCTGATAGTGACACGCCAAATCGGTGTCATAGCTCACTCCTCTCGTGGCTTTTTGTGCTGCTCTTTCTTCTGAAGTTCGGGATGACATCGGCTACAACCTAGAGCGGTTGCTCCTAATTTTGCCAGGAAAAGTTTCCAGATCGTCACTTTGCCGCAGCGAGAGCAATACTTCTTCATCGAATAGTCACTCATCGGCGGCTCCTTTTATGGGAGTTGCTGGCTGTTTTTGCCAGGGATGGTTGCACGTTCTCTAGATCTTCTATCCAGGCAGGTTTCGTCTGTCCCCCATTGGGGACGGGGAGTAGAATTCCATCTTGCGTGGCGAAGCCGAAGTTTGCAGAGGCACTGAGACTCTTTACCATCTCCCCGGCAAGCAGTCGCCTCAGACGCTCGGCGCCATAGCGGCGGACAAATTCGGCAGAAGAGTAGGTTAGCGGCCAGTAGTACACCTTTGTACGGCCAATATTCTCACGCACATAGAGTTTGTCGTTTTGCTCGACCAGGCGCATAGGGTTCTCCTTGCATTACCGAAGCGTGATAAACTGACAACAGGGAGAAGCAGTGGTTAGTTCCCCCTGGGGCACGGCGCTCTAACTCCTCTTGCAACTCGCGTGTGATCCTTCTGATTGCCTCCGTATTGTGGATGTGGCGATCATACTCAAGGCGCTTCTCAAGATAAGCGATCCAGGCTTGTGCCTGCTCAGGGGAGCCAGAGGGGAACGCGATGGCTTTGCGATAAGCAACCCCAACTTCTAACCACAAGCACGAGGCCACGGGGCAGATGTAATCCTTTCCTCTGCTGTAACATCCACAAGGCAAAGCATTCATGGGATATTTCCTTGCTGAATACACAGAGTGGGCGCCGCCTGAAACCAGTGCTAGCGCCCACTGAAACGATAGGGGTGAGTGAAAGGGATATGCTAAAAAGGATGCGTGTCAAGATCGCCCGGTGTCCCGTCCTCATCTATTGAGGCTGGCGCGGGGCGTTGCTGCGTTTCACTGGCCTGGACATAGGCCGTGAATGTGTTGACCAGGCGCTCGTTGCGCACGGCCCATCCCCGATCCACGAGGTAGGCAAGGTAGCCGGTCATGAGCGCGTTCATCTCCTGCCCAGAAAGCAGCATTTTCTTCGGCTCCCGTTCGCTGGAGATCTGCGCGATGGTAATGTCCTCACCGTCAAAAATGGCGGTAGTTTGGGCAATGGCTTCCCCCCAGCGGGGTTCAATGTTGAACATCGAGGACAGTTCAACGTAGCGGGGTCCCTCTTCTGGGTAGTCGGCAAGAATACGCGGGACTTGCTCTTGTATAGTCTGCATAGCTGTCTCCTTTCGTTTGTGAGAGCAAGAAAAAGAGCCTGAACAATTCAAGGCTCATCCCTGCTCACCCCGCAACGCGCGATGAGCAGAATCAGCCCTGAATGAGTGCTGATGACTACAAAGGGAAAGGAAGGTAGGCTTGTTTCGAAGTCTATACTGCGTTATAGACGCATATCCGGCATTTCTCTAGAGGTCAATGGTGACTTGATCGGGTGTTAACCCGCCGCGCCCGATCCCGGTTTGCGGATTTCTGATCTGAATATGCTCGAACCCGTCAGGGTAGCGGAGAATGCTCTCCACGATGCCGGTGAAGCCGTCAGAGGCTTTCGCCGGTTTGCCGAGCCGAGGGTCTTTGGTCAGGCGCTTAGGCCGCGGGAAACGAAAATCATCAGATGGTGTCAACGTTGGTGTCCTCCTTATGAGCGAATAGAGGCGGACACCCCTGCAATCAGTGCGCCCGCCTCCAGGTCTATGTGTGAAAAAGGGATTGCCTTAAAGCAGAAGTTCAGAATACCAGCCAGAAACGATATGAACGTCCTTTGATCCCCGGCCATACGTTGGTAATCCAACGAGGACGACTTTCACGCCCTTGTACGCATGTGACCAGCTGGATTTCCTGCACTTCTGTTGACAGCGGCCTACCCCAATACGGCTCGCGGACATCGCACTTGCAGTCCTTTGGCTGTTCTGTTACCCTCCCTGCCGCCCTGCAACTCTCTACTGAAGTTGCTTATAACAGAACAGGTTCCCTCACCGTGCTACAGTGTGCCACCCTTACGAGCGACACCTCATAAGATAAGCCGTGTCTTTTCTTCGATTGTTCAGGTGCTTCCCCTCCGTGAAACCCTCCCACGATGTCGAAGCAGATGAGCCGAGACCGTCGTGCATGGCGTGACCTCCTGTGGAGTGTGTGCTACAATGAAATGAGAGCACCAAAGGCCAGCATGGTCTACGGGACATCTCTGCTGACCAGGTTTCCAGGCTAGAGCAGCAGAGATGCTGTTGGCTCTTCTCGAAGGCGCTTGCGGTTGCCGCCGCTCGCGCCTTTCTGCTTAAATTATTGTCTTTTTTGAGTTGGTACGGAACGTCACAAAGTAGTTCTCTGATGCCCCTGTCGAGGATGCTACTCTTTAACTACTGCTTGACTGTTTCCGTCTCAGTTCAAAAACACGTTACCTACGTCACATGTTTATATTAATTATGCGACATAGGTAACGTGTTTGTCAACCCCCCCTACCTCACCTATCCCTTCAGGGTTATTAACCTCTGTGATATACTGCTGAACAGAACAATGTTACCAAGATCACTGAATTCACTGATAGGGGCATATGTCACAACGCATAAGCCATGATGGTCGCGTGCTGATCCCTGCACCAGAGGCCAGCACAATAGCTGGATACACTCGCCAACATATGCAACGTCTTCTCGCAAACAAGCGCGTGGAAGGCGTGAAGTTGGGACGGGATTGGTTTGTTTTTGAGGACTCGCTTACAGCATTTCTTGCTCAGCCGCATAAGCCTGGACCAAAGGGTCCACGTAAAAAAAAGTCAGGAGTGGAAGCTTCTAATGGGGATACGGCAGCCATAAAGATTGAGGATACTTCCAGCGAAAACTGAAAGTTCATGCACCATCATGTACTCTCCTTATAGAGCGGATCTGTCAGTTCTAATCCAAGTGAGGCGCCAGGAATGGACTCCGCGAAGAAATCTAAACAACAGTATCCCAACGAGCGATTGCGATATTATAGAGAGCTTGTGCCACTAACTCAAGATGAGCTTGCTAATGCCTTGTACGATCTGTGCAGTGAGGATGAACTGAATAATCTTGGCATTATTGACAAGAACATGGTGTCAAAGTGGGAGCGTGGTATCGTCACACCGAGTTATTTTTGGCAGAGGAAGTTATGCCAATATTTCAGGAAAGATCCTGAAGAGCTAGGCTTTGTGAAGCCTCCTGGCACCTACAATAATCCTTCTAATCTCTCGGATGAAAAGGTGGTCAAGGCTCATCCGCAACCTTCTCCTGTGATTAATCGTCAGGCTCTTATCGAATATATCCAACAGCAAAGATCGTATATGCTTAATGCCCTGGCTCCTGGGTCAACCAACCTGTGGGTAAGAGATATTATAGGCAATGATGGGCTTTTTATACCTCCGCCCTGGGAGATGTTACAAGGCACGCCTGCTTCTATAGATCTAATAGCTTTTCTCATAGATGCCTTGATGCAAAATCAGCGGATACTTCTGCTAGGGGAAGCTGGTCAGGGAAAAACAACCGCCTTGAAACAGGTCTTTACCCTCATGGTTGACCAATTTCTTGAGGACACCGATAATATGGCCCCTCTACCACTATACATCCCCCTTCGTGAAATCGCCTCCTTAGCCGGAAACCCTATCGAGATACTGTGGGCTTATGTACATGACGAATTTCCGCTATCTTTCGAGAATTTTTCAACACTTGTGCGGAATAACCATATTATCTTTCTCTTCGATGGGTTCGATGAGATTAAAGGTGAACTCACGCAACCATCAATAAATGAGCGTTCTATGAGCAAAGTTTTTGCACGCCCTTCAATTCTTTCCTGTAGGAAGAGCTTTTTTGATTTTTATCTTTCGATGTCTGCTCTCCAAGAATATTATCCTCAGCGGGTTGAGCTACAACCTCTGACATTAGCTCACGCGATACAATATATCACAGCATTTTGCGAGAAGAAACAAAATAGCAGAGCATATAAGATTGTTATAGATCCCCAACGAATCATAGAAATTATCCGTACAAATCAAGAATTACAAGATTTGGCCCAACGCCCCTTATTACTGATTATGATGCTCGATATCCTTACAGATCCTAGAGAAATGAGTGAAACAAAATGGGACGTAGTAAAGTTATACAGGAAGTACACAGAGAAATGGCTGAAGAACGAAGCGGCGAAACCAGACTCAGTATTGAAGTGGAATGAAAAAGCTGCACTCATGCAAGAGCTAGCCAAGCTCACATATACGCCAAAGCCCTCGACTTCTCTCTCCTATGGAGAACTTAACCAAAATATAACCTTTGCGCTCAATGATCTGACCACCTTTGTTAAAAAGGGCGCAGTTCATTATCCACGCCTTACAGAAGCACAACTTCTTGACGATCTTTGCTTCCGTACCCTTCTGTCAACCTCCGAAGGAGAAATTTACTCTTTTCTTCACAAATCGTTTCAAGAATACTATGTTGCAAGATATATTGTCGATTGTATGCGAAGCAGAGAACAACACACAGATGCAATTGCCGCCGTTGAAAACGTGCTTCAGGAGTTCCTCCCCTGGGATGTCGGGACATTCCTGAAAGGAATACTGGTATCAGAAGAGATCTCTACCCACGATAAAGACCTTATCGTTTCTATGCTCATTAAGGTGTATCAACGTAACGGAAAAGACGATCCTCGCTCAGTGACCATCCGCCAACATGCCAGCCACTATATGACACTCGTAGGAACAAAACAAGCTGTCGAGTTCCTCGAGCAAGCCTGCGAGCGCGAACCGAATAAGTGGGTTCAGCGGGGGATAATGGTAGGGCTAGCACTCTATTGTGACAGGATGGATATCCTTGAGCGTTATATTAACATCATCCAGCAGGATACTGAAGCAGCCTCGATAAACATCGGATATCATCTGGTATACTATGGCGACCAGGCGGAAGAATTAGGGTACTATGACCGAGGCGGTGAAAAGTGTGATGGGACAATTCAGGCCATTTTTCGACGCTTGAGAGACGAGCGCTTTAGAAAAGGATGGGTTCTTGATATACTCACACTATCTACTCTACTGGAACAGCGAGGCGTGAAAATACTCTTCCCATATAGACAGCAAGTGCCGTTCCTACAAGAGTTCCTAAGTAGAGATTATCAGGATCTAGGCGATATTTTTCAGCAAGAAAAGAAACGGTTAGCGGAAATCCTTGAAGGAGAAACATTGTGATGGAAGTCAACAATATTGCAAAGTACCTTTATGAAATGGGGCAGCTTAAACGTGTGAAGCGGTCCGGGTGGTGGACAGCTGGAATTAATGATCCCGAAAGCATAGCAGAACATTCCTTTCGCACCGCTGTTCTTGGATACATCCTGGCATCGCTCGATGGGGCTGATCCCATGAAGACGGCGCTATTGGGCCTGTTCCACGACACTGCCGAGGCCAGAATCGGGGATCTCCAGAGGGTTGCAAAAAGATACGTTGATGTAGGAAATGGCGAGGAAAGAGCTTTTCGTGAACAGGTTGAACGGCTGCCACAAGACATCGGTGAAACCGTCTTGATGTTCTTCCAAGAGTATGAGGAAAGGATATCACATGAAGGCCAGCTAGCGCGGGATGCTGATCTGCTTGAATGCATCGTGCAGGCCAGAGAATACCAAGTGCAGGGTTATCCAGACGTGCAGGATTGGATCGACAACTGCTACGCCGGTCTGAAAACTGATGTGGCTAAAAAGCTAGCTGATGCATGCCTTCAGGTGGAACCTAATGCGTGGTGGCAAGGATTGAAGATCAAGTAGTTGAATGTGTAGAGCGGCTATTCTTCTTTACCAAAGAGTAGCTGCTCGATCCTCTCATCATCAAGCAACAGGAGAGATAATCAGGGAGGAGTGTTCTCGTGAGTGACAAGCTCATGACAAGATACTATATTCATACTACGAAAGCATGGTGGCATAAAGAAAGACCTCAGCGCCTCCGCCCTCCTATTGTTGATCAGGTGGATATTCGCATCGGTGAGGACCCAGACAACCCTCCAGAATTAAAGATTGTATGGATGCGGACGGCTTTATCAGACGACTACGTGATTCCTGCTCCGCATCTTCACGTAACATTTCGGATGATAAATTCCCTACTCTTTATACAAGATGTTCTCCTTCATCTCGCACAGCAAGACAGCACCTATCTGCAACCTGACGAGTTCTGCGCTCTGCTTGAGCAGCATGGGTTTATGGACCTGACACCCTATGAAAAGCCAGCCGGCGCCTAGTAGCTCTGGGCCTACGAGCAGCGCATGAAGCAACTAGGAGTTAAGAAAGAACTCGACCAAATAGAAACGCGTCTTCGCCGACGTAGGGAGATTCCCTTTCAAGAAAGCCCTTTTTCTCCCTCCATAAAGACCAGGAAAGGGCCTCTCTTGCCGGAGATGATAACGGACCTATCCCCGAAAAGACGGCCCTTGTATTCACGATTTTTCGTCCTTACAGCCTGCCCGCAAGCGGCGCGAGTGCCATATTCAGTGATCTCGCATATGGCACACGGTGCCGTTGGGGTTCCTCGTCCTGCTGCACCCCATCTAGCGCTGCGTCGAGTCACATCCACTGATGGCGCATGAGGATGTGCCGCTTAAAGCGGCCTAGAAACATTGTGCTATAGCCGCACTGGCACTTCATCGGGTGCGCTATCCGAAGCAGGGCGTAGATACCGGAGAAGATCGTCCACATCAGCATGCCCAGGAAGACATCGACAGGAATGGGAATGGTAGTCATGCTTTTTCTCCTTCGTGGGAAATACTAGAAACACGGCATCTATAGAAGAAGACGAAGGATAGGATGTCTTTTTAAATTTTGCCACCTATTAACCATCAATGTATCTGTGAACCGGCGTATATGCAATGCACAGGCGCTACTCACCACATTGACAGGCCGATGCATATTCCTGTATGCTCTCAGGAGGGCATGGAATCGAAAGTAGCCGGGGAAAGGCGGGATCTCATGCCAACCCAAGAAGAACGTATTGCCGCCCTGGAGCAGACAACAAGCGAGTACCAGTCTGTCCTACAAGGACGATGGTGAAAGGACTGATCGTCACGCAGGCGAGCATCACCCAGGATCTACGGCGGGACATGGATGAAGTCAAGCAACGACTCGGCCAGGTAGATACCCGCCTTGATCGCATGGGACTCCTGATTACCCAAATCTTTGCACACCTGCCAGAACAACCTTAATGCGGACGAATGCGCTTTGTAGCGCAGACCAGAGAGGGCAGAATGTGACAGTAAAATTGACAGTGACAGGACCGAATTCAAAGGACAAAGACGAATGCAGTGAAACACTTAATCTGGTAGAAATAAGCTTCTGATGCGCTTCTACTAGATGAATAGATAAGGGAAAAATGACTCGTATGGAAATACATATTCGTTACTTTGCCTCGCTGCGAGAGATCGTCGGGCGCAGTGAAGAGACGCTGGCAGTGTCAGAAGCAGCGCGCATCTCCGATGTGCGGACGGTGCTTCTGGAGCGCTATCCGCGCCTGCAACCCGTCATAGATCGCTGCATCTGCGCGGTTAACCGCAGCTACGTACCGGCTGAAACGACCCTGCACGCCGGGGATGAGCTGGTGTTCATCCCGCCAACCGGCGGGGGAGCGCAGCAGGAGGGAGATATAATAATGGAACCGCTGATTCAGCTTACGCACGAGCCACTTGATCGCAACGCACTGGTGGCGGCGGTAAGCCATCCCGGCGTGGGCGGCATCGTCGTCTTCGAGGGAGTGGTGCGCGATAACGCGCGTGGAAAACAGGTGCGCTACCTTGAGTACGACGTGTATAAAGAGATGGCAGAGCAGCAGATCCGCGCGATTATTGCCGAGGCCGCACGGCGCTGGGGCGTGGAGCGCGTAGCCGTCGCTCACCGTTTCGGGCGCCTGGAGATCGGCGAGGCCAGCGTGATTATCGTCGTAGCCAGCCCACATCGCGGCGAAGCTTTTGACGCGTGCCGCTACATCATCGACACGCTCAAAACCACGGTTCCGATCTGGAAGAAAGAGGTGTCTACCGATGGCGAAGCGTGGGTAGAAGGTTAGAGGTTAATACTCCGCACACCTCGCGCCTGCGACGCTCGCTGAACGGAGTCTGGTGGGTGACACAATGCGCTGCGCGCATTGTGTCACCCACCAGACTCCGTTCCTGCGCGGCGGAGCCGCGCGACTGGTCGGCGAGAAAAGGCCAGAACTGTGTCTACCGTTATCGATATTTTTATGGTATAGTTTTATAATAAGAGGCATGCCAGATTGTATCGGCCCGCCATTCGCACCTGCAACGACCTGGGGAACAGGCCCAGGGTTTTTCTCGGAGGTCGTTGATGAATTTGTTTGAAAAGCAGACGCGACTCCATCAACTCTTCGCACAAAATCCAGTCAATGCTGCCTATCTTGCTGGAGCGCTCTCAGATCGCGCCTCATTTGGTCATCTCACAGACATCGACATCGCGATCCTGCTGATGGATCAGGTCAGATCCGATCAGTTTCTCGACTACCGCCTCTACTTCTTCAGTGAGCTGGCGAAGCGGCTGGAGTCAGACATGATCGACGTGCTGATTCTCAACCAGGCGTCGCTCCTGTTGAAGTTACAGGTCATCAAGCATGGGCAGATTCTGTTCAGCCGTGACGAGAAGCAGCGCGTGCTCTTTGAGACGAAGGCAGTGATGGAATACCTGGATTTCAAGAAGTTTGATGAGATACAGAATCAGGCGCTAGGCCGTCGCTTGCAAGAGCAAATGCTGCCACTGGATAAAGACCTGGTGCAGCGCCAGCTTGCACAGTTGCACGAGGCGGTACGCATTCTGCGCGAACTTGGTAATACCCCGCGCGAAGAGTTCACCACGGATTACCACGTCTACGGTCTTGCCGAGCGCTACCTGCAACTGGCAATCGAAGCGTGCCTGCACATGTGCGGAACCCTGGTCGCATCCTTCGGCCTGCGCCGGCCAGAGGGCTTTCATGAATTGCTAAGCATCCTGGCCGCGCAGCAGATTATTCCTCGCAGGCTCGCCTACCGCCTGGAGGTCCTCACGGACCTGCGCGACTCGCTTGTACATAACCCCGGCAGTCTCAATCGTGACCTGCTCTACGATCATATCCAGCAGCGACTGGACGACCTGGAAGATTTCGCCGGCGTCGTAGAGAAGCGAACGCTGCCGGCAGCGTAACAATGGTATGGAAATGCCTGCGTAAGACGAGGCCAGGTCCTGTCTTACGCGGGCATTTCCATTATTGTCCTTCAGCCGAACGCAAGGCGTTGGCCTGGCTCATCGCTACCGCCGCCTCTTCCGGGCGGTTCGTCTCCTCATAGATCTGCGCCAGCGTCTCATACGCAAGCACCATCGAAGGGTCCATCGCAATTGCCTGTTGAGCGACCTCCAGCGCCTCGTCGTAGCGCTTCACCTCGCGCAGCGTATCGGCGAGATCGTTGTAGTAGTCGGCATTGAGCGGATCGCTCTCGATAGCATTGTGATAGTTCTCGATGGCTTCATCGTAGCGCCCCAGAGCATCGTAGGCGCTGGCAAGCTGATAGTAGCCATCGGGATCATCCTCGAAGCGCTCAAGCAGCGTCTGCGCCGTCTTGATAGCGTCGTCGTAGCGCTCTAAAGCGTTGTAGGTATCGGCGAGGCCGGCGTAGGCGGCAGCGAGGTCATCGGAGGACAGTTCGCCCCGTTCGCCACTCTCTACAAGCTCCTGAAACTCCTCCAGGGCCTCATCGTAGCGCCCGGCATCAAAGCTGGTCTCCGCCAGGCTGAAGCGGGCCGTAACGCGCTGCGGGTCGATCTGCACG